>Ga0155875_106_pt1 | contig 96030 bp, 106 predicted proteins | sample RifCSPlowO2_01_FD_107529 | JGI IMG/M metagenome (GOLD analysis project Ga0155875, IMG submission 107529) | Candidatus Zambryskibacteria bacterium RIFCSPLOWO2_01_FULL_45_21
GGAACTGCTGGAACTGGGGCAAGTTTCTCAAATTTCTTCCAAGTTTGTAGCGTTCCTGGAGGTTGTGCGGTTCCGACAGATCTTTCAGCTACAACAATGTCCGCCTTAGCAAATGGAGCAAGTGCCAATACCACCAGATTATACACATTCCCATCTGCTACCACATATTCCGCTAGAGCTTGTGCAGATAAAACCAGTTCTGCTGGGGGTGGGGTTATTGCTGAATCAAATGAAGGAAACAACTGTGGCGCGTGGACAGACGTTACTGTCAGTCCGGCTGGCGGAGCGTTTGACTACCACTTAAGCAACGACGGCAGTGTAAATGTGGTAAAGGGCGGCGCTGTGGATACTTCCAATGTTACAAAGACACTTGACGGCGGAACTCCACAGTCAGTAAATATAACTGCTTCAGGCCAGCCGTCCGGTGTAAGTATAACTTACAACAATAGCAACAGAACCTGCAGTCCTACTCCTACCTGCACTTCGCAAGTCAACTTCTCCGCTGACATGACTGTTTCTGCCGGAACTTACCCCATAACAATTACCGGCGACGTTCTGTCAAACAAAACTACTTCATTTAACTTAATTGTCAGTAATCCTCCGGCATCATCCCTCTCCGTATCCTGCCAGGTCTCTCTGTCTCCCTACAAGGTTGGCCAGCCAGTAACTTGGACTGCCAATATTGTCGGCGGAACTCCGCCATATACATACGCTTGGTCAGGCACGGACTTTCCTTCAAGTCCCGCTCCTTCCGGCAGTTCTTACACCCACACTTACCAGACGACAGGAACCAAGACGGCAAGTGTAACTGTAAATGACGACGCTTCTCAATCGGCGTCTTGTCCGGTGATAACCATTCAAGTGGCGGTTGACCCCAAGTTTAAGGAATTCTAAAAAATTCAGAGATTAATGCGAAAACACACCCCTCCGCGCGTAAGCGCGGAGGGGTGTGTTTGGTTTTTCGCCTTTAGAGAGTTTTTCAAAAGATTTTTGTCTGTCTCTTTGTTACAATAAGTAGTAAATATGCAACATGGTTGAGCTCATCTTCTTGAAATTTTCACCCTCCTAACTTTTTGACGATAAAATTATGCATTACGTTTATATACTAAAAAGCGAAATTGATAGTGAACTCTACATTGGATGCATTAACAACTTAAAAAGAAGATTATCCGCGCATAATTCTAAGAAAGTGGCGTCAACCAGTAAAAGAGTCCCTTTTCATTTGATATACTATGAGGTGTATTTAGACAGCAAAGACGCTTGTGCTAAAGAGCAATTTTTGAAAACAGGTTGGGATAGAAACCATATAAAACGAAATCTAGCCCACTACTTTAATCGTCAAAAAGTTTGAGAGGGTAAATGCACATAGAAGAATCACAACTTAAGGAATTTATTCTTGATTCCGGCTTGGTCACCAAAGCCGATTTTGACAAAGCCGAAAAGGAATCAGAAAAAACCGGGGAAAACATCGGCAAGGTTCTTGTCAGTGCGGGCAATATCACCGAGGACGACCTTCGCCGCATCCAAGCTTACGTCTTAGGCATACCATTTGTTGACCTCAAAAATCAGAGGATTAACTTTGACCTGCTGTCTATGATTCCCGAACCGATTGCCAGAAATCACAATATTATCGCTTTCAGAAAGTCCGCTGACTCGCTTGAAGTGGCGATGCTCGATACCGAGGACTTGGCGGCAATTGATTTTATTCGCAAGAAAACGGGGCTCAAAATAATGCCGCGCCTTACGGACAATGAGTCAATGAAGCACGCACTTTTGAGCTATCAGAAGAGTTTGAAAGCCGAATTCGGCGACATAATAGAAAAAGAAGCGGAATCTCTAAGGGCTGTGTCGGAGAGAGGCGGAGACGAAGCTGAAGAGGATTTGAAAAAACTCGCCGAAGACATTCCTGTTATCAGGATTGTTGATACCCTGGTCAAACACGCAATCATCCAAGACGCGTCCGATATCCATATAGAGCCGATGGAGACGCAGGTGCTTGTCAGGTACAGGGTTGACGGGCTTCTTCGGGACGCGATGGTCTTGCCGAAAAATGTGACTAGTGGAATAACCGCCCGCATCAAAGTCCTGTCCAATCTCAAGCTTGATGAAAAAAGAATTCCCCAAGACGGAAGGTTCAAGATTGATTTAAACGGCGAAAAGGTATCTTTCCGCGTATCTACTCTGCCGACCTATTACGGAGAAAAAACCGTAATGAGAATTTTAAGAGAAAATGTTTCAGGGTTTACCCTTGAAGGCTTAGGTTTTCACGGCGAAGGTTTGGAGAAACTTCACAGAGCGACCAAACTTGCCACTGGCATGATTCTGACAACCGGTCCAACCGGTTCGGGGAAGACCACCACTCTTTACACAATACTTGATATTTTGAATACTCCCGACATCAATATCTCCACCATTGAAGACCCGATTGAATATCAGATGAAGAGAATCAACCAAACCCAAGTCAAGCCGGAAATCGGGTACACCTTTGCCAACGGACTGCGAACTCTGGTCAGGCAAGACCCCGATGTCATAATGGTCGGTGAAATTCGCGATACCGAAACCGCCGGCCTAGCTATCAACGCCGCTCTGACTGGGCACCTAGTCCTTTCTTCTCTTCACACAAACTCTGCTGCGGGCACGATCGCTCGTCTGCTTGATATGAAAGCGGAGTCGTTTCTTCTGGTCTCAACTCTAAACGTCATCGTAGCCCAAAGACTTATCCGACGACTGTATGAAACTAAGGAGAAATACAAGCCCTCAAAGGAGGAACTTGATTCCATTGGCAAAATTGTGGATATGGAAAGGGTTTTGCATTTCTTAAAAGAAGAAAAAGTAATTGATAAAGATGACAACTGGGACAGTATCCATTTCTTTCGACCAAAGTCATCGCCAGAAGCTGAAGATGGATACAAAAGCCGAATAGGCATACACGAAGTATTGAAAATGACACCAGCCATAAAAGATTTGATTATGAAAGGCGCGACTACCCAAGGAATAGAAGACCAAGCAAAAAAAGAAGGAATGCTGACGATGATTGAGGACGGAGTTTTCAAAGCGGTACAGGGTATTACCACTCTTGAAGAGGTTTTGAGGGTTGTATCTGAATAAAAAATGGCTGTTTTTAAATATAAAGCTATAAACAAGATAAGCGGTATGTATGAAGATACGGTAGAAGCCAATGACCGCTTTGCTGTCTACCAATTGGCCAAGGACAAAGGGGACACGGTCGTGCACGTTAAGGAGTTAAAAAGCAAGACGCTCCACTTTTTTTCAAGAACCACGGGCTTTTTCGGCAAAATAAAAGCTCACGATAAGGTAATTTTTGCCAGAAATTTGGGCGCTATGATACAAGCCGGCCTTCCCGTGACGCGGGCCCTGTCTGTCATGGAGAGACAGGTAAAAAATAAAAAGCTTAAGAGAGTTCTCTTGAACATAAAGGATGATATAAGCAAGGGACGAAGTTTAAGCGATTCTCTAAGGTCAATGCCGGGGACTTTCTCTTCGCTCTTCATTTCAATGGTAAAGGCCGGAGAGGAAAGCGGCAAGTTGTCCGACGCTCTGAAGGTTATCGGCTTGCAGATGGAGAAGTCTTATGTGCTGGCGAGAAAGATAAAAGGAGCTCTGCTTTATCCTGCAGTTATCGTTGTCATAATGATAATTATTGGTGTGTTGATGCTCGTATATATGGTCCCGACTTTAACGGCGACCTTTGAGGGTTTGGGAGTGGAACTGCCGGCAAGCACCAGGGCGATTATTGCCGTGAGTGATTTTTTAAGAACTCAATATGTTCTGACTATTGTTACTGTTTCGGGTCTCATTGCCGCGACTTTCCTTTTTTCAAGAAGCCGAAGAGGCAAGAGGGTACTGTCTCTCATGCTTATACATCTACCGATTATCGGCTATATGGTCAAAGAAATTAACGCCGCTAGAACAGCCCGCACCCTGTCTTCACTGCTTTCTTCCGGCGTGGACATAGTCGTGGCTATAGAAGTCACGGGCGATGTCGTTCAGAATGTTTTTTTCAAAGAAGTCCTGAATAAGGCGCAGCACAATGTAGAAAAAGGGGATTTGATATCTTCTGTTTTTATAGAAAATTCTCATCTATATCCGATTTTTCTGGGCGAGATGGTATCGGTTGGAGAAGAAACCGGACAATTGTCAGCAATGCTAGCTGAAGTTGCGAATTTCTACGAGGACGAAGTTGACCAAAAAACAAAAAACATATCAACAATTATTGAGCCGATACTAATGGTTCTTATGGGCATTGTTGTCGGCTTTTTTGCCATTTCAATGCTTGCGCCGACTTACTCGCTCGTAGAAGCCATATAAATAAAAAATGTTTTTCCAAACAAACAACAGAAGAACCGTCCCGCACGATTTTGGGTTTTCTCTTGCCGAAATAATTGTTGGCGCGGCGCTTTTCGCTCTTATTGCCGTGGCTGTGTATCAGGGTTATGCCAGTCTGTCGGTCCTTGTTTCGGCTGGAAGGGTGAAGACTCTGGCGGCTGATTTGGCAAACGAAGAAATTGAAATCATAAAAAATTTGCCATTTGAACAAGTTGGCATCGTTAGCGGAATACCCGTTGGGGTTATAGAGAGGGATAAGACGGTTAATAAAAGCGGTTTTGATTTTAATGTTGTGACAACTGTCAGAAATATTGATGATCCGTTTGACGGTCAAATAGGCGGGGATCCGAACGACTTGTCGCCTGCTGATTATAAACTTGTTCAAGTTGATATTTCTTGCCCCACTTGCCGTGATTTTCCAACCATGAACATGTCTGCCAGAATCAGTCCGAAAAATCTGGAAACCGCCTCAGCAAACGGAGCTTTATTTGTGAAAGTGTTTGATGCCAATGGTATTCCGGTGCCTCAAGCGGATGTCCATATTGAAAATAATCAACTGAATCCGGCAATCATTATTGATGAAGTTACAAATAACAACGGCGAATTGCAGATTGTTGATGCTCCGCCCGGAGTCAATGCTTATGAAGTCACAGCGACAAAATCAGGATTTACCACGGACCGGACCTATCCTCCGGGCGCTCCGACGAATCCGAACCCAAGCAAACCGCATTCAACGGTTGTTCTTCAGCAGGTTACTCAAGTCAGTTTTCTTATAGACAAAACCAGCACTTTAAACGTCAGTTCAATCACAGACGACTGCGCTATCGTGCCGTCTGCCTCATTCTCAATGGATGGCACGAAGGTTATAGGTACAAGCCCGGATGTCTTAAAGTACAGCGCCACGCACTCCACTGACAGTTTCGGCTCGCTGCTTATCCCCGGAATTGAGTGGGACAGTTATTTGATACAATCTCTTTCCTCAAGTCTCGACCTCGTGGGCACAAACCCAGTCATGCCTTTCTCGGTACTGCCTGACGCAGTCCAAGATGTCCGGCTGATAATGCAGCCGAAAGACCCGAACACTCTTCTGGTTGTGGTCAAGGACTTAAATTCTCAGCTTCCTCTCTCTGATGTAGCAGTGACTCTAACCGGGACAAACTATAACCAAAGTTTAGTTACAGACAGAGGTTTTCTAAGGCAGACAGATTGGTCTGGCGGTGGCGGCCAATCTATGATAGGCAATCCAAATCAATACGACACTTCGGATGGCAACGTTGATACTACAACTTCACCCGGGGAAGTAACTTTGTTTGGCAGTTTTGGAGTCTTCGCTCCGAGCGGCAACCTGACTTCATCCACCTTTGATACTGGGACTTCGAGCGACTTTTATCAGATTAACTGGAAACCGGTTGACCAGCCGCCGCAAACTGGATTTCCAAGCGCCAAATTCCAAGTCGGGTCAAATAACACCGATTCCCAATGGCAATATGACGGTCCGGACGGAACACAGGGCACGTATTACGACGTAACAAACAGCAACATACATTCTTCTCATTCCGGCCACAGGTATTTCCGCTACAAGCTCTTCCTTTCAACGGCGGTTTCGACATCAACGCCAAATATATCTGAAGTCAGTGTCGTTTTTACCTCTAGTTGTATTCCGCCCGGCCAGGTCTCCTTTTCAGGTCTAAGCGACGGCACTTATACGCTCAATGTCACAAAACCCGGTTACGGAGACCATCAAGTGCAACTAAACATTTCAAATTCTTGGCAGAGTTATAGTGTTGAACTTTCGCCGTCCTAAACCCAAAAAATGAATACTTTCAAACCAAAAATGAAAAATGGAATGACACTGGTCGAAGTTCTGATTAGCCTCGGCATTTTTGTAATCATCAGTCTGGCGCTATCTGGCTTCGGCCGTGATATATTTTTTCTGCGTTCTTCTGCCGAATCAAACCTTTTAGCCCAAATGGAAGCAAGGCAGGTATTGAGAAACTTCGTATCGGAAACCAGAGGCGTTTCACCTTCAAGCTTGGGCAGTTACCCGATATCTCAAGCTGGCACATCCACAGTAACTTTTTTTGTTGATCTTGACGGTGATAAACTCAAAGAGCAGGTCAGATACTTTCTTGATGGTGGTTCCCTAAAGAGGGGTGTTGTGATACCGAGCACCAACCCTGTCTCGTATTCGGGCAGTGAATCTGTGGCCACTGTTGTGAAATATGTCATCAACAGTTCCTCGACGCCGATATTTGAATACTATGACGAAAATTTTACCGGTACTTCCTCTCCTTTAACATATCCGCTTGATATTTCAAGAATCAGGTTGATAAAAGTTACTGTTGTAGTGGATGAAAATATTTCCAGACCTCCGGGGGCGATTGTGTCTTCAACAAATGTAACCTTAAGAAATTTAAAGAATAGCTTATGAGAATATTCAATAACTCAAATAGTAGGCGTTTCAAAGGCGGGCAGATAATTATTCAAGTGATTATATTCAGTTCGATAGCAGTTCTTTTGATTGGTAGTCTCATAAGCTCTGCGGCGATAAATATCAACTCGGCACGTCACGCGCAGGTGAGGGAGCAGGCCTTTCAGCTTGCTGAAGCGGGAATAGAGTATTACAGATGGCATCTTGCCCATGCGCCGACCGATTACCAGGACGGCACAGGTCAGCCGGGGCCTTATATCCACGATGTGAACGACAAAGATGGCAATTTGTCTGGCCAGTTTTCTCTCAATGTAATTCCACCCTATATCGGTTCAACTTTGGTCCGTCTGGAATCAACAGGAATTCCCGCGAACAGTCCGAACACTACTCGAACTATCGCGGTAGAGATGGCTGTCCCTTCTCTGGCAAAATTTGCTGTTGTGGCAAATAGCGTAATGCGTCTTGGCCAAGGCACTGAAGTTTTCGGACCAATACATTCAAATGGCGGTATTAGGTTTGACGGTCTAGCTCATAATTTAGTCACAAGCGCCCAAACTGTCTATGACGACCCCGATCACACCGGCAACAACGAATTTGGCGTTCACACGCACGTAAACATTCCTCCGCAGACAGGGATTAACGACACATTTCGCCCGCTTGAAGCGGTACCGAGTCCGATTATGCCTAGGCCGGATGTCTTCGTAGCTGGAAGGCAGTTCCCAACTCCTGTGACTGATTTTACGAGCATTACTTCCGATCTGGCGATAATAAAAAGCCAAGCTCAAACGGGAGGAATTTACTATGGATCGTCTGGATATCAGGGATACCTGCTCATACTTAGAACCAACGATACGGTTGATGTATATAGAGTGAGCTCTGTTACCAGTCCTCCGTACGGATGTACAAGCGCAAGTCAGCCCGGTTGGGGTACTTGGAGTGTCGGGACAACCCAATTTATTGCCAATCATCCAATGCCTGCCAACGGCCTTATATTTATTGAGGACCATGTTTGGGTTGAGGGCAAAATTGATGGACAGAGAGTGACTATCGCTTCGGGCCGATTCCCGGATAGCCCTTCAACCAGGACTAGCATCACCGTAAATAATGACTTGGAGTATACCGATCATGGCGGCACTGATGTCATTGCTTTGATTGCTCAAGACAATATAAACATAGGGCTGGTCAGCGATGACGACTTGAGAATAGATGCGGCGCTGGTCGCTCAAAATGGCCGTGTAGGCAGATATTATTACAGAGCGCCCAGCAGCGGGCTTCAGAGATGCTCGCCTTACCATATCAGAAATTCGGTAGTTCTCTATGGAATGATTGCCACATACAACAGATACGGCTTCGCATATACCGACGGCACTGGTTATCAGTTGAGAGAAATCAACTATGATGCCAATTTGCTTTATGGCCCGCCGCCAAGCTTCCCTCTTACTTCCGAACATTATGAGATTTTATCTTGGGAAGAGCTCTAGTTTGTATAGTGATATAATAGCCCCATGGCTAGAAAGCTGATTGTAATAGCAAACTGGAAGATGGGTCCCTCTGGTTACAAAAAAGCTAGGGAATTGTTTATATCGGAGAAGGCAAAAGCGAAAAAATACAGAAAAGTGAAAACAGTTCTATGCCCGCAGTCGGTCTTGTTGTCAGAGTTTTCTAAAATGCAGAATGGTTCGGTCAGTCTTGGGGCGCAAGATGTATCTTTTGCCGAGGGGGGCAGTTTTACGGGCGAATTTAGCGCGAGTTTACTTAGGGATATAGGGGTCTCTTTCGTCATAGTTGGCCATTCGGAGAGACGCGCTCTCGGCGAAACTGATGACGCAGTCTCTCGCAAGCTTGGCTTGGCTGTAAAGAACGGCCTTACTCCGATTCTTTGCGTGGGAGAAAGAGAGCGGGATATCCACGGGGAATACCTTTCCATATTAAGACAGCAGTTGTTTCTCTCTCTTTCGGGAATCCAAAGAAAAGATTTATCAAAAATAATTGTCGCCTATGAACCCATCTGGGCCATCGGCAAGACCGCCGACGATGCGGTAACTCCCGACAAACTCCACCAAACATCTCTTTTTATTAAAAAAATGCTGCTTGAACGATATGGTGTTTCACCATCCTCTCTGCCGGCAATTATTTATGGCGGTTCAGTGGAGCCGGACAATGCAGAAGAGCTCATTTCCGACGGCAATGTTGAAGGATTTTTGGTCGGGCACGCAAGTCTGGACGCCGGAGACTTCGGAGAAATACTGAAATCAGTGAACGGCTAAACCGAAATATGAAAACCGTTGATTCAATCCCTGACGTTTCAGGCAAAAAAATTTTTCTGCGACTAGATCTCAATGTTCCCGTTTCAGGGGGCCGGATTGTAGATGATTTTAGAATTAAAAGGGCTCTGCCTACAGTTGCTTTTCTCAAGAGCCGAGGCGCCCAACTGATTATAGCTAGTCATTTTGAGGGCGAGAACAAGACTCTAGGTCCGGTATTTGAATACTTCAAAAATATTTATCCGGAAATGGCGTTTGTGAATGATTATTTCCCAAACAATATTGGCGAGGCTGGCTCTTCGGGGATTGTCTTTCTAGAAAATTTGCGAAAATATCCGGAAGAGAAGTTAAACGACGAGAATTTTGCCCGCCACTTGGCGTCTTTTGCCGAAGTTTATGTGAATGAAGCGTTTCCCGTGTCGCACCGCAGGCACGCTTCAATCATATCTTTGCCAAAATTCTTGCCCAAGTTTTGCGGTTTTGCTTTTGCTCAAGAGGTAGAGAAGCTCTCTTACGCTTTTACTCCGGACAAACCATTCCTTTTCATACTTGGCGGCGCTAAATTTGAGACCAAGCTACCTCTTATAAAAAAGTTTTCGTCTCTGGCAGACAGTGTGTTCATTGGCGGCGCTTTGGCCAACGACCTGCTCAAGGCTCGGGGCAATTCTGTCGGCAAGTCTCTCGTTTCTGATATAAAAGCTGACCTGTCCGAAATTCCGGAAGGGAAACTTATCGTTCCTGTTGATGTTGTCGTAAAGAGCGAGAACGGAGAAGTCTCTGTTAAGCCCGTCAATGAAATAGCAGAAGACGAGTCGGTGGTTGATTCGGGACCCAAAACAATTGAAATTCTTGGACAGAAAATAAAAGAAGCGCGGTTTATTCTCTGGAACGGACCTTTGGGCAATTATGAGTTTGGCTTCAAAAAAGGAACAGAGGATTTGGCAAAACTTATAGCTCAAGCGCCGGCGCATTCAATTGTCGGCGGCGGGGACACAATCGCCTCAATTGCCGAGCTTGATATCGGAGACAAGTTCTCTTTTCTCTCATCCGGCGGCGGGGCAATGCTTGAATTCTTGGCCACGGGAACTCTTCCGGGAATTGAAGCTTTAGAATAAACTTCAATTACTGATTTAAACCAAAATCAACAACGACTCCAAAACGACTCCAAACTTCCGCTATAGCGGAAGTTTGGAGTCGTTGTTATTTTTGAGGGCTCTAGTTAGACATTTTTTAATGTTTTTATCACCTTTTTATACCTCTATATACGCTACAATTAAGCGATCGCCTAATTGTAGCGTATATAGAAATGGTGCAATTACATCAACTCCTTCCTTATTTTTTGTGCCAGATCTCCGATTTTTTCCTTAGGCGGGTTATTTACAATAGTTTGCATTATTCCCCCGCCGTCATTTGCCCACCTTGGAATCAAGTGTATATGCAGATGACGGATTCCTTTTTTTTCTAAATGGTTAATACCTATGGTTATCGAGTCACAAGAAAGCACTTTTTCGAGACTGATGGAGGTTTTTCTTACAGTCGTCATTATCTCCCCGAGTTCTTTTTTACTGTAATCTATTACTGATTCCCCATGTCTTTTGTGTACTACCATTAGATGTCCGGGGGCAGACGGTTTGATTTCTAAGAAAGCGAAAGTGTTCCCATCCTCATAAACTTTATGAGAAGGTATTTCGCTCTTTATTATTTTGCAAAATACACATTTATCGTCCATGACGGTTGGCACTTGTCCAGCTAGTTTTTGTTTTACTTATTTTTTAATAAAAACAATCTTTATTCAACTAAATTTTACCACTTTTTTCAACTATAAAAAATTCTAACGGGGTGGTACAATCTCCCTAATGAAGAATAAAGATTACCGTCTACGCGACCCGATTGACAAGTCCGCCGCCCTGGAACTTTCTTCTTTTTCTCCTCTAGTCCAAAAACTCCTTTTTTACAGGGAAATCCGAAATAATCAGTTGGCAACTGACTTTCTCCGTCCTGATTATGAGAAACATACCCACAATCCATTTCTTCTTAAAGATATGGAAAGGGCGATCTCCAGAATTCTTGAAGCCGTCAAACTTCAGGAGAAGATTTTGATTTACAGCGATTATGATGCCGATGGCATACCGGGCGGGGTAATATTGCGTGAATTTTTTGACAAAATCGGACACCAAAATGTTGAAAACTATATTCCGCATCGGAGCGCGGAGGGTTTCGGCTTAAATGAAGAAGCGGTAAAGCGTTTTAAGGATTCAGGAGTCAACTTAATTATTACCGTTGACTGCGGTACGGCTGATTCAGCCCACATTGATCTGGCGAATAGGCTTGGAATTGACGTGATAATCACCGACCATCACGAACCAAACGGACATATGCCGAACGCCTGTGCGATAATCAACCCGAAACAAAAAGATTGCAATTACCCTGACAAAAATTTATGCGGTTCGGGAGTGGTATATAAGCTTGTTCAGGCGCTTGCATCGGTGGGCCATCTGCCCTTCAAGCAAGGTCAGGAGAAGTGGTTTCTGGACCTGGTCGGGATGGCTACTATTTCGGATATGGTTCCTCTGATAGGTGAGAACAGGACACTGGCATATTACGGCCTTAGAGTTTTGAGGAAAACTCCTCGCGTGGGGCTCTTGAAACTCTTCAGGAAACTCTACATTTCCGAGCGCAATCTTACCGAGGATGATGTTAGCTTCACCTTGGCGCCAAGGATAAACGCCGCGTCTCGCATGGACCAGCCGATGGATGCGTTTAAGCTTCTTATTACCAAGAATCTCTCGGAAGCCGATGCGGTTTCCAATCACTTAAACAAGATAAACGATGAACGAAAGGGCATAGTCGCGAACTTGATTAAGGAAATAAGACATATAGTAAATGAAAAAAGGGCATCAGTAGGAGAAAAAGAGGTAATAGTAGTCGGTAATCCCAAGTGGCGGCCGGCGCTTCTGGGGCTCGCGGCCAACGTATTGGTAGAAGACTTCAACCGGCCGGTATTTCTCTGGGGCAGAGACGGCGGAAGCATAAAAGGATCATGCCGCTCCGAAGGTGTGTCGAATATTTTGTCAATAATGAATGAGAGCAAAGATTGTTTTTCAGAATTTGGGGGACACGAGTTTGCCGGGGGCTTCTCCATTGATAATGAAAAAGTGCATTTTCTTGAAGACCGACTAGTGGAGGCCTATAAAAAGGTGGGCAAAGAAGAAACCGAAAAAATAGAATGGGTTGATTCGCATCTTCATCCGGATGACGCAAACGAAAATCTCTGGAGAGAGCTTCGGGAGCTGGCGCCGTTTGGCGTAGGCAACTCAAAACCGCTTTTCTTGATGGAAAATGTTCCCGTGAAATCAGTCAGACAATTTGGCAAGGACAACAATCATCTGGAAATTTCTATTCCCAACAGTTCCGGCATGGAAATGAAGGCGGTTGCTTTCTTCTCCAAACCCGACTCGTTTAAAATGCTTCCTGAACCGGGAGGGAAGATAAATCTGGTCGCCCACTTGGAGAAAAGTTTTTTCCAAAACCGTCCGGAACTGCGCTTAAGGATTGTTGATATTGTTTGATGAATCCCGTTAGAAATAGGAAATGCTCAATGGAACTGCTGTTAAATTCGAAATTATTGTATAGACCAAAAAAGAAGCTGAATATAAAATAAGAGCATAAGCATTTCCGTATTTAAACTGCTTGCAGGTATATAAATATAAACGAGTCGATGATACGAATTTTCATTACAATATCAACCAAGTGATTTTTAACGGGATGAAAATCTTTACCGACGGCGCGTCGCGTGGCAATCCCGGCCCGGGAGGATGGGGGGCAATTGTAGTTTTTTCCTCTCGTAAAAACGATGAGAACCGAGAAGTTGTTGAACTTGGGGGAAGAGAGAAAAATACTACAAATAATAGAATGGAACTAGTCGCGCTTATTCAAGCACTCCAATTTGTAAAGAATCAAGAATCAGGAATAAAGAATAGGGAAATAAAAGTCTTTACTGACTCGGCTTATTTGTTGAATGGAGCAACAAGATGGCTTCAGTTGTGGGAAGAAAAAAATTGGAAAACAACAGGCAAAAAAGATGTTTTAAATAAAGACCTATGGAAGAAATTATTCAAACTGCTGAATAATTTTAATATTGAGTTTAAACTTCTTCTGGGCCATTCTGGAATTCCAGCAAACGAAAGATGTGATGAGATTGCGACGGCATTTGCTGACCTGCCTGCGCAGGCAAGCGGCAAAAAGCCGAAACTCTATTCTGGTGTTCTTGAGAACTATGGAATAGATTTATCGGTTGCTTCTGTGCGACCGCAAGCCAAAAGCCGTAAGCTGAAGACTAAAAGCTCTCGCAAGCCGTATTCGTATGTAAGCGAAGTGAAAGGAATTGTCAAAGTGCATGAAACTTGGGCGGAATGCGAGAAGCGAGTCAAGGGCGTAAGCGGGGCCAGATTCAAAAAAGTGTTTAGCGGTGAAGAAGAGTCCGAGCTTGTCAAGCAATGGAGTATAGATTAGACAAAGCCAAAATTATTTATTCAGCTCTTTTCGGATTTTTATTCGGCGTTGCCGCTGCCCCATTTCTTGGTGTTTCTATTTTTACCGCCCTGTGGTTTGCGCTTTTGGCGCTTATTTTAGGATTTTCATTGTTTGTTTTCTTGCCTTCCGAGCTCTCGCACTCTGTGTTTATAGTTATCTTCCTAATCGCGGCCGCTCTAGGAGTTGTGCGTTTCCAGGAGAAAGACACCGTTGCGCTCAACCCGGTGATTGAGCAGTCGGTCGGCGGCAAGGTGTCAATGACCGGCGAGGTGGCCAACTATCCCGAAAGGCGGGAGAGCAATACCAGAATAATTCTCAAGCTGGAAGAGCGCGAGACTAGGGTGCTTGTCTGGGCGCCTCATTACCCGGAGGTTTCCTACGGAGATTATCTGGAAGTTACCGGAACCTTGAAAAAACCGGAGATGTTTGCCACCGATGAGGGCGGTGTTTTCAACTATCCGGAGTATCTGGCCAAGGACGGGATATATTATGAGGTCAGTTTTGCCGATGTTGAAATTGTCGGCCACGGCGGCGGCAACAGAATAGTCTCTGCGCTTTTCGGCATAAGAAAATCTTTCTCCGAAGCTCTTGAAAGAGTGATAAAGGAGCCGGAATCTTCATTAGCGCGAGGCATTCTCTTGGGGGAGCGCAGCGGCTTGGGCGAGGAACTTGAAAATTCGTTCCGAACTTCGGGAATAGTTCATATCATCGTGCTCTCCGGATACAATATCGCAATCGTAGCCGCAGTCGTCTTGCGGTTTTTCTCTAAACTTCCCAAACGCGCCGCTCTTCTGCTCGCGGCAATCGGTATTGTTTTGTTTGCGGTAATGGTCGGCGGCGGCGCGACGGTCGCGCGGGCGACCATCTTTGCGCTATTTGTCCTTTTGGCCAAAAGTCAGTACAGAAATGTGCATATCGGCCGGGCGTTGCTTCTCGTTGCCTCCCTAATGGTCGCCATAAATCCGAAAATTATTTTCTACGACCCGTCTTTCCAGCTCTCTTTTCTGGCGACTGTCGGCCTAGTCTGGTTTTCGCCGAAAGTTCTGGGTAAATTAAGGTTTATGAAAGGCAAATTGGAATTTCTCAAGGAAATAATAGGCACTACCATAGCGACTCAAATAATGGTCTTGCCATGGATACTCCATCTTACCGGCAATCTGCCGGTTTTCTCACTGCCGGTGAACGCCGTCGTTTTGCCTCTGATACCTTTTGTGATGCTCTCAAGCTTTGTGTCCGCTGTCTTGGGGCTGTTCTCGGCCTCTCTGGCCTTTCCGTTCGCCATTGTATCCCAGACGGTTCTGCAATTCGTAATCTTTGTCTCCAAAGAAGTTTCCCAGTTTGAATTTTCGGCAATATTATTCAAACCGTTTCCGATTTTTCTCACGGCCCTCATCTATGCGGTTATCTGGGCGCTTATGTATCGAGTAAATGTTCGGACGGCTATCTCAAAGTTTCTTTTAAATTTTTCTCTACCACACTCCAGTTAAGATTCTCAAACCCCAAAGCAAATCCGCCGGCCGGCGGATTGCTACGGGGCAAGGAAATCTTCTATTTTGTCGCTTCAGTAAAATTATTTTCTATCACAGACCAGTTCAGATTTGTGAAGAAGTCTTCAACATATTGTTTTTTTCCTGATGGCTGATAATCGGCGACATAAGAGTGCTCCCACATATCAATGGCCAAGACGGGAAACGTGCCTACCAAGTGTCCCAAGTGCTGTTCGTCCACCCATTGTGTCAGAAGTCTTTTGGTGTGTCTGTCATAACAGAGCATTGCCCAGCCCACTCCGCGCGTCAGAGCAATTGATTTGAACATATTCATCCATTCATCAAAGTCACCCCACTCTTCTTCTATCGCTGTCCGCAGTTTGCTGTCTTCCGGAAGCGGCGCCGGGCCGTTCTCAAACTCGTCGAAATAATATTCGTGGTTTCGCATACCGCCCCACTCAAAGGAAAATCTTCTCTGAAGTTCTCCCAAAGCGTAAGCATTTTTCTCGGCATCCTTTTTATACTCGGAAATGGTATCCAATATCAGGTTGGCATTTTTCACATAACCGGCGTAGAGTTTCAGATGCTCTTCAATATTTCTCGCCGAAATGCCCTTAAGCGCCGGAATGTTAAACTTTCTTTCTTCAAATCTCATTTTATCTTTTTTATTTATTCTAATAGACTAATTATATCAGTCCCTGAAACTAATCGTATAATTTAAGAGATGAAAGAGAAATTAAGCAAGATAAATCTGACCTTTGCCGCCATAGCGATTCTTGTTATTGCGGATATCTTCGTCTGGTCTGCGGTATTTTCCGAGAAGCCGTCTGATTCGGCGTCTGTGAGCTTCTTTGACATTGGCCAGGGCGATTCAATCTTTATTGAAGCTACGAACGGGAATCAAATCTTGGTAGACGGCGGTCCCGACGGCTCTGTTTTGCGCGAGCTTTCAGCGGCTATGCCTTTTTATGACCGTTTTATAGATGTGGTGGTGGCAACTCATCCGGACGCAGACCATATCGGTGGCTTGGTTGATGTGGTAGAGAGATACAGAATTGGCGCTTTTATTGAGCCCGGGGTTTCTTCCAACACTGCCTTTTATCAAGCTCTTAAGTCGGCGGTTGCCGACAAAAAAATTCCGACGTTTCTGGCTAGAAGAGGCATGTCAATTGACCTTGGAGATGGCGGTTCACTTGTTATTCTCTTTCCGGATAGGGATGTTTCAGGTGTTGAAACAAATACTGCTTCCATAGTTGCCAAATTTCAGTTTGGACAAAACAGCGTAATGCTAACAGGCGATTCACCGCAATCAATAGAAGAATATCTGGTTTCAATAAACGGAGAAAGACTGGCAAGCGATATTCTAAAGGTCGGACATCACGGGTCGCGCACTTCTTCATCGGAGAGTTTTGTTTCCGCGGTTAACCCGCAGATGGCGATTATTTCTGCTGGCAAGGACAACCGATACGGCCACCCTCACTCCGAGGTGATTGATTTGTTTAGCAAATTTTATATTGAAATGCTAAATACCGCAAAGGAGGGAACTATCGGTTTTGCCTTAAACGGAGCTTCTATAATCAGAAAATAATCTCAAGTTGATGACTTTATTAAATTTAATAGATTATGGATTACGCATATACCCCTTATTCGCACGAATAAGGGGTATATGCGTTTCTAAATGTCGGACTTTTTTCTTTGTTTCTGACGGTTATGTGGGCGCAAACTAAATAACACCTGCCTTTTTTAGCGTTATATACGCGCCTTTTTTCTGAAGAGTCTTGATTCCTTTTGTTGACAGAGTTACGACAACGAACTTTTTCAATTCAGGCACAAAGATTCGCTTCTTTTGAAGATTAGTATATTTTCTCTTTTTTCCGGTAGGGTTAAATTGCGTGGCGCGGGTTCTATTGCTGTAACCACCGCCCATCTTTGAACTTCTTTTTGTTACTGCGCAAATTCTAGCCATGGCTGGTTTTCTTAATGAGTTAGGTGAGTTTTAAAAATTTATAGTCTCCATCAGTTGATGAATCCTTAATTTCAACGATACTATCACACAGTTAAACAGTTCGCAACTTTAGTGTTATATTTAAAACGATGGGCATTGATTTCATATTCAATATCGTAATCCTCATACTCTCAGTGGTCGTGCATGAGGTCTCTCACGGTTACGCGGCGTACATTCAAGGTGACCCGACGGCTCACTATCAAGGCAGGCTTTCAGCAAATCCGCTAAAACATCTTGATCCTGTAGGATCTTTTCTAGTTCCTTTTGTTTCTTATATTCTCGGTGGCTTCATAATCGGCTGGGCCAAACCAGTTCCTTATAATCCGTATAACTTGAGGAATAGAAGGTGGGGTGAGGCCCTTGTTGCTGCCGCAGGACCTGCCGCCAATCTCATTATTGCAATCATCTTCAGTCTCATAATCAGATTTGGTCTTGGCTCCTTGCCCGAATCGTTCGTTCACATCGCAAGCGTAGTTGTCTTTATAAACATACTTTTGGCGTTTTTCAACCTAATGCCCATCCCACCGCTTGATGGTTCTAAGATTCTGTTTTCCATAATTCCCCAAGGGTTGAATATGGTCAGGTCTTTTCTGGAGAGAAATTCTCTCATATTTATAGTCATTTTTATCTTTCTGCTCTGGAGATTTTTGGTGCCAGTGGTCGTTCTCTTGTTTTCTTTGATGACGGGCCTGAACTTCTAGATATAACAGCTTGCAAAAGAAGAAGCGGTGTATTAGAGTATCAGCTGATTGCTTTGGGGCAATTTTCGTTTACCCTATTAAGTTTTTGGCCATTGTTTGGCGAAGCCAAATGCAGAGCGTAAGCCAGCTAGTTTAGGGTAAAAATGGAGGGAGTAATATCATGGTTAACTTGGCTAGGTAATAGTTACTTAGTCAAAAACTTTGTAAGGGTAAATGGCAACAATAAACCAGCTTGTTAGAAGAAAGAGAAAAAAGATAAGCCGAAAATCAAAATCGACGGCACTTACGCGTGGTTTTAACACTATAAAAAATCGACCCGTCGCCTACTTTTCTCCGTTTAAGCGCGGTGTTTGCACTAAAGTTACAACCAAGACTCCGAAAAAACCAAACTCTGCAATCAGGAAAATCGCTAGAGTTCGTCTGACAAACGGTACCGAAATAACCGCCTATATCCCCGGTATGGGGCATGGCCTTCAGGAGCACTCTGTCGTTGTCGTTAAAGGCGGGAGAGTAAAGGATGTCGGACTGCGTTACTCCGTGGTTCGCGGCGTTCTTGATTCTACTGGCGTTGAAAATCGCAAAAAAGGCAGAAGCCAGTATGGGGCTAAAAGGCCAAAGTCGTAGAAATTAGTGCTGGGTGGCGATTTTCTAAAATTCGCCTAGCTCACTAAGAAAATCAGTTATGAGAAGACCGGTAAAAAATAAACCAATAATAAATCCTGATTTGGTATATGACTCTGTCAAAGTTACCAAATTCACCAATTACATAATGCTTAAAGGCAAGAAAAACACTGCCCGCAGAGTTGTCAATAACACTTTTAACATAATAAAGGAAAAATCAGGCGGTGAACCCCTTGAAGTCTTTGAAACCGCGCTTAAAAATACCAGCCCTAATATGGAAGTCAGATCAAGAAGAGTTGGCGGCGCCAACTATCAGGTGCCCAGAGAAGTCAGACCCGAACGTCGTCAAGCTCTAGCTATGAAATGGATTATTGACGCCGCTCGTTCAAAAAAAGGAATGCCAATGGAGCAAAAACTTGCCGAGGAAATAATCTTGGCCTCAAAGAATGAAGGTGAGGCGGTCAAGAAACGGGAGAATACCCACAAAATGGCAGAGGCCAACAAGGCTTTTGCTCATTTTGCTTGGTAACTAGAAAATATGGAACGCGATTACCCTTTGGAGCGTGTTAGAAATTTCGGCACCCCAAACAAAATAGCGGCCAGCAAGTGGCCTATTTTGTACGGGGCGAGAAGGAGTGATTTTAATATCTGGTAAGTATATGCAAAGAGACTATCCATTAGAGCGCGTTCGTAATTTCGGTATCATTGCCCATATTGATGCCGGCAAAACTACTACCTCCGAAAGAGTTTTGTATTACACTGGTTCTCAGCACAAAATCGGCGAAGTTCACGAAGGCGAGACAACGACCGACTGGATGGAACAGGAAAGGGAGAGAGGGATTACCATCACTGCCGCCGCCGTAACATGTTTTTGGGCCCCGACATATCTTTCTGCGGACGAAAGAAGCAAAAAAGAAAATAAGCACCGGTTTAATATCATCGATACTCCGGGGCATATTGATTTTACTGTTGAAGTGAAGCGGTCGTTGCGAGTTCTTGACGGAGCCGTTGTTGTTTTTGACGGTGTCGCCGGTGTTGAACCGCAATCAGAGACGAACTGGCGTTACGCCGAAGAGGCCAAAGTACCGAGAATTTGTTTTATAAACAAACTGGACAGAACTGGCGCCAGTTTTGAAAGATCGTTTAAATCAATAATAGGAAGACTCTCTAAAAAAGCTGTCAAATTGCAAATTCCCATCGGTGAGGAAGATAAACACGGGGGAGTTGTTGATCTTTTGACGATGAAGGCTTATTACTTTGAAGGCGAGTTGGGTGATCAGGTAGTTGAAAAAGAAATTCCGGAAAATCTAAAAGCCGCCGCCGAAAAGTACAGAGCGGAACTTATAGAAAAAATAGTTGAGAATGATGAAGAGCTGACACACCGCTATCTGGACGGGAAAGAAATCGCCCTTGCGGATTTAAAACGAGTTTTGAGAAAAGCGACCATAGACAACAGCATTTTCCCCGTAATGGCCGGTTCGGCCCTAAAGAACAAGGGGGTTCAATTGATTCTTGACGCTGTCGTGGATTACCTGCCGTCGCCACTAGACGTTCCTCCGGTTAAAGGAATAAATCCTAATACCGGAGAGGAAGTAGAGAGACACGCTTCCGACGAAGAGCCGTTTTCCGCTCTGGCTTTCAAATTACAGGCCGACCCGTTCGTCGGTCAGCTTACTTTCTTCAGAGTCTATTCGGGCACGATTGAAGCGGGCAGTTATATCTATAATTCAACCACTGGAGAGAAAGAAAGATTGGGCAGAATTGTCAGACTTCAGGCAAATCACCGGGAAGAAGTAAAAAAGGTTTTTGCCGGCGAAATCGCTGCCGCCGTAGGACTCAAAAGCGCCAAAACCTCGCACACTTTTTGTGACGAAGATAATCCGATAATACTTGAAAAGATTAAATTCCCCGAACCGGTTATCTCTCTTCGCATTGAACCCAAGACAAAAGCCGACCAGGAGAAAATGGGCATGGCTCTCAAGCGTCTGTCGGACGAAGACCCGACATTTAAGATAAAGAGCGATTCCGAAACCGGCGAAACCGTGATTATGGGCATGGGCGAGCTTCATTTGGAGATTCTTGTTGACCGGATGAAGAGAGAATTTAGCGTTCTGGCCGACGTCGGGAAACCGCAAGTTGCATACAAGGAAACCATTACAAGCGAGGCCGAAGTGGAAAATAAATACATCAAGCAAACCGGAGGAAAGGGCCAATACGGACACGTAAGAATCAAGATTAGGCCGATGCCGCAATACGACCCCAACGAAAAGATTCCTAAGAATACGCACAGGAAAGAAGGTTTTGAATTTATTGACTCAATCAAGGGCGGCGTGATTCCTCAAGAATTTATTCCGGCCGTAGAGAAGGGGGTATTTGAAAGCATGGAGCGTGGAGTTGTCGCCGGCTACAAGATGACCAATATTACCTGCGAACTGCTTTTCGGTTCTTACCACGATGTTGACTCTTCGGAAATTGCCTACAAAATAGCGGCCTCGCAGGCCTTTCAGGAAGCGGCCAAAAAAGCCAAGCCGGTGCTTCTTGAGCCAATAATGAAAATAGAAGTCGTTGTACCGGAGAAATTTATGGGCGATATCACAGGAAACCTGAATTCCCGACGAGGACAAGTGGAAGGTATGGACGAAAGGGGAGAAATGAAAGTAATTGACGCCAAAGTGCCTCTGGCCGAAATGTTCGGGTATGTCACGCAACTGCGTTCTATGACCGAGGGCCGTGGCTCTTCCACAATGGAATTTGACCACTACGCGATTGTCCCTCCTAACGTAGCTTTGACGATCATTGAATCTCGGAAGTAGAGCGAGTCAGCAGGATTAAAAATTACCGTATCTTGCCCCGTACGAAATCCGCCGCCTACTGTTGGAATCTAGAATTAAGAATCTGGAATTAAGAATAACGAGAACCAACAGACAACCACCTGACTAGTCACGTCATGTGGTTGTTTGTATGTATAAATACAAGCTATTTTCTAATTCGTACGAATTAGAAAATAGTTGTAAATATAAATATAGAAATAGTTGTTTTGGGTTGACTTGTTGGCGTTTGATGTTGTATGGTCAAAGAGGAAGTACATTGATGTCATAGATGCGAAAGCCACGATTCTTGGTGAATCGCGGCAATCACCAAGCTACCCTTCGGGAGTAGCGCTACATAGGGGATTCCTATGGGCAAAGAAGACAGGACAACTTTCGGACAGGCCAACCATGTGCTGACTTTGATAAGTCAGCACAACCCAAGTGCCGCCGATCTGGACATTATCTGCGACGGCTATATCACCGACCTGGTGATGGCGGCAAAAGCGCGGACTCTTCCCGTGAGGGATAAGTTCAGAGAGGCGTGTGGCCTCGTGAAGCTGGCTCCCATTCCCCTCCCACCCCTCCTCATCCCGCGCGGCACCGTCACGGTGACGCTCAAGGAGCGCCACAATCCGGACGAGTTCTACCGGACCCGTTCCGGCCTCTTCGTACAGCCGGACTTTCGGGCGGGAGTCATCGCGGAGGCGAATCCGTCTGAAGCGGGCGAGAGCTTCAATCTTAAGTACGCAGACCTCGGTAGGGATGCCTCGGACAGTGAGATTGAAGAAGTGCTCGGCAAGAGCCACTTCTTCGGCGAGACGCAAGTCTGCGCCATCGTGGCAGACTTCATCGCCAAACAGCAAAACGGCGAGGACGGCACACTGCTCAACGGTGGACGTGCGAACCTTTTCTACACAGGCTCCTGCGTCGTGGACGTTCACTGGTATGCCGGCCGCGGGTGGCGCGTCGTTGTGTGGTCTCGCGGCGGCGACGAGTGGCGCGCCGGCCGCCGCGTCTTCTCTCCCGCCCCGAAGCAAGCGTAGCTTGCAACGGGGCAAGCAACTGCAACAGACATTAAGTAGCACACAGGGGGCGTCCGTCGGATGACGGACGCCCCTTTCTGCTGGTCGTCATCTGGTTGAGTGCCAATACCTAGCGCCTGAGGCCTAAAACTAATTCAACCCATTGACCCCGTAGTAGAAAATGACATTGTGGATGGGCCACTGTGAGACAAATATAGACAGCAAATATGGTATTGAAGTTACAGATTGAATTAATAAAACAATTTACTCAAAAGAGTGATGTCATTTTTCACTATGGGGTTGACTAAACCCAGACATTTGCTACTATTGTTTCCATCGCATTTTTGTTTCCACTCCGTCTCGAATTTGCGGGACAGAGTGGGGCGGGCGTGTTTGCCTGTTGTCTCAATTCGCACGAAGAGCCGAATTGCCACAAACGGTCAGACGGGCGTCTCTTTAGACGCAAAAGTTTATTAAGCTAAGTATTAGCTTCCTCAACAAAGCTTTTCTCGCGCGTTTCGTTGAGGCAGTTACAAAATTAACATGACAGTATTTGATCGTTCCAAGCCGCACATCAACGTAGGCACAATCGGCCACGTTGACCACGGCAAGACGACCCTAACCGCGGCCATTCTGGGCGTTTTGAACCGCTCCGGCAAAAAGGCTGAAATAAAGGGCGTTGATGATATTGACAAGGCGCCGGAAGAAAAGGCGCGTGGCATTACCATTTCTCTGGCTCATATGGAATATGAGACGGACGCCAGGCACTACGCGCACATTGACGCTCCCGGCCATGCCGACTACATAAAGAATATGATTACCGGCGCTGCCCAGATGGACGGCGCGATTCTCGTTGTCGCGGCAACCGACGGTGTGATGCCCCAGACCAGAGAGCATGTGCTTCTGGCGAAGCAAGTCGGCGTTCCGAAGATAATTGTCTTTCTCAACAAGTGCGATATGGTTCCTGATAAGGAGCTTATTGACTTGGTTGAAGAGGAAGTTCGCGACCTTCTTAACAAGTATGAGTTTGACGGTGCCAATGTTCCGATAATCCACGGTTCAGCCCTCAAGGCGCTTGAATCGGGGGATGTCAACGATGAGTGGTCAAAGAAAATTATTGAACTGACAAACGCGCTTGACACATATATCCCGATGCCGGTTAGAGATATGGATAAGCCATTTCTCATGCCCGTTGAAGACATATTCTCAATTGAAGGACGCGGAACTGTCGTTACTGGAAGAGTTGAGAGAGGAGTTGTCAAGGTTGGTGAGGAAGTTGAAGTTGTTGGTCTCAAGCCGACCCAGAAGACTACTGTTACCGGCGTTGAAATGTTCAAGAAATCTCTTGACCAGGCTCAAGCCGGAGACAATGCCGGAGTTCTAATCCGCGGTCTCAAAAAAGAAGATGTTACCAGAGGACAAGTTCTGGCAAAGCCGGGCTCTGTTACACCCCATACCGAATTTGAGTCCGAGGTTTACATTCTGAAAAAGGAGGAAGGCGGCCGCCACACCCCGTTCTTCACTGGTTATAAGCCGCAATTCTATCTTAGAACAACCGATGTTACCGGCGAAGTTACTCTCCCAGAAAAGGTTGAGATGGTTATGCCCGGCGACACTGTCACCTTCAAAGTTAAGCTGGTTGCTCCTGTCGCGCTTGAAGCGCAACAGCGATTCGCCATCAGAGAGGGTGGCAAGACCGTTGGCGCCGGTGTTGTAACGAAAGTTGTCGCTTAAGCAAACCCTAGACTGGCGGTTGGCAACCCGAAACAATCGTAAGTGAAAAATCGTTGACGGTTAGCTGTGCCGCAAATTGAGGCCACTATGGCAAAAGAAAGCACAAAAAAACAAAAGAAAACCAAGGAGCCGAAAACTCTTAAAACTCCTAAAAAAGAAAAGGCCGGTGACACAGCCCGTCTCCGGATAAGGGTCAGGGCCTATGAGTACAAAATTCTTGATGTGTCTGTGAAGCAGATTATTGATACGGCAGTCAGGTACGATGCCGAAGTCTTGGGCCCGATACCTCTACCGACGGAAACCAAGAAATATACCGTCAATCGTTCCTCGTTCGTACACAAAAATGCGCGAGAACAATTCGAAATGAGGGTTCATAAACGATTGATTGATATTCTGAATCCAACGCAGAAGCTGATAGAGTCCCTGACTAACCTGTCTCTTCCTTCTGGGGTGAACATTGACGTGAAATTGATGTGATAGAAAAACAAGGAGCGTAAGCGACTATGTTTTTCATCACCCAGCGCTTACTTTGCCATTGTTGCAAATACACAAAAGTTTAATTAGTACAAACGAGTTTGACTAGATTGTCAGAATCTGGTAAATCAGGTTACCGAAACAATAAAATAAATAATGGCAAAGTAAGCGCTGGTCTAGATTGTTTATAGTCCACCTCGCTCACGAGAAAAATCACTTGTCCCGTTAGAAATTTAACCGGGCTTAAGTCAATGCCAAGTGGACAAGAGCGCTGTCATAAGTAATATGACGTATACGTTAATAATTAAATTTCGCACGGGATGAAATTCATATTGGGAAAAAAGCAGAATATGAGCCAAATCTTTGACAACGATGGCAGGGTTATCCCAGTCACGGTTATTTCTGCTGGCCCGATTGTTGTAACTCAAGTCAAGAATGAAGAGAAAGACGGATACGGGGCGGTGCAATTTGGATTCGGCCAAAAAAAGCCCAAAAATATTGCCAAACCGCAGTTGGGCCACTTCAAGAATTTGGGGAACTTCGGATTTGTCCGTGAATACAGGTTGGCGGGCAAGGAGGAGCCGAAACTTGCAGTCGGCGAGAAGGTGGATGTTTCCGCATTTTCCGTCGGAGACAGAGTGTCCGTTGCCGCGCTGTCAAAAGGGAAAGGATTTCAGGGTGTGGTTAAGAGACATGGCTTTCATGGCGGCCCCAGAACTCATGGCCAAAAGCACTCCGAGCGCGAACCCGGCTCAATCGGCGGCGGTCTTAGGTCCCGTGTGCCGAAAGGTATGAGAATGGCGGGTAGAATGGGCGGGGACCGCATTACCGTAAAAAACCTAGAGGTTGCCGCGATTGACCAGGAGAACAATCTGCTTATGATAACCGGCGCGGTGCCGGGCCGAAGGGGCACGCTAGTTGAAGTCAGAGCAAGCTAGAACTGGCAATTTTTTAATTTATATGGAGACAACGGTTTACAACCAAAAAGGCGAGGTGGCGGGGAAAACAAAACTTCCTGAAAATATTTTCGGCGTGCCTTGGAATGCAGACCTTATGCATCAAGTAGTTGTGTCAATGCAGGCCAATGCCCGCAATCCGATTGCTCACACCAAAAACAGAAGCGAAGTTTCCGGCGGAGGGAAAAAACCGTGGAAGCAAAAGGGTACCGGCCGCGCAAGGCACGGTTCAATCCGATCTCCAATTTGGGTTGGCGGTGGCGTAACTCATGGACCGAGAAACGAAAAGATTTTCAGCAGAAAGATAAATAAGAAAATGAAAGCCAAGGCCCTATATGCCGCTCTTTCTAAGAAATTTGAGGGCAACGAGGTGCTGTTTATTGATGACTGGTCTTTCAATAAGCCCAAGACCGCCGAAGCTGTGGTGTCACTTCGGGGACTTTCAAAAATATCGGGAATGAATACCCTCAAAGCCGGCGGACATCCGATACTTTTGGTTAACCCGAAAAGAGACGAGAAATTTGAAAAAAGTTTTCACAATATCGGCAATATTAATCTTTTGGAAACCAGAAACCTCAACCCTGTGGCTGTTTTAAGCAATAAATACATCGTCTTGCTTGACCCGAAGAGAACCATTGAGATACTTTCTTCCCGTTTCGGTGATTCTTCGGACAAGGGAGAGGTCTCGGTTGAACCTGCAAAGACCAAGCTGAAGAGTATCCGGGCCAAGAAGAAGACATCTGTAAAGAAGAACAAATAAAATGACTTTTTTCAAAAAAAACAAAAAAGAAGAGGCTGAAAAGCCGATTGAAGAGAAGAAAGAAAAAAAATCTGCCCCCGCTGTTTCTCCTGCCTTTTCCGCGCCGAAGTCGGTTTTGATTAGGCAGAGAGTTACGGAAAAAGCGACGGAAAAATCAATGAATGACAATGTGTATGTCTTTGAAGTTCAGAACGATGCCACCAAAAAGGAGATTTTATCGGAGGTGAAATCTGTGTATAATGTTTCCCCGACCAAAATCGCAATCTCAAAAATTCCTTCCAAAAGCAAATTTATCAGAGGCAAGTGGGGCAGGACGGCTCACGGCAAAAAAGCCTACGTTTACTTAAAGAAAGGGGACAAGATAGATATCACATAATCATGGCAATAAAGAAGTACAAACCGGTAACTCCGTCGCGCCGTCAGATGTCTGACGTTAAATTGGGCTCCATCCTAACTGCCAAAAGTTCGCACAAACCACTTACTAGAGGTATGTCGCGGTCAGTGGGGCGCAATAATGCCGGCAGAATAACCGTTCGGCACAAAGGCGGCGGCCATAAAAGACTTTTTAGAGACATTGATTTTCTTCTTGATAAGAAAGACGTGCCGTTTGTTGTAGAGAGTATTGAATACGACCCGAACAGAAGCGGCCTTATCGGCTTGGTCGTCTATAGAGACGGCGCCAGAAGATATGTTCTGTTGCCTAAGGGAGCTCAAGTCGGCGACTCTTATCTGATATCGGAAAATGCGCCGGTCAAAACAGGCAACCGCCTGCCTCTAAAGAATATTAGCGTCGGCACTTTTGTTTTCAATGTAGAACTGAAAAAAGACGGCGGCGCCAAGATGGGGCGATCAGCCGGAAATTATATAGAAGTTTTGGCAAAGGACGGCGGTTTAGTTGACCTTAAAATGCCCTCTACTGAAATCAGGAAAGTGAGCGAAAACTGCTGGGCCACTGTGGGAGAGGTCTCAAACGAAGAGCATCATCTGGTAAATTTTGGAAAAGCTGGCCGTAGCCGATGGCTCGGCATTAGACCGACCGTGCGTGGTTCCGCTATGAATCCAGTAGATCATCCTTATGGGGGAGGTGAAGCACGCTCTGGCCGCGGTCTCCGCCGGGCGAAAAGCGCCTGGGGCAGGCCTACGGGCAAGGGTCAGAAATCAAGGCGAGCCAAGAAATACTCCAATATATCTATTGTTTCAAGAAGAAAGGTGGGCAAGAGGCGCTAACTAAAGCCAAAAATCAATATCAATCCGAGGGGGTTACCATGAGGGTAGCAGACCTCTACTTTCAGTAAGGTCGAACCTTGCTGAAATTGCGCTTGACGACAATGAAGCTCGCTCTTGAAGCGAGAAAACCCCAAACGCTCTAGTAGCAGACCTCTACCCAGAGGAAGACAGGGGTGTGCTACAGGTACACGCCAAGAGTGCATCCGGGTGCACCGTAGCAGACCTCTACCCAGAGAAAACCACAAGAAAGGAGCCGTCCGTGTATTCTATACCGGCGGTTTTTTGTTACTTTTCTTGATTTGTATTGACATTATGGGTCTTATTCTATAATATCTTTGCAAGCTCGAAGCGAGCTTTTTGTATTCTTGTTGGCTGTTTCTCTTTTAAGGAATTCAGAGCCAATGCCAAACAAGTAAGTCTATGACTAGATCGTCACACAAAGGTCCACCCCAAACGAATCCGTCAGCCGGCGGATCGTACGGGGCGAGAAGTTGTAAAGCCGATCTAGGTGTGAATTTATAAGTAAAATCAATGACACGATCATCTTACAAAGGTCCGTACGTTTACGACAGACTCCTCAAAAAGATTGAGGGGAGAAAACCCGACCAGGTTGGAGTTGTTAAAACCTGGGCGCGCGACAGCCAAATATCGCCGGAGATGGTTGGCTTTACCTTTGGCGTTCATAATGGACGCGAGCACTTGGAAGTTTTTATTACTGAAGACATGGTGGGCCACCGGCTTGGAGAGTTTTCTCCGACTCGAAAGTTTATTAAGCATGGAGGCAAGATGCAGAAGGAGATTGAACAGCAGAAGAAAGACTCGGAAATAGCCGCAGCTCAAGCCGCTAAGGCCACCACTGCGCCTCCGCAAAAATAAAAGACATGGCCCAAATAACGGCACAACTGAATAACCTGCGCCATTCGCCTAGAAAGGTTCGTTTGGTTGCCGACCTGGTCCGCGGAAAGAGTGTAACTTCCGCTCTCAATTCTTTGGCCTTTGCCGACAAAAAAGCGACAAGACCAATCATAAAACTTATCAAGTCCGCGATTGCCAATGCCAAGACGCAGAGTCTGTCAGAGGACAAACTAACGATAAAAGAAATCAGGGTTGACGGCGGTTCGGTGCTCAAGCGTTTCAGACCGGCTGCCTTTGGCCGCGCCCACCCGATTAGGAAAAGGTCAAGCCATGTAAGAATTATACTGACAACAAACAACAAACAACCTGCAACTAAAGCCAAGATTGCAAAGAATTCAAGGAAGTCTGTTGTCAGCAGCAAGTAATTAGCCAACCATGAGCCACACCGTACATCCATATTCCCATAGACTGGCAATAATCCGCGACTGGAAATCGCGCTGGTTTGGCGTCAAATCAAAATACAAGGAGCTTTTGAGGAGCGATATAATCATTCGCCAGTTTTTGGAAAAGAGATTGCACGGTTTCTTTGTCTCAAGTATTGAAATCGAAAGAAGCGAAAAGGTGTTGAGGGTGATTATTGAAACCTCAAGACCGGGCGTGATAATCGGGCGAAGCGGCGATGGCGCCGTGAAGCTCAAAGACGACCTCGTAAAAATTCTGAAAAAGAACAATGTCTATAATCCCACCGGGGAGCTGAAAGTGGATATAAAAGAAATAAAATCTCCAGAATCAAATGCCTCTATTGTGGCTCAAATGGTTGCCGAAGGCCTTGAACGCAGACTTCCATATAGGAGGGTTGCCAAACAGACCGTAGAGAAAGTAATGGCCAACAGAGACGTGCTTGGAGTTAAGGTTACAATCTCGGGGCGTTTGGGTGGCGCCACTATCGCCAGAACCGAGACTAGAAAGCTGGGACGTATTCCACTGCAGACTTTTCGGTCTGATGTTGATTATGCCAGGCATGAGGCGAAACTGCCGTATGGAAATATTGGTCTTAAGGTGTGGATTTACAGAGGAGACATCTTCTCTAAGAAACCATAAATGCGGCGGCTAAGGTTTTCTGATGTTTAAAATCAACCATGTTATTCCCCAAAAAAGTAAAATTTAGAAAGTGGCACACGATGCGCAAAAATCCGGCGAAAGTCGGGGTTGCTAGTCGCGGGGCAGTCATCGCTTTCGGAAGCTACGGACTCAAGGCCCTTGAGCCAGCCCGCATCAGGTCAAATCAGATAGAGGCTGCTAGAAAAGTACTTTCCCGTGCAACGGGCAAAGTGGGAAAAGTCTGGATAAGAATTTTCCCCGATATGCCCTATACGCAAAAACCGGCCGAAGTTAAGATGGGCAAGGGCAAAGGCGACCCGCAGGGGTATTGCGCCCCGGTCAAGCCGGGCAAAATACTTTTTGAAATTGACGGCCTGTCCGAAGCAGAAGCCAAAGAAGCAATGAGAAAGGCCGCCGCTAGGCTTCCGATGAAGACGAAATTTGTAACTAGATAAATTTATGGCTGATAATTTGCAAAAGGCGGACGAAAAGGATTTAATGAAGCTTCTCAATGAAAAGAGAGTCGCTTTGCGCGGTTTCAGATTTGGCATTGCCGGAAGCAAAATCCGCAATGTAAAAGAGGGCCGGTCTCTCAAGAAAGATATTGCCAGAATACTTACCGAAATCAGCCACCGGCATAATCAAAAACCAGCTGAATAAACCATGGAAGAACAAGACAAAGTACAAAAAATTTCAGTTGCGAAGGCAAAGACCCTGAAAGGTTTTGTTGTGTCAGACAAAATGAAAGATACGGTTGTGGTTAAAGTTGAAAGTTATCGCAAGCACAAGCGTTATGGGAAATATGTCAGAAGCCAGAAAAAATACAAAGCCCACGACGCCGGCAATACTAAGAAAATCGGAGATGCAGTAACGATCACGGAAACAAGGCCGATATCCAAAGACAAGACATTCAAAGTTATATAAAAATATGATCCAGCCGCGTTCAATTGTAAAAATTGCAGATAATTCAGGCGCCAAAATCGGACGCGTTTTCAAAGTGCTTGGCGGTTCCAAAAAAAGATACGCGCAGATAGGCGACATCGTCGTTTTGTCTGTCCAGTCCGCCCAGCCCAGAAAATCCGTGAAAAAGAAGGATATTTTATATGCTGTTGTAGCGCGCCAGAGGTTTCCCTATCGCAGGATTGATGGGTCGTATATCCGTTTTGATGAAAATGCCGTAATTATCGTTGATAAAGCGAAGCATGAACCTATAGCCGGTCGGGTATTCGGACCTATTCCGAGAGAATTGGCGGAAAAAGGTTTCCAGCAGATTATCTCTCTAGCTCCGGAAGTGGTCTAGAAAAATAATGATCCGTCAGCCGACGGAGAATATATTTTTCTTGACCCCGCCCCAATTTCGCAAAACAAAATGAAACAAAGAAAAACTTACAACAGGATGCAAAATAAAAACAGCAGCGCGTTTTGGCGAATAGCCAAGCCCTATTCGGGCGCAGCGCTGTGGGATAACACGGATAGCGAAATTGGGGCGGGGTTCATGATTATTTCCAATTCGCTTTGCTTATAAGAAAAATCATGAAAATAAAAAAAGACGACAATGTCATAGTGCTTTCAGGAAAAGACCGAGGCAAAACCGGCAAGGTTGTTTTGTCACTGCCGAGACAAAACAAAGTCATAGTCTCCGGCCTTAACACAAGAAAGGTGCACAAAAGACCGAAAAAGTCCGGGCAAAAGGGCCAGATTATTGATCAGAGTTTTCCTATGCATGTGTCTAATGTGATGATTATTGATGCAAAAACCAACAAAGGTACAAGAATCGGCATAGAAGAAAGAGATGGAAAGAGAGTAAGAATCTCAAAGAGAAGCAAAACGGTGATTGAGTAATTAAAATGATTAATTCAAGAGAAAAAATAAATAAAACCTTCGCTGCGCTAAAAGATAAAGTGGGTTACAAAAATCCAATGCAAGCTCCTCGCATTGAAAAGATGGTCATCAATGTAGGCACGGGCTCTTTCAAAGACCCAAAGAAAAAGGATTTAGCGGCGGATAGACTGGCCAAAATAACCGGCCAAATGCCTGCCGTCAGGGGAGCCAAACAATCAATCGCGGCGTTTAAAACAAGGCAGGGCGATCCAGTGGGGGTTCAGGTGACCCTAAGAGGAAAGAGGATGCATGATTTCCTAGATAGACTTATAAATATAGCCCTGCCAAGAACGAAAGATTTCAGAGGCGTATCGGTAAAAGGCATTGACCAAATGGGCAACTACACCATCGGCATCAAAGAACACACTATTTTCCCCGAGACTTCGGATGAAGAGTTGAAAGACGTCTTTGGGCTATCGGTGACCATAGTCACCACGGCCGGCAATAGGGAGGAGGCGGAGTCTTTTTTTAGACATTTGGGTCTGCCATTTAAGGCTAGTGAGTCTGATTCTCCCCGCAAATAGGGCTATGGTGCCTTGTTTGACAGTGCTTATTCGTCCTGATAATATAGCCGCAAGCTTCCAGAAGCTTTTTTTGTTACGATGAGCGAGGGCGGGGGCTTGCTTCCGCCGTGCGGGTGCCAAGCAAGCGCCGCTTGAAAATTTAAGTATGGCAAAGAAATCAGTCATAGCGAGGTCTCTAAGAAAACCGAAGTATAAGAGCCGTGTCGTAAGGCGTTGCTTTAAGTGTGGCAGAAAGCGCGGATTTATGAGGGATTTTGATCTTTGCCGAATCTGCTTCCGCGAACTTGCAAATGAAGGCAAAATTCCGGGGGTCAGAAAATCATCCTGGTAACATGACCGACTCAATAGCCGACATGATAATAAGGTTTAAAAACGCCGGCGCTTCCGGAAAAGAGTCGCTATCTGTTCCGTATTCAAAATTCAAGCATGAAATCTGCAACTTTCTTGAAAAGGAAGGATATATCAAGTCTGTAAGCAGGCGTGGCAAAAAGATAGCAAAGTCGCTTGAGGTTGAACTTCTTTACGAAAACGATAAGCCGAAGATAAGGGAGGTGAAGCGGGTATCGAAGCTTTCTCGCCGCGTTTATAAAAAGGCAAAAGACATCCGTCCTGTGAAAAACGGATATGGCATTCTGGTAATGTCTACTGCTCGGGGTCTCCTGTCAGGGAAAGATGCCCGTAGAGCTTCGCTTGGCGGTGAGGCGCTGTTTGAGATCTGGTAAGCTTCAACGCTGAATTTTAAATTTTCCATTATGTCACGTCTAGGGAAAAAAATCATAGCAATACCCGAAAAGACACAAGTTCTGATTTCGGACGGCAATGTCTCCGTTAAAGGGCCGCTAGGCGAGCTGTCGCGTAATTTCAACCAAGACATAATCGTCTCTTTACGGCCTGAAGGTGTTGAGCTGAAACCAGCAAAAGAAACAAAAGAATCAATGGCACTTTGGGGGACTTATGTCTCACACATAAGCAATATGATAAAGGGCGTTAATAAACAATTCGTTAAAAAGCTGGTTGTCGAAGGAATCGGCTTTAAGGTTGACCTGAAGGGAGAAAAGCTGGTGTTCGCGCTGGGATTTTCTCATCCCGTAGAAGTGTCCGTACATCAAGGCATTTCTGCCAGTGTCGAAAAAAATGTGATAACCATCTCCGGCGTAAGCAAGGAGCTGGTGGGGGAATTTACTGCCCGCCTCCGCGACCTCAAAAAGCCCGAACCGTATAAAGGTAAGGGGGTTAGGTACGAAGAGGAGGTAGTCAAAATCAAGCAGGGTAAGAAATCTGTTTAATCGGGGATTTGGCCTTAGATCCGGAACTTTGTGAGATATGAAAAACAAAAATATTTTAAAAACTAAAAAACGAGAACGCAGACACGCAAAAATCCGCGCGAAAATCATTGGCACCAGTGAAAAGCCCAGAATGAGCGTGTTCAAATCCAATCGCTTTTTGTATGTCCAAATAATTGACGATGAAGCCGGCAAAACCTTGGTAACCGGCTCTACCAAAGGCATCTCCGGTAAAAATCAGCTAGAAAAGGCGCGCTCTCTGGGAGAGAACATTGCTAAAAAGGCCATTGAAAAGAAAATAAAAAAAGTCGTCTTTGACCGTAGCGGATATATATATACAGGAAAAATAAAAAAAGTCGCTTCTGCTGCAAGAGAAGGCGGACTTAAGTTTTAAATATGGAAAAGGAGAAGAAAAATAATGTTGAGAATATCGAGCAAAAGAAGGCTCAAGCCAGTCCTGCTTTTTCGCGCCCTGAAGCGTCAAAAGACAGAGAAAGAAATACCAGGAGGGGCTCCAGACGGTCTTCTAAAAAAGATGCCAGAATCAAACCCGAATTTGACAACAAGATAATCAGTATCCGCAGGGTTACAAGAGTAGTTGCCGGCGGGCGCAGGTTCAGCTTCAGTGTGACTATTGTAGCCGGAAATCATAAAGGCACAGTTGGCGTAGGACAGGGAAAATCTTCAGATACTCCGCTAGCCATTGAAAAGGCCTTGCGCGACGCGAAGAAAAATATGATTCAAGTCAGCGTTACGGATAACATGTCTATCCCGCACGACGTTGAAGCGAAATTTGGCAGCTCCAGGGTTATTATTATGCCGGCGCCCGGCCGCGGAATTTTAGCCGGAAGTTCGGTAAGAGTGGTATTGGAACTGGCTGGCCTTACTGCCATAAATGCCAAAATTCTCTCCGGAAGCAAAAACCGCGTCAACAATGCCAAGGCGGCGATTGAAGCTCTGAAAAAACTTTCAGTTGTTAAGAAAAGATAATCTTCATGCAACTAAATTCTCTACAAAGAAATACCTCTCGCATAAGAAGTCGACAGGTTGGCCGTGGCGGCAAGCGTGGCAAGACTTCTGGTAAGGGTACAAAAGGCCAGAGCGCAAGAGCTGGAAGAAAGAAGCGACCGGAAATGAGGGATATCATAAAACGAATACCGAAACTGCGTGGCCGCGGGAAGTCCAGTCTAAAGAGTATAAGGCAAAGAAATATTGCGATTAACCTGTCTGCCGTGAGCCGGGCCTTTTCGGCTGGAGAAGTTGTATCTCCGAGTTCGCTTAAGTTAAAAGGCCTGATAGGCTCTTCCAAATCGGCGCTTAGGATAAAAATTCTCTCTTCGGGAGATATCACAAAGAAACTGACTTTCAACGGCTGCGATATGTCAGCTGGGGCCAAAGAGAAAATAACCGCTGCGGGTGGTATCATTAAATAAAAATTGAGAAGATGAGCAGTTTCACAGATAAAGCCAGGTTGATTATTCAGGACAGAACGCTAAGAAAGCGCATAATCTTTCTTCTGGCCGCCTTGTTTCTGTTCAGAGTTTTAGCAATTATTCCTATTCCCGGAGTCAATGCCGCCGAGCTGTCCAGATTTTTTTCAGGCAATGAATTCCTGGGCCTTTTGAATATATTTTCCGGAGGCGGGTTGTCCAACCTCTCCATTATTATGCTTGGAGTCGGTCCATATATTACAGCTTCAATCATAATGCAGCTTTTGACAATAATGTCGCCCAGACTCAAAGCTCTTTATCAGGAAGAAGGCGATGCCGGCCGGAAAAAATTTGCCCAATACAGCCGACTGCTTACAGTGCCGATGGCTGTGATTCAAGGTTTTGCATTTCTGACTCTTCTAAACAGGCAGGGCGTACTGCCGTCGCTTTCGGGCTTTGATATGCTTATGAATGTCATAATCATAACTGCCGGCTCCATGCTCTTGACTTGGATCGGTGAACTGATAACCGAATTCGGAGTGGGCAATGGTGTTTCTATAATCATCTTTGCGGGTATAGTGTCGGCCCTGCCGGGCGCTATTACCCAGCTTGTCTTCACCTTTGATCCGTCACAGATTCCGCTTTATCTGGCGTTCTTGGTAGCGGCTCTGGCGATAGTCTTTGGCGTTGTCATCATTACCGAAGCGGAGCGGCCAATACCCATAACCTATGCGAAGAGGGTAAGGGGAATGAAAGTCTATGGCGGCATCTCAACTTATCTTCCGATCAGGGTCAACCAAGCCGGAGTTATTCCCATAATCTTTGCCCTCTCTATACTTCTTTTCCCTCAAATGTTCTTCAGTTTTCTGGCTAATGTTTCAAATGCCACCGTTCAGACAATCGGCTCTACTATGCTTAGCATTCTGGCCAATCCGTGGTTTTACTCAATTGCTTACTTCGTTTTGGTGTTCGCTTTCACTTATTTCTACACGGCCATCACTTTTGATCCGGAATCAATATCAACCAACTTGCAAAAGAGCGGAGCTTTTATCCCCGGTGTAAGGCCGGGAACGCCGACGGCGGAATACATCGGCAGAATACTCTCCAGACTCACTCTTGTCGGGGCGATTTTCCTCGGCGCTATAGCTGTTTTACCTTTGGTTATGAGAGGTATTACCGGCATTCAAGCCCTCTCTATCGGCGGAACAGCTCTTCTTATCGTGGTCTCCGTAGTCATTGATCTCATAAAGAAGATCGACGCCCAGATTTCTATCAGAGAGTACTAATCGATTTTACCAGTCGGACAAATTTCTAAGCTGGGCAAAAAGGTGTGCTAAAATTACCCCATTCGTAAGCTTAATTTTTTATGTCTCCCAAAACCTTTATCTTTATAGGCCGATCGGGGTGCGGTAAGGGTACTCAGTCCCACCTGCTTCAAGAATATATTTCAAAAAAAGACAATCGAAAAATAGTTTACATTGAAACCGGTCTGGAATTCAGGGAATTTATAAAAAACGACGGCTATTCAAACAAACTGTCTCACGAAGTATATGATCGCGACGAAAGACAACCCGGCTTTTTGGCCTGTTATATGTGGACAAAAGCCCTGTTGAATAATTTTACCGGTGAACAGAATCTTTTCTTTGACGGGGCGCTAAGGTCGCTTCCTGAAGCCAGACTTTTTGAAACGGTGGTCAATTTCTACAAACTTAGCAAAGCGATTGTTATCTTTATTGATGTATCACGAGAGTGGTCCGAGATGCGTCTTATGGAGCGTGGCCGCTCTGACGACTTGGGAAAAGAAAAGATAGCAAAGCGGCTGGATTGGTTTGAGAAAGACACTCTGCCCGCTCTGGATTTTCTAAGGGCGAGTGGGTGTTTCAATTTTGTCAGGATAAACGGCGAGCAGACAATAGAAGAAGTCCACCAGGAAATAGTCAATTCTGTCGGACCTCTCTTAGAATGATAACTTATAAAACACCTGAGGATATTGAAATTCTTAAAGAGGGTGGCAAGAGGCACGCCGATATACTCGGGGTGCTGGTATCATTGGTTTTCCCCGGGCAAAGTACGAATGTTTTTAACGGAAGGGCGCTAAAGCTTATTCACGATTCCGGTGATGTGCCGGCTTTCCTTAGGTACAGGCCGGAAGGCGCCAAAAGGCCGTACCCGGCCGCTGTTTGTGTCTCTCTTAATGAGGAGATAGTCCACGGAATTCCAAACGAAAATCCGAAGATCCTTAAAGAGGGCGATATCGTGACTCTTGACCTCGGACTCCGCCATAGAGGACTGGTAACAGATATGGCGGTAACAGTTCCGGTGGGAGAGGTATCGGCTAAAGACCAATTGCTTATTGAAGCGACAGAGGCCGCTCTTTCTGCCGGCGTTGTCGCAGCCCAGTGTGGTTTTTACATAGGAGACATTGGTTTTGCGATTGAATCTGTAGCAAAGAAATATGGATTCAAGGTTGTTGAGGGACTTGCCGGCCACGGTGTGGGCTATGAAGTGCACGAAGACCCTTATGTTCCGAACACTGGCAAGCCGGGCAGGGGCGAAGAGCTTAAGCTCGGAATGGTTTTGGCGATAGAGCCGATGCTGACTTCGGGTTCGGGCCAAATTTATCTTTGCAATGACGGTTTTACATTTTCTACCAAGGACAAAGCCAAAAGCGCCCACTTTGAACACACGGTTTTGATAACTGATTCCGAACCAGTAGTATTAACAAAAAGTTAAAATTATGAAAGACAAAAATCATCCCGCCAAAGAAAGAACCTTAGCGATTATAAAACCCGACGGCGTCCAACGTTCACTCATAGGTGACGTTATACGGCGTTACGAACGCATTGGGCTCAAGCTTGTTGGCATAAAGATGGTTGTGCCGACTGAAGAACACATTGAGCAACACTACACTCTTGATCCGGACTGGCGCCGCAGAACAGGTCAAAAGACGATAGACAGTTACAAAAAGAAGGGTCTGACGCCGCCCTCCGAAGACCCGCTGGAGATTACAGGCAAGGTTTTGGTTATGCTTAAGAAATATATGACTCTGGGTCCAGTCGTGCCAATGGTTTGGCAGGGGGCGAACGCAGTCGCTGTGGTCAAGAAAATTACCGGCGGAACAGAACCGCTAACTTCTGATGTTGGCACAATACGGGCCGATCTTATGCTTGATTCTTACTCATTGTCCGATAGGGACCAACGCGCAGTCAGAAACATCGTTCATGTTTCCGGCTCGGTAGAAGAAGCGGAGGCGGAAATAAAGCACTGGTTTTCGGAAAATGAACTCATAGATTATCGGCTGGTTCAGGAAGCGATTCTCTACGACGTGAATGTGGACGGAATTTTTGAGTAGTTTCCCGACTGGCCCTCGCTTAACCTTTTTTGTAGCTTTATTTTAGACACAGGTGTTTGGTTTTTGGACCTTTTGTTTTCTAATGGTCTTTGTGGGGTTGCCACGGCAACTGCCGGTGTATAATTACTGTAGGGTTATTTGGCATATTATCTAGATTTAAGTTATTTAAAGGGAGTTTAATATCTTTGTCGGCCTTGGCCGGCGAATGCAAGCACCCACCTAGTGAATGCTAGGGCAATATGCATAAATAACCCCGCTCAAGATGTCCTGCACTCTGGAACGCAGGACGTTTTGATTTTCAAATCAGCAGAACAAACAAAATCAGTTTCCATATTTCGTAATATGTTCATATAATTCAACTTAATGATTCACGGATTATTCTTTGCCCCGATAGTAGCTCTTTTATGCATTGTCGGTTTTCTGCATTTACTGGCCCTATCCGAGTCTCTCTATTTTATTTATGGCTGGCTTGATCTAGTCGTCCATTTTCTCTCTGGTATCGCCATCGGCGTAACTTTCCTGTGGCTTTATATGAAGCAAGCCCTAAAAAACGGCCAGAGGAAAACTTTCGCAAAAGTTCTTTTGGTCTCTATCTTCACCGCTCTTCTTATAGCTTCTGCTTGGGAAGTTTTTGAATTCAAGATCGGTCTTACATTCACTTCCAACAACTACGCCTTTGATACTCTGACGGATATATTGATTACTGTTGTTGGCGGGCTCATCTCTGCTTTCTATATTCGAGCGATTATGCGCAAAGAGCTGGCTGTATGAATAACAGACAATTTTCAATTTCCTTTTGGGGCGGGGTAGAATCCGTTACTGGGGCCAATTTCCTTCTGGAAGGTCCCGATTTTAAAATACTTGTTGATTGCGGTTTGTTTCAAGGTACGACCATTTCGGAAACGCAAAATAGAGAACCCTTTCCGTATGATCCCGCTGGCATTGATTTTCTTTTTGTTACTCACGCCCATGCCGACCACATAGGCAGAATTCCTCGGCTGGTGAAAGGGGGTTTTTCGGGGAAGATTTATTCCACTCCCGAAACCAAGATGATTGTGAAGGTTATGTTTAAGGACGCGTCTAGACTGGTTGAATCAGAGGCGAGGGAAGAGGGCATTCTTCCGCTATACGATAAGAAAGATGCGGAAAAAGCGCTCGGGCTGTGGGAAGATGTTCCTTACCGAGAGGATTTGAAAATCTCCGATTCTGTATCTGTCCGGTTCAAAGATGCCGGCCACATACTGGGGTCTTCTATGGTTGAATTTAGTCTGGCTTCCGAGTCTGGCAACCCCGGGAAAGTCCTCTTTACCGGCGATTTGGGCAACTCGCCCGGAACTCTGCTTAAAGATACGGAAGATCCCGGAGAGGTCCACTATTTGGTAATGGACAGTGTTTATGGCGACAGAAACCACGAATCAAAGGAAGAGCGAGAGGCAAAATTTCTCAAAGTAGTCAGTGAAGCTGTAAAAAATGCCGGCACTCTGCTTATTCCGGTATTTTCTCTGGAACGGGCGCAGACTGTTCTCTACGAACTTGACAATCTTTTTGAGAGAAAGAAGATTCCTCCGGTGCCGGTATTTCTGGATTCTCCTCTGGCGATTGAACTAACCGAAATATATGAATCGGTAACCTCGCTTTACAATCAAAGCGTCAAGGAAGAAATGGCGCGAGACAAGCAAATTTTTAATTTTCCGCGCCTGAAGCAGACAACAAAAGTTTGGGACTCAAAAAAAATTCAAGAAGTTCCAAATCCCAAAATTATTTTGGCTGGTTCGGGTATGTCTACCGGCGGCCGAATACTTTACCACGAGAAATGTTTTCTTCCGGACGCAAAAACGACATTCTTGATTCTGGGCTTCCAAGCCCCGGGTACTCTCGGTCGGCAAATACAAGACGGTGCCAAAGAAGTAGAGATAGACGGAGAGAGGGTGTCGGTCAAAGCGAGAGTTGAAACGATAAGCGGCTATTCGTCACACAAAGACTCCGACCGCCTGATTGAATTTGTAGAAAAGACCGCCGAAAGCTTGAAGAAGGTTTTTGTTGTTATGGGTGAGGCGAAAGCTTCCGCCTTTCTGGTTCAACGTCTGAGGGATTATCTTGATGTCAGCGCTTTGGTGCCGAAAAGAGGGGAAAAGTATTATTTGGATATCTAAATGGGTTCTATTTAGTTTATCTCTTATTGTTTCTTGCCGCATTCTGTCAACACGTTAATATTATGCTATAGCATAAGTGCAACGTATTGGGGAAAGAAGAAGCTGAAACGAAAGTTTATTTAATTTTTTACACCTTCAACCACCTGTTTGAATATCTCCGGCTTTGTTATCGCTAGTTCAGAGAGCACTTTTCTATTTAAACTAATTTTTTTCTTTTTTAGCGCATCAATAAACCTGCTGTATGAGAGTCCATATTCGCGGACGGCGGCATTTATGCGGACATTCCAGAGTTTTCTCTTGTCGTTCTTTTTATCTCTTCTGTGAGCAAAAGAATAAGCGCCAGCATGAGAAATCGCCTCGTAGGCCTGACGTTCTTTCGTGCTTCTGCCAAATCGGTATCCCTTTACCTGTTTTAGAATATTTCGGCGGGTCTTAAGTGCATTTACTCCTTTTTTTACTCTTGTCATTTGGTTATTTGGTCAAAGTTAGGACGGGATTAAACAAAACTATTTAGATGACTAAAAATCTGGCTTTATCCTTATTTTTCATGAAAATAACACCTACACCCTTTTTGGCATGCTGGCTTCGTCTGGACTCCTTGGCGTTGAAGTGATTTTGGCCTGCCTTGCGGGCTAAAATCTTGCCCTTGCGGGTCACTCTAAGTCTCTTGCTGTAGGATTTGTTGGTTTTCATTATTTCGTAAAACAGAGTTAAATCTTACCTAATTCTTTAGTTTTGTAAAGCGTCTGCTCTCCGGCGAAGTCTAGCGCCGATTTGGTTGTCCTGGTGCCTAAGGCCTAGTAGCTAGCGTCTAGTCTACGCTTTCTCTATGATTACCATCAAACCTTTGGGACTTTTTTTGGGTTCTTCTGCCGTTTTGTATTCTTTTGGGATCAATTTCAGGAATCTCTCCATCCTATCTTTCAAAAACTTTGGGTCCAAATACTTTGTTCTTCCAGGCAAAAACAAATCAATCTTTACCCTATGGCCCTCGGAGAGCCACTCTGCCACCTTCTTGGCTTTTAGCGTCAGGTCGTGCTCACCGGTGCCTATCTTTATTTGTATACTCTTTATCTCAACTGTCCGCGATTTTGTCCTGGACTGCTTCAGTTTCTTGTTCTCCAAATATTGGTACTTCCCATAATCCATTATTTTGGCTATGGGGGGGTTGGAATTAGGTGATATTTCAATGAGATCAACGCCGGCCGCCTTGGCCTGCTCTAGCGCATCTTTAAGAGATAAAACGCCCAAATTTTGCCCTTCAGGGCCGATGATGCGCAATTCTTCCGCTCGTATGTATTGGTTTATTCTTATTCTTTTCTGCAAGTTTATTGTGAAATTATTTATAGCATTATGACTGCTTCTTGGCAATGTGGTTTGAACCAAAGCTGATTTTTGTGTTGAAGATTCTTTTCCACTTGTCTGGAGTTTTTCTTAATGCTTCAATGATAAATGGACTCTAGTTTTTTATTTGACCAAAGGGGGTGAGGAGCAATGGCGCTTCCAGCCGGGCAAGACATCAGGCTCTGTCAGGAGCTCAAGAGCGATGATGTGGATTCCATGTTGCCGCTTCTTGAGATCTTTGAGAGACTGGACAGGAGGAGCGCCTCGGCTCAAGTTTTTATGGCAAGAGCGCTCTCAATCTGCGACAGGATCGACTTTCTCAAGGGTGAAGGGGGCAAGGACTTTCGGGGTTGTCCGATCGGCATCGCCGCTGAATTCGCTCAGCTTGTGCAATCTCGTGCAAACCGTGCCGAAAACGCGGAAGAATTCAGGGCCAGGTTTTCATACCTGGTCAAGTTTGTCTACCACCGCTCGAGAAAGTTCGGAGCCGATCTGGTTATACCGGTTCTGGATTTTCTGGGAGATGCCAACTCGCATGGCATGTTTCGCCAGGCTGTCTTGATGGTCTGCGCCGAGATTGACCGGGCGGCCGACGCTGGAGCTTCGGAGTATATGGGGTGTCTTATTGAACCCTGTCAGGAATTCGCCGGGTTCTTGAGGCGTCTGTCTCTTGGTGTTGCGGATGACGCCACCTTCTACTCCAAGGTTCAACGGACTCGGCAGTGTATCCAAGGCATTACCAATCACAACGCCTGGGTGCCAATCTGCCAGCTCTACGAACTCATCTCAACGTGAGGAGGTCTTGTGCCCCGCACTGCGTCTAACGTCGTGCGGGGTTCATCTATATAGATTTTGTACTGCGATTGTGTTCTAGGTGGTAATTCACAAGCGTTCTGGTTATTTTTGTGTTTCAATATCGTAGGACCAGTCCTTATTCCGCGCAACAGGAGAGAACGCAATGGAAGTCGCACAGACGGAGTTGCCAATTCGTAGCTTCATGGAAGCATCAGCCCACGGTAGCGAACCATCTCCTGCCCAGAAGGCAAGGGCGCTGATGGACAGGCTGGTAAGCGAAGAGGTTACCAGAATGCAGAACCTAGTGGAGTTTCACCGGCCGGTTCTGGAGATGGTTGCCGACCTGGCAAACTTCTACAGAAACCAACCAAGCAAACTTCTGTCGGAGCTCGACAGGATTCCAATCATCATCAGCACCAGTCGGGAGCCAATCAGTATACAAGGCCTCCGTACTCGTCTTCTCGGCCTCTGAAGCCGATCCGCTACGCGGAAAACCGCACCGCCTCGTTATCTCTGCCAATCGGCGGAGACGAGGCGGTGCGGTTTTCTCACGGCAATTTTTCTAGCTCAAGAGAACCAAGATTATGCCGGCAAGAGCCAAAGCTACAAGTCTCTGCAAACTATTGAGAAGAAATAATTTGAACGGCTTCTGTTCCCAGATTGTTTGGCTCACAAATATAGGCACTACAAACCCAAGCCAGGCGAAGAAGACCAAAGACAGAACTTGGCTTACAGTTTCTATGTTTATAAGAAAGACAAAATAGGCCAAGACATAAACTGCCACGATTTCAAATATAAAACTCACCGTGTAAGGTTTCTTCATTCCTTTGGATTTCGCTTTTTCCATTGTTTCTGCCGTTATGCCTGAAAGTTTCATCCAAAGGTTGCCGAAGGCGGCAGGGGAGTACCACAAGGCTCCTGAAGCCATTGATACAATAGCTGCTACCAGAATTATCCAAAAATTTGCCATTTTATTTTTTATTTAGGTTAAAAGTTTTATTGTGATTGCGAATTCACTCCCGCCGCCTGTGGCGGGGGTGAATTCGCAAATATAGATATGTGTCGGCGGAGCCGACCCTGCTGCAACAAAGTTTGCCCTGATGTCCCGACGTTACGTCGGGGCCAAACTTTATTATACAAAAGAAAAGACCCCCACACGCAAACCTCTGTGTGGGGGCCTCTCGTACAGGGATGGCAACCATCTCAGGCAATCAATCCGCAAAGCGGATGTGGGTTTTCGCTCACTTCCACATTGTATTATAGCATAGTGTGTATCTATTTGTCAAGTATACGTAATGTTTCAGGACCTTCGCAACACCTAGAGGTTAAGATTAAATATATGGCTTATACACAAAATCCAAACATGCCTAAGGTGAGAAGAGATGCGGTGAATCTAGTTAAGTATCGTGGTTGGAGCATGAGGAAGGTATCATTGAGATACGGGGTGGAACCAAGCACTGTTTCAAGATGGTGTAAGAAAGATTATTGTGGTGGCTTTAGGATAATACTTACTGAATCATCAGCTCCTAAGACCCATCCCAATGCCTTAAGTAGAGAGATTATAAATAAGATTATTGAGAAAAGAGTTGGGAGAAGAAGATGTGGTCAGGTGATACATAGAGAATTACTGAGAGAAGATGTGAAAGTGTCTCTCTCTAGTGTCCATAGAACTTTAGATAGGCTGAACCTCTTAAAGAAAAAGAGTCCATGGAAAAGACCTCATGATTGGACCCCCAGACCAGAACCAGCCTTTGCTGGAGCCCTTCTAGAGGTAGACACAGTACATATTCATGCACCTGATGGAAGTAGAATTTATGTCTATACTCTCATTGATCTATTCTCACGGTGGGCTTACGCAGAGATCGGAAAAAATCTATTAGCAAGGAGTGCTGCTCACTTTGTTTTAAAAGCCCAAGAGAAAGCTTTCTTTAAGTTTCAGATGATTCAAACAGATCATGGGTCTGAATTCTCAACTAGATTCAGCCACATCCTTAAAAGCAAGGATATGAATCATAGACACTCCAGGGTTAGGCAGAAAGATGATCAAGCTCATATTGAGAGATTTAACAGAACCATTCAGGAGGAATGTTTAGACCGAACAACGCATACAATTGCTGATTTTAAGAAAGCTTTAAAAGATTACTTACCATATTATAATAACAAGCGATTGCATATGGGAATTAATTATCAAACTCCCCTAGAAGTGTTGCAAAGGTGCTGGGGATAAAACGGGGTATAAAATTTGGATAATAACACAAAGAAAAAGCGCACCTTTTAGCACGCTTTTTCTTTTATTACAATTGGGATATCTCACCTCGGATAGTGGATATTTGTTCGTGTAGCAATCCAATGACCTGCATCTGCAGTGTTCTGATTTTTGCTTCAATTGTTTTAGTAATTTCTGACTTTAGCAAATCAACCGTGTCTTCAAGTACGAGGACGAGCTGACTTTGAGCCTTAATCAACTCATTCTCTATTGTTTTGACAGAATGTTCTGTTGTGTGGTCGGCATATACTGAGACAGGATTGAATACTCCTACAACAACAACAAACGAGGTAATGACAAACCCAGTAAGCCACTTTTTCATTTTATTTGCTTATTTGGCTTGTAACTTCGACCTCTATCTTTGTAGACGATTGGAGATTAGGCATATTACAAAAACGAGCCCCACGGGCGCGCAAGCGCGCCCGTGGGGTCTTTGCCATCTCCCGTTCAGGAGACCCGCCGTCTCCGTCTGCAGGGTACGATCGCCGGACTGTTCAGCCAATCCGGCGGCTTGTGTCCGTTCCTCTGACTGCTCACGATTCGGTCTGCCTCCTTGTGCTTGAGTCTGACGAGTTCTGGGACAGTGATGCCGAGTTCCCGCGCCTCCTGGGAGAGGGCTTCTTCTTTGGCCCGCCTCCGCTCCCGCTTTCTGGCGCTTGCCCTCTGCTGGTTCGCTGTCGCCTCTACCCTCGTCCTTTGAGGCATGAGTCCTCCGTTCGGAGTTTGAGTGAGCGGTGATGGTGCCTGTACTGCCTTGTAATAGATTAGTTATTTTTTCAGAGATGTCAAAGTCATTCTTTTTCAAACAAACACTGTCAAATTGAATTGTGGACCGTACCGGAATTGCACCGGTGACCTCCCGAATGCGAATCGGGTGTTCTACTGACTGAACTAACGGCCCATATCGTATAAAAGAGTAGCTTAAAATTCCGCGGAATGGTAGTATTTGGCTGAAATAAAAATTTAAAAAATAATATGGCAGGAATAAAACTCACGTTTGATTATTTATCAAAAAATTTGGCAATCGTTATAGGGTTGGTGCTTATCTGGAGGGGGATATGGTATGTTTTGGATGAAATAGATTTAGTGTTCTTGGGCGGTTCGCATTTCTTTACTGCGGTCGGCGGTATAATTTTAGGCCTTGCGATTCTCTACATTCCGGACCATGACCTCAAAGAGATACAGAAATTATGATTCGAATTTTATGAAGTAAATCTGGTGATACTAATAATATAGAATATGGTGACATCCCAATTCGCTAGCTGGCGTATTGGGATGTTATCTTCGAGAGAAAAGAGCCAACAAGCAATAGATATTTTAGGAGGTTAAAGACGTACTGTTTTTAATTTGATAGAATTAAAGTAATTATTAGCTTGTATAATTTATTATGAATACCGAACTTGTAGGTGCTGCATACGGAGGTTTGTCACCCTTGTTAGCCGCTTCCTCGTTTGATATAGTCAGTGCTTTTTTTGCTTTTGGGTTTTTTATTGCACTACTTGGATTGGCAGTAGTTATTCTGTATATAATCGGGTTGATGAGGATATACCGTAAAGCAAATAAGCCACAGTGGGCTGCAATAATCCCAATTTACAATACGTTTGTTTTACTTCAGATAATAAGAGCGCCAATTTGGTGGATGATAATCTTCCTTCTCCCATTGTTACAATTATTTGTAACCTTGCCTAGTATTATCACTGCCGTTATAAATATAATTGCCATAATATTTGGTATTGTCATAACATATAAACTAGCGAAGGTTTTTGGAAAGGGAATTGGTTTTACAATAGGATTAATATTATTACCTCCAATTTTTTACATGATACTTGGATTTGGTAAGTCTACATATCAATCAGGTAATCTAACCCCAAACTTGAACGAGAGTCAGAATCAGATAGCAGGTTAATAAAATAAATCAAAAATTATAATTAATCGTGTTTTTTGATGAACAAGACACGTATTATCATATCCCTTATCCGCGCGAATAAGGGATATAGTTGAATTAATAAAACAACAAAGGCGCGGCTTATGCCGCGCCTTTGTTGTCATTCCGTTTTCGTTCGGTCTGATATGGATAGAATTTATGCTTTTTGTACGTTCACAGCATTCTTTCCTTTTTCGGTATCCTCTACTTCAAAAGAAACGGTATCACCTTCGTGAAGTTCATTAAAACTTACGCCGACAAGAGAGTTTGAGTGAAAGAAAATATCCTTCTCTCCATCCTCCGGGCTGATGAAACCGAAACCTTTGTCCATAGTCTTTTTTATAACGCCTTTCATTGGTTGGTTTATTATGTTTGTAATATGCAAAATGTTCTAGAATTCGACTCCTCTTTTTAATCCATAACCTTTTGTAAGCCGTAAGAGTAGCATACTGTGCTGATACTGTCAATTAAAACATGGGGGGATTTTGCAAATATCGAAAAAACACCAATTATTACACTCTAATTCGTTAGCTGACGGACTAAAAACACAAGTTACAACATTCTCATATTCTTGAGAATATGAGAATGTTGTAGTTGTAGAAAAATATAAAAAAAGAAGAGCCCCACCAGTGTGAGTGCGGGGCTCTTCGCAGGTGGGGCTTGGGTGGTCGGGCTGACGTTGTCACGCGAGTTATCCAGGTGCCTTGACTCTGCAGTCCGGGCAGAGCCCCGCTTTATTCAGGTAATTGACTCGTGTGGTCCTCTGACAACTGGAACACCTTTCGGCTAGGCCCGACACCAGAAGAAAGAACTCGTCAGCGAGTTCAGTTTCCTTGAGCCACGGGCTCTTGCCCTGTGTCTCGCGTGGCGGGTCATTATTCGTCGGTCGCCTACTCAGATAACCCATGAGTATCTCCTTGAGAAGTGGAACAAGTGTCCGAATTCACCTTACCTTTTTGTCTTAAAAATGCAAACCTGATTTAACGTACCCAATGGAGGTTATTGAACAATCGTTTCAGATGTGTAATGTTGGTGTACTAGTGAGAAGCTTAATAACCATTATATTAAAAAGAATTTTAAGAACCTTTCTGGGGGTCGGGTATCTGTTTGGTGGCAAAACTATAAGGATACTGTCACATATTTGGTTTAAACAACTAGAATGGGCCGCATTAACCTCTGCTTTGTTTTTGCTGGGTATGAGAACTGAGAAATATGGTGTGAGTGGACTATTTTACTTTTTTGGGGTGTTAAGTTTAATACTTATAATAATTAGTACCAGTCATTCTTTCAACAAGATTACAGACGGTTTGTCTTTAGATTTGGAGTGTTTCAACAAGAAACATGAAAGATTAAGTCTGGGAAAATATTCATATGGTACACATTTTGGTTTAGTTGCAGTTATAATAATTTTTCTATTGAGTATAGGAAACATATTTATTATTTTTTTTGCTATGTCAGCGTTCCTATAGATGAGGTTACTCTAGATTCGTTCTCTCTCCTAGTTTAATTCCGTCTGTATAGACGAAAAGAAAACTGGTTTTTGCCAGTTTTTCTTTTCGTCTAGGGGATATAGGCGGATACTCATATCTGGGAACTAACTGTCAAAAAAGTGTCAATTTCTGATATGATTTCCTTATGTCACTTCTGGAAAACAAGAAAGCGTATTTTGATTACGAAATTCAGGAAACCTTTGAGGCCGGAATTGAGCTTTTAGGTTTTGAAGTGAAGGCGCTTCGCGGCAAACTTGGCTCTCTTGAGGGTTCGCATGTTGTTGTGCGTGGAGGTGAAGCATTTCTGACGGGGGCAACTATTCCGCCTTACCAGCCGGCAAATACTCCAAAAGATTACGACCCCCACAAAAACAGAAAACTCTTGCTGACAAAAAAAGAAATCGGCGAACTAGGCGGATATGAATCAAAAAAAGGGTTGACTTTAATACCAATTTCGGTGTATAATAAAAACAATCGAATCAAGATTTTGGTTGGAGTCGCGCGAGCCAAGAAAAAACACGACAAGAGAGAAACAATAAAGAGGCGCGAAACCGAGCGCGAGATGAGAAGGTCTTTGAAAGATTAATAGGGCTTACTTTTTTCGCTAAAAGCGAAAAAGTGCTTAAGGGGATGATCGGCTTAGATGGCAGGTTTGCTTCAAGCTGATGCATGAGAGAGCTGTGGTGACTCTTAAATCCGCCACAAAGACTAAACGCAAACACTATAGTCGCAAAGGCAAAATCAGTTGTTTCTCCATTTTTTGGGGTCAATGATCTAGCTTTCGCTACAGCTCGAGCGTAAGTTCGCTGTAGTGACGTCAATTTCTGTGAGGCTTCATAGCGGAACATTGGTGTAATATTTTGAGGCTCTGGAGTGTGAGTGCTTCGGCACATTCCGAAATGCAGGAGCTCGGTACGGTGATGTTTTGCCAACTTTTAAGTCATCGCACTCAAATATCAAAGTCGGCTATCTCATGAAGAAATTAGTTTGATTCCCTTCCACACGGCGGTTCGATTCCGCCCATCTCCACCAAAATAAAAAAACCTCGCTACAAGGCGGGGCTTTTCTATATTTTGGTAGCCCTTACAGGATCGTCGAGATGCGGCATGAAATGCGGCGCCACCGTGGAGATGAGCGAGCAAACTGCTTTGCTCGCGTTTTAATAAATTCTTGTTTGATATCAAAAATATAAAAATTATGTATAATAATGGTCTAATTATTGTCTGAATTATGGCCAACCCTAACAATAAAAATCAATCCACCGATCGGCGGACGAAGGGCAAAAAGCAATTCAAAATCGTGATACAAGGCGGCGGCAAAAATCCGCGGGGCGCAATGTGGCGCAACTTTCTATCAACCATTCTACTAATTCTGGCAGTTCTCATCCTTTATTCGGCAATAACAGAAGGCAGAAGTAAAAATCCCCAAATATCAATTTCTGAACTGGCGCAAAACATTAGTGCTGGTGAAATTTCCAAAATAACAGTGGAGGGCTCAAAGCTCACAGCTGATTACTCCGACGGAGTGGTTAAGGAGTCAAAAAAAGAAAGCGATATCGCTTTGTCGGAAACTCTGGTCAACTACGGCGTTACGGCGGAAGAACTCCGTGCCGTAGAGTTAGATATAAAAGAACAAAGCGGATTTGTGTTCTGGCTCGTTACTCTCTCCCCGATAATTTTGCCCCTGCTCTTCATCATCTTTTTCCTATGGTTCTTGTCCCGTCAGGTTAAGGGCGCCGGTATGCAGGCCTTCACTTTCGGCCAATCAAAAGCGCGAATGATTTCGCCGACCGACAAAAAACAGAGAGTAACTTTCAAAGATGTTGCTGGGGTAAAAGAAGCCAAGCAGGAACTTCTGGAAATTGTTGATTTTCTGCGCAATCCAAAAAAATTTCTAGACATCGGCGCGCAAATTCCTAAAGGCGTGATTCTCATGGGCGCGCCGGGCACGGGCAAGACACTTCTGGCGCGAGCCGTTGCCGGCGAAGCTGGCGTAGCTTTCTTTTCCATTTCGGGTTCTGAATTTGTGGAAATGTTTGTCGGCGTTGGCGCGTCCCGCGTCCGCGACCTCTTCCAGCTTGCCAAGAAAGCGGCGCCGGCGATTGTTTTCGTTGATGAGATTGACGCGGTAGGACGAGTGAGAGGAATAGGGGCGGGCGGGGGAAACGACGAGAGAGAGCAGACTCTGAACCAGATTCTAGTTGAGATGGACGGCTTTGAACCCAATGAAAAGGTGATTGTTATGGCGGCGACCAACAGACCAGATGTCTTGGACCCGGCGCTTCTGCGGCCGGGCCGCTTCGACCGGCGTGTCATACTTGACCTTCCAGACAGGTCAGACAGGGAAGAGATACTCAATATCCACGCCCGCAAGAAGCCGTTTGCCGAAGATGTGGACCTGAAAGTGATTGCCGAGCGCACCCCGGGATTTTCCGGAGCCGACCTCTACTCTCTGATGAACGAGGGCGCGATTCTTGCGGCCAGAGAAAACAGGACCAAAGTTTCCCAGTACGACTTCATTCGTTCAATTGAGAAAGTAATGCTGGGGCCTGAACGCAAGAGCCACATATTATCAAAGAAAGAAAAAGAAATTACTGCTTATCACGAAGCCGGACACGCGCTTGTCGCTTCGGTACTGCCGTACGCCGACCCGGTTCACAAGATTTCCATAGTTGCCAGAGGGCGCGCCGGCGGATATACATTAAATCTGCCCATTGAGGACAGGCGTCTTCAGTCAAAAAACGAATTTTTAGACGATATCGCAATGGCCTTGGGCGGATATGTTGCGGAGCGGGAAGTTTTCGGTGACACGACCACCGGACCTTCAAATGATTTGCAGGTTTCTACCGCTATTGCCCGCGATATGGTTACCAAATACGGAATGTCCCCGAAAATGGGGCCGGTTGCCCTTGAAGGACAGGACGGCAAAATGCTTTTCGGCAGGGGAGTTCCCGACAGAGATTATTCGGAGAGGGTCAGCGCCGAAATTGATGCGGAAGTTTCAAGAATAATAAAGGAGGCCTTAGACAGAGCGGCGGAAGTAATCACTGGCCACAGGCCGCTTCTTGACGCGATAGCCCAGAGGTTGATTGAAGTTGAGACTCTGGAGAGGGAAGAGTTTGAAAATATTTTGATTGCCGGCGGTATCACGCCTAAAAAGAAAAAAGATATAGAGCATCAGGGATGAATTAGAATCTAGAATAAGGAATAGGGAATAAGGAATTAACCCGCCCGAACGACTGGCATCGTTCAGCCTGCCCGTACCGAATTGGTACGTTCGGGCGGGTCGGGCAGGGAATTAAGAATAAAGATAAATGAAAAAGGGCCCCGACGACGCGTGTGCGTTATCGGGGCCCTCACCGTTCTTCTGGTCGCTGTCAGGCGACCTTGACCCGCTTCCTGTTTCCGCCGGTCTTCGGCGGAGAGGAGTTGTGTCCCTTCATCTGCTCGCGGCGCAAGTTCTTGACCGGCTCGATGAGCTGAGCCGTGAAGATGCGCAGTTTCCCGTTGTCGAAAACGGGTTTCGCCGCCACCTCGCATTCCCAGCGAGGAATGTCATTGCTGGGGAAGTGCTGGCTCTTGCGGTGGACGACGAAGATGTCATCCCCGACGCGCGACTGCCACCTGAGCTCACCGGTACGTGAGTGTTCCACTTCGGCGAACCGAAGTGTCTCCTGCCGAAGCGGCAGGATGAGATCGGCGATGTAGAGCTCGAAGCCGATCTGCCCGGCGACCGGGTCATCGGTGATGTTGCACAGCCAGCGCGGGTTTTCCACCGTCGGCTGTTCCCCGATTGTACCGGGGACGCAGAGCTGGCGGATGAACCCGTTGTTACTCCAGCACTGCCACTGCGGTGCGCCCGTCTTGGCGTGCTTGCCGAGTTCGAAAGTGACGACCGTACGCATGGCGTTCTCCTATGGAGGGGGCCAAAAGGCCGGTGAATTGAAGAACTGTTGTCCTACTGTGTATTATATCATACTTCGTATTGTTTTGTCAAGCAGAAAATTGACTATTTTTAATCTAAACTCAAAAATATGGCTTAAAACAAGGATTTTTGGCAAACAAAAACCCGTGAGCTAGTCGTCCGTTCACGCTTGTTGGCGGATAACGGAGACTATCTCACGGGGCGGACGGGATGTCGAGGGTGGAGCGATGGTTAGGGAAGTGGCTTGAGTAACAGGTAGAATCCATATAACCCCATGCCCGAGCTAAAGAATCCCAAGACAGCAAAAACCGCAGTCTCTAATCGCCTCTTGACGCTGGTGTTGCCGTCGTAGGATAGGAGGTTCTTGTCAACGATCCAAAGCAGGAAACCTCCTGCCAGCGTGAGAAGGGCGGCGAAGAAAACCCACCACACAAGAAGCAGACGCATACCTCCTCCTAGGTTAAGGGAACTGGATTATTGTCTCACCCACTCTCCGGAACGCATCGGTTATTAGATATGTGAAGCAAAGACCGAATACTACGCTGAAGAAGAGCATCCACCATACTGGTCTTCGGCCGGGGAATTCATGTCCCCTTGCGATGTCGTACGCCATGACAATCGCGGCGACTCCGCAGATTACTCCAACGGCCATTGCCATTAGGGTCTTCTCGGGCAGGTTTGAAAACATTCTTTCCTCCAATGAAAGAGCGGTATCCTCCCACAGTGAATCACTCTAGGGCAGTTTAGTCAATCTTGCCCGGTAATTTTATAAGTTTGAGTTGAAAGCGGTTTTATGTTAATGTCGCATGGTTAATTGAGATTATTTATCCATTAGTTAAAAGTTAAAACAGATATATGAAAAGAGCGGAGTCTTTTATACCGATTTTATTAATTGTTCTATTTTTATTTTCAATATTACCAATACCAAGTCAGGCCGCGTCAGGCCTTACTCTGGGTTACGGTTTCGACGAAGGTTCGGGAAATATAACCGCTGATGCTTCTGGGAATGGCAACAACGGCGTCCTTATAAATAGTCCCGCGTGGACTACAGGAAAATACAGCAACGGTCTAAACTTCACCGTAAATTCGGAGCACGTTAATGCCGGATCAGCTAGTCTAATTGATAACTCGACCGCAATGACCGTTTCTGCCTGGATCTACCCACGATCAGAGGGGGGAGCCGCCCGCGCCGTTATTGCGGCTAAAGGCACTACCGGTTTTAACGGCGGATGGTTTTTCCGTTTTAATCCGAGTGGCACAAACAGTTTACACTTCTATATTGATCATTCGGGTGCCGATGTTTACAGGAATACGGTAGATAACGCAGTTACTTTAAATCAGTGGCAATACGTAACCGCTACGTGGGACGGCAGCGCTAGCGCTTCTAGCATACGAATGTTTGTAAACGGGATAGAGGCTGCCTACCTGCCAAGTGTTCCGGGTTCCGGGACGAAAGTTAGCGACGCTTCGGCTAATCTTCTTATAGGCACCAACGCCAATTTAGCGGCAACTTGGGACGGCTTAATTGACGAGTTTCGTCTCTACAACCAAGTTTTGTCTTTGTCGGAGATTGCGGATGATATGAATACGCCCGTTAGCGTCCCCGACACCACCTCTCCGACTGCAGTGATAACCTCGCCGCTTGACGGCGCCGCTGTATCCGGCAACGTAGCCGTCAACGCCAACGCTTCGGACAACAAGGGAGTCGTAGGAGTTCAATTTTTTGTAAACAGTGTCGCTTTGGGTCTGGAAGATATTTCTGCTCCGTTTTCGGCTCTCTGGAACACAGTAGGGTTGCCGGACGATGTCAACTACACGCTAACTGCAACAGCTCGTGACGCGGCAGGCAATCTAGGTACTTCAAATCCAATTGTTGTGCTGGTTGACAACTTGCCCCCGCCAGACACGACTGCGCCGTCACTTTCAAATCCTCTACCATCCGGAACCCTGCCTTCTGGCACTACCGACACAGATATAAGCATTGTCTCCAACGAAAACGCAGTATGCAGATATGACACTGTTGCCGGCACAGATTACACTGCGATGCCAAACACTTTCGGCATTACAGGAGGTACGCTCCATTCAAGTCCGGTTTCTTCTTTGACCGACGGCAATTCTTACTCTTTTTATATTCGCTGTCAGGATTCTTCGGGCAATGCCAACACGACGGATACTCTAATTAACTTTGATATTGCTCTACCACCTCCGCCAGACACGACTGCACCAGTCATATCAAACATTTCTGTGTCTTCCATTACCACAAATTCGGCAGTTATCAGTTGGATAACCGACGAACCCGCCGACTCGCTGGTAGAATTTGGCTACGATATAGGATACGGATCTTTATCTGCTCACGACCTTATATATGTTACCAACCACTCAATGTGGCTCACCGGACTTAATCTCGGCACAACCTACCACTACCGCGTTCATTCAATTGATTCTTCAGGAAATCCTGCTGTTTCTTCAGACTCCACATTCTCAACTCTCTCTACACCGCCGATTACTCCAGACCTAGTCCTAGGCTACGGCCTTGAAGAGGGTACAGGCACTACGGCTGCGGACGAATCCGGCAACGGAAACACAGCGACTCTAGCCAACGGCCCAGTTTGGACTACACAAGGCAAATATGGAGGAGCTTTGTCTTTTGACGGAGTGGACGACAATCTAAACGCCGGTTCAGCCGCAGTTTTAGACGACCTTCCCGCCTTTACCGCTTCTGCCTGGGTCAACCCAAACAGTATGGGTGGTAGTGGCAGAGGCATAATTGCAGGTAAGTATTCAGGCACCAATGGCTGGAAACTTCAATTTGCTCCCGGCACAACCAACGCACTGCTTTTAGAAATCAAACACACAACAACCGGCGTCCCGAGTGGTTCTTGGACTGGAATCTTTAGAACTACGGTTAATAACGTTCTTCCTCTTAACCAATGGAGTTATGTAACGGCTACTTGGGACGGCACCAATAATTTCTCGGGCATAAGATTTTATGTGAACGGTCAAGAAGTGTCATATAGCACTGGTAGCGGCAATTCTGGCATTAAAATCAGTGACACTACTTACAACCAATATGTTGGTGGCGGCTGGGATGGCTTGATTGACGAATTCCGTCTCTACAACCGAGTCCTGTCTTTGTCGGAGATTGCAAGCGACATGAATACCCCGCTTGGCACTCCTCTTTCTACTGATAATACGCCCCCAGCCGTTTCTATTACTTCGCCGGTTAGTGGATCAACAGCTACAGGAACTATTGCTGTCCAGATTTCTTCTTCTGACGATGTAGGGCTTCAGTACGTGGAACTTTATCGAGATGGAATACTTGTGGGCAAGGACGCAGTTGCTCCTTATCAATTGATGTGGAGCACGACTTTAGTGCCGAACGGCACTTATAACCTCGCCGCGCGAGCCGTTGACACTTCTAACAATTCGGCTACTTCAAGTACTATCAGCGTCACTGTAGATAATGCGGCCGCTTCTCGGTTCAACATCGTCTTTGTTATAACCGACGATCAGCGCTGGGATACAATGCAGTACATGCCACTGACCACGACGTTGATTGGAGACGCGGGCGTAACCTTCACAAATTCTTTCGTCGGCACACCGCTGTGTTGCCCGAACCGAGCCGCTTTTCTTACCGGTCAATACTCACACAATACCGGAGTCTTGGATAACATAATTAATACCGGAATAAGGGCGCTCGACGACACGTCAACCATCGCCACATGGTTAGAGCAAGCCGGCTATAGGACGAGTCTTATCGGTAAGTATTTCAACAGATACGGGTCAATTGATCTTGGTCCGCCTTATATCCCGCCGGGATGGTCTGACTGGCATTCTCACAGCGAATTTGGAAGCTCTGGCCTTTACTACAACTACAACTTGTTTGAAAACGGTACCACTGTAAGCTATGGTTCCCAGCCGCAGGATTACTCAACGGATGTGTTAGCGGTAAAAGCGGTTCAGTTTATTGAAAGTACGCCCCAGAACCAGCCACTGCTCTTGTACTTTACGCCGCACGCGCCTCACTCAAGCGGTGGTCCACCCATACCAGCTCCGGCAGACATCGACTCGTTCTCTTCTCTTTCGCCGTGGCGGCCCATCTCCTATAACGAAGCCGATGTCAGTGATAAGCCCCTATGGATTAGACAACTTCCCCTCCTTACGCCAACAGATGATTCTGCGGGAGATACCTTCCGCATAAAGCAGATAGAAAGCTTGCAGTCTGTGGACCGTGCCGTTGAAAGTATGGTTAATGCCTTGCAGAGAACCGGAAGATTGGACAACACTGTCATTATATTCACTTCAGACAATGGCATGACTTGGGGGGAACACCGCTGGTTAGATGATAAGTGGTGTTTGTACGAAGAGTGTATTCGAGCGCCTCTAATGGTTAGGATACCGGGCGTTACCCCAAGAGTGGAAGACAATCTCGTATCAAGCGTGGACCTGGCTCCCAGTATAGCCGAGTGGGCCGGAGCTCTACCCACAAACTCGGTTGACGGGTTAAGTTTAAACACTCTGCTGAACGACCCGACTTCGGCTTGGCGGGATGAGCTTTACGCAGAGTACATTGGCCCGACCTACCCTTTCGGCGCAAGCTCTATCTTCCGAGCCGTACGAACCGATGACAGCGTTTACGGAGAATACGACAATGGCGACCGAGAATTCTATGACCTTACACTGGATCCGTACCAGCTCAACAATGCCGTTAACAATCCGAGTTATTCAGGGGAAATCTCCAACTTGGACAAGACCCTTGAGATACTAAAGACTCAGTAATCCAAATTTGGAGTAGCGTTACACACAAAACCCCCGTATACGGGGGTTTTGTGTGGTGGGTGCGCGCGGAGGGACTTGAACCCCCGACCAATCGAGTATAAGTCGACCGCTCTACCAACTGAGCTACGCGCGCGTTGCATACAGCTTAAAGCTAAAGACAAAAAGCTTCAAGTTTTATTAGCGACGTAGGGCGAGTGAAATGTGAAAGTAAAACTTTCACATTTCCGAGCCGAGGAGCTAACACAGGTGCAATGTCGCGCGGTTTGCCGCGCGAAAGTACGATCCGCCAGCTAGCGGAGAGTTCCGATAATACCTCGGAGCTTTGCTCCGAGGACACCTTTATTCAAAATGAATTCTGTCTTCGGTTTTTTCGGCTATCTCTTTAAGCTGTGGGAAGCTCTCTAATCCCGCGCCTTTTTCCACTATTGTCGCCGCTTCTTGCCGCGCTGCTTCAACCATTTTTATATTTCTTATCGCTTCCATTCCAATATCGGAAATTCCCCATTGCTTGCCGCCGGACAATTCTCCGGCTCCTCTTTGCGCAAGGTCGTACTCGGCCAGTTCAAAACCGTTTGCCGCTTTTTTAAGCGCCCGCAGGCGGGCGACGCTATTACCTGACTTTGTTTCCGAAAATATGTAGCAGTACGGCTGATAAGTGCTTCGCATTACGCGGCCGCGTAGCTGATGAAGCTGGGCTAGGCCGAATCTCTCCGCGCCTTCAATGACGATTATCGTCGCGTTAGGCACGTTGACGCCGACTTCAACTACCGAAGTGGCAACCAAAATGTCTATCTTGCCCGCTTTGAAATCAAGCATTACACTCTCTTTCTCTTTTGGTTTCATTTTGCCGTGTAGAATTCCGATTCCAAATTCCGGAAATACTTCTTTCTCCAAACGTTTGGCTTCCTCCTTCACCGACTTTACATTGAGAGCAAGCTCTTTGGTCGGGTCGGGCAAATCTATGCGCGGACAAATAACAAAAGCCTGCCGGCCGCCCCTTATCTCTTTCCTTATCTTTTCGTAAGCGGTGCCTCTTTCTTCCGGCAGTACAATCTCCGTAAGTATTGGTTTTCTTCCCGGGGGCATTTCATCCAGAATGGTTAAGTCCAAGTCGCCGTATATCGTAAGCGCCAAAGTTCTCGGTATGGGGGTAGCGGTCATAGAAAGCAAATGCGGTATGAGCGCAGAACTACGCGGACTTGACGCGGACTTCTCGCGAACCAGCGCCTGGCGCTGTTTTATCCCGAAGCGGTGCTGTTCGTCAATGATTACATAAGCCAAATGTTTGAACTTGACCGTCTTTTGTATGAGTGAATGAGTGCCGATAAGTACTGGGATTTCGCCGTTTGCCAGCCATTTTAGAAGCTGATTTCTTGATATGTCTGTCCAGCCGGAAGGGTTCACTTTTGAGGGGAATTTTCGGCAGCCGCTTGAAGTGATAAGTCCTATTGAAATGCCTGACCCTTTGAAATATTTTATAAAAGACTCAAAGTGCTGTTGGGCCAATATCTCCGTCGGCACCATGTAAGCGGTTTGCAGATTGCCGAATGACTGGCCATTGGGCCTTGTTGTATAAACGGCTTGAACGGCGGCGGCGGCAACGGCGGTTTTGCCGCTGCCGACATCTCCCTCAAGAAGCCGAGACATCGGATGGCCTTTCCTGAAGTCCCAGAGTATTGCGTCAATTGCCCTCTCTTGCGACTTGGTCAGCGGGAAGGGGAAGTTTGAAATAAAATTTTCCAAGTCTTCTCTTTTTTTGTCTATTGCGAAAGCGCCGTGCTCTTTCCACAATCTTTTTTCTTGCTGTTTGAGAAGTTGGATGAAGAAAACTTCTTCAAAGGCGAAACGTTTCCTCGCAGACAGCGCGTCCGACTGATTTTTCGGGCTGTGAATCCAGACCAGAGCGGTTTTCCACGGCGGTAAATGGTATCTCTCTAAAATATTTTGCGGTATCGGGTCTTGCGTCTGCTCCAAAATCCCTGACTTGAAAATTTTTTGGACCGAATGATAAAGCCAGTTTGAAGTCAGCCCCCTTGTTTCTGGATAAATAGGGTAGAGGCGTGCCTCTCCTCCGTTTTCTCCAAACAACGAATCCCCGGCAACGGCAGGAAGCGCCGATAACCGCTCAACTTTCGGATTGGAGAGGTATATTTCCCCTTTTCTCTCACTGACCTTGCCTTCAACTCTCACTGGGGTGTCGCTTGGAATCATTTTGGCGATATAGGGCTGATGAAACCAGACAACGTTTATCGTGCCGGTGCTGTCGGAGAATCGGGCTTGCGCCATTGGTATCTTTTTGCGGAACGCCTTTGACATCTTAAGTCCGGAAAAAGTGCCGAAGAGGACTGCCGAACTGCCTGGAGAAAGATTGGCGATTGTGTTTGTCTGGGACGGGTCGCCGTATCGGACGGGGAAGTGGTAAAGCAAGTCGCGAACGGTCTTTATGCTGAGTTTAGTCAGGGCTTTTTTGTGAGTTTCTAAGATGCGAATATGGTCGGATAGGGAGTCGTCTATGTTCATTGGCTTATTATACGTTAAAGCTTGTTTGCTCTGAATATAACAACAAACAACACATAAAATCCGCTATAGCGGATTTTATGTGTTGTTTTTGCTAATCCTCTAATTGACTATTCGTAATTTACTACAACTGTTCCTTTGCGGGTCGGGTACTCCTTATTGATGTAGACGTACTTGCCGGTATTGTTGAATATGAAGCTGTAAGTGCCGCCGCGGACAACCGCTACTCCTTGGTTTAAGGCGGGAAGCGAACCATCGGACACAATCCACATTTTTTCGTCGCTTTGATTCAGGAAAATTACCTTCTGGCCGCGGGTTATGACGGCAATACTCGGTGTGAATCTGTCCCCGGTATAGACGACAACAGTCGGTTCTTCTGTTGATGCTGGAACAGGAACTGTTGTACCGGTTTTGACGGTTGGCTTAGGTGCCGAGACGGAACTGCCTGAAGTTGTCGGCGCTGGCTTCTCATCTGTCGCACCGGTTTGTTCTGTGTCGGCAGGAGCTTGTGTTTCCTTGCTTCCTGCCAGCAAAAAACCCAAGAGCACAAGGACTACAATAACGAGAACCGCAATAATTGTGTTTTTATTCATATTAAAAATGTTAACTGAAAATTATATTTGTATTATACAACATAAAATCAACCATCCAGCACCTTTCTGGCTTTTCTTCTTATAAAAGCCAGAAAACCAGACAGCGAAAGTAGCAGTGTAATTACGGTCGTAATTACAACTACTGACAGTGCTCCGTGTATAAATACGTCTTTAGCCAGAAAGAAAAATGAAAAGCCGACGTAATTTATAACCAAATCAGCAATCTGGTTTGAAGTTACTTCTATCTTGTAAATGTGTTCAAAAATCTCCCAGACAGCAAAGGTTATTGCGGCAATCCCGACAGATGCATACAGGGGCGCGCCTAGAAAGAAAAGCCACCCTGCCAGTACGAACCCGCTCAAAAAATGCACCAATGACCAGAGGTCTATGTATTTTCCTTCTCTCCAAATATCTTTTTCCATTTTTATCAGTATCTCCACTTTCCCGCTATAGCGGAAAAATGGGGATGTTTTCATCCCGGCGGGCAGGTTTTTAGGCCCTTTTTCTCCAGGTATTTCTGATGATATTCTTCGGCTCTGTAGAACTTCTGGGCCGGTAGAATGCCGGTAACTATTCTTTTGGGCTTATATGCGCCGGAATTTTGCAGTTCTTCTTTTGATTTTTTGGCCGTCTCCTCTTGTTCGGGAGTGTGGAAGAAAATGGCCGAAGCGTACTGGCTCCCGATATCGGGGCCTTGGCGATTAAGCTCGGTTGGGTCGTGGATCTTCCAGAAGGTCTCAAGGAGTTTTTCGTAAGTAATTTTTTGCGGGTCGTATTTTATATTTACCGCTTCAATATGGCCAGTTTTGTCTGTGCAAATCTTTTCGTATGTCGGGTTTTCGGTTGTCCCGCCTGTATAACCGACCTGTGTTTCCACGACTCCGGGTAATTCCGCAAACGCCGCCTCTACCCCCCAGAAACATCCGGCTCCAAATGTCGCTTGCTGTAACCCGTCCGGTTCCATAATTTTTGATTTTGTTACCTGACTCGCGCTCTATTTGAAATACAACTTTTCCGAACTTATCGTGATATTACCGCCCATTGATTTTTTTTCGGTCTTTATAACTACCGTTTTGGTTTCCTTGGCGTTAAATGTTTTCTCCTCTTCCAGATTTCTGGTCTCGTCAATAAATTTAACGGTGTGCGTTCCCGACAAATTCAAACTTTTGTTAAATACTACTGGCGGCATAATCTGTTGCGGCCCAACTTTGCCTGAAAACAATGCATCTCCGTCAAGCAAGACCTTGATTGAGAGGGTTTCTCCTGTTTGGTGATCTGCCAGAACTACGATACTAGTCGTGGCCGGCGCCAGCCCGATTTTTGCCCAAGTATTGACCCGATGCGCACCCCCTTCTTCCGGTCTGGGCCAGATGGGGACGAAACTAATGATAATTATAATGATGACTATTATTAAAAATATTTGCATATCCTATATTCTAGCACTAGTTTCAATCTGGCGGAGAAATTATATCCTTTGCGCGAACCTTTTTCGAGGGACGATGACCCGCCCCGTTGCCCGCCTCCGCTAACGCTCCGGCGGCAACCTCGCAGAAAAATATCCTCGTCCTTTATAGAAAAAATCGAGCGCGCGCAAATCAGAAATGCGTACGCCGCTATGGTAATCACGCCAAGTGCAGATACAACTCATGCTCCATACGCAATCTTTTTCATTTTATCTTGTAACTCTACTGAGTACTGTTGGAGACGGGCTGATAGAAAGATTTATTGAATCCTAAAATAGGATAGAAGATGAAGGGAAGAAGGATAAGTCCTAAACTCATGCCGATACCGTGACCGAATACTCGAGAGATGCGCGAAGGAACAATAAGGCCAATTACAACTAAGGCAACAATGCCCAGTATCATAGCAATCGGCAACAACAAACTTGTTAATCTACCAAGAACCATGAATGCAGAACCACCTGACGCTGTGCCAAAAAACATGGTAATTCCCCATAGAGTCACAGACACCAAAGGGATGAATGAAGCCCAAAACCACCAGACAGAGGTTCGACTTACTTTGATTAAAAGATAAATGTTGTAAATCGGTATTATTGCTCCCCACCAGGGTTTGCCTGCTTTTCTAAAAACTCCTGCCATTCCAGCGATTACCAGAACAATCAATAATAACTTGGTCATTATATTCTTTATGATTTATTAATATCTATACCTAAAAAATTATACCATGAAAACCAGTGGAGATACTCTATGTAGAACTTGAGAAGCACCTCGTAAGCGCATCTCGTGCAGGATAACCTATCACGACTTGGCGGAACGAGTTCGAAGCCCTTCACTTCGTTCAGGACTCTCGCAAAATATATTCGCAAGAGCTCATTATTTTGCGGAGACGGTGGGATTCGGTCACGAGTTACTAAGTCTTTTGTTGCTAATCGCACAAAAGCCAAAGTACTCTCGACCCCGCCTCAGCTGCAGTCGCTTCGCAACTGACTTCGCACCTGCGGCTTTCGAATTCCGCCTATCGCGCGCCGACACCTCGCTCGAACATCTCCCAGATGTTCTTGCGAGTCGTTGCGGAGACGGTGGGATTCGAACCCACGAGGGGGTTACCCCCCTAACACCTTAGCACGGTGCCGCTTTCGACCACTCAGCCACGTCTCCAGTCGTTTACCACAACACACTACCACAATTAAATTTCATTTTCTAATGCGCCAGTGTTATGGCTATTATTTTCTTGGTGCCGGCTTCTTTCAGCACCCTTCGCGCTTCCTTAAGTGTCGCTCCGGTGGTTGTGACATCATCAATCAGTATTATATTTCTGCCTGCAATTTTCTGGCGGTTTTTTACGGCGAAACAATCCTTCAGGTTTTCCAGCCGTTTGCTTCGGCGAAGCGATGTCTGGGCGGGAGTGTCCTTTGTTTTTACAAGCGATTTTGTGTCTATTGAAAAATTATTGTTTCCATCGGCTTTCAAAATTGCTTCTGCCAGCAACTGCGCCTGATTGAACCCGCGCTCGTGGTGTCTTTTGCCCGATTGTGGAATTGGCACAAGGATCGGCGAATCAAACCTAGCCATCCCTTCAAATTCTCCCAAAATTCCAACAATTGCCTCCAGCATTACGCTTCCCGCCGCGCCGATAAGCTCCTCGTTCTTTCTGTATTTTATCTGCCATATAAGCTCGCGGGCAAAGGCGTTGCGGTAATTAAAAATCGGATAAATCCACCCGTCTTTCATTTCCGGCGATTCTTCCAAGCTGTGGAGCTTGCCGGCTCGCGCCATTTCTTCCAATTCTTTCGCAAGTTTTCCCGGTGGAAACAGGAAGTCCCTGAAAGATTTGAAAACTAGAGCAATCCAGTTTTTCATAGTGCTATTCTACAAGATAAAACGGGCGCCGTGATATACTAAATGGAACTTTCGCATGGATAATCCATTTTCAAAACTCTTCAAAAAGCAGGAAGGCAGTGTTCTTGGCGTTGACATTGGGTCATCAGCCATTAAAGTCATTCAGCTCAAAAAGAAGGGCAGTAAGGCGATTCTTGAGACCTACGGGGAGCTGGCGCTCGGTCCTTACGCCGGAGTGGAGATCGGGCAGGCGACAAATCTTTCTACGGACAAAATAGTAGAGGCGCTGTACGACCTAATGAGGGAAAAAGAGGTTAACCTGACCACCAACAAGTGCGGGATTTCAATTCCTTTTTCCTCAAGTCTGATGACCCTCATAGAAATGCCCAAGCTTTCATACAAACAGCTTGGGGCGATGGTTCCGCTTGAAGCCAGAAAATATATTCCGGTTCCAATCTCGGAGGTTACGCTTGATTGGACAATAATTCCAAGAGACGAAAGGGAGGAGGAAGATCTTGAAGAAGACGAAGGTACAAAAATTACAAAGATTAAGAAGACCGACGTGCTCTTGGTTGCGATTCACAACGAGACCATTGCCAAGTATCAGGAAATTGTCAACAAAACCGGACTTGAAGCCAGTTTCTACGAAATAGAAATTTTCAGCACCATAAGGGCCCTGCTTGAGCAGGAGAAAACCCCGGTGATGATTTTTGATATGGGCGCGGCCACGACCAAAATTTATATAGTAGAGAGGGGGGTGGTTAAGACATCGCACACAATAAACAGGGGCTCGCAGGATATCACAAGCATGATTTCCAAGTCTTTGGGTATTACTATGGCGGAGGCTGAAATTATGAAGAGAAGCGTCGGTGTCACCGAGTCAAACAGCGTAAATATAAAAGACGTAGTGCACTTGAGTCTTGATTATATTTTTTCGGAGGCCAACCAAGTGATACTCAACTTTGAGAGACGCTACCGCAAAACCATAGGAAAGATTCTTCTGGTCGGTGGCGGCTCAGCTCTCAAGGGTATTGCGCAGATTGCACAGGCGAGTTTCCAGACGGACGTTATTGCCGGCAATCCATTCACAAAGACGGAAGCCCCGGCGTTTCTGGAAGATATTTTGCGGGATACTGGTCCGGAGTTTGCCGTCTCTGTCGGCTTGGCTCTAAGGAGACTTCAGGAATTCGCCTGACCTGTGGATTAGAAAGCGATTGTCTTGCGCTTTGTAGTATAATTACCGCAGTGCAGAGAGTGTTAGTTTAGAGAAATTTATTGCATTTTTAAATGGACCCAAAATTTCAATCTTCTTTCATTCCCAGTAGATCAATGGTTGGCGGTAATTCTTCCGTGAATTATCCCAAACACTCCTCCGGACTGCTGTCTCTTATCGGAACAGCGATCTTTGTTCTTGCAGTCATTGCCTCGGTCGGCGTCTTTGTTTATGAAAAATATTTGGAGAGGAGAGTTACTGGCATGGAGTCGTCCCTCTCTGCCGCCAGAGAATCGCTCCAGCCCGACCTTATCAAAGAGCTGGTCAAAGAGGATTCAAGAATAGACTCGGCTTCGGAAATTGTTGACGGCCATGTTTCGCTGTCGGCCCTCTTTGCCCTTCTTGAGAAGTTGACTCTTCAATCAGTCAGATTTTCAAGTTTTTCTTTTGACACCTCGGACGTAAATAGCAAACTTGTTGACATCAACATGAAAGGGGAGGCGCTGACATACAAAAGCGTTGCTCTCCAGGAAAGCATATTCTCCGAAAACCCGAATATCATAAGCCCGCTGTTCTATGACTTGGATTTGAATGACGATGGGGATGTTACTTTCAGCTTCAAGGCAAAAATTGACCCCGAGGCAATATCTTTTGTTAATCAGATTGAAGAAAGTAATCTGGAGCCAGCCGTGATAACCGGCGCTACAGCTAGCGGACCGGCGGCAAGCGAACCAAATCAATAATTATGAAACTACTTTCACCACTGCTACTAATAGTAATCTCAATAGGGTTGTTTTATATGCATATTGACCCTAGATACCAGAACGTTAAGTTGCTACAAGCCCAGGAGAATCAATATCAGGAAGCCCTAGACAAAGCGCGAGAGCTTTTAGTTGTTAGAGACGAGTTGCTTACGAAATACAACAACCTGCCGCAAAGCGATCTGGAAAGACTAAATCGGGTTGTTCCCGATAAAGTAAACGGGGTTAAACTGGTTACCGATATAAACGAAATCGCTGGGAAATACAATATACCTATAAAATCCATCAAAGTCAGCGAGGAATTGATTGACAACAGCAATCAGATCGTGGACCCGGTAGCAGCTAAGCCGTTTCTGACAACCTCAATTGACTTTAAATTTTCCGCAGAATATGCCGACTTGGTAAGTTTCCTCAAAGACCTTGAGAAGAGTCTTCAGGTAGTTGACGTCAGGTCAGTCAGTTTTGGTGCTTTGACCGAGAAAAGCGGGCAGTATGACTACGATATTGCCATTCATACCTATTGGCTAAAGCCCATCGCGGCAAACTAAAAATATGGAAAAAGGAGGAAAAAACAGAAAAGCTTTCACCTTGATAATCGTCATTATCGCCCTTTTGGCTTTTGCCTACTTTTATTTCTTCAACTCGGAAGAAATCGTAGTGCCTTCGTTTGATGAATTTGGCAATCCGGTTGAGACGGCTGTGGTCGGTCAAGACCTCATCCAACTGCTAGACCAGATTCAGGGAGTTCAATTCGACGAAAGCTTATTCTCTTCGGCTGCGTTTAGAGTTCTCACTGATTATGCGATTGTTCTGACTCCGGAACCTGTTGGTCGGAACAACCCATTCGCGGAAATCGGGCGGTCGCAATAAACCTCCGGACTATTCTCTGACTCTCGGGTAACATATTTAATGTATGAGCATTCTTGATATCCTTGTAGAAAAAAAGATAATTGCTCGTGAAGATGTTGATGAAATCATAGAAGAAGCTGACTCCGCGGGGGTTACCGAGGAGCAGGTGCTTCTGCGTCGCGGCATTGATCCGAAAGAAATCCTGAAAAGCAAAGGAGAGTATCTTGATATACCCACAAGGGAGCTTAAGGGCAAAGAAATACCCGGCAAAATTCTTGAGTATATTCCGGAAGAATCCGCCGCGCATTACCGTTTTGTGCCGATAGGGGTGAAGGACGGCGTTTTGGAAGTTGGTGTGGTTGAGCCGGACAACATTGAAGGGCGCGACGCACTCAATTTCATTTCTTCAAAAATCAATATGCCGTTCAAGATATTCCTGATATCTGAACAGGATTTTGAATCTGTTATTGCAATGTACAAGGGCCTCTCCGGAGAGGTGACCAAGGCGCTGTCGGAGCTTGAGGTTGAGCTAAAAGGCTCAAGGGACGAAGCCGCAGAAGGCGCCGAAGAAGAGGAAGATACGGCTGATTCGTCTCAAGCTGCGGCCGAGCTTGAAGCAGCCAGCGCTTCGGAAAAAGGAGGCAAAGAAGATGAGACCAAGATAATTGAAGATGCTCCAGTCACAAAAATCGTGGCGACAATTCTGCGCTATGCGACTGACGGCGATGCTTCAGACATTCACATAGAGCGGACGAGGGAGAACGTGAAAGTCAGGTTCAGAGTAGACGGTGTTTTGAACACCAGTCTTGTCCTGCCCGCCAAGATTCATTCGGCGGTTGTGGCTCGTATAAAAATTCTTTCAAATATGCGCTTGGACGAGAAACGCAAACCTCAAGACGGCCGATTCAGTGCCAAAATTGCAAACCACAAAATAGATTTTCGTGTCTCTAGCTTTCCGACGTACTTTGGAGAAAAGATTGCTATGCGTATTCTAGATCAGGAAAAAGGCCTAAAAAACCTAGACGATCTCGGCATATCGGAAAAAAATCTGAAATCCATAAGAAACGCGATAAAACATCCCTATGGCTTGATTCTAATCTCTGGTCCTACCGGCTCAGGCAAATCAACCACTCTCTATTCCATGCTAAACGAAGTTGATAGGGAGCATAAGAATGTGCTTTCTCTTGAAGACCCTATTGAATACAACATTGAAGGCATGAGTCAGTCACAGGTCCGTCCGGAGATTGGCTACACATTTGCCAACGGTTTGCGCACTACCTTAAGGCAGGACCCTGATATCATAATGGTCGGCGAGATCAGAGACAAAGAAACGGCCCAGCTTGCCATCCAGGCGGCGTTGACAGGCCACCTGGTGCTCTCTACTGTTCACACCAATGATGCCATTGGTGTAATTCCTCGTCTTATAGACATGGGTGTTGACCCGTATCTAATTGCGCCCACTCTTATACTGGCCATTGCTCAAAGACTGGTAAGAAAGTTATGTCCCGATGGCGGCAAACCGATACCGGTTGATGGAAGCATAGAGCTGATGATCCAGAGACAATTCGCGGATTTGCCCGAGAAATTCAGGAAAGAGATAAAATTCGGCAAAGAAGTGTACGAAATTTCTCCCACTGAAGATTGTCCCAACGGTACGAGAGGAAGAATGGCGGTGATGGAGGTTCTTGAGATGGACAGAGATATAGAACAGGTAATCCTTCGCGGCGGTACTGAAATGGAGCTTGCAAAAATGGCCAGAGAGAAGGGAATGATCAGCATGAAAGAAGACGCCATTCTCAAGGTCTTCCAGAGGGTAATTCCTTTTGAAGAAATTGCCACATTATAAAGAAATGCTTTGTGGTTATGGGGTTTAATTTTGTATAATACTCAATATGAATAAAGAAGGTAAACCGACGGTTCTTATAGTTGATGACGATAAATTCTTGCTGGAGATGTATTCCACAAAATTTAAGAATCTCGGTTATGAAGTTTGCGCCATAACAAACGCTCAAGAAGCTCTTGTCAAAATTCGCGAGGGCATTTCTCTGGACGCCATACTGCTTGACATAATAATGCCCAACATGGACGGCATGGAATTTTTGGAAACTTTGCGCAAGGAAAAATTGGCTGATTCAAGCGCTATAATAATGCTGACTAACGAGACCGACCCGAACAAGATTGATAGAGCGAAGAGCTTGGGCGTAGCTGGCTATATTGTTAAGGCGACAACAATTCCTTCTCAGGTTGTGGAGGAGGTTGAAAAAATTTTGAAAAGCAAAAAAATATAAATATGGATAATGCAAAAGAATTACTTGCCGATTTAGTTGGAACCGTGGTCAAAGAGGGAGGATCAGATATTCACTTGTCTGAAGACAGAATCCCGACGATAAGAGTATCAAGTTTTCTGATACCTCTGGTGAAGAAACAACCCCTGACGAAGGGACAGGTTGATAATATTATATCAATACTTATTCCGCCCAAAATCAAAGAAGAGCTTGAAATCAAGAAGGAAGTTGACTTTGGCTACGCTTACGGTGATGTTAGGTTTAGGGGCAGTATTTATCACCGAATGAGTAAAAAGGCGATTGCCCTGCGTCTAATTCCAAAGCGGATAAGAACTCTGGAAGAACTTAATCTGCCCGATATTTTGGCTTCATTTGCCAGAAGACAGCAGGGCTTTTTCCTCTGTGTCGGACCGGTTGGCCAAGGCAAAAGCACAACCCTCGCCAGTCTGATAGAACTTATAAATCAGGAGAGACTTGAGCATATTGTGACTATTGAAGAGCCGATTGAATATGTTTTTGAGCCGAAGAAGTCAATTATTGACCAAAGGGAGGTGAAAATTGATACCCGAGGTTTTCATTCTGGGCTCTGGAGCGTTTTCCGCCAGGACGTGGATGTTCTGATGATAGGTGAAATGCGCGACCCGGAAACCATTTCAACTGCGGTAACGGCCGCAGAGACCGGACACTTGGTTTTCTCCACGCTTCATACAAACAGCGCCGCGCAGACGATTGACAGAATAATAGACTCTTTCCCATCCGACCAGCAGGCACAAATCAGAATTCAGTTGGGCGGTAGTTTGGCGGCCATATTCTCCCAGAGACTTGTTCCGAGGATCTCCGGAGGCCTCATACCGGCTTACGAGCTGCTTATAAACAATAACGCGGTTGCCAACCTTATACGCGACAAGAGGACCCACGAAATAAATTCAGTCATCGAGACAAGCTCAAAGGACGGTATGATTGACTTAAACCAGTCGCTGGCGTCCCTAGTCAGAGCCGGAGAAATAACCGTGGAAAACGCCTTCCTCTATTCGATTAATCCGAAAACTTTAGAAAAGTTAATTTAGAAAAAAATGCTTTTTGGGTACAAAGCGATAGATCAAAACGGGGAAAGCAAGGAGGGCTCTATAGAAGCCGTGAGTATTGACGTTGCCATTAACTCTCTTCAGAAAAGAGGCCTGATCCTCTCCTCAATAGATCCAATAGAGGATAAGAGCATAAGGAAACGGTTTTTCTTCGGGCGCAAAGTTCCTGGAAAGGATGTTGTTATTCTTTCGAGACAGCTTTCAACTCTGTTTGATGCTCAAGTCTCGGCACTGCGGATTTTTAAACTGATTTCTGCCGAAACTGAAAATCCGATACTGCGCAGAAGCCTTACTGAAGTAGCCGATGATATCCAAGGAGGAAGTTCAATATCAAAAGCTCTTTCAAAACACCCTAAAATATTCTCCGATTTTTATGTCAGCATGGTTAGGGCGGGCGAAGAAACCGGCAAACTCAACGACAGCTTCAATTTCCTGGCCGACTATCTTGACCGCAACTATGAAGTTATTTCTAAAACCAAAAATGCCTTAATTTATCCGGCTTTTGTCTTAACTGTTTTTATTGGTGTAATGGTATTGATGTTTACGATGATTGTGCCGAAAATTGCCGCCATTTTGGTTGATTCCGGACAGGAACTGCCGTTTTACACCAAAATAGTCATAGGCATAAGCAGTTTCTTGGTGGATTATGGAGTTTTTCTGGCCACCGCCCTGGTAATAGCCGTCTTTTTCCTCGTAAGATACAGCCGTACGGAAGAAGGCAAATTCGCCTTAGATAATTTCAGAATGCAGATTCCGGTTGTCGGAAACCTCTACAGAAAACTCTACCTTTCCATTATCGCTGACAATATGCACACAATGGTGCTTTCGGGTATTCCGATGTTGCGGGCGATTGAAATAACCTCTTCTGTCGTCGGCAGTAGAATATACAAGCAGCTGTTAAACGAGAGTCTTATTGCTGTAAAAGGCGGGAGCTCGCTCTCCGCGTCGCTGTCCCAATATCCCGAAATCCCGGGAATTCTGGTGCAAATGATAAAAGTCGGAGAAGAGACCGGCGAATTGGGCAGTATTCTTGAAACCATGGCCAAATTCTACCAGCGGGAGGTTGTAAATGCGGTTGACACTCTAGTCGGCCTTATAGAGCCGATAATGATTGTGGCCTTGGGCTTGGGGGTAGGAATACTCTTGGCCTCGGTACTTTTGCCTATATACAATATCGCCTCAACGGCTGGAATTTAACCACAAATGCCTCCCTTATCCACAGCCGTGGCTCCTAGTGGTGTTTTTGCCTTATTTGGGGGTATAATGTATGTACTCGTTTGAGAAAACGACTGCCCGAATGGGTAAGAAATTTAATAGTAATTTTAAGCTTAAAATGAATCTTAGAAAAGGTTTTACGCTCATAGAGCTTTTGGTGGTTATAGCCATCATCGGCATCCTTTCTTCAGTTGTGTTGGCAAGTCTCAACAAAGCCAGAGAAAAGGGAGCTGATGCGGCGGTCAAATCTAACCTAGCCAATGTTCGAGCTCAAGCGGAGCTTGTTTATGACGACACGATACCGAATACTTATTTGAATGTTTGTGCCAATCCGACTGTAATGAATGCCAAGGCGGCGGCTGAAGCCGCAGGCGGCGCTGTGGGAATTTGCAACAATACCGCAACTGGTTGGGCTCTGTCTGTTCAGATGAAATCGCAGGGCTTGTTTGGTGCAGGTTCTTTAACGGACTACTGGTGTGTTGATGGGGGTGGGAAGTCAGAGTTAAACGACAATCAGCTGGGCGCTGGTGTGACTGCTTGTTAGTATCTCGCGAAGTTTAAAGAAAACCCCCTGTGCACAAGGGGGTTTTCTTGTTTCAGCTGTTCTTATATGCTTACTGTAGGCCTACCACTAAGCGCTACCGCATTTTGGGCCGTCCCTCAATGATATTTACTCGTCTTAGCAATAGAGGCTTCACTCTGATAGAGCTTCTGGTTGTGATTGCCATTATCGGCATACTGTCGTCTATAGTTTTGTCCAGCCTGAACGACGCTAGGAATAAAGCAGGAAACGCCGCTGTCAAATCAAATCTGGCAAACATCAGAGTCCAGGCCGCGCTCTATTATGACAGCAATAATACCTATGGGTCTTATGCCTTTAGTCCGTGCCCGATATCAGGCACGGGGTCGGTGTTCCACGACCCGAATATATTGGACGCAATAAGTTCTGCCAAGACTGCGGGCGGAGACACGACAAATCTAAACAGGTGCTTTGCAAACGCCTCTGGTTGGGCGGTGTCGGTTCCCTTGAAGAAGAAAGAGGGTCTTTTTGGGCACTGGTGTGTTGACGCCAACGGCGCTTCAATGGGAAGGGCAAGTGCGATTACTATTGCATCCTGCCAGTAATAATTTATTATTAGTTTTATGAAAAGAACAATGAAAATCAGAGGTTTCACTTTAATAGAGCTTTTGGTGGTTATAGCCATCATCGGCATTCTTTCTTCCGTTGTATTGGCAAGTCTCAATACTGCCAGAGCGAAAGGCGCAGATGCGGCCATAAAGTCAAATTTGGCCAATATCAGGCCTCAAGCAGAAATATTGTTTGATAGTAACGGCAATTATGGCGCTGACGCAGACAATGATTGTGCCACTGTTGATAGTTTGTTTGTTGATTCGGTAGTTTCCAGTCAGATTGCTGGCGCTGTTAATGCAAGCGGTGGTAGTGCTACCTGCTATTCTGATGATGGTGTTGTTGGTGCCGGCTCGGCGGCAAGCTCTTGGGCGGTTTCCGTGCCGCTCAAAACCAACCCGGCCAACAGCTGGTGTGTGGATTCTTCGGGGATTTCGGCTTCCGGTACTGCCGCTGTTTCATCTAACGTTGTTTCTTGCCAGTAAAACAAAAAACATAAACTACAACAAATTACTGCGTCCCGCTAAGAGACGCGGTAATTTGTTTTTGTGTGCCGCCTACTTGTTTTTAAGTTTTGTAAATCTAGGGTTATTTGGAGGGCTGTAAGTTATCAGTTAGATTACGAAGCAAACTTCCGTATAATTATATAGATGAATATCAGTGGGGACCTTGCTGCAATTTTCTCTTTCGTGCTTGGCGCTATAGTTGGCAGTTTTCTTAATGTCTTAATATTGCGCTACAACACCGGACTGGGTATTTATGGCAGATCTCGGTGTTTCTCATGCGGCAGCCCGTTGCGGTGGTATGACTTGATACCAATTGTGAGTTTTTTAGCGCTTCGTAGCCGTTGCCGATATTGTGGAGCAAAAATTTCGGTCCAATATCCAATAGTTGAACTTTTCAGCGGATTGCTATTTGCTTTGTTTTTCATTTTCGCTCGAAACAACACCTTTTCAATTTCTTTGTTTATTCCGTATCTTATCTGCCTGTGGTTCATCGCCTCTGTTTTGATTTTTACTCTTGTATACGATCTCAAACATAAAATAATTCCGGATAGCGCCTCAATTGCTTTGGCCGTGGTCGCCATAGTATTTAGTGTTCTCACAATTGGAGCGAGTCAGGCTTTATTTATAAACCTGATTACGGCCCTGATAATTTCTCTCATTTTTGCTTCATTCTGGTTCATATCTCGCGGCCGCGCAATGGGGTTGGGCGACGCAAAGCTTGTCTTTGGTTTAGCCGTTTTTTTGGGCTATCCGATGTCGATATCGGCAACTGTTGTCGCTTTTTGGATTGGCGCGGCTTATGCGTTGATAATAATTGCCATGGATAAGGCGAGCCGTATAGTGGCGACAGGTGGTGGGGATTTCCAATTGAGTTACTCTTCAAAACAGATTACAATGAAGAGTGAGTTGCCGTTCGGGCCATTCCTGATAATAGCAGCTCTCATCGTCTTCTTTTTTGAAATAAACGCGTTTGTTCTGTTTCTCTAAAAATGCAACAAAAACCTAAAAGAGTTCTTTCTTCAAGAGGGTTTACGATACTAGAGCTTATAGTCTCGATTTCTATTATAGTGGTTATCACAGCAGTGGTCGCTTTCAATCAAAAGGATTTTGACGACCAAATTTCTCTCGCCAATCTGGCAACCGATATTGAGGTTGAAATCAGACAAGCCCAAGTGTATGGAATAAGCGTCAGGGAGTTTGCTCCAAACACCAATGAATTTAATATCAGTTACGGAGTCAGCTTTAATTTGCTCACTAGTTTTGGTGGCGGCAACAATTTTTATGTTTCTTTTGCCGACAGGCCGCTTCCTTCCCAGAATAATCAGTACGACGGCATTCATTCCGGCAGTAACTGCCAGATTGGCGGCAGTTCGGAGTGCCTTAACTTCAATAATATCTTGAGAGGCAACATTATAAGCGACCTGTGCGTTACTTTGAATAACAATACACAGCAATGCTTCCCGAATATTGGCAGGTTTGATGTCATGTTCCAGCGGCCCAATCCAGATGCGGTTTTCACCTTTTTCAACCCCTCGGGAACCGTTGTTCCTTTTCCCGGACATAAAGGAGCCAGAATTGTAATCACATCACCCAAGGGCAAGACGCAGAGTATCCACATTTACAAAACAGGGCAAATTTCCATTCAATAAAAAACTTATGGCGAAATTATCAACGACTGGCTTGAATAGGCGGAAGGGGTTCACGTTAGTTGAACTGCTTGTCGCAGTCTCGGTCTTTATTGTGGTTATGGCCATAAGCTTAGGCTCGGTCGTGTCCATATTGGATGCCGGCAGGAAATCCAAAAGTCTAAAGTCAGTAATGACCAATCTCAACTTTGCTCTGGAAGTAATGTCTAGAGACATCAAGTTCGGCAAGACATATTATTGCGGCATTACCGGGATGAACCCGCCGCCGCCGCAAAACTGCACCGGGCTGACGGCTCCGAGCAATTCAGTAACTTTCGTTACTAGTAATGACGTCCATACCATATACCGCCTTAATAACAACCAAATAGAGAAATCTATAGATAGAGGCACAACCTACATAGGGGTCACTGCGCCGGAAATTATTATCCAGGATTTAAGGTTTTATGTTTTCGGAACCGGCACGAATGGTCTTCAGCCGCGAGTGTTAGTTCTTATAAGGGGATATGTCGGTCCAAAACCGACATCGCAGTCCACCTTTATTCTTCAGACCACAGTTTCCCAAAGAGTGCTTGATTCATAATTTTTATGAAAAGATACGATAAACAACATAAAACAAAAAACCTGGGTTTCACCCTGATTGAAACTCTGGTTGCCATAGTGATTTTAATCACGGCGATTACTGCTACGTTCACAGCCGTCCAGAGCGGCATATCAACATCCATTCAATCAAAAAATGAAATAACCGCCTTTTACTTAGCTCAAGAGGCAATAGAGTACATCAGGAATATAAGAGACGAGAACAGCATAAATGGATTAAATTGGCTGGCTGGTTTTGCCCAATTGTCCACTGAACCGTGCTATCCCGGAAAAACTTGTAATATCGATGCGGTTTTTGATGTAATAAAAAATTGCTCCGGCACGTGTCCAAACTTAGCCCAAAATAACATTTCTACAAGTGCTTATTATGGGATGTTCAGTACAAATATTCCGCCCTGGGCAAGTAGCAATTTCAGAAGAGAAGTTCGGGTTTCTGTTTTCAGCGCCGACCAAGCGCAAATAAATGTGACTGTAACCTGGACAGCCGGCCTTATAACTCGGACATTTAAGGCGAATGAAATTATCACCGATTGGCAATCCTGATGACAAATAAACTTAAAACAGCTAAAAATAAAAAAAGAGGAATTGCACTCTATGTAGCCGTGACTGTTACGGGAATTTTGGTTCTTGTAAGTTTTGCAGTTATTAGTTTGGCTATAAGGCAATTGTCCATTTCTTCTTCATCCAGAGATTCTCAAGCCGCATTCTATGCCGCTGACAGCGGCATAGAATGCGCTCTGTATTGGGATGTTAAGGGGGTAGGCGGCCAGAGCGCGTTTGCCACCTCAACGGTCAATCAGATTTCCTGCGGCGACACGACGAATAATCCGGGCAATAGCAACATCTCAGTCGGCGGGAGTATGACATCAAGCTTTCACTTGGACTTTCTACCGGAGCCGTTTTGCGCTGATGTAAGCGTTACAAAAGATTATGTTTCCGGCCTGCCGACTACTCATATTGAATCCAGGGGATACAACAACTGCGACCCAAATAATCTAAGGAGAGTAGAAAGGGCAATAAAGGCTGATTACTAAGTTTTTCTTACTATGTGGGCGGCTATTTTTGCGGTATGATTTGTCTGTATGGACGATTCTATCCCCGAAAATGTAGCCAAAAGGGCGGCTAAACTGCGGGAGACGGTAGAGAGGCACAGACGGCTTTATCATGAAAAAGACGCTCCCGAAATATCCGATGAGGCCTATGATTCGCTTGTCCGCGAACTGGAAGCCATTGAGAATAAATATCCATCTCTAAAGTTGGGTGATACGCCAACAGAGAGAGTGGGAGGCGAGCCCTCGACCGCTTTTGATAAAATCAGGCACAAAGTCAGACAATGGTCGTTTGACAATGTATTTGATGCGGGCGAGTTTAAGGACTGGGAAGAAAAAATCAAGAGGATAATTGCCAAAGACAGGGACATTTCAAAAATAAATTTAGAATATTGCGTTGAGCACAAAATTGACGGCCTGAAGATAGTTTTGAATTACAAGAAAGGCCGATTTGTGCAGGGCGCTACTCGCGGCGATGGAGTGATCGGCGAAAATGTTACAGAAAATCTCAAAACCATAAGAGATATTCCGCTCTCTCTGTCTCAGTCGGTAGACCTTATTGTTGTTGGAGAAGTTTGGCTTTCGAAAAAAGAGTTTGGAAGGATAAATCAGGAAAAGAAACAGGCCGGAGAAGCGCTCTTTGCCAATCCACGCAATGCCGCCGCCGGCTCAATCCGCCAGCTTGACCCGAAGATTACAGCTGGCCGGAAATTGAGCAACTTTGCTTACGATATTGATTTGCTTGATTCGAGAGACTTGCCTATTTCAATGCCAAAAACGCAGGAAGAGGAGCTGAAATTGCTCTCTCTACTTGGTTTTAATGTGAATAAGGCGCATAAAATTTGCCGCTCTGCTGACGAAGTAATAAGTTATTATAAACAGTGGCTACCCAAAAGAGAAGGTTATGAATACGGAATGGATGGATTGGCGGTCAAGGTAAATAGTCGCGATATTCAGGAATATCTCGGTTATACCGCCAAAGCGCCGCGTTTTGCGGTAGCGTTCAAATTTCCGGCGGAGCAAGTTACAACAAAAATAAAAGACATCGTGCTTCAAGTCGGCAGGACGGGGGTTCTGACACCCGTAGCGATTCTTGAGCCGGTTGTTGTGGCCGGGTCAACAGTCTCGCGGGCAACTCTTCACAATGAAGATGAGATAAATAGACTTGATACGCGCATTGGCGATACAGTTGTAATCCAGAAAGCCGGTGACGTTATTCCCGATATTGTCATGGTTCTAACTGATTTCAGAACGGGGAAGGAGAAAAAGTTTGTTTTTCCCAAAAAAGTACCGGAGTGCGGAGGCGACGGAAGCATTGAGAGGATACCGGGCCAGGCGGCCCACAGGTGCGTCTATCCCGACTCTTCGGTCCAGCAGAAGCGTCGATTGGTGCACTTTGCCTCAAAAAAGGCTCTAAATATTGATGGTTTAGGCGGGAAAACAATAGAACTTTTTATGGAAAAAAATTTAATCTCCTCATTTGACGATATCTTTACTCTAAAAAAGGGTGACATGATGGTTCTCCCCGGTTTTGGCGAAAAATCAGCCGACAATCTTCTAAAATCAATAGAAAATGCAAAAGAAGTTTCTCTACCGAGATTTATCTTTTCTCTTTCTATAGGGCAAGTCGGCGAGGAAACCGCCCGGGATCTGGGTGTGCATTTCAAAACTCTGGAGAAATTGAAGAACGCGTCTACTGAAGGCCTGGAATCAGTGGAAGGTATTGGACCGGTGGTGGCGCGGTCGGTTTTTGACTGGTTTAGAAACAGCCAAAATATAAATCTTTTGGAAAAGCTTCTTAAATATATTGAGATAGAAAAAATATCTCAACCAGCTGGAAGCGGAAAACTAAAGGGCAGGATTTTTGTCCTGACCGGCGCCCTAAATTCAGTGTCCCGCGACTTAGCGAAAGAAAAATTAGAATCTTTGGGAGCCAAGGTCAGCAGCTCGGTTTCAAAAGCAACTGACTATGTTGTCGTTGGTAAAGATCCCGGCTCAAAGTATGAGAAAGCCAAAGAGCTTGGTGTTTCTGTCTTAAACGAAGAAGAATTCGTGGAACTTATCGGTCAGTGAGGGCAAATATCGCTAATTTCGCAAAGGTGGTAGTATAACATTTATGATTGAGAGGGAAGAAATCAAAAAACTCGCGTCTCTGTCCAGAATAAAATTGAATGATGACGAAGTTGGCCAATTCCAAAAGGAAATTGAGTCAATCCTCGCTTTTGTCGCCAAGGTAAGAGAAGCTGCGGGTTCTGCATCGAAGGCGGCCTCTGGCGAGCCGGATATAAATGTTTTGAGAGAGGACAAAATGCCGCACGAGGGCGGAATTTTCACCGAGTCTCTGTTATCTCAAGCGCCCAAAACGGAAAAAAATTACGTAAAAGTGAAAAAAATCCTGCAGAATGATTGATACAAAAAATCTGACAATTAAAAAAGCGCATGAATATCTCCAGGACGGAACTTTTTCCGCTGTGGAACTAGCGGAAACCTATCTTTCGGAAATTGAAAAAAATAAAGACCTCAATGCTTTCCTTGAGGTATATCCTGATGTCTTAGATCAAGCGCGCGACGCAGACAAAAGAAAATCTTCAGGAGAAAGCCATGTACTTCTAGGGATTCCTGTTGCTGTCAAGGATAACATCCTGATAAAAGGCAAAAAGGCGAGTGCCGCTTCCAAAGTGCTTTCTGGTTTTGTCGCTCCCTATGATGCTACCGTGATAGAAAAGCTCAAAAAGGCCGGGGTGGTGTTTTTGGGCCGCACCAATATGGACGAGTTCGCAATGGGCACGTCCACGGAAAATTCCGCCTTTGGCCCGACCAAAAATCCATATGACAAGACGCGTGTTCCGGGCGGTTCATCGGGTGGTTCGGCGGTTGCGGTTTCCGCTGGTCTCGCTCTGGCGGCCTTGGGCTCAGACACGGGCGGTTCCATAAGACAGCCGGCGGCTCTGTCTGGTTGCGTGGGGCTCAAGCCGACTTACGGAAGAGTGTCGCGTTTTGGCCTAGTAGCTTTAGGGTCATCACTGGACCAAATCGGCCCGCTTGCAAAAACTGTAGGCGACGCGGAAATTATTTTTGATTGTATAAAAGGCAGAGACCCCAAGGACAGCACTTCATTGTCGGCAGATTCAGAAAAAATGCCAAAGGAAGGCGGCCTTTCAGTAGGGGTGCCATGGCACTTGCTTGAAGTCGGTGGCATTCATAAGGATGTGAAGGACAACTTTTCTGCTTCGGTGGAGAAGCTTCGCGACTTAGGTTTTGAGATTCGCGATATTAAGCTCCCGAACGCTCATCTTTCTTTAGCTGCCTATTATGTCATTCTTCCGGCGGAAATATCCTCAAATCTTGCTCGCTATGATGGGATGAAATTCGGCTTATCAGTCGAAGGAAATAATTTATTAGAAGATTATCTGCTGACCCGAAGGGAAGGATTCGGGCCGGAACCAAGAAGAAGGATACTTCTTGGCACTTATGTCTTGTCGGCTGGATATTATGATGCTTATTATTCAAAGGCAAATGACGTCAAAGCTTTGGTGAAAGAGGATTTCAGAGGGGCTTATGAGGATGTGGATGTTATTGTTATGCCGACTTCGCCGACTCCAGCTTTCAAAATAGGCGAGAAAGTCAACGACCCTCTGGAAATGTATTTGGCGGACATCTTTACTGTTTCGGCCAATATCGCCGGTATACCGGCACTGTCTGTTCCGTCAGGCTTCTCTTCAGTCGGTGGGAGCAAATTACCGCTCGGCATTCAGTTCCTTGGTCCTCATTTTCAAGAAAGTTTGCTGTTTAAGGTAGCAAAAAAGTTTTTAGGAGAGTAATCCCGTAGTAGAAAATGACATGGTGAATAGTCACAAAAAGATAGACAAAACAATGAATATAAAGTCGAAATTACCAGAAGTATTAGTAAGACAATTTACTCCAAAAGAGTAATGTCATTTTTCACTACGGGATGGCAGAAGAAAAAAAAACCGGGTTAAAACTGGATGCTTTCGAAGAAATGGTAGTGATTTTTTTCGTGCTGGCCATTCTTGGTGTTATCTCCGAGCGCTTGCTTAACTTAATCGAAGGTCGGTCAGTCCTAAGCTCCATAATGAGTGGCGCTTTGTCTGATTTCTTTCACGCGCGCCTACTGCCGATACTCAAAATTATTGGTTTCCTAGTCTCTGGAGCGTCTTTTGTCGGAATTATATATGCTATTCGTAACTTAACCAGAATCAATACCGCCCTGAATGCGATATATAACCCGCCAATTCCCGCCGGTCTAAGCAAGGGCGATGACTCTCCGCTCCGAAACATCAGGTGGGAGAAGATTTTGGTGCATCTTCGTTCGGATAATCCGAATGATTGGAAGTTTGCGATTATAGAAGCCGACATAGTATTAAATGATATGTTAGATGCTATGGGCTATAGAGGAGAAACTATCGCGGACAAATTGAAGAATGTTGAAGAGAGTGATTTTCATACTGTGGATGCAGCTTGGGAAGCACACAAGGTGAGAAACATGATTGCCCACGAGGGAGCAAATTTTGCCGTTACGGAGCGCGAAGTGAGGCGCGTTATAGATTTGTACCGTCAAGTCTTTGAAGAGTTTAATTTTATATAGTAAGCAAGTGGCTTGAACTGGTTTTCTATTTGCGTATAATGGGTGGTTGTTAGAAGAAAGCGGGGTGGAGGAGTAGTACCTCGTCAGGCTCATAACCTGGAGACATCAGTGCAAATCTGGTCCCCGCAACAAGGAAAACAGAAAATGGCCCGATTGGGTCATTTTCTGTTCCAAAATCATTTTTTGTTATATAGTGTTTTTTGTTTGTCGGGGTAGCTCCCCAAACGAAATAACAGTCGACAAGCGACTTATTTCGTACGGGGCAAGCAGTTGGTTCTTTGGACTTTTACCCCGTTACAGGTTAAATGACGGAGTAGCTCAGTCGGTAGAGCACGGGACTCATAAGCCCGGGGTCGTGGGTTCAATCCCCACCTCCGTCACATATAAACCTGTTTCGGGGCATAAGCCTCAGACAGTGGTTCGACTCCACTCATCGGCACAAAAATTATTATAATTTGAAATATGTAAACAGTAATAGTAATGTGCTGTCACGTGGTATAATGTAATTAGTGCCGATATACAAAAAAGTAAACAGGAGCTTTTTTAAAAAATGGTCACCAAGAATGGCATATATTTTGGGTTTCTTTGCTGCTGATGGAACAATGATTGCAAACAACAGAGGGGCGTATTTTATTGAATTTCATGTCACTGATAAAGATATAATCTTGAAAATTAGGAAAGTACTGGGGTCAAATCATAAGATATCAATCCGTGACCGAGGAGTTAAAGAGTGGAAACTTGGGTATCGGTTACAAATTGGAAGTAAGGAAATGTTTAACGATTTATCGTTATTGGGTTTTAAACCTAACAAATCTAAAAAAATGGAAATGCCCGAAATTCCTACAGAATTAGTCAGAGATTTTGTTAGAGGATATTTTGACGGCGACGGCTGCGTCTATTTTAAGAAACATTTTAGAAAAGATAGAAATAAATATAGTTGGGTTTTTACAACCAGGTTTACTTGTGGTACAAGAAGTTTTTTAGAGTCATTACATAATTTGTTGGATTCCTATGTAACTGGTGGTTATATTACTAACAAACAAAGGGGATATGAACTGGTATTTAGTAAACATGACAGTCTTGCTTTATACAAGTTAATGTATCATACTGGTTGTCAAAGTTTATATCTAAATAGAAAATATAGACTTTTTAACAAGGCAATAAAAACCTTGTGCGGTTCGGATATGCGATCGTAGCTCAACTTGGTTAGAGCACCCGCCTGTAGACGTGCAGCTTCTCCGCTAAAGCGGAGTTGAAACTCTCTGGGATAACGGTGAAGGCTAAATTCATCATATGATGAACATGCGAATACCGTGGGAACCCCGCTTCGTGGGCGGGGGCGCCGTAGAGACTAGATACCGGAGTACCTAAATTCGTTAACTGACGAGCACGGTAAAGATATAGTCCACGCCATTATGAAAATAATGGGTATAGTGCACGCGGGAGGTTGCCGGTTCAAGTCCGGTCGGTCGCGCCATGAACCATACGGTTCATGGCTGTCCTGCATCGTATGGTGCAGGACGCCATGGTGTATATTGTATGGTATTACACCCACGAATTAGTATGATTAATGTAAATGTATTACGTTTACATTCTTAAATCAGAGGCCGATAAAAAGTTATATATCGGCTATTCTGCAAATTTAAAGAAAAGATTTCAGGAACATCAAGATGGGAGGGTTAGGTCTACAAAGCCAAGAAGGCCTTTTGAGCTTATTTTCTATGAGGCATATAAAAGTAGACTAGATGCCAAAAGAAGAGAAAAGTATTTCAAAACTGATAAAGGGAAAACGACCATAAAAACTATGTTAGAAAAATCTTTAGCTTAAACTCTACGATTAGGGATTTTTTGGTTCTAACTTGGTATACTCTTTTGATGAGTTACAACGACAAAAGCCAAATAATCAGACACTATGACATGGTAAGTCCCTACTATTATTCTCTTTGGGGAGAACATCTTCACCACGGTTATTGGGAAACTGGAAAGGAGACAAAGGAAGAAGCCCAGCTGGCTCTGACAAAACATTTGGCTAAAGTAGCTGGTATAAAGCACAGCAGTAAAATTCTGGATGTAGGATGTGGTTTTGGCGCGAGTAGTATTTATCTTGCTAAGTACCTAGATGCCAAATGTACAGGGGTCACTATTTCTCCAGTCCAAGTTAGTATGGCGCAAAATGCGGCAAAAAAAGAAAATGCCCTGTGTGAATTTTTGCTTATGGATGCAGAAAAAATGGAATTTAATGAACCATTTGATGTAATCTGGTCAATAGAATCAATTTCACATTACACAAATACTGAAAAGTAGTTCTAACATTGCTCACCACAGTAGTGGGATATAAATCACTACGGGGCAGGCTAGTTCGCGCGTCGGTTTTTCTCTAGTGTTTAAGCCATTAAAATCTATTGAAGAGGGGGTTAATTGTTCTCTTTTACACCATTAAGTGTTATGGTAAAATTAAAGTAGAGGGTGTTTTATTATTAATAGGCTTATTTTTTATGAAGAAAAAAATTGTTTTTTCGGCGATAATTTTATCGTTTTTCTTTTTTGTTTCTAGCCAAGTCTATGCTCAATCTTCCTACTCATCTCTTAATGAAATTGGTAAACAGTTAGAACAAGCTTACCAACAACTCCAAACACTAACACAAAACCTAACTGGCAAACTTACGGCAGCAACAGCAGGCTATAACACTCCAACAGTTGATTTAAAGGCAAATACTTTTGATGGCCCAATAACAGTTTCTTCTGGTTCAAATGTAATACTTTATTGGGTTGCTACGAATACAGACTCTTGTACTATTTCTGGACCGAATTTGAGGACTTTTTTAGAAGGAGACAGTTCAATGCCTTTCAGCGGATCAGTAAATTCAGGGTTCTTAACAATGAATACAACGTTTACCATAACATGCACTGGTCCTGGGGGTACTGCTTCAGATAGCGTAACGATTAATGTGCTTACAATCAGCCCACCAATCATTTCAGACTTGAAAGTAAACTATTCTACTAGCCCCGTTACAGTTGCTTCCGGTTCAAGTGTTTCTATTAGCTATGTCGCAAGAAAAGCGGATTCATGTAATGTTTCTGGACCACTTGCGTGGAAATATTCCGTAAAAACTTCCGAACCATATCCGTCAACAGAAGTTTATATACAGGGTTGGGCAGGGTCAACAGCTCTGACCGCAAACACAACATTTACTATTACTTGCACGGGTCCTGGAGGTACTTCTTCAGCCAGCGTAACTGTTTATGTGGCGAAGGGGGTCCCTTCAGTCACAATCTCAGCCAATCCAACGACTGTTATTACAGGTCAATCATCGATACTCTCTTGGTCTTCAACTAATGCAACTTCATGTACAGCAGGGGGAGGATGGAGTGGATTAAAGTTAACAAGCGGATCTCAAGTAGTCGCACCGACTCAAAGAACAACTTATACTTTAACCTGTTGGGGTCCTGGAGGTAATATTTCAGGTAGTGTAATAATTGATACTACACTCAATAAAACATTGATACGGTAAAATACAAGTAACAATCTCGCAATTCTAACATTGCTCACCACAGTAGTGGGATATAAATCACTACGGGGCAGGCTAGCTCGCGCGTCGGTTATACTTAATATATGGAATTTAATTTTCTCACTGCGGGGCTTATATTTTTTGCGTATATATTAATTGATGGGATGTATGCCTACTATACTCAGTCTATTGTAAAAAAGAGAGCTGTCATCTCTGCAACCACAGGTGCCCTAATGCATTTTCTAATTGCCTTCGGAGTTCTTAACTATGTTCAAAATTTCTTGTATGTTGTCCCTCTAGCTCTAGGTTCTTGGGTCGGAACTTATCTTGTAGTAAAGAATGACCGCAGTTCTAACATCATCAAACCTCGGACGTAGCTTATGGGTTAAGCAGGGTTGTGTAGTAGAATGCTATAATTAAAATACTTATTAGTTTTTTGTTTATTATGAACAACACACAAAAAGCAGTTTGGGCTCTTCGTATAGGTGTGGCAGGCGAATTTTTGGGACATGGAGTATTTGCTCTGCAAGGCAAACAGGATTGGATAAACTGGTTTTCAAATTTTGGCGTAAGCAACCCGAGCACCGCGTCAACGCTTCTGGTCTTGGTTGGAATATTGGACCTGCTGGTTGCGCTCGTTGTTTTATTCAAACCGCTCAAGCCAGTTTTGCTGTGGGCGGTGTTTTGGGGCTTCTGGACGGCTCTTGTGCGCCCGATTGTTGGTCAGCCGATTTGGGATTTTGTAGAACGGTTTGCAAACTGGGCCGCGCCTCTAGCTTTGTATTATTTGTTGAGCAACCAACCTAATAATTAATTCTACAATTTTTGTCGTAGTTACCCGATATCCTTTGGTAAAGGCAGAATTTTCTAATATCATATTAGAATGCGTTTGAATGTTCCATATTTCAAACAGGATTTCATATATTCCTGCGGTCCTGCGGCTGTCCAAATGGTTTTGGCTTATTTCCACATAAGAGAGTCAGAAAGCAATCTGATTGAAGAACTAGGTGTTAGTGAAGAGATGTGGTCATCTAACAGTCTGATGATAGAAGTGTTTAGGAAAAGAGGTTTATACTGTTATGTGAATAAAGATGGCACCTTGGAACAGATAAAAAACTTTTTGGAAGAAGGAATTCCGGTCGTAGTAAATTACATAGAACCATCAGCCGAGGACGGTCACTTCGCGGTGGTTGTGAATCTGACGGATAGCGTGATTGTTTTGAATGACCCGTGGAATGGAGAAAATTTTGTGTTGAATAGGGAAGAGTTTCTGAATCGCTGGCATTCAAAATATGACGATGCTTCTAGGTGGTATTTGGCAGTTTCTGATAAAGATTTTGACCTGGGCAAAAGATACAGGCCAGTTTAAATGTTTCCCGTAATGGTATTATAAGTCCACGGTCGTGTATTTATTATACCGTCGTTGAAAATAGTGTTTCTGTATATTATGATTCGTCTGTTCTTTCTGATTTTTTATGCCGTTGTAGCTCCCCAAACAAAATATCGGTTAACAAGCAACCTATTTTGTACGGGGCAAGCAGCTGGCCCGCCCGCAACGCATGAGCGGCTAGCAATGGCGAGCGGGGAGCATGTGCCAGAGTAGTTCAGTGGTAGAACGCCTTCATGGTAAGAAGGAAGTCGGGAGTTCAATTCTCCCCTCTGGCTCCAGAATTAGACCTTCGGATTTTTGACCAGCCATTTCGTGGGCGGCGCACAGTGCCACCCATGCTTCGGACCCTTCTGTTTCTTTTTTTACAAAAAAACAAAAATGTCTTTTGTGTCGGTTTGTCAAGGTATTGGCTGATGGATATATATACTTATCAACATCCGTACGATATAATAAAATCATGAAAAATAAAATTATTAGTTTGGCAATAGTGGGATTATTATTAGGAGGTTCATTAGGAGTACCATTAGTGCAGGCACAAACATCGAGTCAGCAGTCAACTCTTTTAGCGTCCTTTAGCCAAATTAATGAGGCTTTTATACAACTTTTAGCCTCGGTTATAAATGCCCTGGCAGGGCAAGAAGAAGAAAATATAGAAAATGACAATACTACTCTTCCCCCAGTTTTGAGTCTCTCGCAGTACACAGTTGATCTTCTCAATATCGCGAATGAGTTGAAACAGGCCCCAGCCGCAAAAAAGCAGGCAGCTACAGACCGTTTGTCAGAATTTGTTCAAATCAGAAAAGATGCCATGCTCCAAGAAATAAAAAATAACCCACAAGCGGTTATTAATAACGCTCTCCCCGCTTGGGCAGTCTCGCAATTACCACAGAATGTTATCAGCTTTGTAGAACAGCGGAAACAGATCCGCGGTAAATTTCAATATCTGGACGTTCATTACGGTGACTTTTATACCGGCACAGCCGCTAATGAATTTTATGTAACCGAAAGTGGTACTGGCAAGCGCTATCGGGTTCATCTTACGGGAAGCCCGCAGGCCCTCACCGGCGATATGGTTGTCATTGACGGCATAATTCTTGACGATCAAATCGCGACCACAGAAAAATCAATCCAGGTTATTTCTTCTCCTAATAGGACAAGGTCTTCGACGTCGGCCGCTACCCCTTCTCTCTTGAGTAAAATTATAAACGCACTTGGTCGCAAGGTCGCCAATGCGCAAACAACTACCCCGATTCCCAAAAAAGTAGCGGTTATCATGTTTAATTGGCAGAACGATACGCGCACTCTGTCAGTGTCGGCCGCCAAGGGGACCGTTTTTACCAACTCGAACTCATCCAACAGCTTTTACAAAGAGAATTCATTCGGCAAAATTGAACTCGTCGGCAAATACCAATCAGATGGCGATGTTTTCGGTATGGTTACAGTGCCTTATGACAATTCAAACTGTAGCACTATGTATAGCGTTTGGTCTGACGCCGCGGATGCCGAAGTGCAGAGATTGGGTTTTGATCTTTCAGGATACGATATAAAAACATATTTGTTTCCTTCAGTTGCTTGCGGATGGTCGGGTATAGCAGAAGTTGGTGGTTATCCAGCTCGGTCTTGGATCAGAAGTACCGATTTGGGCGTCATAACCCATGAATTGGGTCATAATCTAGGTTCCCATCATGCAAGCTCTTGGTCGTGCACAGAAAGCGGGGTTAGGGTGCCGATAGGCCAAGATATGAATTGTGTGATAGGGGAATATGGCGATCCGTATGATGTTATGGGTTTAGGCGGCATGAGACATATAAATAATTCTCACAAAGATACGACCGTCTACTTCTCCTCACTGGATTGGCTAGATGATCAAAATATATTTACAATAGATCGCAATATTGCACCTGATGCCACATACACCATTACTCCGATTGAATGGTCGTCTGCCGGCGTACAGGCGCTTCGCATTCCCAAAGATATTTCCCCAACCGGATATCCTGAAACTTATTATTATCTTGAATTTCGCCAGCCTTTTGGATTTGATGACTTTGCCGCTTCCAGTCCTCCGGTAAATGGAGTAACTATTCGCATCGCAACTGATTACAATTTTATCGTGAAAAGCAGGCTGGTAGATACTACACCATCAACTTATGATTTTACTGACGCTCCCTTGGCAGTAGGCAAGACATTTACTGATCCATATAAACAGATTAACGTAACCACGCTCTCGGTTGCACCAGCAGAAGCTCAAGTGCGGGTATCTTTTGGGGCAGTGCCTTGTATACAAGCGAATCCTTCATTCTCGATAAATCCGACTAGTGCCTCGCTTTATGCCGGACAATCGACGTCATTTGCTTATACTCTTACCAATAATGATACAACATCTTGTCCTTCCTCTAATTTCAGTATCACTCCGACTCTTCCAGCTGGTTTTAGTCAAAGTCCTTCACCTATAAATCATTCTCTGGCCGGCGGGACGGGAGTTTCGGGAACGCTTATCATAAGCTCTCCAACTGCCGCAACCGCAGGTTCTTACTCTATAACCGAGACGGCTCAAAATACTTCTGTCCCAGGCAACTATCAATCAACGGCAACTCTTACCATGAATATCCTTTTGCCTGATACGATTCTGCCTATTGTCACGATCAATTCGCCCGCCAATGGAGCCACTGTGTCAAAAGGAAATGTTCAGATTGTCGTTTCGGCATCCGATGCAAGCGGAATAGCTCAAATACAAATCTTGGTTGATGGTGTATTGAAAAAAACCTGCTTTAACACTACTTCTTGTTCAGGAACAGTGAAAGCGAATGGCCTGACAGTAGGAACGCACAATATCACCGCGCAGGCTACGGATAAAGGCGGGCCTGTCGCGAATACCGCAACCGCTTCGATTACTATTATCAAAAAGTAGACACGTTCTTAAGCTAAAAATCGTTCCTCGGGGCGATTTTTAGCTTATGGAGAAAGACCGCACAGTACGAATGAAAAAGTCAGGATAAACTTTTACTCGCTGGCCGTCCAATACCCTACCATCCGTTCGAATACTTGGAAAACAAGTGACGGGGTTTCCTTAGTTCAGGAATTTTTGATAAAGTGAGTTCGAGCACAGTCGTAAAGATACTCAAGTATTGCCACCTTAGCTCAGTCTTGCCCGCCAAAATTTTGCCAGAGTAGCTCAGTTGGTACCCGCCCGAACGACTGACATCGTTCAGTCGGGCGGGGAGCATTCCCATGGTAAGGGAAAGGTCATCGGTTCAATCCCGATCAACGGCTCCAAGATTTAGTATTGCCACCTTAGCTCAGTCTTGCCCGCCAAAATTTTGCCAGAGTAGCTCAGTTGGTAGAGCGACGCACTCGTAACGCGTAGGTCCCCGGTTCAATCCCGGGCTCTGGCTCCAAAAACTAGCAAAAACTTAGGCGGGTGAAGCAGAGCGACGGTATCGTAAACCGTAGGTCCCCGGTTCAAGCCCGGGAGGTGGCTCTTGAAAAATATGTGGTTGTTAGTAATATAAGTAACGCACCTGGGTGAGAGCGGTGACTCGCAGTACCTAAGGGCTTGAGGAGCTATGATGGTGAGGGCACAGTCCAAACTCACTGGAGCTCGCGGGACTGCCGCCGGAGACTTGTTACTCCTTGGAGTAGATACCCAAGGTGATGGAGGGGGAAAGCCGACACTGTTGGCGAAGTCCCAAAAGCCAGGAACAGGTCGTTGTTCTGGCGCGAGGCGCCGCTCACCGCCGGCGCCTTTTTTTTGAATTTTGTTAATATCAATTACATGACCGATTCCAAGGAAGACGAGAAAAAGAAGATAGAAGAACTGGAAGCGCAGATGAGTTGTCCCGGAACGCTCTAAAATAATTAAGAGTTTTGGTGTTAATTTATGGATAAGGAAAATATACAAAAGAAGATAGAAGAGTTAGAAGAGCGAATGGGCAAGCCGGATTTTTGGTCTGACAAAACATTCGCCCAAGAAACTATAAAGAAAATTCAAGAGCTCAAAGATGAGATTGAGGGAGTAGGCAAATATGATAAGGGAGATGCTGTAATGACAATATTTTCAGGCGCCGGCGGAGATGATGCCGAGGATTTCTCGGCCATGCTTTTGACGATGTATTTCAAATACATTGCCAAGCAGGGCTGGTCGTACAGAGTTCTCCACGAAAATCGCAACGATCACGGCGGATACAGGAATATAACACTTGAGATTTCAAATCCTTCAACTCACTTTGCTCGCCCAGGATCTTTAGGGCCCTATGGGATCCTAAAGAACGAATCGGGGGTTCATCGCCTTGTCCGCATATCGCCATTTAACGCAAAGAAACTTCGTCACACCTCCTTTTCTTTGGTTGAAGTTATCCCCGAGTTTGAAAAAGTTTCAGAATCGGAAATAGAAATTCCAGAAACGGATTTGAAAATTGATTTTGCGAAGTCAAGCGGCCCGGGTGGACAAAATGTCAACAAGAGAGAAACTGCGGTAAGGGTCGTCCACACTCCGACGGGCATTTCTGTTCATGTTGACTCTGAGAGATCACAGGCGCAAAACCGAGAGGGAGCGATGGCCATACTTGCCGGCAAACTGTATAAGCGTCTTGAAGAAGAGAGGCAAGCGAAGGAAAAAGGCATGTATATCTCAAAGAGCACCCAGATAGAATGGGGCAACCAAATACGCTCCTACGTTCTCCATCCGTACAAAATGGTCAAGGACCACAGGACGGGAGTAGAAACAAGCGATATTGATGCTGTTCTCCAGGGCGGGATAGACGCGTTTGTTGAAGCTGAGAAGAATCTGTAACTTGATTTGGCGTGGCTTTAGCTTGAGTAAACCCCTAAAAAATATTAGAATAACCGATAACCCCGCCCCGTTTTTGCTTCTTGGTTAGGGCGTGGCGCTTCGCCGGGCGAGGAATGTCCTATTCGGACCCGCGCCACGCTTTTGCAAGACTGTGCAGAGGGCCATTTATTTTTTGAAAACTTGCAAGACTATGGCAAAAATAGAGCGGGATGCGCAATTTTGTAGTTGCTCGCCCTGCTCGCAAATAAAATTGGCATGATCTACTTCGACAAAGTTTCAAAGGTTTATAACGAAGATTCTGTTGCACTGCGGGATGTTACTTTTTCTGTAGAACCGCAAGAATTTGTATCCATCGTGGGCCATTCGGGGGCTGGAAAGACAACTCTTATAAAGCTTATTTTGGCAGAGGACAAGCCCACCGAGGGCAAGGTATTTTTCGGGTCCACGGACATCCACTCTCTTGCAAAATCGGATATTCATCTATATCGCAGAAAAATAGGTGTGGTTTTCCAGGATTTTCGTCTGCTTCCGGATAAAAACGTTTTTGAAAATATCGCCTTCAGTATGGAGGCGGCCGGCAGAACTGATGAAGAAATAGAGTCAGACGTTCCTCACGTTCTTGAGCTGGTGGACCTGACAAGGAAGATTTGGAGTTTCCCGCACGAATTGTCAGGTGGAGAGAAGCAGAGGGTAGCCATCGCTCGCGCCATTGTTAACCAGCCGGACATTATAATTGCCGATGAACCGACGGGCAACCTGGACCCGATAAATACTTACGACATCGTTCAGATATTGAGAAAAATTAACGACCTCGGCACTACGGTGATACTTACCACCCACAACAAGGGCATAATAGACTCTCTGGGCAGAAGGGTGATAACAATGGAGGAAGGCAGGATAATTCGTGACGACAAAGAGGGGAGGTACGTTATATAAATTTCTAATTAACCTAATTATTCTAATTTCTAAACAAATTCCAATGACTAATGTGCAAAAATTCCAAATTGTTTCTATAATTGGCTATCGGGATTTGGTTATTGTTTAGGTCAATTATTCTCATGCTCTGGGTAAATATAAAAAGAATATTAAGAACCGGTTTTTTCAGCTTTTCACGAAACGCTTTTGTTTCGCTGTCTTCGGTTTTGGTAATGATTATTACACTTTCAGTGATTTGCTCTTTGATTTTCCTGTCAGCGATTCTCAACAAATCGCTTGATGAAATACGCGACAAGGTTGATGTAAATGTTTACTTCTTAACCTCTGCGCCTGAAGAAGAGGTTTTGTCTTTGCAAGAAAAAATAGAAGGCTTGGCAGAAGTCTCGTCCGTAACATATACATCAAGAGAGCAAGCGCTCCAAGATTTCAAGGAGAGACACCAGAATGATGAATTTACTCTGCAGGCGCTTGATGAATTGAGTGATAATCCGCTCGGAGCATCATTGAATATAAAGGCCAAAGACCCATCGCAATACGAGAGCATTGCCCAGTTTCTCAACCAAGAGCCAGCGCTGTCTTCGGACGGGTCGTCAATAATAGACAAAGTCAATTATTATCAGAACAAGGTAGCGATTGATAAGCTTACGGGCATTATAGATGCCGCCGACCGACTGGGCACGGCAATAATTCTGGTTCTGGTTTTAATTTCTGTCCTTATAACGTTCAATACAATTCGCCTGACCATATACATCTCCAGAGAAGAAATAGCGGTTATGAGACTGGTCGGCGCCAGCTCAACCTATATACGCGGACCGTTTATGATAGTGGGGATAATTTATGGTACAGTAGCCGGAATTCTTACTCTTCTTCTCTTTTACCCCGTAACCTACTGGCTTGGCGGGGTTACCCAGGATTTCTTTATAGGGCTTAACGTTTTTGACTACTACGCCTCCAACTTCGGACAGATTTTTCTCGTAGTTATTGGTTCGGGCATTGTGATAGGAGCTCTGTCAAGCTATCTTGCAGTCAGAAAATATCTTAAAATTTAACTTGTTTTAGGATTATTCACTTTTTTCTGTTGAGACCAGAATGTACTAATGGCCAGAATAAAGAAGTATATCTTTGTTGTGGGCGGAGTAATGTCCGGAGTAGGCAAAGGCATTGCCTCTTCTTCAATAGCCAAGATTTTACTGGCCAAGGGATACACAGTTACCGCTCTAAAGATTGATCCGTATATCAATGTTGATGCCGGCACGATGAGTCCGACGGTGCACGGAGAAGTTTTCGTGCTTGACGATGGCGACGAGACGGACCAGGACATGGGCAATTATGAGCGGTTTCTTGATGTCAGTCTGACTCGGATAAATTACATGACGACCGGCCGAGTGTATCAGGAAGTTATAAGAAAAGAACGCAATCTGGAATACGATGGCCGTTGTGTGGAAGTCGTTCCGGATATACCTCTGGAAGCTATCAGGCGCATTGAAAGGGCCGCCGACAATGCCCGGGCTGATTTTACCGTAGTTGAGATTGGCGGGACGATTGGAGAATATCAAAATCTGATTTTTCTTGAAGCGGCCCGCATGATGAAATCAAAAAATCCAAGCGATGTTGCATTCATAATGGTTTCCTATCTGCCCACTCCTTCCAAAATAGGGGAAATGAAAACAAAGCCGACTCAATATGCCTCTCGCACCCTAAACAGTGCCGGGATTCAAGCCGATATAATAATTGCCCGCGGCGACACCCCGCTTGACCGCAAGAGAAAAGAAAAAATTGCCATCTTCTGCAATATCGGGGCCGATCAAGTCATATCCGCTCCTGACATAGACAGTATCTACGATGTGCCGATAAATTTTGAAAAGGACCGCTTAAGCGACATACTTCTCAAGGTTTTGAGAGTTCCCCCTAAAAGGAAAACCAATCTGACCGCTTGGAAAAATTTTGTAAAAAAGACAAAGAACGGTAAGAGGACAGTCAATCTGGCGGTAGTTGGGAAGTATTTTGATTCCGGAGACTTTGTTTTGTCGGATGTATATATTTCCGTACTAGAAGCGATAAAATTCTCCTCTTACAAATTCGGTGTCAGGCCGAAGCTGACTTATATAAACTCCAAAGATTTTGAACGCGGGAAACTAAAAGTCTCAATGCTGGCAAAGTTTGATGGGATGATAATTCCAGGCGGATTCGGCAATACCGGCGTTGAGGGAATGATCAAGGCGATCCAATATGTGCGAGAACACAAAATCCCGTATCTTGGGCTCTGCTACGGTATGCAGCTTGCCATCATAGAGTTTGCCAGAAACGTACTTGGGGCCAAAGGCGCGCACACTACGGAAGTTAATTCTCACACCAAATATCCGGTCATAGATATAATGCCCGACCAGAAAAAGCACATGGCAGAGAGCCGTTACGGAGCGACTATGCGGCTAGGGGCTTGTCCAGCGATACTCAAGTCTGGCACGATTGCCAGGAAGGCCTATGGACAAAACAGAATATCCGAGAGGCACAGACACCGATACGAAGTTAATCCACGGTTTATTGCTAAGCTTAAAGAAGCAGGTCTTACGTTCTCTGGTGTATCGCCCGACGGTCAGCTTATGGAGATTGCCGAATTGCCGAAATCAAAACATCCATTCTTTTTGGGTAGTCAGTTTCATCCCGAATTTAAAGCCAGACCGCTCAAGCCGCATCCGCTCTTCAATGAGTTTATAAGAGTGGCATCCCTGAAAAAGAAAGCGGGGTAGTTTCTCTATTGCTTTTTTCTCCATTTTTTGTATTGTGAGAGGTAAGTAATACCTCCTTATTTTAACATTTTGGTCAAGCCTCTTTCCTAAGGAGGTAGTGGTCGCTTAACAGCCGGTTAGAAAAATGCTTCTATGGCGGCGAAATTCAAAAATAGACAGGAAGCCGGACAGCTTCTAGCAGAGAAACTTATCCAATACAAAGATACAATGGCGATTATCTACACCCTGCCTCGGGGCGGTGTTATCTTGGCGGACGAAATCGCCAAAACTCTAAATCTTCCGCTCGATCTAGTAATAACCAGAAAGGTTGGTCATCCGGATAATCCAGAGTATGCTGTCGCTTCTGTCACGGAGCGCGGCGACGTGCTTCTCAATCCGGCGGAGCCGATTCGCGTCAATGATGCTTGGTTTGATATGGCAATGGAACGCGAGCAGATGGAAGCCAAGCGCAGAAGGGAAGTATATATGAATGGCAGAGAGCGCATAAACGCCAAAGGCAAAACCGCGATTATAGTTGACGATGGCGTGGCTACCGGTGCCTCAATCCTTCTGGCGATTCAAGATATAAGAAAGGATGTGCCATGGAAGATAGTCGTGTCCGTTCCGGTAATACCCTCCGAGGTTGCAGATAAGATAGATAGTGCTGCTGATGAGCTTGTAACCATTCTCATTGATGATAATTTCTTAGGTTCAGTCGGCGCTTACTATGACGATTTCAGCGAAGTTTCCGACGATTTGGTTATAGAAATTCTAAAAAGAAGCGTCAGCAGTTAAGACAGAAGCCCGGATAAGTGACGGGGTGGCTTATATGCGATCGGCAAGCGCCCGCTACGCAGTAATACGCGGCGCTATCAATATCAAAACCGGCCGCCCACGGTTCGTCGGGGAAGTTGCAAGCTGAAATTGGTCCCGACGGAGGACAAAAACGTATGCTCACTTGGTGGATTTTTTGTCCGGGGACGCTGGGATCATTCCAGTTATCCCAGTCGTAGATGCTTCCCGGCCATGGTCCTTGCGGCCAACCGCTTGATAAATATGGGCCCAATCCCGGGTCGATGTTTCTTGGCGTATCAAGGGGATAAGCGTCGTTTTTATCAAAATAAAATTCCAAAGCAACGGCGATATTTCTTGTTTCGGCCAAAGCTCTGCTGAAATACGCCCGTTTGCGCGATTCGTTCAAAGAGACCACCACAATGCTTGAGAGCACGCCTATAATAGCAATGGCGACTAGAAGCTCAATTAAAGTGAAACCTTTTGTTCTCATTGGTCTTAGATAAAAAGATAATTTTATTCTAGCAGGATGTTGAAATAATCGCGTCTGTTTTGCCCTTGAGCGAAGCTTTTGAATCAACGCACCAGTGATTGAAAGCTCCCTCACTCTTTTTTAGAGGAATTGATATCGCCCAGGCGAAGTCAATTATTGCGCACCTACTGCCGTTTGAATTCCCCGAGGCGTTGTTGGCCGAATTTATTGCCGCCAGGATAGTTGGATCGTGGAACATTGATCCCGAGCCGCTCGAAGGGCACACGCCCAAGGGGTAGTTACCGTAGGAGGTGTTAGTGTCATAATAAAGCTCGGCATACACTCTGATGTTGCCTAGGTTGGACTTTATGGCAGAATTGGCGGCTTTGCTTCTAGAATCATTCAGACTGGTCAAAACTACCGAAGAGAGTATTCCCACAATAGCAATAACAACCAGAAGCTCAATTAAAGTGAAGCCGTTTCTCGCCATTATATAAGTATAACTTAAATTGAAATTCTGTTGAAAATAAGGAATTTAGAACTTTCTTGCGCCAAAGATTAGAGACAGCTCTAGAGACACTTCAGGATAGCCGTCTTGTATGTGCGTAATAAGAAGGTCTCTTATTTCTAGAGGGTAAAGCAGAATAGACGACAAATCTTTGATAGAATGCCAGTGTGGCTTATAGACCTGAAGGTCGTTTTTCATCTGATGAAACTCTTCGGAGGATTCTGGCAAAGTGGGTTCGCCCCCAATGTAGTTGCACAGAAAATAGTAATTTTCATTTCCAGTATCCCATCTGATTTTATATAAAAGTTTGTTGATGGAGGCCACCACTGTTGTCTCCTCTTTGACCTCCCGCAAGGCGGTTTCTTTCGAAGTCTCTCCCTCTTCTTGACCGCCTCCGGGGAGAGTGAAATACTCGTTTCCGTTATTAAGTCGGTACATTAAAAGTATATGATTGTCTTTGATCAATATTCCTGCCGCGTACTTTCTTGTCCTCATAAATTTACGTTGGTGCATTTTTTCATGCCCTTATCTTGGTCAGATTTTCTTTCACCCGATATTTAATGATTTTGCTTATGAGAGCTACAGGCAGCGGTTTGTCTAGTGGAAACTGAATGGCGCCTTTGGATGTTTTATATTTAGTTAGTTCTTTGCGGAATGATTTTATTGCCGAAGGAAGCGGGTAAAACCCAACATGCTTTTTAAAAGCTGCAAAATAAACCACAATGCCGTTTAGCTTAAACGCAGGCATATTGTAGCTAATAACTTCTGTCGCCTGCGGAGCGTTTTTGTTTGTTATCTTTCTTATGGTTCGGAGCTTCTGGGCCGTGTCTTCTGGAAAAGAGTTAATATACTCACTGATTGTCTTAAATTTTTTGCTGTATCTGGTATTTTGTGATTTCATGTCATTAATCTTTTGATTCATTATAAAACATTTTTTGTGTTTCGATCGTCTTGAGCTATCTGTTTCGGCAATTCGGGATATAAAAAGACAGCTTTTTTGCGTCTTCTAATCAATAGCTTGGAAACACTTTTGCTTTAAAACTTGTAATGGCGTCTTTAATTTGAGACCAAAGTGTAGTCTTTCA
>Ga0155875_112_pt1 | contig 73662 bp, 86 predicted proteins | sample RifCSPlowO2_01_FD_107529 | JGI IMG/M metagenome (GOLD analysis project Ga0155875, IMG submission 107529) | Candidatus Zambryskibacteria bacterium RIFCSPLOWO2_01_FULL_45_21
AATCCCATTTTGGATTCCGGCGAGATGACGGACAAGGCATACGGCGGAGCGCAAAATTTTGCCTCAACAATCCCATTTTGGATTCCGGCGAGATGACGGACAAGGCATACGGCGGAGCGCAAAATTTTGCCTCAACTGGCGGGTGGACAATTGCGGAAGGCAACCCAATGGATCACTACAGCCGTCATTTATTCTTCAATCTGACTTCGGAACAACAATCATTGGTAGAAAAAGTAGCAAGCGGTATATACCGGCCGTGCTGCGGTAATTCAACCCATTTTCCGGATTGTAATCACGGTATGGCCATGCTCGGGCTTTTGGAGCTAATGGCTAGTCAAGACACAAGTGAGCAGGAAATGTGGAATGCCGCTCTTGCCGTAAATTCCTACTGGTTCCCAGACACCTACCTAACCATAGCAACTTACATGAAAGACAAAGGCGTGGATTGGGAAGATGTAAATCCGCGGGAGATGCTCGGGGCCAGTTATTCCAGCGCTTCCGGATATGCAAGGATTGCCTCGCAAGTTGTTGCGCCGCAACAAAATGGGGGAGGTGGCTGTAGTGTTGATGCCGGAAGCGCGGCGGCTTCACCGCGCCAGCAAAGCGGATGCAATATATAAAATCAAAAAATCTTATGAAGAAATCATTATTTTTAGCAGCGTCAATTCTTACACTGATTCCGAAAATCGCTTTGGCCCACTGCCCGCTTTGCACAGTTGGAGCTGGCGCTCTGGCAGTTTTGGCGGCGTCTTTGGGTATATCGTCGCTGGTTGTAGGCGTTATGATAGGGGCTTTTGCTTTAGCTCTTGGTTTGTGGATAGGCAAGATGCCGAAGAAAAAATATATTCCGTATCAGTACATTATCCTTGTTGTCGTTATTTTCTTGGGAACAATTATTCCCATCATGCCGCTTGTAAAAGATTACGGCCCCCTTTATGTGTCAATTATCGGTGAATACGGAACACTTCTGCACAATACCTACACTGTTAACCTGTTTCTAGCGGGTTCAATACTGGGCGCTTTTATAATGTTCGTCGCTCCGTTTATCAGCCGTTTCGTTACGAAGACTAGGAGCGGTCGCACAGTTCCATATCAGGGAATATCCATTGTCTTGGCATTACTTATTATCGTTTCGGTAATAATTGAGATTTTATCTTAATGATACCCATACTGCTTATCCTTATAGGACTTTTTGCAATAGCTTTGGTGGTGCGGCAAATAACCAGCTTCAAGATATGCGCGCTTTGTTTTGCCGTGTCCGCGTCGTGGGTTGTCGGACTAGCCGACTATTTCAGCAAGAGAATTATCTTTGATAACCCGATTGTCTTGGCAATCCTTATGGGCGGAAGCGCTGTCGGGCTAATGTATTATCTTAGTCGTGTTTCACCGAATAAATTCAGTTTTTTCAAATTTCCATATTTCATAACCGCATTGCTATTGATTGATTTTGTTTTTAGAAGGGAAGCGACTGCTCCTGCGGTTTTGCTGATTGTCGGTATTTGGTTGGTTTTTTTTCTAATCTTTATTTTTAGAAACAAGAATACAAAAAACTGGTTCCAAAAAATTCTTGAATGCTGTAAAAATTGGTAATCTTCACCTTAAAAACATTCTCACATTCTTAAGAATGTGAGAATGTTGTAGTTGGGAAAAGGATGACTTTACAAAAAAGCAAGATGTTGTAATATTTTACTTGGATTTTGTTCTCAACCACGTGCCGAGGAGGCAAGATGAGTAAGGCGGGTTCTGATGTAGTAGTTTTCGCGTGTTCGCCCGAAGACGAGAGAGCGAAGGAACTACTCCGTCTCATCCAGGAAAGGGTGGGTCATTCTGTGTATCTAGATCAGGTGGAAGGAGTCGCTCCCCAGCTTTGTGTTGGTCCGAGCGAATGGATCATGGGAAGCAGGCGTATCCGGGAGTATCTGGATAGCTTGCCGAAAAAGGAGGTGACCTGATGTCAACACAACTGACAGCCGCGGAAATGGAGTGCGGAATCATTTTCAAACACGAATTCACTGTGTTTGATGCTGAAGGCCGTGAGACGTCGGGTGATCTCGTCGTTGTGAGGAGAGATTTCGACAGCACGGAATCTGAATGGGAATTTCCACTCCTGATAGATATCCGGGCACAGACTCCTCTCAGCCCTGGTCTCATGGAGATTCTGATTGAGCACTTCAGGCCGAATAACATCAGACTGTCGGACCAGCCGCCCAAACACGAAGGCCCTGACCCAAAACACCCGACTCGTCGTATCTACAAGGCTCGTTTCCTTATCCCGTGGTGGAAGTGGGGGAGTCATCACCCCCCAACCGTCAGTTGACGGTTGGGGGGTGGTTTTTATTCACAAGACAAGTAAAAACTATGTATAATAGATTCCTATGCAAACGATAAATTTCGGAGAGCACTTCACTCTTGATGGATACGGAGGAGATGAAGGTAAACTAAATGACGAAGCTTTAGTGCTGAATTGTCTCAATGAACTTCCAGAGAAACTTGGAATGAAAAAACTTGGCGAGCCGGTTGTTTATCTGGCTCTAGAGAATGATGAGAAAGACCCGGGAGGATGGAGTGGTTTTGTAGTCATAGCGGAAAGCCATATAAGCATTCACACTTTCCCCAAAAGGGGATTTGTAAGCGCCGATGTTTATACCTGTAAAAACGGGATGAATACGAAGTTTATCGGCGAATACTTTACAGAAAAATTTGGTTTGAAAGACATAGAAACCAATTTTATAAAAAGAGGCACGAAATATCCCACGGAAAATAAATACTAGAAATTTGCATAAAGAAGGACGCTCCCAACAACCATCATGCATATCGTCAGAGTTTTTTGTATCAATTGCTTTTTTGATACAGATTCTTTGATTATCTTTGGCAAGAAAAGTGTAAACAAAAGACCGTAAATATATACAAAGACCGGCTGGAAAGAATTCACAACATAAACTAAAGCAACTGGCGCCAGTAGAGTCGCGAAGTTAACAATCAAATCTCCACTGACCATAATTATTTCTGCCAGAAAGTTTAAGCCTATAATTGAATAACGATTATTTTTTATAGCGGAGACAAAGTTGTAGCGGTATTGCTTTACAAAAATAAAAATCAAAAACCCGACTATTGCGATTCCGACATATTCCCAAAATTCAGTCTGCCAATAACCAAAATCCAAAGCAAAGTATTTAAAGATAGTTCCATTTAACGCAAACACAAATGCCGACGCCGAAGCCAGTGTCAGCATTCTTTTCTTAAAACCTAGATTGCCGTCGTAACTTATATCTATAGAGATAATCGTAGCGCCGATGATAATTATAGCGGAACCAATTATTTGAAAAAAAGTCAGGGTTTCTCCCAAAAGGAAAAAACTTATAAAGAAACCGAAAACCGGCGTCATCTGTAAAATAGGCACTACAACGGAAATCTCATCTTCGTCAATTGCGTAGAGGTAGAAAATGACGGCCAAGACGGTAAGTCCGCCGTTTAGCATCATAATAAAAGTCTTGATTGTCGGAATAGCAAAAACCGCTGGCTCTATAAAGAAAATAATCGGTATTGTTAGCGCCCCGAGAAAGCAGGAGAAAATTACTATAGTTCCAACACCACTGCCCTTAAAGTGTTTGTTGAGTATTATTTTGTCAACATAATTCCCGGCAGAATATAATATAGGGGCAAGTATCGCAATGAAAAACCAATTCATAATTATTTATGTTGGAAGTTATAGTCTATGATATAATTTAGATGAGAATCTATTCAAGGAACAATGGATAAAAAAACTACTTATTTTTTTGTTGTTTTAATTATGTTGATAGTACTAGCCGTAGTGGCTACATATATACGCGCAATAATCCTGCGGGATTATGAAAAAGTAATAAGCGAGGAAGAAACTGAAGAAGAAATATATATCAACGAATCCACAGACTCAAGCTTTTTCGCCCCTGATGTTTCGGAGTCGGAGATAATGCAGCAATCGCCGGACGAAAATGTAGAGCCGGAACTTTTATAGACAAAAAATAAAAAGTATAGATTATGATTGAAAACATTTTATGCCCTTGGGAATCTCCGTCTTTCCTGCTTTTTTCCAGTAATGTTCCACAACTTCTCTATTATTCCCATTTTCCGGTAATCGTTATATCAGCTCTGCTGGGAGGATTTATATACAGACACAGGACAAATCTAGCATCCAGCATATTGGTAATAATTCTTACGCTTTTTTCATTCTACGCTCTGATAGATGTTCTCATTTGGGCAACAAATAGAAGCGACATAGTTCTATTTTTGTGGTCAATACAGGTTATGGTGGAAGTACTGGTTTTCGCTTTCTCGCTTTATCTGATTTATCTGGTACTAAACAAAAAAGATGCCCCGTTTAGATATAAGTTGATAACCGGAATAATTTTAGCGCCCTTTATTATTCTTATACCAACAAGCTACAACCTAATCGGCATAGACCTATCTTACTGCGATGCCGTGGAAGGGCCGATTGCGCTTTATGTAAGTTATGCGCTGGAGATTCTTTTTGCTGCCGTTATTATCGGATACTCTCTGGTAAAATACCATCTGGCTAAAGAGAGGACGGAAAAAAGAAAGGCGGCACTACTCGGAACGGGTATTATGCTTTTTCTTTTCGCGTTTATTTGGGGCAATATCATAGGCAGTTATACAGGTAATTGGAATCTGGCCCAATACGGTTTCTTTGGAATGCCGGCATTTTCGGCCTTTCTGGTCTACTTAATAGTGGAATTCAAGCTACTTAATTTGAAATTGGTAGGGGCGCAGGCTCTAGTCGTGGCCACTTGGATATCAATGGGTGCTCTGCTTCTGGTGAGAACTTTTGAACAGTTGAGAATAATCGTAGTTATCACTCTGGTATTTATACTAATCGCAGGAGTAGCTTTGGTGAGAAGTGTCAAAAGGGAAGTAGAACAGAGAGAGAAAATAGAAAAACTAGCGCTTGATTTGGAAAAAGCCAATGCCAAATTGCGGGAATTGGACCAGCTCAAATCGGAATTTCTCTCATTTGCTTCGCATCAAATACGCTCGCCGCTTACAGCGATTCACGGATACGCCACGATGCTGGAGCAGGGAGATTACGGAGAGATGTCTTCGGGAATTAAAGAAGCGATCGGCACGATGTCAAAATCGTCCGCCAGCTTGGTAAAAATTGTCAATGAATTCTTGGATATTTCACGGATAGAGCAGGGAAGAATGAAGTACGATTTGACTGATTTTGATTTAAAACAGCTCGTATTTGAAGCGGCAGAAGAACTGAAGCCAAACATAGAAGAAAAAGGCCTTACGCTTAATATTTCAGCTGAAGAAGGAGATTATATGGTAAATGCCGACAGAGGTAAGATAAAGCAGGTTATAGGTAATCTGATAGACAATTCGGTGAAATATACATCCCAAGGAAGCATCGAAGTAAAGGTAAAAATAGTTGGCGGAAAGATTCTTATCACCACCAAAGACACGGGAATAGGAATAGAGAGAGAGGATATTTCAAAACTGTTTTCAAAGTTCACAAGAACCAAAGATGCCCATAAAACTGACGTTACGGGTACGGGTCTCGGCCTTTATGTGGCCAAGCAAATGATAGAAGCCCATAAAGGCCGCATCTGGGTAGAATCTGAAGGAAACGGTAGGGGATCAACTTTCTTTGTGGAGTTGCCAGCGAAATAGCCGTCAGGTATCAGCTTCTCGCCCGTTTAGGTTTTACAAAGTAAAAGTTATTCTAATTAACTTTTAACTTTAACAAAAATCAGTTGGTATAATAAATAACGATCGTTATTTATTATACCAATGTGGAAAATGGAAAGATTATGGAAATTGGTAAAATTAAGGAAATTTCAGAACTCTCCTATACTAGTGTTTTGCAAAACACTAGTATAGAGAAAACGAAAAGAACCCAGCACATAAATCAATCTCATGCAAAATAATGGTTTATTCCTTATTCTTTATCCATTATTCTTAATTCCTGAATTTTGCTATCATAATCCTTATGAATAGGAATAATTTAGTACTGGTTTCAGGCGTCAAGCCGACAGGCAGACCTCATATAGGCAATTACTTCGGCGCTATGAGCCAGTTCGTGGAACTTCAGAATGAATACAAGAGTTTTATTTTTATCGCCGATTTGCACGCGCTAACATCGCTTCAGAATCCCAAAGAACTTAATGAAAATATAATTGACGTCGCACTGGATTATTTAGCAGTTGGTATTGATCCTAAAGTTACCTGCATTTATAAGCAGTCCGACGTGCCCCAAGTAGCGGAGCTCGCCTGGGTATTCAACTGTATTACCACAGTGCCGTATCTCATGCGCGCGCACGCTTTTAAGGACGCAGAGGCCAAGAATAAAGAGATAAACATCGGCGTATTTGATTATCCGATGCTTATGGCGGCCGACATTCTTATACAGGATGCTGATATCGTCCCCGTGGGCGCCGACCAAAAACAGCATTTGGAAATCACCAGAGATACTGCGGAGAAATTCAACAGGATATTCGGAGAGACATTCACTGTGCCAAAGGAGAGAATTCTAGAGAAAGTGGAGACAATTCCCGGCACAGACGGGCAAAAAATGAGCAAGAGCCGAGATAACGTAATAGGTCTCTTCGCCAGCGACAATGAGATCAAAGAAGCTGTGATGAAAATTCCGACAGATTCAAAAGAGGTTGATGAGCCGAAAGACCCTGAAACCTGCAAAGTTTTTGCCCTTCACAAACTGTTTACGGAAGGCCCCGAGTTTGAAGATCTCTTGCACAGATACGAGTCCGGTGGAATCGGCTACAAAGAGTCAAAAGAAATTCTTATAAAAAATATTTCAAATTTCATTGCGCCCTTGAGAGAAAAAAGAGAGAGATTGGCGCAGGACAAAGATATTGTTATAAAAATTCTCAAAGATGGTGGAGAAGTCGCCAGAAAGAGGGCAGAAGAGAAAATGGAGAAAGTTAGGCAAGCGGTGGGGGTGAGTTTGTGACAAAAAACGAATAAAGAATCAAGAGTAAAGAATAATTAATAAAAAGGGAATACTTTCCTATACTAGTGTTTTGCAAAACACTAGTATAGAGAAAACGAAAAGATCCCCGACAACCATATCCGCTATCCGCCAACTGGTGAAAGCGGACGGCATCTGGGCCATCGAACCACTCACTACTTAGTACTAGAGTTAGTTATTTTTTAATCTAAGAAGAATCGAGATATGAATGACCTCCTCCCCGCCCTAAAGGGCGGGGTTTCCTTTGTTGGCATGAGGATTCAGAATAGACGGGATCTTTGTGGTTTGTCTTTCTTGCTCTGCCATTCTATGTATTTCTTGACCTGACTCTCGTTCAGTCCCACAGTTGAGGTGAAATACCCGACACTCCAGATGCCGTCTTTTTCCAGGTAGATTTCCCTGATAAATCTGAATTTTGAACGTAAGTGGCGGCTGCTCAATCCTTTCAGTTTCCCGACGGCATCTGAAATAGTTATGTTTGGTGGTATTTCTATCTGTATGTGGACGTGGTCTTCGTTCGTATTCATGCTCTCGATCCAGAGCGTCGGGTATTTTTTGCACGTTTCGTAGAGACTTTTCTTGAGTTCCTTGAGAACATATGGTTTTAGTATTTTTCTTCTGTATTTTGTGCCCCACACCACATGGTACTGATGTTGGTAGGTTGAGTGATTTAGGTGCTGAATCCTCATGAGAATAGCGTCGCATACTTCGTATGCGACGTGCAAGGTTCCATTCATCCCCGCCCTCTCGGCGGCTAATATATTTTAACGACGCCGCCTTCGGGCGGGGTTTCCTGGTATAGAAAAACACCTGGCACCATTTTTCAGGTGCCAGGCGCTATCCCTGGTGGTCTAAGATTACTTCCAGCGGAAGATCCCCTCGACCACCACCTCGTCCCCGCTGCCAGTTGTGACTACAGCTCGCGTGTTGCGAGCTAGTAGGCTCGGTGTACGACGATGCAGTATGTGAGTGAACGGTAGATCATATTCGATACGAACCACCTTCACCTCCATACCACTGCCGATGAACTTCGCGAACCTACTGTCATCCACGCCGAGAATCATTCGGTCTCCGTCAGCCCATCCGCTCTGTATGAGGGTGACGGGTGCGTCAGCTCGCCACTCCTTTGCCACTTTTTCGCTTGGTAGAGCGAAAAAGTGCTTCTCGACTGTCTTCACTTTCGTGGAGACCGACATCGGCGGTAACAAGTTCTCATCGACCAAGATAAGAACGAACGCCGAGAGGAGAAGAATTGGTATGGCGACGATTCCCTTGGCCATGATTCGCATCTCAGCTCCTTAAGTTGGGGGGTGGGGAGACGGTAACGTTTTCCTTTTAAATTATATCATACTTCATATACAAAAGTCAAGTAGTAAAATAACCGCCCAAAATGGGCTTTTTCTGCTATTATATTTTCATTCAATAAACAATGAAAAAATATAACCAAATCAAAGATGTTGAGGCGCAGACAGGGCAGAATGTACTTGTCAGAGGTTTTGTTCAAACCCTGCGCCTGCAGAGCAAAATAGCCTTTATAATTCTGCGCGATATTACGGGACTTATACAGTGCGTTATAGATGAGAAAAATCCTCAATTTGAAGAGTTAAAGAGTTTGTCTCTGGAGTCAGTAGTTGAAATTGAGGGAAAAGTAAAAGAGGAAAAACAAGCCCCTGGAGGAGTTGAAATTGAAGTTAAAAAAATAAATATTTTGTCTAAAGCAGCGCCCGAACTTCCCATACCGGTTGTTTACCAAAAGGGCGGAGAAGAGACTGAAGCGCCTATTCGTTTTGATTACCGTTGGATAGATTTAAGAAAACCGGAACATGCGAAAGTATTCAAAGTCTGGACTGAATTTGAAAAGGGTTGGAGAAAATACTGGGATGAGAACGATTTTATACAAATCTACTCGCCGTCATTTATGAGCACACCGAGCGAAACGGGAGCTGACGTTTTTGAAGTAAATTATTTTGACAAAAAAGCATATCTTGCCCAGTCGCCGCAATTTTACAAGCAAATGGCAATGGCTTCAGGGTTTGAGAAGGTATTTATGGTCGGTCCGGTATTTCGAGCGGAGCTTTCTTTCACCACAAGGCACCTGACGGAATTTACAGGTTGGGATTTTGAGATTTCGTACATAGAAGACCACAACGACATTATGGACGCCGAGGAGGGAATGATTGTTGAAGGGTTTAAAGCATTGAATAGCAAGTTTCCGGAACTGAAGCTTAAGATTCCTGAAAGACCTTTCCCGCGCATAACGATGGCCGAGGCCAAGAAAATAATGAAGAAAAGAGGGATTGAAAGCCCTGAACCCGCCCGAATGACTGAAGCTATTCAGTCGGGCGGGGAATACGACCTGTCTCCCGAGGAAGAGCGCGCTATTTCGGAGTATGTTGAAAAGGAAAAAGGTCATGAGTTCGTCTTCATAACCGAATATCACAAGTCAAAGAGCGCTTTTTATCACATGCGTCTTGATGAAAAATCGGATTTTTCACGCAGGGCCGACCTTTTGTACAGAGGCGTGGAGGTTACAACTCTTGCCCAAAGAGAGCATAGGCCTGAAATTTTGGAGCGTCAGGCAAAAGAAAAAAAGATGAATCTTGAACCGCTTACAGATTACATAAACTTCTTCAGATACGGCTGTCCGCCTCATGGCGGAGCCGGCGTGGGGCCGGGAAGATTCATAATGCAAATTCTTAATCTGCCGAATGTTCGAGAGGCAACTTATCTGCCGAGAGATGTTAAAAGATTGAATCCATGATGCGAATGTTAACGAATTTGATCGAATGAATGAGGAAGTATTTAAAGTAAAAACTCCGGTTTTTGAGGGGCCGCTTCACATATTGCTTGACTTGATAGAAAGGCGAAAACTTTTTATCAATGATATTTCATTGGCGCAAGTGGCGGATGATTATATCGCCTACATTGAAAAGAATGAGAACTTCCCGATGGATGAAACCGCCCAATTTATTCTCATCGCTTCAACGCTTCTTCTCATAAAATCAAGGTCTCTTCTGCCGACTCTGGCCCTATCCGAGGAAGAGGAGGCAAGCATTGAAGAGCTGGAAAAAAGACTTCTGCTTCACAAAAGGTTTAAGGCGCTAGCAATCGGTCTTGGAGAAATATTCGGTCAGTCGGTAATTTTCCAGAGGGAAGAGAGGCGAGATGTTTCCATTGTTTTTTCTCCCTCCTCTGATTTGAGCGTTTTGAATCTGCTTTCAGCGGCCAGAGCAATCATAAACAATTTGCCCAGAGAGGAACAACTTCCCAAGGCCGTTGTGAAGAAAATGATTTCTCTGGAGGAGATGATAGAGAAACTGACCGAGAGGATACAGAAAAACCTCAAACTCAACTTTCGCGCTCTCACCAACCAGAAGGAAGGCGAATATGCTATAAATAGAGAGCAAAAAGAAAACATTATTGTTGGCTTTCTTGCTATTTTAGAATTGATAAAAAGGGGCGTAGTCAAAGCGACCCAAAAGAATTTTTCGGAGGACATCGAAATAGAGACCGAAAACATCGGCCTGCCGAGTTATTGATCCTATTAACTGTCTGCTCACATTGTTTGTATCTTGGTATCATTCGATCTCATTCGTAATATTCGTATCATGGAATTAAAAACAAAAATAGAAGCAATCCTGTTTTACAAAGCCGAGCCGATTTCTTTCAGAGAAATTGCCAAAATGCTTGCTGTTACGCGAGAGGAGGTGGCCGAAGCCGTGTTTCTCTTGCAAGACGAGATTGCAAACAGGGGAGTGATACTGATACAAAACGGCGAGGAAGCGTCTCTGGGCACTTCCAAAGACGCTAGCGCTCTGATTGAAGATATACGAAGGGAAGAATTGACCAGAGATTTGGGCAAAGCCGGACTTGAAACCTTAGCTGTTATCCTTTACAAGGGTGAAGCCAGCAGAAGAGAAATTGAGTACATACGAGGAGTAAACTCAAACTTTACCGTAAGGTCGCTCCTGATAAGGGGGCTTATTGAAAGAGACGAATCGTCCAAGGGGGGCAGAGGGTTTCTGTACAAACCGACCACTGAAACCTTGTCGCTTTTGGGAATTCAGAAGCTGAAAGACCTGCCGGAATACGAGTCAGTCTTGAAAGAATTTGAAAATTTTAGTAAAAAGGAGGAGTCGGATGCCAAAGAGAATGGAGGAGAACAACCAAATACAGCAAAAGATTTTCAATAAAGTTGAAAGAAAAAATCTCTATATCGGGATTTTCATGGCGGTAATTCTAGGAATCATCGTCTTGGTTTTTCTCTTTTCGTCCGCACGGAAGGATGACAAAACGGCGGCACTGGCCCCCAAAACAGACTTTTTCCAAGGTCTGTCACTAGAAGCTAGGGCGGTTTTCGTTTGGGATATAAAAGAAAAAAAGGCCGTGTTTGAGAAAGATTCGGACAAGGTTATGCCTTTGGCTTCTCTGGCTAAACTAATGACGGCCGTAACGGCAATAGAGCAACTTCCGAAACACGCTGTGATAACAGTCAATAAAAATTCTCTTGATGCGGAGGGCGATGTGGGAATTTTGGTTGGAGAAAAATTCAATATCGGAGATTTGATAAATTTGAGTCTTCTTACATCATCAAATGACGCAGTAGCGGCAGTTTCCGTTGCCGCTGGCGGAGTCGCTTCAGGAACAAATGACAAGGAAATTGGTCATGATGAATTTATCAAACTAATGAACCAGAAAGCTACGGACTTGGGTGTAACCTCAATGGTTTTTTACAACGAAAGCGGTCTTGATTTGAATGACAAAATGGGCGGAGCTTACGGCTCGGCTAGAGATGTGGCGCGCCTTTTTGAATACACTTTGGAAAACTATCCTGAACTGGTGCTTCCTACCAAAAACGAAAATATTACTATCAAATCGGCAAGCAGTATCCTGCACCAGGCAAGTAACACAAACCCCCAGATAGGGAAGATACCAGGGATTTTGGCCTCAAAAACAGGCTTTACGGACATTGCCGGAGGCAATTTGGCTGTTGTTCTTGACCCCAGTATAGGACGGCCATTCATAATCGTTGTTCTCGGTTCTTCGTATGAAGGAAGATTTGACGATGTGGTGACTCTCTCCCAAGCGACTCTCTCTTACTTAAAGAACAACTAACTTGGCAAGAGCGTGACCACAACCAAAAAATGTAACTTATAACATTTAACTTAAAACCTAAAACCTGAAAAGAAAAATCTACCCTCTTTCAAATGAAAACCCATTGGTATAATAAATAACGATCGTTATTTATTATACCAATGAGGAAAATGGGAAGATTATGGAAATTGGAAAAAATAAGGAAATTTCAGAACTCTCCTATACTAGTGTTTTGCAAAACACTAGTATAGAGAAAACAAAAAGAGTCCCGACACCACTCCGTCAACTGACGGATGTGGTCGTCGGGGTAGCCAAGCCGCGGTCTGATCTTGGCTCGTGCGAACATTTTCTCGCCGACGACATACTGCTCGTCGTCTGCAAGGAACTCGTGGATCGCCATCTTGCCGTTGTGGAACGGTGTGTCCTCGGGTATTCCCCGTACTCAGTCCGGAAAGACGACTGGATAGGAACGAAGGCCTTCGAGGAAAGCCGTGATCGCGACGGGACTGGTAATCCACGCTTTCGCGACATCCTGGTCTAAGTCGGCCGGTAATTTCTGGGTGAGAGCCCCTGCGAGCGCCAGCGCCTGGTTTGTCCCCATTCTGTGTCCCATCTTATCCTCCTCGCATGTTTACCTTTCCTCTCTCGGCCCTATACCGAGGACTCACGGGTAAGCGTTGGTACAGCTTTTAAAGAACGATGTCTCGTGCTCTAAAAGCTGTACCAAACAAAAAGTCAATCAAGTTAAAGGGCCAATTCTAAAACCTAGTTCCTAGAGCCCAATGCCTAAGTCACGCTTTTTCTGATATTATATTCGCTAGCGGATTTTAACAAAATTTCAAAAAGTTTGGAGAACGACAAAGTGAAATGTAGAAACATAATAAAACGATGATTGTTGACATAGTAAAAGTATTTTTGCCCGCAGTTCTGGCGTTTTGCATCGGGGTTTTGATCACTCCGCCTATTTCTGATTTTCTCTATAGCAAAAAGATGTGGAAAAAGAAAGCCGGCAAGGTTGACCTAAGCGGCAACGAAACTCCCATTTTCAACAAGCTTCACGAACAAAAAGAAGTCGGAACTCCAAGGATGGGCGGAGTGATAGTCTGGCTGTCGTCTTTGATAACAATTCTTCTTGTCTGGGTAATATCTTTGTTTTTGAGCACCGATACCACCCTGAAACTGGATTTCCTAAGCAGGAGCCAGACCTGGATTCCGCTTTTCACCCTCATCGCCGGTTCGCTGGTTGGTCTTCTTGATGACTATATGGAGGTGAAGGGGAGCAAAGACAACAAGGCGGGCGGACTGTCTCTGAAAAAACGTCTTCTGGTTGTAGGCGCAATAGGTTTGTTTTGGGGAGCGTGGTTTTTCTTTAAATTGGACGTATCAACCATAGGAACGCCGGGCATTATCTCTGACTGGAATTTGGGTTGGCTATTCGTGCCTTTCTTCGCGCTTGTGACGCTTATTATCTATTCCGGAGGCATAATAGACGGCCTAGACGGTCTTTCCGGAGGCATTTTTGCAACGATGTACACTGCCTATGCCGGAATTGCCTTTTACCAGCAACAGATAAATTTGGCGGCATTTTGCCTTATGGTAGTCGGTGCTATTCTGGCTTTCCTCTGGTTCAATATACCGCCCGCCAGATTTTACATGTCGGAAACGGGCATGATGGGGCTCACTATCACCCTGGCTGTCGTAGCGTTTATGACCGATTCGCTGGCGGGCGGGTACGGAATCATGGTGTTGCCTATAATAGCTCTGCCACTTCTCTTGACGACGGCGTCTGTCGTCATACAGGTGGCCTCAAAGAAATTAAGACACGGAAAGAAGGTCTTTCTTGTTGCGCCGATTCACCATCATTTTGAAGCGATTGGCTGGCCGGCATACAAAGTAACGATGCGCTTTTGGATAGTGGGTATTGTGGTGGCGATTGTCGGAGTAGTTTTTGCGCTTATTGGTTAGATTTTTTATGAGAAAGACCCGAATAGACAGAGCTTTCTTGTTCTGGGTTATCGTGTTGACGGTAATCGGTTTTCTTATTTTCAATTCGGCTTCGCTCGGCTTGCTTGCCGGCAGCGGAGGCAAATATTCGGATGTCGCTTTCTCTCAGACTTTTTTCGGCCTGTTTTTGGGCACAGTTGCGCTAATCATACTTTCAAGAATCCACTTCAGAGTCTGGCGGAAATATGCCCTGATTCTTTTTGTCATCGGCATAGTCGTAATGCTTCTGGTTTTCACGGGGCTTGGGTTTGAACACGCCGGCGCGAAACGCTGGATTATTCTGGGCGACTTTTCATTCCAGCCTTCTGAATTGCTTAAAGTCACATTTATTATTTATCTGGCCGCTTGGATATCGGGCATTAAGGATAAAATAGGAACTTTCAAATTCGGACTTCTGCCTCTGCTTGTGCTGTTTACAATATGCGGATTGCTGGTCCTGTCTCAGCCGGATACCGACACATTCGCTGTAATTATAATATCCGGTTTGGCAATGTTTCTAACTGGCGGAGGAAAGTGGAAACACGTATTGTCCATTTTTCTTATAGCCATTATCGGGCTTTTGATTATGGCTTCGTTCAGGCCTTACATAAAACAGAGACTAATGACCTTTCTTGAACCGGCAAAAAACGGCCAGAGTTCAAGTTATCAGATACAGCAGTCCTATATCGCGATAGGATCCGGCGGAATTTCCGGCAGAGGATTCGGGCAAAGTATCCAAAAATTCAACTTTCTTCCGGAACCGATAGGGGATTCAATTTTCGCTGTAGCGGCGGAGGAATTCGGATTTTTAGGCAGTGTCGCGCTCATTTTCGCTTTTGTGGCTTTCGCTTTCCAAGGCATGCGGATAGCGGCCAGAACAGATGATACTTTCGGCAGATTGCTGACTGTAGGCATCGTGGTTATGATTATTTCCCAGGCGTTCGTTAATATCGGGGCCATGCTGGGAGTTCTGCCTCTGGCCGGAGTGCCCCTGCCTTTTGTCAGTCACGGCGGCACGGCACTGCTCTTTACGCTTGCCGAGGCCGGCATTGTACTCAGCGTCTCAAGACACCAAAAGCTCTCTTAGTGTCGTTCTATATGGGTTTTTTGGTATAATAAGCGCAAGTCTCAATGACAAAGCCCGGGGATAAGGCCCGATTTTAGTATTTATCTTTAATATGAAATTTTTACTTACAGGAGGAGGAACAGGAGGTCATTTCTACCCAATAGTCGCAATAGCGCAGGAACTAAAGCGGATTGCCGGAGAAAACAGAATGGTTGATTTTGAGCTGTATTTTATGTCCCACAGCCCCTACAATCAGGGAATACTCTACGACAACAATCTGATTTTCAAGAAAAACTACGCCGGCAAAATCAGAAGATACTTCTCGGTCCTTAACTTTTTTGACTTGTTCAAAACCGGCTGGGGCATTATCAAATCGGTTTGGGAAATTTTCTTGGTATATCCCGATGTGGTTTTTGGCAAGGGCGGGTATGCCAGCTTCCCGGCGCTCTTCGCCGCAAGAATTCTCCGCATTCCCGTAGTTATTCACGAGTCGGATTCCGTTCCGGGCAAGACAAATCTCTGGGCGGCAAAATTCGCCAGAAGAATAGCTGTCTCTTATCAGGACGCGGCAAAATATTTCCCGAAGGACAAGGTTGCCTTTACCGGCCAGCCGATACGAAAAGAGATAAGAGAGACGCTTTCCGCAAATGCCCACGAGTATTTCGGATTAGATAAGAACATTCCCGTAGTGCTTATCTTGGGAGGTTCTTTGGGAGCCAGCGCTATAAATGAAGTCATGATGGAAGCACTGCCTAAGCTTGTTGAGAAATATCAGATAATCCACCAGACCGGCAAAGATCATTTGGATGAAGTCAAGAAAACCGTCGAAGTGGTGTTGCAAAATAATCCGAACAAAAATCGCTACAAGGCGTTTCCGTTTTTGAACGATCTTGAGCTTCGATCAGCCGCCGGAGCGGCTACAATAGTCATCTCGCGCGCCGGTTCAAGCATATTTGAAATCGCATCGTGGGGCATACCAAGCATAATCATTCCAATACCAAGCTCAAACGGCGACCACCAGACGAAAAACGCCTTCGCCTATGCCAGAACGGGAGCGGCAGCCGTGATTGAGCAAAATAATCTGTCCGGAAATATTTTGTTTGCCGAAATTGAAAGAATAACCAGCGATCCGGAACTTTATCAAAAAATGAAAGAGTCAACAAAAAATTTCGTCAGAGCTGATGCGGCCACTCTCATAGCCGAAGAAATACTAAAAATCGCCCTAAAACACGAACAATAAGTCCCATAACAAATGTCTGAAGCCATGTATTACACTTACATCATTCAATCAAAAAAAGACGGAAATTTATATACTGGACTGAAGTGTGGTAATGTGTAAATGATGGAACAGTACAGTCAAAATAAGTTTAATATTCTTAAAATTTCAGGCAGAAACGGCAAGTGCGTTTCCTGCTTCTAACAGAATGACGCCACGAGTAAGAATTGCCCCGTCTCCGACGGGTAATCTGCATATAGGCACTGCGCGAACTGCGTTGTTTAATTTCTTGTTTGCCAGAAAGGAGGGCGGGGTTTTTATCGTACGAATTGAAGACACCGACAAGGAAAGAAACAAACCGGAATATGAGAAAAATATTATAGACGGCTTCAACTGGCTTGGAATAAAATACGACGAATTTTACAGACAGTCAGAAAGAATAGACTCGCACAAAAAATGGCTGAAGAAGCTGATTGACGAAAACAAGGCTTATTTGTCAAAAGAGGAAGAGGGTGGAAATAGAGATGAAGTGATTAGATTTAGAAATCCAAACAGAGACATTTCTTTTGAAGATACTGTCCGCGGGCAAGTCAGTTTCAACACAGAAGAGTTGGGTGATTTTGTCATAGCCAGATCAATGGACGAACCGCTGTATCATTTTGCGGTGGTTGTTGATGACTTCGAAATGAACATTAATCATGTGATACGCGGCGAAGACCATATATCAAACACCCCAAGGCAGATTTTGATTCAGGAGGCCATAGGAGCGCCTCGGCCCAAGTACAGCCATATTCCGCTTATATTGGCCAAAGACAGATCAAAAATGTCCAAAAGGCACGGGGCAGTGTCAATAAACGAGTTTAAAGACAGGGGTTTCTTGCCGGAAGCTATGGTGAATTACCTGGCGCTTCTTGGCTGGCATCCCGATGACGACAGGGAAATATTTTCTATGAAAGAACTTGTTGAAGTTTTTGATTTATCGCGAATTCAAAAAGGAGGAGCTATATTCGACGAGAACAAGCTGCTCTGGGTCAACAAGGAACATATAAAAAGAATGCCTGAAGAGGAAAGAAAGAAAATCATTATAGAAAAAATTATTCAGTCAGAAAAATCAAAAGATAGAGAGTGGGGAAGCGGGGAGGACCTCGCCGGGAAAATTGAGCCGTTAATTTCAGAAAGAATATCAAAATGGTCAGAAGTTGACGAGCTTATGGCTTCCGGAGATTTAGACTATTTTTTTGAAAAACCCGTTTACGGCGCGTCCGTGTTAAATTACAAAGGAGAGCAAGAAAAGAGCGACATAATCCGTCATCTGAATACGGTTGGAGCAATACTTCAAGAACAGGATGAAAAAGAACTTTCAGCAGAAAAAGTGAAAGGATTTATCTGGAGCTATGCGGAAAAAGAGGGGAGAGGAGCAGTTCTGTGGCCTTTTAGGGTAGCACTTTCAGGAAAAGATAAATCACCAGATCCCTTTGTTTTGGCTCAGATACTTGGCAAGAAAGAAACTTCTGAGAGAATAAAAGAAGCTGTCCGAAAGATAGACGCAGAAACCGGCAGAAAATAAGGCGTGATGAAAAAACAAAATAATGCGGAAATTAATACAATCCATCCTCATATTGCTCGTTTTGGCAACTTTCGGGTTGTTTTTTGGCGTTAATGGCGCGCAAGCTCTAAGCATTGAGGAATTGGAGAGAAAAATAGAGGAGACCAGAAAAGAAAAGGAAAAACTGGAAGAAGAAAACCGCAAGCTTGAAGTCCAGATAGACGAAACCAACAAACAGGCCCAAACTTTAGAGAACGCAGTCAAGTCTCTGGATACAACCCGAAAAAAACTTCAGAACGATATAAAAGTTACGGAGACAAAAATAAACAACACCCAGCTTGTAATAGAAAAACTTGGGATTGAAATAGGCGACACCGAAAAGAGCATTTCCTACGACAAAGAAGCAATAGCGGAATCCATCCGCAATCTTGAACAAGACGAGAAGCAGAGTCTACTAGAAACAATGCTTCAATACAAAAATATAAACGATTTTTGGGATACTATCGAAACTCTAAAGAGATTTCAGACAAGCATTAGGCATAATATTGATTCCTTGAGGACTCTGAAGAAAGACCTTGAAGAAAAGAAGACAAACAACGAAGAGAAGGAAGGGGAGCTAGTATATTACAAAGAAGATTTGTCAGACAAGAAAGTTGTGGTTGAACAAAACAAGAAGGCAAAAAACACGCTGCTTTCAGAGACAAAGAGCAAAGAAGCGGAATACAAAGAGCTTCTGCAGAAAAATATAGAGTTGGGGAAAAAATTTGAAAGCGAGCTTTTTGAATTTGAATCACAACTACAAATTCAGATAGACAAAAGCAAATTGCCCGACAGCGGAGAAGTGCTAAGCTGGCCGCTTGACAATATCTTCCTTACTCAGAAATTTGGCGCAACGGTGGAAGCGAAAAGATTGTACGTCTCCGGAACCCACAACGGAATAGACTTCAGAGCTTCCATGGGTACTCCTGTAAAGAGTGTGGCAGACGGAGTGGTCGTCGGTATGGGAAATACCGACGACCAGCGCGGCTGTTATTCATACGGCAGGTGGCTTCTTATAAAGCACGGTAATGGACTTTCAAGCATGTACGCGCATCTCTCCGGAATAAAAGTTTCAACAGGAAACAATGTTTCTAGAGGAGAGGTAATCGGCTGGAGCGGCGGTCAGCCGGGAACACCGGGAGCTGGATATTCAACCGGCCCACACCTGCATCTTTCTATCTACGCTTCCCAAGGAGTTACAATCCAAAAATACACTCAAAGCAAATTTTGCAAGCAGGTAGCAATCCCAGTAGCTCCTTCCAGCGCCTATCTTGATCCTCTGGCATATTTGCCGCCTCTGCCATAATATTATGTTAATACAATGACAAAAATTTCCGGGAAAGACAGCAGAAGAGGGTTCATCGGCACGATAATATCCCTGATTATAGGCCTTTCTGTTCTGGGATATTTTTTTGATTTCAATGTTATTAATTTTATAAAATCTCCATCAGTCCAGAATGTACTCAACTACGCCAAGACAGCAATAACTATCGTCTGGGACAGATACATAAGCGGGGTCGCTAACTATATCTGGGACGAGGTGGTTATAGATATAGTCTGGGATAATATGGTCAAGGTAGCTACCATTATCAAAGACTGGGTTGACTCAAATCAACCTGCCAGTTAACTTAATACGGCAAAATACGCCTCTAAGGAGGCCCTTTTTAAATGAAAGCTGTAAAGATCATACTATTCCTGCTATTGGCCCCGATATACATTCCAATGTATCTGTTTTTGCATCTTACATTCAGCTGGTGGGAAAAGCTCATGGATTAACAGTTGTGTTATACGACTCTAGATATATAATTAGGTAATGCTCCGTGCGCAAAAACTCGGAAAACAAAAACCGTGGACAGAAAAAGAGCTGATGTCCGGCCTAAAACATTTCTTTGACCAAAACGGTAGATACCCAACAGCTCCGGAAGTAGACAAATATCCATACCTGCCATCAGCTCGTTCAATTGAACGCAGGTTTGGCGGTCTTGTGGCTCTTCGCAAGAAGCTGAGGTTGGAAACCCAACCGGATTTTAGAAGTGGAAAACATAGTTCGGAACGCGCTCATAAAATCAACACACGCGCCCATAAAACTGAAAAAACGGTGTATGAATACCTTAAGGGTCGTTTCGGAAAGGAATTCGTTCACCGTGAATACTTTTTTAGCGACGACAAGAGAACAAGGGCGGATTTTTTCGTTTACGACACTGGAAAAGGTTTTTGTGTTGACGTATTCTATCCTTCAGACCGAAGAAACCTGGCCGGATGCCTTAACAGCAAGCTTCATAAATACAACAACGAATCAATGGGACAATATCCGGTAATTTTTCTTCAAATGAACGAGAAACTGTCGCAGAACGTATTGGACCAATTAGTGCAAAATAAAAAGTCCAGTCTTAATGATAGGCAACAGCTAATGGGGTGGGGTACATTCCAGAAATTCTGCAAAGATAGAAAAGCGCTGCGAGTTGGAAAAAAATAAACTAGGGGAGAGAACTGTTTCAATTTAAAGCCCTTTATATATAGGTCGTATAAGCAACCCGCGTAAAAGATATATTGTGCGACACGATTATACAAGGCGGGACCTAATCAATAGATACTCCTCCCCCAAGAAGTGCTACTTGATTCTTAGGAAAATTATATTAGTATTAAGCAGTTACAAATTCTAAATTGTTGATATGAAAAAAAGTTGGACAATAGGACTGTTGGTAATCATCATCGTCGCTTTCGGGGTAATGTGGCTCGCATCAAAACCAGCCAACCCTTCCCTATCGGAAGATGGGGCAGAGAAATCCGAGATTGAAATTACACCACAAGATCATATAAAAGGCGCCGGAGAGAATGCTAGAGTAACAATAGTTGAGTGGAGTGACTTTCAATGTCCGGCTTGCCAAACGTACTATCCTGTATTAAGTCAGCTGGTAGAGGACTTCCCTTCAGATGTCAGAGTAATTTATCGTCATTTCCCTCTTCGACAGATCCACGCGAACGCGAATAATTCCGCGCTAGTTTCGGAAGCCGCCGCTCTTCAGGGAAAGTTCTGGGAAATGCACAATGCCCTCTTTGACAATCAGGAGGAGTGGTCAGGAAGCCGCGATATTGCCTTCTTTGACAAATATGCTTCAGCAATCGGCTTGGATATAGAAAAATACAAAACTGACCTAAAATCAGAAGCAGCCGCGGACAAAGTCGCAAACGACCTCAAAGAAGCTCTGCGCCTTAACCTAAACTCAACTCCGACCATGTTTGTAAATGGCAAAAAGATAGCGAACCCGAACTCTTATCAGGAATTCGTCGATTTGATTGCTAAAGAAATAACTCCTGAAGTTGTACAGTAATATGAATATGGATTCCTCTTCTATTACGCCAATTGAGCTTGGAACCGTCCAGAAAAGAATAATTATTTTTATAATCATTCTTGCATTTATCGGCTTCGTTGATTCCTTATATCTTTCCGCGAACAGCATTCTCGGCATTACTCCTCCGTGTTTTATAACCGAGGGTTGTGATGTTGTCACCACGAGCAAGTACAGCACCATCTTGGGCATTCCAATGGCGCTAGTCGGAGCGGTTTATTATTTGTTTCTATTCCTCGCTTCCCTGTTTATATTGGAGAAAAGGCACATGGCCGTCAAACAGGCCATAGCGGCTATCTCCGGTTTTGGTTTTGTATTTTCTCTTTGGCTTGTATATGCCCAAATCTTCCTTATTGAAGCTATCTGCACTTATTGTATGATCTCGGCAATAACAACCACGCTAATATTTATTTCAAGCGTTTTCCTGCTAAAACAGCGGCCGTAGCAGAAACGCAAAAACCCCGAGGAGCTTCCGCCCTTCGGGGTTTTTGCTTTAGCCGCCTTAACGCCTCGGACTTTGCTCCGAGGACATCTTTATTTACGGGCCAATTCCTTATAATCGTCCCAGCAATGTGAGGATGAATTCCACGGCCTGGAGCCTTCTTTCTCATATAGATACCTAGCGTAGGCCATATTACCTTCTATGGAGTATAGGTCGTATCCCAGTTTTTTCGCAGTCTTGCCGTGATACCACTCGTTTATTTGCATGACGCCGATATCGTATGGATTTATCTCGCCGCGGATAATACTGCCGCTCTTTCCTGTATGTCTGAAACGAGATTCACATTGAGCGATATCAACCAAGACAGGAATGTCTCGGAAGTACTTCTTCACCTGCTCTTCGGTAGTGAACGGGCGTTCATCTACCTTCTCCACCATATTCTCCACGATTGTCTCCGGAGCAACTGCCCCATCAACACTTGCGGATATGTTCAAAGTACTGAATCCAGAAATGACGGCCAATAAACCAACTGTCGCGAGATTTATAATAGATTTTGCTTAATGGATAATTCTGTCGTCTCCGTAAAAAGAAAAATCCAGGTTCTAACCTGGACATATCTATCTTAGCATGTTTTAGTTTATTTGTCAATCTTTTTCGTAACAAAAAAGTCTAAAATAACTATATCTGTAGCTATATTTTGGCTATAATTTTAATCCGTTTTTTAACGCTTTTGTCAATTTTCAGCAAAAAACCGGACAAGCTGTGAAGTCAGCTGCCGGTTTTCTCTTCCCTGCCCCGCCCGAAAGGCTCTTCTGCCTACGGAGAGGGCAAGAAACTGCCAATACTTGTCGCGGAATTGTTCCCGCGAGTAAGTATGGTTTGCGCGAGATCAAAGAACAACACGAGGGTGTTCTCAAATCCCGAAAAAATTCTCGGGACTAGAAACTTCGCCATAATTATGGCAAGCCCCAATCCCACAACGCTTCTAATCCTCATAAGATTGAATTGTTGAGAGAAGCTTGCTCGTGCCGGACAAGGCACGGTTGCCATTAATCATGACTGCCCCTCTCTTCCCTTTGGGCTTTTCCAAATCCAAAGAAAAGAGAGGGTGTTTTTTACCCCGACACTGCACCGCAGGGTCTTTGGGGCTGATTTCGCTCTTAAAGAACTACGTGTATATTTTAACAGTTTTTAGTTTTTTTGCAACTTGACAAGATTTAACAACTTGATATAATTAGTAACGGATAGACGTTTCTTTCACCCCCCACCTCCACGCGGAGAAAACCCCATGTCATCCGTAGTTGCAGACGCAAATCCCGAGAGGGGTTCTGTGTCTTTGTCTGCCGAGGCGATCGCCTTGCGCAACAATCGCACGGAGCGGAGGTTCTCCCTGCGTGCTCTCTGGGGTGCAACCAAGAAAGTTGATCCCGCGAAGAGAGGAGTCTCGGTTGCGCACCTGCATCGTGTCGAGAAGGGGCGCGCGCATCTCACGGTTCCCCAAGTCCACCTGATTGCTAGGGCGCTTGGTATATCCGAGAGCAAGTTGTTCATCGAGATGTTGGGCGGGTCCGCGATGCAAGACCAAGAGCGGTTGCGGGATCTGGAAAACCAGAACACAAGACTCAAGCGTATGTATGCTGAACTCGCGCTCGAGAACGCGGCCCTCAAGGACAGGGGGTTGCAAATGAAGCGCTCTCGCTAGTAAGCGACAGTAACAAGGGCTGAGCAGACCCAGCCAAACTGCTCCCCGTTATGTCTTCCGACCTCTAACGGGTTTTTCTTTTAAATTCTTAATTCCTAATTCCTGATTCTTTATTCACTGCTAATCAGCACCCTCTCTCCCCCGTTTAAGCCGCTCACTATTTCAACAAATCCGTTTGAACCGATAAGTCCGGTTGAAACCACTCTTTCTTCAACACCATCGCTGGTTTGCACTCGCGCAATCAAAACATCGTCTCTTTTTTTTAGCGCGTACTGGGGGATTCTTAGAACGTCCGTCTTGGAAGCCGATTTTATTTTCAAATTTGCCGTCAAGCCGTTCTTGAGCCCAACAGAATTCTCTGGTATGCGAATTTTAGTTTTAAAATTAACCACCCCGTCAACAATCGTTTCAGAAGGTTCTATGCTGAAAACTTCTCCCGTAAATACTTGGCCCAAGAAAGCGTCAAAGGTAATACTGACTTCATTTCCAATGCCAATTTTACCCACATTAACCTCTGAGACATCAGCTTCAATTTCAAATTGTTTGTCCGAAATTATGCCTACAATTGGCGTATTGACTGTGGCTATTTCACCGACTTCGCCATTTTGCACTGACAATACCCCGTCTATGGGAGAACGAATTTCAGTTTTCAACAAATCAACTTCTGCGGCTTTAACTGTGGCCTCTGCTTGGGCTACTTTCGCCTCTTGCGACAAGACGTCATCATAGCCGCCCTGTCCTCCAGTTATAATCTGAGGTGCGGCATTCCAACTCTGCTTTGCAGCGATCAAGCTTGCGAGAGCACCCCCCACCCCGCTTCTTGCCCCTGTTATAGTCGTCTTATACCCGCTGATAGTCGCCTCATACTGGAATTCTGACGGGACAATGGAATTGGCGGCCAGCGCTAGGTCGTTTAAGAAAATGTTTGCTTGCTTGAGAACGGACTCAGCTTCGGCGACAAACGAATCAAGTAAAGGCGCCGAATTTACGGACAGCAGGCCCGCCTGCCATTTATTCAGCGACAGTTCCAAAGCGTACCTTTCGTTATTAATCTTTATCTTCAAATCCGTATCAATCGGGAAATTATAAATAGTGCCTCCGTCGATAAAAGAAAATTCAAGGTAATTAGCGCTCGTTCTTGGATTCTTAAAAAATTGATCGGCGTTGTTTCTCACGGCATCGTCAGTTTTCACATAAGCATCCTCAATGGAGGCGACGAGATTCGCTTTGGCGTCATTGTAGTCATTTGGAGCGCTTTGCTTGAGTTTTGTAAGTGCAACCTCCTCAACTTGAAGCGCGGCGCGAGCCTTCAGCAAGTCAGCGTTCGCTTGAGACTTGTCCAAAGAAGCTAAAACTTGGCTCGCGCTTACCGCGTCCCCGATTGAAAATGGCGCGTAAGCGATTCTACCGGCCTTTTCGAAAGACAGCGATACGTCGCGGAGGGCCTTCACCTTGCCTGTAACAGCTACTTCGACAACCACTTCTCCACTATCAACAGTAACGTATTCCTTGCCATTTCCGCTCCTGCCGGCAATTCCCGCGATAACTGCAATTATGACCATAAGCGCAACAGCAGAAATAATCTTGTGTCTTTTTATGTTTTCAGTAACTTTTTTTATTTTTTCTTTCATCCCGTTAGAAATTATTTAGTTTGTCTTGTAAAATTTAAATGAATTTTTCTTATTTGCTCAATATTAATATACCTACCAACTATTTAACTACGGAAATGTTTATGTCCCACAACCAGCCGCATCTCCTTTTTCGAGTATATAAATTGTTTGCTTTTTTATTTTCATATATGTTACATTTCCTATTTCTTACGGGATTCATTTTTTCTTTAATTTACTACTTCTGAAGCAATAACGCCATCCGAAAGCTGGACGATGCGATGAGTTAAGGACGCATACTCAGGCTCGTGAGTCACCATTATTATCGTCTGCCCTTCTCGGTTGAGGTCAAGAAAATTTTGGAGAACTACATCCGCCGTTTCGCTGTCCAGGTTGGCTGTCGGCTCGTCGGCAAAGATAATCTTCGGGTCATGAGCTACCGCTCGGGCAATGGCAACTCTCTGCTGTTCCCCTCCGGAAAGCTGGTTCGGCAAGTGGTCAAACCGATCGCTGAGGCCTATTTTCTCAAGAGAAAGTTTGGCTTTTTCCCTGGCTTTGTCCGCGCTCAGGCCCTGCATCAGAAGCGGGACCAAAACGTTTTCGAGAGCTGACAACTCCGGCACCAGAGCATAATCTTGGAAAATGTACCCCAGCTCTCCAAGCCGCATCATTGTTCTCTCGTCGTTGGAGAGCGAAGTAATCTCAATGCCATCAATATAAATTTCTCCCGAGTTCGGACTGTCAAGAAGTCCCAGCTGATAAAGAAGGGTGCTCTTACCCGAACCGGATCGGCCGGTTATTGATAAGAATTCTCCCCTTTTGACAGAAAGGTCAAGCCCTTTCAAAACAGCAAGTTCTTTCTCACCATCATGAAAAGATTTTCTTATTTTTTTTGCAATAACGATATCCATCCCGTTAAAAAATTATTTATTTTGTCTTGCCCAAGATCGCGTCCAGGGTGTTTTGCTTCACAACTATGCGCGCCGGTATATAACCGGCTATAAGCGTCACGACCAAGAGTATAACCGCCCGCAGAGCAGTGTTCGGTATTTCAGCCACCAGTATGCCGTCGCTAAAGGGAAACTGGATTGGATGAACATTGATATACGGGACAAGAAATCCGTACAACACCAAAAGTCCAACCGCTATACCGACAGCCGCATAGAAGATTGAAATCAGGACGTACGAAAACTCTATCGCTCTCTTGTCTATACCGATTCCTTTCAATATGCCGATGTACTTTCTGCGGGTTATGGCGTTGATAAATATAACAATAAATATCGTGATGGTAGCGACAACTAAGCCGATAGAGCCGACGACATTGCCCAGAAGTCCGAAAGTGTTTTTTATGTCTATAACAAATTTCGGCAGGCCTTCTGCGGCTGTCTGAACACGAGCCACTTCTCCTACTCCGCTCCCCAAAAGAGCGTTTTTGACTAGATAGGGATCTGTCTTTGGAGTAATCTTCACGGCTATTTCATCCACATTGTAATCAGTCCTGCCGATAAGGCCTCTCATTACGGAGTCCAGTATGTAAGCCCTGAAGTCAACCTCGTCCGCCTTGCTTCTTATTATGCCTTTTACGGTCATTTCCTTAGTGTTGCCGCCGACTGTCACCCTGACTTTCGTCCCCGGCTCCACATTTTCAAGGAAAGAAAAGCTGGCTGAATCAACGGGTACATATTTCTTAAGCAAACTTGAACCGAGCATTATGTAGTCGGTATCGTTCGGCCCGAGAAATTCTCCCTCAACAACTTTGTCCGACAGGTTGGTCGTCTCATTTTCTTTGAGAGGGTTTATTCCGGCAATGGCTCCGGCCGCATTGTTTGTGTCTTCGGTCAAATCAACTCTGGTTTTGTAATCGGCCTCAATCAAACCTGACTCTATGTATCTGGCGGTATATGACGTAACCCACGGCAAATTTTCAATTTTTGAGATAACAGACGGACTGTCTTCAATATATTCTTTCTTGGAGAGATTGCTCACGAAAATATCGCCGCTGTAATACTCATCATAAACCTGGGTAACGCCCTCTATAAGACCGACTAAGACCCCCCTTATAACCACCAAATTGAGAAAGGTCAGCGCCATTACCGAAATAATGAGAATCGTCGTGGCTTTGCTTGACCTTCTGACTTGCCTTATTGCCAAGAAAAAGCCCACTGATAGAGTGGTTATTAGTTTTGCTGTTCGCTTTTTAATCGCAGACACCGCTGACATAAAAAGAAATACAGCGGAATTTTACATTAAATTAGGCTATGTTTCAATATGAATTTGCTATTTTTTGCGAAAACATGTAGACTTTCATTTGATTTGACATATTGTTGTAGTTATAGTAGTATATACAAAGACCCTTGAACCTCAATATTGGAGGCAACAATGCTAAGTAGCTAAGCGGTCTCGAAAGACAACTACCGCACTCGAGAAGTGAATGGTCTCTCGCTTGAGAGGGGTGCGGTCTAACCGCACACTCCAGGAGGGATCATGTCCTACCAGTCGATCAGGAATGCTCTGCGAGAGCATCAGCTCGATGAGGAGCTCTTCTCGGAGAGCAACCCGAGATACGTGATTCACAAACTCGCACTCTTCGGGTTCGGGGTTTGGGATCTCTGGCTGGCGTACCCCGAACTCTTCGAGAGGTGGGTCGAGGAGAAAGTGACCCCAGTCAGACAGCTCCGTGATACGCTCCGTCATGTTCAGAGTGAGGGCTTCGGCGCTCATCAGACGGTGCGAGATTCCGGATTCGGATGGATGGAGTACCACAAGGAATGGTACGACCTCTGGGTACATCTCGTGAACGACGAACGAGTCCCCCGTCCAGCTCTGAGTCAGTTCGAGCGGGCTGTGTTCCTCTGATCGGTCCACAACAACCTTGCCCCCGACACCGAAGTGTCGGGGGCTTCTCATTTCTCCCCTCGGAGTAATATGCGTACCCCGAACCCCGACTCCCGTATCCGTCAACTGACGGAGCGGGGGTCGGGGTTTCTTCATTCTTAATTCGTAATTCTTTATTCCCCGTGGTTGCTTTAGGTCAATTAGAAATTAGTAATTAGAAATTTATTTAAGCCCCTTACAGTTTGATGCGGGTTTGTAACCGGCCTTTTTTGCCTCTTCAATGGAGGAGAATGTTATTTTGTTGGCTTCGGATATGTTTTTTGCGCCAGAGCACCAAGGATAATGATATTTGTCGCTATTTTTTGAGGCTACCACTGCCCCGCCCCCCGCTCCGGTATTGGCGGGTTCTGTCTCTTCAGTTACCAAGCTGCTACCGGAAGATGCGCCGAGTACGGAGTTCTGCATCGGCACAGACTGGTCGGACATCCGTATTGTGGTCGGCGCTTTCTGGTCTTGGTAGGAAGACAGGCGGCCCAATCCGAATGAGCCGAAGGCCACGAGAAGAAGAATCACCGTGAACATGGCAAAGACGCGTCTTTTTTCCACTCTTTTGTCATCTTTGCCGACAAGCACAAACTCCTCTTCAAGAGGGTCTCTCTGGTCCTTGACTCCGTTCTCCTTATTATCTATACTCATAACTTGTATACGAGCTTATTGTATATAATCCTGTAGTTTATTGCTATAAGCTTCAAGTTTTAAGTAAAAAACAAACATGGCACATAAAAAGGCCGCCGGTTCAACAAAAAACGGCCGAGATTCAAATCCTAAATACCTTGGTATAAAACTGCCGCCCGGCTCTCTGGCCCGCGTCGGCTCTATTTTGGTGCGCCAAAGAGGAACCAAGATTCTGCCCGGCCGAAATGTATCAATCGGCAGAGACCACACGCTGTTTTCTCTCAAAGACGGAGTCGTCGCAATTACGGAAAAAAGAAAGACTCACTTTGACAACAAATTCGTTACCAAAAAAGTAGTACACGTAAACTAACTTCTCGGCATTTCTCAACACCCTGACGTAAAAACTATACTTTTGCTTTTACTACTAAAGTAAACTCCGCTTTTTTGTCCTGAATTTTCAGAGGAATTTTGTGTTCTCCGATTTCCTTTATCGGCTTTTCAAGCTCAATGCATTGAACAGGAATATCCAGTCTGCTTTTTTCTTTTATAATCTCTGCTATTTCCAGCGCATTAATACCAGCAAATAAGTGACCTTGGTCATTGGCTTTTTCTTCGGTTTCAATGATAAGCGACTCTACGTCTCCTAAGTTTTTCAAAAGTAAATCCTCTCTTATCTTTCTTTCCTCCTCGTGCTGTCTTTTCAGAACTTCCAACTCATTTATTGCGGAACTAGTAGCCATCTTTGCCAATCCTCTTGGAAAAAGAAAGTTCTGCGCATACCCTTCGGCGACATTTTTCACTTCGTATTTATGGCCGATTTTGGCAATATCTTTTAAGAGTATGACTTTCATCCTGTAGTGAAAAATGACATTACTCCTTACGAGTAATTTGTCTTGTAATTATAATTGATAAATTTGCCTCCATTATTTTTTAAAGTATCTCCCTTTTCCTAGTTTCTACAATGTCATTTTCTACTACAGGATTTATCATTTTCATGTTATCCCGATTCGTTCCCCGCAGTTTCTAACGGGACTTATATTCAAACTACAGACAACCATACTACCTATTTCCCCCAAGAAAGCAACACTTCTATGGCCTTCTCCAGTTGAGCGTCGCGCCCGCGGTCAATATCTTCTTTCGTCACGGCCACCTCTACATCCGGAGTCAAACCGCCGTCCGATATTGATACCCCATTGGGAGTCAGCCATTGGGCTATAGTCACCTTAAGCGAAGTGTCGGAAGTTATATCAATCAACTCCTGCACCGACCCCTTGCCGAAAGTTCTTGAACCCACGAGTTTCGCCACGCCGTATTCTTTCAGCGCCCCGGCCAAAATCTCCGAAGCCGAAGCAGAACCGCCGTCAATCAAAATGACAAATTTCAAATTCTCATTAAAGATGTCATAACCCTTGCTTCTGTATATTGTTCCCTCGCCGGCAGCTCCAAAATCTTCCTTTACAATCACCCTGCCAGGAGGAAGAAACCAGCTAGCCATGTCTATTGACGCTTCCAGATACCCTCCTGGGTTGCCCCGAAGATCAAGCAGCAGTTTGTCGCTTCCTGATACAATAAATTCCCGAAGCGCTTGTCTGAATAGATTGGGAGAAACTGAAGAGAAATTATAGAGTTCAATTACAAACACTCCGTTGGGCAAAAGCTCCCTCTCTATCGTCGGAATGTCTATAATATCGCGGATAACCGTTATCTCTATCGGGTCGTCGGAACCATTTCGCAAAATGGTGAAAGTTACCGGCGTTCCTCTTTTTCCCCGAATGTAAGTTATCGCTTCGTCGGCGCTGATATTTAGTGTGGATTTGTCTCCTATTTTTATAATTTTATCGCCGGCTTTTATACCAGCTTCATACGCCGGAGTACCCCTAAGCGGAGCAATAACGGTGAGCACTTCGTCTCTCAAGCCGATTTCCATCCCCACCCCCTCAAAGTTGCCTCTGACGTCTGATTCAAATATTTCCGATTCAACAGGAGGGAAAAAGGTCGTATATGGGTCGCCCAGAGAGTCGGCCAACCCCTTTATCGCGCCCCAGACCTTGTCTTGGTCGGTGATCTCCTCTGTCGTGGTAGCCGGCACATACTTATCATTGAGTATGTTCCAGGCCTTCCAAAACGGCGAGAAATCTACGGCTCCCGGCTTGTTTGCCTCCTTATTATCAAGCGCAGATACCAGAACTGACTGGGGAATTCTTGATTCACCATATCGCAGGCCGATGAAAAAAGTGACCAGAATAACAAATACAACGGCAAGGGCGACGTGTAAATTTTCTCTGACGTATTTTACAAATCGTGTCATAAATTTGCGGAATGGGAATAGTATAACAAACTTTTTACACTGCCACATCAGGAAACATCCGTACAAGTCGGGGCTTGTCCTGATTGGTAAAAAAGTTAAATGCCCGCTGGAATCTTCCTTTATACAACCTATCTAATGGGGTATAATTTTCTCAAATGATAAACAGGTACAATTATAATGACGCTGTTTGGGTTGATTTGCAAAATCCGGAAGCCGAAGAAATAAAGTCCATAATGGAGGAATTCGGCATAAACCCTGAAGCGGCAAATGAGCTCTCTTCCCCATCAGTTAAGTCAAGAATTGATTTTTACAAAGATTTTTTATACATAATTTTGCAATTTCCGGTCTTTAAGCACAGCCACTCGGAAAGCACAAAACAAGAAGTTGATTTTTTGGTAGGGCGAAATTTCGTCATCACGGCAAGGTACGACACTATAGACGCTCTTGAGAAATTCAAAAAGATGGTCGAGGTGAGTTCCGTCTTGGACAAGGGCGAGAGCGCCGGCGCCTCATCGGTAATGTTTTTCGCAATGGTAAACGAAATGTACAAGGCCCTCTCGGATGAGCTGGCCTTTACCGAAGACTGGGTAGCGAAGGTGGAAGAGGAAATCTTTATAGGCAAAGAAAGAGAGATGGTTATTTCCCTCTCGCACATCAGTCGAGTCTTGCTTAATTTCAAAAAGATAACCGATTTCCATAGAGAAGTGCTGGAATCTCTGGACGTATACGGCAAAAGCATGTTCGGAGACCAGTTCTCTGTGCTGGCTAGAGCGGCCTTTCAAGAGTATTTCAAAATTCAGCATATGATAAACAACAGTCTTGAATCGGTTACAGAGTTGAGAGAGACCAACAATTCCCTTCTTTCGACAAAGCAAAACGAAACAATGAAAGTACTCACAATAATGGCCTTTGCGACTTTTCCCCTTTCTCTTATCGCGTCAATATTCGGGATGAATACCGTTTATCTACCGATAGTCGGACGACCTTTAGATTTCTGGATAGTTATGGCTATAATGGCCGGAGCGGTAGCTCTGATGTTAATCTTTTTCAAATCAAAAAGGTGGTTGTAACGCCGTATCGGCTTGTCGCGGAATTATGAACAAGGAATTAGGAATAATGAACAACCCAAACTCAGCCAATTAATTTCTATTCATAATTCTTTATTCTCAATTCTTTATTCCTAACTTTATGATTATCCACCTTTACAATACCCTATCAGGAAAAAAAGAAGAATTTGCGCCGTTAAAACAAGGCGAGGTTTCAATGTACCACTGTGGACCTACGGTCTACGACTATGCTCATATCGGCAATATGAGATCGTTTGTTTTTGCCGATATAATCCGCCGAACTTTTGAAAATTCCGGATACAAAGTCAACCAGGTAATGAACATCACCGACGTTGGCCACTTGACCGGCAACGGCGACTTGGGGCAGGACAAAATTGAAGAAGGGGCGCAAAGAGAAGGAAAAAGCGCCGAAGATATAATCCGGCATTACAGCGATGCGTTCTTTCAGGATTTGGAGAGACTGAATATAGAAACTGCCGGAACGAAATTTCCCAGAGCGACGGAGCATATAGACGAGCAGATTGAGCTTATAAAGAAACTGGAGCAAGGGGGCTTTACATACAAAATTTCTGACGGAGTTTACTTTGACACCTCAAAGTTCAAGCAATACGGGAAGTTGGGGTCAATTGACATAGAAGGTCAGAGAGAGGGCGCGCGAGTGGAAGCCAATCCCGAAAAAAAGAACCCGGCGGACTTTGCCCTTTGGAAATTTTCACCCGACACTAGCGAAAAAAGACAGCAGGAATGGGATTCGCCTTGGGGTATCGGCTTCCCCGGCTGGCACATTGAGTGCTCCGCTATGTCAATAAAGTATCTCGGAGAGACTTTTGATATTCACACTGGCGGCATTGACCATATTCCGGTACATCACAACAACGAGATAGCCCAGTCGGAATGCGCCACCGGCAAGACATTCGTAAATTACTGGCTTCACAACGCCTTCATCACTGTTGAGAGCAAGAAAATGGCAAAGTCCGAAGGAAATTTTATGCGAGTCACCGATCTGATGAAAAGAGAGATTCATCCGCTTTCGTACCGTTACTGGCTTTTGACTTCTCACTACCGAACACCGGCTAATTTTACTTTCAAGGCTGTGGAAGGGACACAGATTGCATTTGAATCGCTTGTGCACTTTGTCGCCAGATACAGCGGCGGAAAGATAAAACAAGACATAATTAACGATATTTTGGGAGACTTCCAGAACGATTTTAACACCGCCTACGCCTTGGCAAGATTGCATCATCTGATAGAAAAAGAACCGACTGCCGATGCCGCCGCGACAATTGTGGCAATAGATTCTCTGACAGGACTTTCAATAGAGAGGTTAGCAAAGGAAGTAAGCAGCATCGACTCTGAAACCACCGCCCTGATTGAAGAGAGAAAGAGAGCTCGTGATGTAAAAGATTGGAAAATTTCTGACAGTTTGCGTGAAGAAATTGAAAGTCGCGGCTATATGGTCTCCGACACTCCTGAGGGCGCCCTTGTATTCAAAAAACTCTCTAGCTTGGTTTAATCCGTCAACTGACGGACTGATAGCTGACAGCTGACCCAAACAATTTTTGCTTCGTAAAACTTGAATGGGCAAGCACTTAAAAGCTAATTTGTTTTCATCCCGTTAGAAACAGGTCATTCTTAATTCCTTATTCCTAATTCTTATTTGTCCCCACCTTCCCCACAGCTTGTGCAGTAAAACAGCCTTTGTCGCGCTTCCCTGCCCTGTGATAATATGTGTGCACGATGGCGGGAGTCTCCAAAGAAAAATTACGAATACCTCCGCAAAGCATTGAAGCAGAAATGGCTCTTCTGGGGTCAATAATGCTTCGCCCCGACGGCCTCTACGAGATAATCGACCTTGCCTCGCCGAAATCTTTTTATTCGGAAAAAAACGGCATCATCTTTGAAACGATGCTTGAGCTCTTCGCCAAACACAATCCGATAGATTTCCTTTCTCTCTCCCAGCGTCTGAAAGAAAAAGGCCTTTTGGAGCAAATCGGCGGAGGAAGCTACCTTACGGAGGTTGTCCATATGGTGCCGACTTCCTCAAACTTGAAGCACTATGCGGAAATAGTGCAGAAAAAGCACATGATGCGTCGCCTTATTGAAGCTTCCGAATATATCGGCGCTTTGGGTTTTGAGGAAGCCCACGATCTGGAAGAAGTTTTGGATAAAGCCGAGAAAAAAATCTACGACGTCACTTCAAGCGGAAGCGTTTTTTCCGTCAGAGAATTGAAAGATGAACTGGCAGAGGCCTGGGAGAGACTGGACCGGCTCCACAACGCGAAAAGCGGTCTTCGGGGCATTCCCACCGGTTTCCCCGAGCTTGACAGTAAGCTTTCCGGTTTTCAAAAATCCGATTTAATAATTCTGGCGTCCAGACCTTCAATGGGAAAGACTTCGCTGGCCTTAGATATCATCAGGCAAACTGCTGTAAATCATAACACTCCCGTGGCAATATTCTCTCTGGAAATGAGCTCCCAACAGCTTGTGGACAGAATGCTTGCCGCTCAGTCAAACGTGGATGCTTGGAAATTGCGTACAGGAAAACTCACCAGAGAAGATGAGTTTGCCGCTATCCGGCAGTCGCTGGACAAGCTCTCTCAAGCGCCGATTTTCATAGATGACCAGCCCGGAAATAATATTCTCAAGATGCGTTCCGTTGCTCGCCGGCTCAAAAGCGAGAAAGGGCTGGGGCTGGTGGTTGTAGATTATCTTCAGCTGATGCTCCCCACCCAATCGCGCAACCAAGACACTTTGGTTCAGCAAGTTACGGAGATATCCCGTTCTCTTAAAAACTTGGCAAGAGAGCTCGATATCCCTGTGCTGGCGCTCTCCCAGCTTTCCCGCGCAATAGAGAGCCGCGGCGGCAGGCCCCGCCTTTCGGACTTGAGAGACTCCGGTTCTATTGAACAAGACGCTGATGTCGTTATGTTTATACATAGAGAAGACAGGTACAAAGAAGAATCGGAAAAAACAAATATTGCGGAAATATTGATTGAAAAGCACAGAAACGGCGAGACTGGCAAAGTTACCCTTTTCTTCAATGATAAAAAGGTGACATTCCAAAGTGTTGAGAAATCCGACTTCGGCGGAGCCGAACAGGAGTTTGAGACATTATAGCTTTCTAGCTAATCAGCTGATTAGCTTTTCTTTCAAACACAAAACATAAAAAATGAACAATTTACAGAAACAAGTAGATGATTGGGTAAAACAATACAAAGTTGAGTATTTTAAGCCGTTAGAAATTTTAGCCAGATTAACAGAAGAGGTTGGCGAATTAGCTAGAGAATTAAATCACATTTACGGTCCAAAGAAGAAAAAATCTTCTGAAGACAAGAAAGAAATGGCTGATGAAATGGGCGATATAATTTTTACCATCATTTGTCTGGCGAATTCACATAAGGTAGACCTGGATGATAGTTTTAAAAAAGTCATGGATAAGTGTTACGGCAGGGACAAGGACAGATGGGAGAAGAAAAGATGAGATGAACAGTATAGAAAGACTAGCCAAATTATTTTCGGAATTTCCCGGTATCGGCCCAAGACAGGCCAGGCGCCTTGTTTACTTTTTAATATCGCGCAATTCCGGTCTTAGAGGCGAACTTGTTAAAACCCTTACCGAGCTCGGCTCTGATATTATTTCCTGCGATACCTGTTTCCGTTTTTTTACGAAAGAGAAAGGAAACTCCCCCACATGCCCAATATGCCGAGATAAAAATCGGGACAGAGGAATTCTGATGATTGTCGCCCGAGATATTGACTTTGAAAGTGTGGAAAAAACCGGTCTTTTTAAGGGATTTTACTTTGTGCTCGGCGGAACTGTGCCCATTTTGGAAAAGGAGCCAAATAAGAAAATCCGGGAAAGTGAGTTAAAAAAAGTGATTGAAAAACATACCGTCGGAGAAAGCGGATTGAAAGAAATAATTCTTGCAATGAATGTAAACGCCGAAGGAGACAATACCGCGAGATACTTGCAGGGATTGCTTGCGCCGATAGCTAAAAAGCACAAAATTACCCTCTCAACTCTCGGCCGGGGGCTTTCCACCGGCACCGAACTTGAATATTCTGACCCGGACACCCTGGAGAACGCCCTTAAAAACAGGCATTGATTTCTTAATAACAGAATCTTGACGTTTCCTTAAATTTTGACGTTTTTCTAATTGGTATAATAAATAACGATCGTTATTTATTATACCATTAACAATTTATTGGAGACTGGGGATTTTCCGCAGTTACACAATAAGCTCCTCTTCACCCTCTTGGCGGCTAATACAATTAAACGATGTCGCCCTTGGATAGGATGCCCTAATGCGAAATTTCCTAGTTAGGAAAATCATCACATATTTTTGCTATAGCAAAAATATGTGATGATTCCAATTTTCCCCAAATCAAAATTAGTTCTTTAACGCTAGTCAATCACAACTTCAAAAAATGGCTGCCTGTGTCCTCGCTTTTTGAAATATCGGCTTTTTTGTTTATATTTTATAACCGTAACCTTCTTGGCTTTTCCTATCTTTGAAATTGTCGCCGAAACTGACGCGCCGGAAATAAAGGGGTTGCCCAGTGTCGCTTTACCGCCATTTACGGTAAGTAATACTTTATCAAACTTCACCTTGTCGCCCTCTTTATAATCCCCTTTTATCTTTTCAATCTTCAATCTGTCTCCTGACGAAACGATATATTGCTTGCCTCCTGTAAATATAACAGCCGATTCCACCTTCCCACCCTTGGTCGCAGGTTTTTCTTTTGCCACAACTTTAGCCGAGCTCTTTTTAGGAGCACTTGTAGCTTTTTTGATAGTTTCTTTTTTATCTGCCATCCCGTTAGAAACAGGTCGCGGTCAGCCGCACCCTGCTAAAAATTATATTTGTAAATATTATACCCCTTATAAGACATGCCTATTATTCAGTTCCAACTGAAACCGTGACCGCGCCTGCCTGCACAGGCAGGGTTTCTTACGGGACCATACGAGGCAATATATTACTGGATAATACTTACTAAAGCAAGTGTGAAAGCTGTATTTTATGAGATCATGTTTTAGATTTGACAAATATATATTTAGTATGCTATTATACTTTTGGAAACATAGAACCCACTCACAACAACAAGGTGAACGATGTCCGCCGACACAGTGTCCATTCTCGTCATCTGCGGCACCGCAGCTGTTGCTGTTGTTGCCATCGTTGTAGCCATCAGGTTCAAGCCGGAGAAAAGAAATCGGAGCTGACCCGCCTCCGACTAGAGAGGCGGGTTTCTTTTTATATAACTACATCACAAATACAACATACTAACAAACTTAAGTTTGTTAGTATGTTGTCAATTAAGATTGCTTCTCTTTTTGTATTCTTTATTCCTGATTCTTTATTCCGTGCTAGGCCTATCCAGCACTACTGGCTCTATCCCCGGAGATTCTCCCGTGATGCGAACCACATCCTTGTCTATCTTTCCAAGCTCTTTATAAGCGGCATTGTAATGGTTTACAGTTGTTGATATTGAACTGCCTAGTTTGCCCATATAGTCATCGTGCGCTTTGAGATGCCTGCCCAGTTCCCCTACCCGCTTCATTATGTCCTTTGCGCTCTCTTCAATCTTGAACGCTCTAAATCCATACAAAACTGATTGCAGATACGCCGCGAAAGTTGTCGGCGACACGATAATCACTTTCCTTTCATTGTAAGCGTAGTCAATCAGGTTGCGGGTATTCACTTTCACCGCCCCAACTTCGTTTATAAGCAGGTCGTAGTAGATCGCCTCCGCTGGAATATACATAAAGGCAAATGGCAATGTGCCGTCGCTGGGCCGCACATACTTGGAGGTTTCGTCAATCCTCTTTTTCAAATCGTTCCTGAATTCTTTTTCTAGCTCTTCCCTCTGATTTTCATCAACTGCCTGCGTAACCCGCTGATAATTATCCAGCGAGAATTTGGCATCTATCGGTATAAATCCGTCTTTTGTGATAATCACCGCGTCCACGACATCGCCGCCGGGAAACTCATACTGCATTTTGAAAGAAGTTGGCGGCAGTATATTTTCAAGAATGAGCTTGAGCGATGCCTCGCCCAGATTCCCTCTTTGTTTCTGATGCTTCAAAACCTTTTCCAAATTCGCCAATTGTTCCGCAATTGTCACAAACTGACGCGTGGCTTCATTTGCTTTGGTCTGTTCTTTGGCAACCTCAAGAAGATTCTTGCTAACTTCCTCATTTATCTCTCTTATGAGCCGCTGGGATTCGCTAAATTGGTGTTTAACGGCCTCGCTCATTTCCTTGCGTGATTCGCCCAGTTTGCTGTCTATGGTTCGTATAAGGTCGTTAAATTGGTTCTGTAGAAGCACCATCCCATCTTGCCCATTCTCTTTTCTGTGTCCGCGAAAAAGTAACCAAAAAAGCGCCCCCGAAAGAAGGACCAAAAAAACTATTAGAACAATGAGAATCGTCTGCATTTGGTCTATTATAACAGACTAGCTTATAAGCTTTCTAGCTTGTTGGCTACTTAGCTTTTATTTTTTTGTACTTATACCACTGTAATAAGTAGTTTATTTTTTTGCTATTATAGTAGGGTTACTACTCCTTATGGGTGAATTTGACCCTGAAAAAACACTTGGTGGTATAATAAAGGACTTAAAGTTGGGTAAATGGTATTTTGCCCTACTAAAAGCCTTGCGGGGAATAGGTATTGCATTGCTTTTTTTTGCTGCAATTTATGGTGTCTTTGTCCGTTTTGGCTGGGTTGATAATCCTCTTGGAAAACCTTTAACCTCTGACTTTACAGCAAGTATATTTCTAAGAGGATATCCGCAGGAAACAAATGTTATTCAGTTGGGAGGTGGGACATTAAGACCATTTAAGACCTTTGAAAATCCTGACCCTGCCCATCAAATAACTTTAGTTAGAAATATGGCTTTTTCTCAATTGCCAGATGAAATGGCTCCACAGAGTAGTGGTTCTGCATATTCATACCAATTAGAACCTAAGGAAAAGGACTTGTTTACTTTCTACCAGACCTCTCCCAATAACTCGCGTGTTATAGATATCTATAGAAAAAACTTTAGAGTAACTCTTATAAATATTGTTCCTAGAGAAAATACTTCCTCAACTGATACCCGCTTGAATTATGAGTACCAGTTTGTTATTGATGAAGAGTGATATAATTTAATTATGAATAAATATCCAATAGCTTGGTTTGCGGTTGTAGTGATTCTTGGCTTTCTCTATATTCAAGAAACATCACAATGGTTTATAGTTTTTATATTGGCGGTTATATTAGCTAAGCAGATAGAGATACTTAGAAAGTTAGATAAATGATTAGCCACGTTCTACAAAATACCGTTATATTTTTTAGTTTAGTTGGTATATGGCACATTTTTGTTTTAATTCTTTGTAATATGCAGGGTAAAGAAACGTTCAGAATTGGTATTAAACCAGAGTTAGCGGGGATTTTAGTATTACTGGCTATGGTTGTAGCTTATACCTTATTGGGAGAATTTTAGTTTATGCAAAGTCCGGCTTTGCATAGTTAACTAAACTTCGTTTATTTTTTACCTTATCTATTTGATATTTTGCGCAAAATATCAAATATAATAATGTTTAGTTTTTCGTCTTTTGTTTTTTGTTGTAAGTTGTAGGTTGTTTGTTATTAGTTATAATGAAATTATCATGCACGACAAAATCCAACAAGAAATAGCCGCGGTTATGAAAGCCCGCGATACAGTCCGGCTCAATACCCTGCGAGGTCTTCTGGCAGCATTTACAAACGAACTTGTCGCCAAACGAAGGAAGCCAACAGAGAAGCTCGCTGATGACGAAGCAGTTGCCGTCATTATGCGCAGTATAAAACAGCACAAAGATTCAATTGAACAGTTTGAGAAAGGCGGCCGTCAGGATTTGGTAGATGAAGAAAAGAAGGAATTGGCAATCCTTGAAGAATACGCCCCAAAAATGATGTCCAAAGATGAAATATTACCAATCGCCCAAAAGAAGAAAAACGAACTCGGTATAACAGACCCTTCAAAAATAGGAATGCTTATGGGTGCAATCGCCAAAGAGCTTAAAGGCAAAGCTGATGGCAAAGATATCAAAGATATCGTTGATTCATTGTTTTAATAAATTCAGAAATAAAACATTCTCATATTCTTAAGAATATGAGAATGTTTTTAGTTTTGGCTGGATAAGCTATGCGAAAATTTTTTACCTGTAAAAAACCCTTACGTAGAGCTATATTTCTAATTTTTCCACACTTTATATTGACTTTTAATATCTAATATGCTACAATAAACATTAGAAGGCGTACGTCGTCTCACATTGTTCACGGGAGAGGAACAATGGCCAACATCAAGGGTATGGCCGAGGTTGAAATCCGTTCCGCGATCGATAGGAGAGTCCTTGAGATCAAGCGGGAGGGTGACTACCAAACCGCCGGGTACAGGGCCTGGAACGAGTACTACGAGATGTACAGGGGCCCCAAGGAAAGCCTCAAGGAGTTCAAGAGGCGCATTATGACCGCTGGGCAGAAGGCCACCGACCCACCAATAAGTCAGGTGCGGAGGTCGCCCAGGCCTCAACGGTCCGGCAGGAAGGCATCGAGACCAGACCAGCAGACGGAAAGAGTCCGTCAACTGGTCGAGGATGTAAATGAAGATGATGCCTTCGACCGTACGATCAGATACGACAAACGCGTTGGGGACTGACTCGTCATTCACTCCCCATAGCGGGGCCGATGAGCAAACTCGGCCCCGCTTTTTCATTTGTCCCGTTGTAAGATTTCATTGATTTTCCCCAATTCACTCTCCCTCTTGCCATCACTTTTTTTGAATTTCCGGATTGGTATAATAAATAACGATCGTTATTTATTATACCAATGGGTTTTTGAGACTTTTCGCTTTTTTTGATGCTTTCATCGCCCCATTAGAAACCGGCCCCACATCATGCGGAACCAATATCTCGCACGAGATTTGTTATATAATCAATCATTATTAGCTAGCTTTTGCAAAATGCTCAAAAATAATTTATACAACCTCCTGCTTCAGCTTACAGTTGAAAACAGAAGTCTCTGGCGCATAAAAGACGAATATCTCAAAGACGCCGAGGGAGACGCAGAAGTGCTCGCCTTCTGGCAAAAAATGACCGCAGACAAAGAAGCCCACATAAATGAACTGTCCACACTTGTAAAGTCTAGGATGTAAACTGGTTGCCTTAAAAAACAATCACTAATGCTGGTTCGGCAACTAGTCATAGCTAACATATACACTATTTTCTAATTTGTACGAATTAGAAAATAGTTTATTATGATTGTATGATAGAAAAAGAAGCTGAAAAGATATTAAAAGCTCTGGCCAACAGAAGGAGGCTTCAGATCATTAAAATCCTAAAAAAGAAAAAGAAGGTAATGGTTGGAGATATTGCTGATACTATCAAACTATCGTTTACAGCAACTTCCAAACATTTGGGAGTTTTATATTCTGCTGGAATTGTTGACCGAGAACAGAAAAGTCTCCAGATGTGGTATTCCCCATCGAATAATACTCACCCCATCGTCAAACACATCTCTAATTCGATCGAATAGGAAAATAGTTGGTTGAGTATTAGAAAACAACAAATATAGAAGATAAATGAGGAGTTAAAAGCTATATAACTTTTTCTTTTTTGAGTATTTCTTTTTTCTTCTGGCTTCCCCATCTGTATCCTCCAATCTTGCCGTCAGAACGAATAACTCTGTGGCATGGAATTTTGGAGCTGGTATTTTTATTTAAAATATTGCCTACTGCTCTATAAGCTTTCGGCCTGCCGGCAAGACGGGCAACCTGTTTGTACGTTAGGGTCTTCCCTTTTGGGATTTTTGATACCACACTGTAAACTTTTTCAGAAAATTTGGTCATGAGATTAATTATAACCTGAAACTTATAATAAGCTCAATATACATAAGTAAAACTGTATTCTATTTGATATTTTGCGCAAAATATCAAATAGAATAGTCAGTAAAACAAAGCCGCCCCACGCACGCAATGTGCGGGGGCGGTTTGAAGTGGCTTGCGATGTCAGGAGTGCGTCGGTGCCGGGAAGAAGACTCCCCTGCGAGGTTGTTTGACTCGATACTCACCCCTGATCTTCTTTAGGCGGCCGTCATCCATCATGTTGAAGACCTCGTACGACCAGCCCTCCCTCGCACGGCTCTCGGCGATGAACTTGAGAAGTCTCATGGTCTCGAGGTCGCATACCCAGACGTTGTGATGGATCCCCTGAGCGTCGTACGCACTCAAGGTGTCCTTTTCCGCATCCAACCTCTCGGCGAGCCACGAATTGACTGGGGACCCCTCAAGCGGGATCGGTTCCACGTAGTACTTGGGTGGCTGAGTCTTCTTTTTCCTTGCCATACACCCTCCAAGGTTCAGGTTTCCGAGAAAATAATAACATTATAAATGTTAGGTGTAAAATAAAAAAACCAAATTATTACAAAACCTAAACATATCTCTAATTCGCGCGAATAGTAGAATAGTTTGAGTCGTGGAAAAAAAGACAGGGAGCGGCAAGGGTGAAAGTATAAAAACAAGTTACCCTCAAACACTTATACAGCGTTGAGGGTAATATACGCCTTCCTCGCGGAAGGGTTGATGGCTTATGGTAATGCACCGATACCAACTCAATGGTCGATAAGGCTAACCATAGCCACACAAGTCTGGACACTTCCCCGCGACCAGACAACCCCAGCTCGGTACTTAGATTGCGGGGCAAATCGCCGTGCCGGAGTTATGTTATGCTAACAAACTGTATATAAAAACACAAACTTATCTATTCTAATGTTTTGCAAAATACTAGAATAACAAATTAAATAAAGCAAAAAATCTAACATTTTTCTTGTAAAAATGATATATTTGTTCTGTTTTAAGGCCCTATCGTCTAGCGGTTAGGACACAGCCTTCTCAAGGCTGGAACCGGGGTTCGATTCCCCGTAGGGTCATGGGTACAGAAAAAGGTTCCATTTTGTGTGGGGCCTTTTTCTGTACCCGTCATGATCTCTGGGTGGAGAGAATCGAAGCCCGGAGCACTGGTGCGAGGGCGGGCTGGATGATTTTTCAGCAAAAAAATACAGCTAGCCGATTCCCTGCCTGCCGGCAGGCAGGCCCGTGGGGTCACAAAGCGCACATTAGAAAATTTGACAACTTCCGTAAATTTGATATAATAGTAAGCAGAAAAACGAACCTCAAGCAAGGACGGCTATATGACCGACCTCTACTCGCGAACAATTCTGGCAGGCATCTTTTTCGGCTTCTGGCCGCTACTGATGAACAGAAGCGGACTGAACGGGAATGTTGCCTCCCTGGTTCAGTCCTGCGTTGCCCTGACTGTGATCATTCCCTTTGCTGTCACTAGCGGATTCCAGACTTTGCATACAGCAAGGATTGAATTCGCTCTGGCAGCGGGAGTCGTCGCAGTTTCAGGGCTCTTGACCTTCAACAGTATGCTAGCAAAGGTAACAAAGGAACAGGTTGGTATGCTGTTCGTCATGATGATTATGGTTCAGGTCTCTCTGCCGGTCGTGTACCACATGGTACAGAATGGCGAGTACACGTTGAAGCAAATCGTCGGCGTGTTGGCTGCCTTTCTGGCAATCTTCCTGCTCGGCGGGCAAAGAGCCTGAACCTCCCAGCATTACACCCCCCGACTCCCGTATTAATGGGACGTTGGGGGGTGTTTTTTTATTCCTTATTCCAGATTCTTAATTCCCCTCTTCTACCTGCTCAAATTCTGTAGCAATAGTCCAGTTGCAATCATCAAAATTAGTCCGATTACGATAACCACCCAAGTAGACAGGTTATTTGTAAGTTTTAAGATACTATCCACAAATACACCCAAAACGATACCAACTGCCCCAATAAAAGCCAAGTGAACTTGGCTCTGGTGTTTTTTTACAGAAAGATTCTTACTAGAAGATTCTTTCATCCTCTTTGCATTCCTATCAACTAAATCATTATCATCATTTAGATTTTTATTTTCCATATTATCCTATTTAGAAATTAGATTAATTAAGTCAATTATAAATTTATCTGTTTTTCCACTCCTCATCCTGTCTCACCAAGATTTTCTCCTTATTTTCAGGATGCGCCATCACCGCCTCAACCACTCTCTCCATCCTGACACCCTGCGAACCTTTTATTAAAACAATATCACCCTCGGCGATTTTGGATTTCAGTTTCTTTCCGGCTTCGCGCGAATTCTCGTATTGAAATATATTTTTGTCTTTCATCCCAGCTTCAATTGCGCCCATCGCGATATTCTGCGCCCGCAATCCAACCGTAGCAAGAATATCGCAGAATTGCCCCGCCTTTTCTCCCGCCTCTCTGTGGGCATCAACCGTATGGGTCCCGAGTTCAAGCATATCTCCCAGAACCGCAATTTTCCTGCCGGAGGATTTAATAAACTTTAGACTCTCCAGCGCTTCCATAAGAGCTACGGGCGAAGAATTGTACGAATCGTCAATGACAAGACTATCTCTTATTCCGGAAATCAGGTTCATTCTGCCCCGAGGCGGATCAAACTCGCTTAATGCCTGCGTCATTTCATGCAGGTCAAGCTTAAGAGCAAGCCCTACAGCCAACGCACAAAGAGTAGCGTACATATACTGCCTTCCTATGCAGCCATTCACCGATACGGTTTTTACCAAACCACTTGCATCCGCCTTGTATGAAAATCCGGCAGGAATTTTTATTCCTGATTTTTCTTTGTAATTAATTTCATAATATGAACCAAAGATATCCGCCTGCGTTTCTAGGCCGAAGTACTTTATATTTCCGGAGAAGTTTTCGGAAAATTTGCGCACATCCTCATCATCATAATTGAGAACCAGCGACCCTTCCGGTTTAAGATATTTTATAAGAGAACGCTTCTCTTTGAAGAGCTCCTCCGCTGATTCAAAAAATTCAATGTGGACTGGGGTCTTGCCTAGCCTCGTTACGGCCACAATGTCCGGCCGAAGCCACCTTGCAATTCCAGCAATATCTCCCGGTCTGTCCGCACCAACTTCAAGAACAAGCCATTGCGGGTATCTAGCTTTAAACAAAATAAGTATGAGCCCTTCCGATAGATTCGTCAGCCACAGGAGTGGATTGCTCCATGCATTTGGTAAACCTAGGATGGCCAGCGGTACTCCGATTTCGCTGTTGAAGCTTTTTTCACTCTTACGGACAAAAAAGAATTTGGACAAAACACAATATATGGCGTCCTTGCTTCCCGTCTTGCCGACGCTTCCCGTGACAGCAACAATTTTCGGCTTATATTTTGCCAACACAAGACGCGCCTCCCAAGTCAGCACGGCAACTATTATTTTCTTAAAAATTTGCTTCATCCCGTAAGAAATCCATGAGTTAATTTTGTAAAGCCAATTTGGACATACCGATACATCTTATATTAATACGGCTAAAGTCATTTTCTTCAACGGAAATGCCTGAGCTCCAGTTTCTTATCCCCGCTTCTTTTTCGAGTAAAGTCATGACTTGTTTATATCTAATTTTTGTTTATTGGCATTTCCTATTTCTAACGGGATTCATTCCGTAAGAAATTGGTTTTGTAAGTTTTGTGTTATAAGTTACATGTTATACGATTAACGGTCGGGCGGTATTTCATAATAATTTATTAAAAATTTGGTTATATCAAGGAAAGAGACAGTGAGCGTTTCCGAAGCATATTTCACCTCTTTGGGGTCAAAAGTGTACAGAAACACCAGGAATTGCGGATTATAAGCCGGAAAATAACCGAAAAATGAGTGAAGGAACACATCCGTATAGTATCCTCCGCCTTCGGGATTGGCAACTTGGGCTGTACCCGTTTTTGCCGCCACGCTGTAATTGGGAATTTTCGCTTGGCCGTTGAGAAGCGCGTTATCAACCACATGAACCAACATTCTGGTAATCTCTTCGGAGGTTTCTTTGGTAAGAACTTGTTTACTTGGATTGGGCACAATTTTCTTGCCTCCGCCGATTGAGTAATCTATTTTCGTTACAATGTGGGGATTCACGAGCATCCCGCCATTACCAAGCGCCGCCATGGCGCGAACGGTTTCTATCGGGGTGAGCGCCATACCCTGGCCATAGGAAGCAGTAGCGTATTCAATATCGCGTGGACTTTTCAGGTTCTCTACAAGACCGTGAGTCTCGTTCGGCAGGTCAATGCCGGTCTCTTCAGCCACTCCGAAATCAAACATATATTTGGCAAAAGTCCCCTTGCCCATGGCGCTGACTGCAAAGGCGGCGCCGGTGTTGAGGGATTGATTGAGCACCTCCTGCATAGAAACCAGTCCCCTCCCCCTACCGTCGTAGTTTGATATTGTTTTGTTGTTGAGAGTCAGAAAGCCGGCGTCAAAGTATGTGGACTTGGCGGTTATGGCTCCCGCGTCCAGACCGGCGGCAATGGTTAGAGGTTTTATGATAGAGCCCATCTCATACACGCTCTCAACGAGATGATTCTTGAAGATATCGGAATTTTTGGCGCTTCCGATGCTGTTTGGGTCAAAGGTTGGATTAATGGCCATCGCGTAAATTTCGCCATTCATCGGATTGATAATGATGCCTCCCGAATATTGGGACGACCACTTCTCGTTTATTTTACGAAGCTCCTCCTCAAGAAAGGCCTCGACTGTCGGCTCAATGCTCGTTACGATGTCTCCTTCCAATTTTTTTTCGTCGGACACCCCGCTTTCAACATTGGAAAAAATTTCTGCGAAGAAATTAACAAACACCGAGTCGTTGTTGCGATTCAGCGTATCTTCATAATATCTCTCAAGGCCGTACCTTCCGGCCAATTCGTCCTCCTTGTATGCAATAAAGCCCAATGTGTGCGCCGCCAGAGTGTTGCCGGGATAATATCTCCATCTTTGTTTATATATGGAAACTCCGGGTATTTTTAGAGCTGAAATCTCGTCAGCAATTTCTTTTGGAATTTTTTGAGCTATTTGTTCGTACGTATCGTCAGACTTTTCCGCTTTCTCAAGAAAGGCCTCCCTGTTTTCAATTGAAATCAAAGGTAAAAGCGTGTTATACAACATCTCCGGGTCTTCAATCAGTTTCGGATTTAGCGCCACGATGAAGCCGGTCTTTAACGTTGCCGCAGAGACCTTTTCACCGGTTTTGCTGGTAAGAAAAACGGAGCCGCGGTTGAAGTAATCGTAGCTTGACTGGACGTACTGCCTGTCGGCCCTGCCGGCAAGTTCATCCCCCGAAACTATTTGAAGAAAATAGAGTCTGCTGACAAGCACCATAGCAAACAAAAAGATGCCAGTGGAAATTATTCGGATTCTCCGTACTGACTGTTGTTTCATCCCGTTAGAAATTATGCAGTTTATCTTGTAAAACTCCGTTCATATCACCCTTACTCGTTGTGTTAGCACAACGGAAACCGTTTAATTACGGAAATACTTATGCATCGCAACCAATATTTTGGCTTTTTTTAAATAATTAACTTTAATCCCCGTTTTAATTTCTTTCTAGGGAGTATTTCCTATTTCTTACGGGATTCATCCCGTTAGAAATTATACAGTATTGTTGCTATGGAGTTTGAGGAAAAGTTGAAGCGAAGGCAACGGCTGGCTTCCTTGAGACATAGACAACTTCTTTAACCTGTTCAAAGCCGAGCTCAAAAGCCGTATTAATTGTTATATTATTTTTTAGCGCAATGTATGAAAATTCCAACTCTGCTATTTTGTTTGAAATGGAGGACAGTTCAGTCTCAAGAATCTGCCGTTCAGCGACATTTCTCACTGTTTGGTTGATGCCCAAGATATAAAAAACCGCAAGGCCGGCAGTAAGGCAGGCGATGCCCCAAAATATTACTCTCGTATCTTTAAGTACCGCAGTATTTACTCTCATGAAAATTTCTCTTTTTTAATAATTCGCAACTTTGCGCTTCTGGCGCGAGGGTTTGCCTTGATTTCGTCGCCACTTGCCGTAATCGGCTTCTTTACAATCAGTTCCCCGCCCTGTGTGCTCAATTCTTTAAAATATCGTTTGACTATTCTGTCTTCCAGACTGTTAAAGCTGATGACTGCGATTCTGCCTTGCGGGTTTAGTCTCTTCCATGCGGCCTTCAGGGCTTCGGAGAGAGCAGTAAGTTCGCCATTGACAGCGATCCGCAATGCTTGGAAAGTTCTGGTAGCCGGGTGGATTCTGCCTCTTTCATAATTCGGCGGGACTGCCTGCTTCACAACATTTGCCAGATCTCCGCTTGTCTCTATGTTTCTTTCCTTGCGGCGGAGAACTATCGCTCCGGCAATTCGGTTTGCAAACTTCTCTTCCCCCAGCTCCCGCAGAAGCTCTGCCAATTTCTCTTCCGGCCATTCGTTGACTATTTCCTTCGCGGTGAGAGAACTGGCAGACGGATCTCTTTCGTAAGTCATGAGAAGCGGTTCGTCCCTTTGAAAAGAAAACCCCCTCCCCTCTTCGTCCTCCAATTCTTCCGGCGGCACCAGTTGGTCGGATGAGAAGCCGAGGTCAAACAAAACTTTGTCCACCGCCGGCATAGACAAGTCGTTCAGTATCGTCGAGAAATTCCTGAAATTGTCGTTTACGTAAACTACGTCGCAAGGATACTGGGCAAGTCTTTTTCTACTTCTCTCAATTGCGCCTTGGTCTCGGTCAACCGCTATCAGTCGGACGCTTCGGCCGAACAGTCGGCACACTTCTTCAGTGTGTCCGCCCGCGCCGAGTGTGGCATCAACGAACACGTCGCCAGCAGCAATCTCCAAGCCCTCTGTTGCTTCATTTAAAAGAACTGGGATATGGCTCATGGAACTTGTTGGAAATTGGGGTTTAAAACACGCCGATTTCGCCCAATTTCTCCGCCATGCCATCGGCATCCTTCTCGATTCGCTTCTTATACAGGACCCACTGCCTGTCGTTCCAAATTTCAATGCGGTCATAGACACCGGCAAATACCACTTTGGTTTTTAAGTCAGCGTAATCACGCAAGAATTCCGGAACCAAAATTCGACCAATTGAATCCACGTCCATCTCCACTGCGCCGGCAAGCATGAACCGGCCGAAGCCTCTGGTATCGCGTTGCCCCATGGGAAGAGAACCAAGCTTTTGAGCAATCTCGCCCCACGACCTAAGCGAATAAACAAGCAAACAGTTGTCCAACCCGTGGGTAACAACGATTTTTTTGCCGAGTTCCTTGCGGAACTTCGACGGCAGAGAGATGCGCTTCTTCTCGTCTACTGTATGTGTATACTCGCCTATAAACATGGGTGATTTTCTTAGTGAGTGAAGCAAACTTAGAAAATCTCCACCCAGCACTTACAATTTTTTAAAATAGTCGCGACTTTGCAGGTATGGCAGCAAACCTCATGCAAAGTTTGGTGTGGAAAATAAGTGCTGGGTGGTAAAAACAATACTCGTTATGCTCGTTTGTTTTTTACCACTTCTTCCCACTTGACTAATAGTATATAACACTTATTCCCACCTCCTATACCCTGTTATCCACAGGTGTGCAAAAGTTTCAAATCTCCTTAAACCTAGCCAAGATAAATCCATCAAAAAATACCAAAAAATCGTCGTCGCCAGAAAAACAAAACCCCGCCGAAGTCCGAAGACTTCGACGGGATCTAGCACCTTACTAATCCAAAATTGTAAAAAGGTGTAAAAATGCTAAATTAAGACAATGAAATATACCTCTCCTTTTAGTAAGCTGACTAAAAAAGACGCCGACAAGGCAGGCGGCAAGGGTGCCTCTTTGGGTGAAATGACACGGGTCGGAATTCCTGTTCCCAATGGTTTTGTAATCCTCTCAGCCACCTTTGACCACTTTCTCCACGAGACTGATTTAACCCAGGAGATTGATGCAATTCTAAAGACAGTCGATCATAAAGCAATTCACACTGTTGAGAGAGCTTCAGAAAAAATACGAGGACTTATAGAAAAACAGAAGATTCTATCTGATATCTGTAACGAGATTAAAAAAGAGTTCGAATTCCTTAAAACAGAATTTGTCGCTGTCCGATCCTCTGCTACGGCCGAAGACGGAACAGAGCACGCTTGGGCGGGTCAACTTGAGAGCTATTTGAACACCACGGAAGATGACTTGCTCGATAAAGTTAAGAAATGCTGGTCTTCTCTCTTTACTCCGAGGGCAATCTTTTATCGCTTTGAGAAAGAACTTCACGGCACGGATATTTCTGTAGCTGTTGTAGTGCAGAAGATGGTTCAGTCGGAAGTATCGGGGGTAGCATTTTCAGTCCATCCGATTACAGAAGATAGAAATCAACTCATTATCGAAGCTGGCTTTGGGCTTGGAGAAGCTATCGTATCTGGAGCTATAACTCCTGATTCTTATGTTGTTGAAAAGGAACCAAGAAAAATAATTGATACAACGGTAAATACTCAAAAGAGAGGTCTGTATAAATCGAGAAGCGGAGAAAATGAGTGGAAAGAAATCTATAAACCGCAAGCGTCTTCTCAAGTTTTAAAGGAAAGTCAAATACTTGAATTGGCTGATCTGATTGTAAAAATAGAAAACCATTACGGATTTCCTTGCGATATTGAATGGGCTTATGAAAATGGGAAATTTTATATTACCCAAAGCAGACCGATCACTACATTAGATAAATTAGATAAGGTCAAAAAACCTCATCAGCAATATATAAACCATATATCAAGAGACATGTCCCTGACCGCGATATATTATCCATTTTTAGTCCAAACTGGTATTTATAAATCTACTTTTGAGTTTAAAAGTAAAGGTTTGTTTTATTTTTCAGAGAAATCTTTCCTTAAGGGTTATAAGAGTTTTGAAGATGATCAACGGGTAAAAGATCAAATAATTAAGTATGTTAAAAAAGGTAAATTAGTCAGTATTTTGAAAAATTTTAAAAAGATTATTGATCAACGAATAAAGTTGACACAAAGTTTTATCAATACCGATCTAGACAAAAAATCACAACAATGGGTTATAAATCAATTTAAAAAATTTAATAAGTTTTACTTGAGGTATTGGTCTTATCATCTTTTTGTATTTAATTTAGACAAAGCCATTGAAAATACTCTATACCGGAATCTTTTAAAAGAAAACGAAAAGCTACTAAATAAGGTCAGAAATCACAATCCTTTTCTGTTTTTTGACGAGGAATATTTACCCCATTTGTTTAATTACCTGGCAAAAACTTTCTCTGTGAAAAAGAGGCTCCTTTATTTTTTAACGCCAGACGAAATCATTAAACTGATGGGGTCCGGAGGTAATTTTGATTGGAATGAAATAAAAAAAGGTCAAAATATTATCTTCTTTGCACAATATATAACAGGCAAATTATTTACTCTGACAGTAACGCATTAAATAAGTACCGTAGGATAATTCCACAAACTCAAGAGAAAAATGGGAGCAAAGAAATTAAGGGAGATATCGCATATAAAGGAAAAGTGACCGGGATAGTAAAGGTGGTTTTATTAAAAAAAGATTTGCAAAACATTCCCGTTAATTCAGTTTTGGTAGCTCCCCAAACAACACCAGAATTTACACCGAGACTTAAAAATGTGTCAGCTATTATTACCGACGAAGGGGGTGTTTTGTGCCATGCCGCGATAATTAGTAGAGAACTTCATAAACCTTGTATTATTGGCACCAAGGTTGCTACACAAGTCTTAAAAGATGGCGACCTAGTCGAGGTAGATGCTAATGTTGGGGTTGTAAAAATACTGAAAAGATCATGACTGCCGGATTCCCACATATAAAATCAGAAGATTATCAACGTTTATTCCGCTTAAAAGGAGGCCTCGTGTACCTTTTATCCGATGTCTTCGGAGGACATTATAAAAACCTTGACTGTTTACTAATGGGAGTAAACGGAATATGGACAAGCTATCTGCCAAGAAAGGTCATTGAAAAGACACTGCAAGACGGTTTGACCTTACTTAGTAGTGAAAAGTTCTTCACTCAATACGTAAAAGATTTTCAGGAGTATAAAGACCGGTCTACAATTTTTTTTGAAGTTTTGCTCAAAAAGAGTCAACTGACCAGAGAAGAGGCGGTCAAATCTTTTACCCTTATTTCCGAGATGTTTAGCTTCTATTCAAAAACTGAATTTTTCTATACAGACAGGGTATATATGAAATTGGAGCACAATCCATCAAAAGAGCTCACTCATAATATTGAAATCTTTGAAGAAATCAAAGGTGCTGGCCGACAATACTTGAATCAGCTGATTTTTAGCGGAGGTTATGCTGACCAACTGATTACTTTAATATCCAAACAATTTTCTGTTCCGATTGAACAGCTCAAAATGTACAGAGTTGAGGAAGTGCCAAGACTTTTTGACGGTGAGGCGGTTCCCGAGAAGTTACTCAACGCCCGCGCACAGGTATTTGTCCAGTATGCACAAGATGGAGCGATGACTTACATTGAGGGAGAAGACGCTAAGAAAATTGTGTCTAGATTTATTAAGGAATCTAAGAAAGAGAAACGTGAGATAGTGGGTGTGGTTGCTAACAAAGGTAAAGCAATAGGAAAAATAAAAGTAATCTCCACAGATTACTATTCCGATTTTAGTATATTAACAAGATTATTTGATGAAATGGATGACGGAGACATTCTTGTAGCAGAGACGACCTCCCCGGAACTTATGCCGGCTTGCAAGAAGGCCGGAGCAATAATTACTGACCAGGGCGGGCTTCTATCTCACGCTGCAATAGTGAGCAGAGAATTAAACATCCCCTGCATCGTCGGAACTGGCAACGCAACAGAAATATTAAAAGACGGTAACAAGGTAGAGGTGGATGCTGAAAATGGAGTGGTAAGAATAATTTCTTAAACAAAAGGAGCGGGCACACATTGTGACCGCTCCCTGAACGACTCGTGGAAAGGTTACAGATCGCGGACGATTTTCCCGACCACAGACCTGATGACCTCCAGCGACTCATCGTATGCTTCCTGCCCCTTCTGGTAGGGATTGGGGATTCCTCCCTGCTCCTCGTTTACCAGAATGATCCGGACCGTCGGAGGCAGATTGAACTCTCGGACGACGTCTCTCACCGAGGGCTCCATGCAGTAGATGATATGGAAGTCCCTGAGATTGAGATCGCCAACCCAGCGACTGACGTGGCCGCTCAGATCGAGACCAACCCGCTTGGCGGCAACTAGTGCGCCCTCTTCGGCCGGATGATTTGCCGCTTCTTGGATTGTTCCCGCACTTTCCACGACCACGTCGGTCCTGCCGTTCTCCTGCAGTGCCAGCTGAAGCAGAGCTTCAAACATGGGACTGCGAGACCGATTCCCCTTGCAAACTGCGAGAATCCGAAACATCTTGTCTCCCGCGTTTTGCCAATTTGGGCAGGATAACTGCAAACGAACAACTCCGTATCAATTATAGCAAATACACAGGATTTGTCAACCCCCCAGTAATGGTCCAATAGTTTGGCATCACCCCCAAACTTCTATTCTCCTATTCCTGCCTGCGCAGGTAGGCAAGCGAATTAGAGATAAATTTCGCGATTGGGTGTAAGGTCGGCGACAGTCTATACCACACTTCCACATTTCTCTGTTCCCTATCCACAATCCCAGCTGAATATAGAACATTTAGATGTCTTGAAGTTGCCTTGAAAGATAATTTCAAATGATTAGCGACACCTCCTACGGCCGCCTCTTTTTCTTTTCTTAAATATTGAATCATTACCAGTCTTCTTCTGTTGGCTAACGCCTTTAATATTTTTTCAGTTTCTTTCATCTGCTTTTATCATCACACTCACCGCGCCCCACCACATCTTTCATTATACCCCTTATTCGCCCGAATAAGGGGTATAATGAAAATGGAGTTGAAAAATAAATCGAAGGAGGCTAAAAGAACAAAGGAAGCTAAAAGAACAAAAAACTGGGTTTAATTTCTGTTCTTTCTTATCTCCTACTCTTTCCCTTCTTCTCCCCCTTCTTCCTTCTTCTCTTCTTTCGGCCGAGGACGCAGTGTTGGGAAAAGTATAACTTCTTTTATATTTTGAGTATCGGTCAAGATCATTGCCAGCCGGTCAATACCGATTCCGATTCCACCGTTTGGCGGCATACCATACTCCATCGCCTCCAGATATTCCTTATCACTTGGAGAAATTTCCGCCTCTCCCGCCTCCCCCTTCTTGTCTTCTTCCAGATATCTTTCTTTTTGGTCAAGAGAGTTATTCAATTCAGAAAACGCATTCACCAGTTCAATTCCGCCCACAACAAGCTGGAAACGATCTATGAGCGACGGATTATCACCCTTGCGTTTCGCAAACGGGTTAAAGGTCACTGGATAGTCAATTATAAATGTCGGTTGGATCAGTTTCGGCCGTGCGGTCTTCTTGTATATATTGTCCAGTATCTTCGGAAGAGAATCGTCATCCAAAACCGGTACTGCCAGCTGATGGGCTCTGATGGCCACTTCTTCCCTGTTTATGCTTTCTGGATTCGGTATGAGAGCGTTCCTTCTTAGCAGGTCAAAATACGTTACAACTGCAAATTTCTTGCCAAAGTCTATGGTATTGCCGCTGTAAACCACTTTCATCTTGCCAAAAAGCTTTTTGACCACATATTTGAAAAGCTCTTCAATAAACTTCCTCTGGTCTTCCGCATCAACATACGCTTCGTTTGACTCAAGCATCGTGAACTCGGGATTGTGCATTGTATCTACTCCTTCATTGCGGAATCGTCTGCCCATTTCATAAACCCGTGTGAAGCCGCCGGCCAGAAGCTCCTTGAGATAAAGCTCCTGCGCCACCGGAAGATAAAAATCGGTATCAAGCGTGTTGTGGTGAGTGACGAAGGGCCTGGCTGTTGCCCCACCAGCAAGCGGCTGAAGCTCTGGCAATTCCACTTCAATAAAACCCTTTGAATTATAAAAATTACGAATCTCTCCCATCATCCGAACACGCAGAAGAAAGCGATTCCTGACTTCCTCGTTCATCAGCGTATCCAGATATCGGCGGCGAAAACGCTCTTCAATATCCTGAAGCCCGTGCCACTTCTCCGGAAGCGGACGAAGACTTTTGCAAATCATCCGCCAGTTTGAAACTTGAACGGTTTTCTCTTTCTTTTTGGTCAGAAACAGGGCACCTTTGACTTCCACAAAATCACCAACATCAACCGTATCGACAAACAGCGAGAAGTCCTCGTCCGACACCTTCTCGCCTTTCTTTAGCATCCCCTGAAGCCGCCCAGTGCCGTCGTCAAAATGGAAAAACACAAGCCCGCCCTGTGGGCGAAGCGACATCACTCTGCCGACTAGGTGCAGATTTTTCTTGGACTTAGAGAGTTTGGAGAAACTCCCTACCACTTCGGCAATTTCCTTGTCCCGCCTGACAGTAGCCGGATAGGGGTCAATCCCCTTATCTTGTAAGATTTTTAATTTTCCTAATCTGGTATTTCTTATGTCGTCTAAAGCCATGAGAAGCTTTAAGCTTGAAGCTTTTAGCTTGAAGCTTTGTTATTTTATTGCAATTATCTCACAGGTTATTTTACCACCTGGAGTGGCAAAAGAGAATGTCTCGCCCTTTTTCTTACCCAGAGCGGCCGAACCCAGAGGCGACTTCATAGAAATTTTGCCGACACCCATATCCGCTTCTTCAGTTCCGACAACGGTAAAGGTGCTCTCTTCTCTGTCCTTTACCCTGCGGATTGTTATAACCGAGCCCACGACAACGACACTGCTCCCCCTTGAGGAAACAATCGTGGCGTGTTTGAGCAGATGTTCAATGCGGGCAATTCTGTCTTCCACGCTTGCCTGCGTATCACGGGCTTCGTGATATTCGGCGTTTTCAGAAAGGTCGCCAAGGGATTTTGCGTACTCCAATTGTTCCGCCACTTCCTTGCGTCTTGTGGTTTTGAGATTCTCAAGTTCCTCCTTGAACTCATTGTATTTTTCTTGAGTAAGAAATTCTTCTTGAGGCATAGGTGGGGGTAAATTGTATAGGAAAGGGGGTAGAAGTCAATCCCCCACCTTTTGTCTCCTGACAAAAGGTGGGGGGCAAAAAAACGGCTAATAATGGCAACAAAATAGGATAGTAAAATTGTGCAAAAAACCCATTGACTTTTAGATACGAAGTATGATATAATATACATGAAGAAGTTCTTTATATGCTACTTGAAAAACCTGCTTCGTAACTTAAGCGGACAAGCTTGTTGGTACAGCCCCCCACTTTTTATCTTTTGATTGAAGTACTCCATTTTTTTATTTTTACTTTGTGGATAAAAGATGGAGGGCTGTACCAACGCGGTAAGCTCTCGGCTCAAGCATGGTGCTTGAGTAAGGGGTTGGCCGCACGGAACGGAGGTTAGTATGTCCCGGCAATTCAACGAGCTAGTGGCCTCGATCGTCCGCGCCCTTCCCGCGCCGGACGAAATCGTTCCTCATCTCGCGCAGGTCCTGATTGACGGGCCGAGCGAGTTGCGTGCGAAGTTCGATGCCGCGCTCGCTCGGGCAGTTCGCGAGATCTTCATTCCTGTCATCACCGTGACGGGGACCGAAGAGCTCCAGTTCCCGGATTGGATCGACCGCGTCGAGAAGGACGCAGTCGGACCCGTCGGCACACTGGAGCTCGAGTTCATCGAGCTCCTCGAGAACAGCCGAGACAGCATCTCAAGCGACGAGATGTTGTCTCGGGCGGCCAGCGCACGGGCTGACCTCGGCCTGCGCCATGGCCTGGCCTTCATTGCAAAGTATCGCAATGAGGGCTTCGGCCTGCCGACGGGGACGTACATCCCGCTCTCCGGCACCGTTGTCGTCCACGCGGCTGGCGACCGGCACGTCCCGTACCTGTCCTGGGGCGGTCGCTCGTGGCTCCTGCTCTGGCGCTGGCTCGCGCACGATTGGCTTCGCCTTGCTCGTCTCGTTCGCCCTCGCTCCGCCTCCAGCGGGCCGAGCGTGAAGTAAGTAGCAAACCCGCACCCCCTCACACGCTCGCAAGGGCGTGTGAGGGGCGAGTCCTTCGTTTGTCACCTGACGAACGAGGGGCTTTTTTTTGTTTTTAATTTTTTGTCCCATACGTTATTTTTACGCGGTCGCGCAAAAGTAACGTATGAATTCGCACAAGATTTGCGCTTTATGTTTTACGCTACAAGTTTTACGTCTTACGCTACCTCGCATACTCCAGCGTATTCACATTCATCCAGTCCAAAAGCTGACGCATTACATACGTGGCGCCAATCGTGTTGCTTCTGGGACCTTTCTCCATTACCACTGCAAAAGAAAACCTAGGGTTCTCATAAGGGAAAAATCCGGTAACCCAAGAATTAACCCTCTCTTTCGTAACGCCCAGTTCCGCAGTTCCAGTTTTTGCCGCGACAGAAAGTCCCGGTATCGCAAGACTGCTGGCAATGCCATCCGTTACAGACAATCTCATCCCCTCTCTGGCTACTTTCAGATTGTCCGGATTAAACCCAAGCTCTTTCCCCTTTTTGTCCGAAACCCGAAGCAAGACGGTCGGGGTAACAAGGGTCCCGCCGTTAGCCAGAGAAGCGACCGTGCGCGCCATCTGCAGGGCCGTAACCTGAAAACCGTATTGCCCGATTGAAGTGTTGTAAGTATCGCCCAAGCGCCAGAGGTCGTCGTTGAAGGTGTTCTTTTTCCATTCAGGCGTCGGCACAAGTCCGTCCTGTTCGCCATTGAGGTCAATGCCGGTGTCGTTTCCCAGACCAAATTTTTCCAGATATTCGGCGATTTTCGTAATCCCTAGGCCCTTTTGGTTTTCATATCCTCCGCCGATTGAGAAAAAATAAACATTGGAAGAAACGGCAATAGCTTGCCTCATATCTACCCAGCCGTGCGCCTTCCAGTCTTTGAAAACGCTTTTTTGCTCCGGGTTGTAAGGATTCGGAACTTCAATTTGTCCGGTAGATAGAATCTGTTTTTTCGGATCTATTATTCCTTCTTCAAGCGCCCCGACTGCGATGAAAGGCTTGACGATTGAGCCGGGAGTATAGAGCCCGCCGATAGCCCGGTTCAAAAACGGCTTATCGGAATTGGCAAGAAGCTCCCTAATAGCGTCCTTATCCTCGCCGTCAGTTATAACTCCCGAGCTGAATTCGGGAAAACTGACCAGAGACAGAACCTCGCCGGTTTTTACGTCAAGAATGATTCCCGCGCCGCCGGCAAAATCGTATTCGGCCGCTGTGCTTTTTATGAAATCATACAATTTTTCCGAAATTCGTGAATCCACAGAAAGGTAGATATTGTTGCCGTCGCGGGGCGGACGCAGCACGCTCTCCGACTGCACGTTTCCCATTACGTCGGTCTCGGTAATCTTAAGGCCGTTTTCGCCGGCCAGCGTTTCGTTGTAATAGGATTCAACTCCGTCCTTGCCGGTAAAATTCTCATCATAGTAGAAGCCGTACTTGTCTTTTGACGGATATGATACATAGCCGAGTATGTGGGCGAGGCCACTCTGCGGCGCGTAGCGCCGCAGGGAGAAATTGCCGCCGGCCGCGTCAACAATATTCCAGGCAAGCTCTTTTTTGTTGCGATCATAAATAATTCCCCGGTCGGCAAATATAATCGTATGCTTGAGGTGGTTATTTGCGCTCATTTCCTCGTAAGCCCGGCCTTCTCTGATTTGTAGCATCCAGATTTTTCCGGCAAACAAAACACCGACTAGTGCGAAAAAAATCGCAATAAACGCAAAAACTTTTTTGCCAACAGGCTGTTCCAGACGCCCTTCAAAGTGGTCAACATCAAATTCTGGAAGGTTCTCCGAATCAATAAAAATCTCATCAGGGTAAATTTCCCCTTCTCTCTTTATGACCCCTTTTTTTAACAGACGCGAGATGCGCTGGAACATAGGCACATTATACAGTTGCGGGTAGAACCGACAAATCGTCGGGACTATTTGGAAAATATCAGTCTTTGCTTCATGACTGTCGCAAGACAAAGGGCCAGGATGGCGGCGATTGAACAATAAATCGGAGCATTCGGCCCGTATCCCGAAAATACGCCGACAAAAAAGCCAAAGAAGAGAATTTCATAAAAAGAGCTGAAATAGGCGAGCGCCACTATAGCCAGAGCGCTGGCAAACCACCAAGGAAACAGAAAAATTGATAGGAATAGAAACAAATCAACAACAATTCTGATATATGTTTTTTTATTGTTCATATTCCACTTCCACCCATTTGAGTTCAAAGATATTTACCGGCAGGGAAAGCAGTAGTTCCTTGAAGGAATCAGTTTCGCTGGTGTCAATGCCGTAGACCAGGGCCATTGGTTTGCTTGAGAGCCCGGGCAATACAACGAGATCTCCTTCCGCAACCTCTTCCTGTTTCGGCACAAGGACGGAGAAATTGCCGGCGCCTTTGCCTTTGAGAGATAGGGCTATGCCGGAGCGTTCAAGCGAAGCGTCCGTAATTGTTCCCGGACTAGAAAAAAGGATGACTTTGGAAGTCTTGCCGAAAACCTCCGACACGTTGCCAATGACAAATCCGCCGGAAGAAAAAACTCTCTGTCCTTCCACCGCTCCCTCTTCTCGGCCCAAATCAATAACTAGAAAATCGTAGAGAGAATTACCGGGACCGGAGAGCACTCTGGCAAGCCGAGACTGGAAAGTCTCCCTCCTCCCCCACATTTCTTTCAGATAAAAATTTTCTTCTCTCAAAATTGAAAGCTCCGCCAAATTGCCGCGAAGCTCGTCAATCTGCCGTATTAGAGCTTGATTCTCTTCTTCAAGCTTTTGCTTGTCCCAAATCGTTGTCCTTAAATCTTCACTTATTGAAGCCAGTTTATCAGAGAAACCCCAGAGAGTTGAAGCGCTTGATTCGAAAATTCTAAAGCTCAATTGGGGAAAATTATTCTGCAAAACAAAAACTAGAAAGATGAAAACAACGGAGACAATCAAGGTTAGAAGCGGTTTGTTGTCGCGAATTTTCTTCTTACTTTTTATGCGGTAGTTCGTCGTCATGCTCTATCAATACTTCTCTAAAGCCCTCAATATCCTCAAGAATTATACCCGCCCCGCGGGCGACGGAAGTTAGTGGGTCCGGAGCTATATGGACCGGAATTTTGACTTCTTCGGCAATTAGTTCGGCCAAACCCGGTATGAGAGCCCCGCCGCCGGAGATGAAAATGCCCCTGTTCATTATGTCAGAGAGAAGTTCGGGCGGAGTGGTTTCAAGAACTTCCCGGGTTGATTCAATCAGATTGGAGATTGACTGGGAGATTGCCTCTCTAACGTCAGAATCAGTAATGATGACTTCGCGGGGAAGGCCGGTAACCAAGTCCCTACCCTTGACAGATGCTTCAAGTGGCGAACCTCCATGCAGCATATTGCCGATAGCAATTTTTATATTTTCTGCCGTCTTTTCTCCTATTAAGATTTTAAACTCACTGCGAATGTAGGAAATGATGTCATTATCTAGCCGATCACCAGCAATCCGCAGATTTTTTGAACGAACAATTCCTCCCAAAGAAATTACAGCAATGTCCGATGTTCCTCCTCCAACGTCTATAACCATTGAGCCGACCGGGTCTCTGACCGGCAGTCTAATGCCGATGGCCGCGGCCATCGGCTCTTCCACAATATGCACCTCGCCGGCGCCGGCGTTTCTCGTGGCGTCGCGGACCGCTCTTATTTCCACGTTGGTAATGCCCGAAGGCACTCCGACGACAACCCGCGGGCCAAAAAGTTTCTTGATGTCGTGCTGGGCCCTGTTCAGAAGATAAGTTATCATCTCTTCGGTAACCTCAAAGTCAGAAATGACTCCGTCAACCAGCGGTTTAACGGCGGTAATATGCTGGGGAGTTCGTCCGAGCATCTGTTTGGCTTCGGCGCCAACGGCAACAACCCTGCCAGTCTTTTGGTTTACGGCAACCACCGACGGTTCGTTTATCACCACCCCCCTGCCGCGAACATAAACCAGAGTATTGGCAGTACCCAAATCAATACCGATATCATTGGAGAGCAACCTTTTCAATTGCCCTCCTTTTTTCCATTCAAACTTATTCATCAATTATTTCAATTTTTCTACAGCTTCTTTGGCCGATATTATGGAGACCTTGCCGTCCCGTCTATCAACAAATTCCACCCCCCCGGAAGATATAGACTTCTCGCTTACAACCACCCTCAACGGTATGCCGATAAGGTCGGCATCTCCAAATTTTTCTCCGGCAGTCGCTCCGTCTCTGTCATCGCAGAGAACTTCTACGCCTTTATCAGTCAGGGTTTTGTAAATTTTCAACGTCTGCTCTTTGGCGTTTTTGTCATTGCCAAGATTTATCAAATGAACTCTAAATGGAGCAACGTTCTCCGGCCAGATCATTTCATTGTCGGAGCCAAGCGCCTCAATTATTGTGCCCATAAGGCGCGCCGGACCAATGCCGTAACTGCCCATAAATACGGGTTTTTTCACTCCGGCCTCGTCAGCATACACGAGACCTAAGGCTTCCGAAAATCTGGTGCCAAGCGTGAAAATGTTGCCGACTTCTATTGCCTTTTTGGGGATTAAATCCTCCTTTTTTAAACCAAGATCGGACAGAACTTCATCTTTGAGCACTTCTGCGTTGACGGCGATTCTTTTGCCTTCGTCTACATAAATATTGTCTTCTCCGGCAAGCGTGACAGTCTGAAATTCGTGCGAATAAGGACTAAAACTGCCCCCAGAAGCAAAGGTCAGATAAGTGATGTCTCCGAGACCGACTCTTTCAAATATCTTCACATAGGCCTTCTTCAAAGATTCGTACACTTTCCCATGCTCTTCTTTGTCTCTGCAGAAACTATAGAGATCTTTCATTATAAATTCGCGCGTTCGCAAGAGACCTCCCTTGGCGCGGAGTTCATTTCTGAATTTGGTTTGGAATTGATAAACAAGCGTCGGCAAGTCTCTGTAGGAGTGAATGTGTTCGGTTAGAAGTTTCGTCAGTGGTTCTTCGTGAGTTGTCGCTAGACCGATTTCTGTATTGTTTTTTAATTTCGTTTTGAACCAAACATCCACAACATCGTCGTCCCAGCGATCGCTTGCTTCCCACGTTTCTTTCTCCTGAAGCGCGGACATAAGAAGTTCTTGTCCGCCGAGCGCGTCCATCTCTTCGCGGATTATTTGAATTATCTTGTTAAGGGTGCGAAGTCCTAAAGGCAGGAATGAGTAAACCCCCGCCATTTCTTTGTTTATAAAGCCGGCGCGGATAAGAATTGAAGCGTTCTTTGAGACATCGTCTTTGGGCGATTCTCGGCGGGTTTTTGAGAAAAGTTTTGATTGCAGCATAAGAAGATACTACAAGAAAAAAACCCTCTAAGCAATTTGTCGGGCTGTAAATCAGCATATCGCCTCCCCGCCGGACAATTCGCACAAGTTGTTCCTTTTATACCGCAATAAACACACCCACTTGGCGGTTAAACCGCCAAGTGGGTGCTATGGGTGATGTTCTTGACTTATTAACAACATATTGTTATAATACCATCGGAAAACAGTTTATTAACTTCAACAAGGACGGATGCTATGTTCAGATATGTCTGGCAGTGGCTCAAGAAGAAAAACCAAGAGACGAAAGGAGGTTTCGGCTGGGGTCTCGTCGTGGGTCTCGGCGGATTCATTGGAGCGGTCACGGGTGCGGGGCTCCTTTTGTATTTCCTATACTAGTGTTTTGCAAAATACTAGTATAGGAAAGTTCCGAAATTTCCTTATTTTTTCCAATTTTCATAATCTTCCCATTTTCCTCATTGGTATAAATAGTCCGCAAAACAAACTACAAAATTTTCAAAATATCATTCACCGTCACTACGATCATGAATATAATCAAGAGCACGAAACCGACAGCGTTCAGGCCATTGGCGATTTTGGAATTTATACGGCTTCCTTTGACCGTCTCAATCACCAGAAAAATCAAGCGTCCGCCGTCAAGAGCCGGGAAAGGAAGTAGATTGACAACAGCAAGATTGATAGATATGAAAGCCGCCAGAGACAAAAGATAAATAAATCCGAGCTCCGTCACATTTCCGACAAGACCGACAATCCCCACGGGGCCGGTAATCTGATCCAGACTCCCCTTCCCACTTAGACTCTGGCCGATAAAATCAGCAAGCCCAACGGTAATCGCAGAGATCAGGCCGACTGTTGTCTTGCCGCCTTCCCAGAGAGCCAAGTGAAGAGGCAAACTTAAAGTGCCAATCATATCCATAGATATGCCTATTGCCTTTTTTCCAGCGACTATGCCATCTTCCGGAATCATTGCGACTTCATCAGAGAAGTTGCCCCTGCTGTAAGCCATCTCTATCGTTTCATCACTGTGAGCCTCAATAAAAACCGAGACGCCTTCGGGGCTAAGCTCGTTTAAGAGAAACTTCTTAGTTCTGACTTCAGTAATTGAGTCTCCCGGACGAAGGAGTGCTTTTTCCGCTGGAGAATTTGGCGCGATAGCCACAATAACTAACCTTGGATTCTCAACAGGCACACTCCCACCGTAAGAGACTGGCGTCGGGAGTCCGCTCATAAACCCGATTGAAATCAAAATCCAGGCAAATATGACATTGAATAAAACTCCGGCGGCAAGAATTATCGCCTGAATATATTTCGGCCGATTTACTATGCTTCGGCTACTTCCCTCTCCGGAAATTGATTCTTCATCCGGATTTTCTCCAAATATTTTTACAAAACCGCCGAAAGGTATGGCATTAACAGAATAGGTTGTCTCGCCTTTTTTCCTCCCCCAAATTCGCGGAGGAAAGCCAATGCCGAATTCATCAACACGGACCCCGCCCCACTTTGCAGCCAAAAAATGCCCTAGTTCATGAACCAAGATGAGGACAGCAAGTAAAATTATGAAAAGGATTATGCTCATGGCAGATTGTTAAAGAACAGAGTGACTATAAAAATCACCACCCAGCACTTATCGGTAAAGTCCTTAAAATCAATGTTTTTTTCTTGTAAATTTACCGCTTTGTCTATTATCATTTGCTTATCAGTAAGTGCTGGGTTTAAGAATCATATACTCTTTGCCAGTCGGCAAATCGTTATGATTCTAAAATATCCTTCTCCTTCTTGTCGCCGAAATCTTCAAGTCTTTTATTCGCCTCGTCAATTATTTTTTGCATATCATTCTTGAGACGGAACTTGTCGTCTTCGCCCATATCGCCTTTCTTTTCTTGATTTTGTATTTCGTCCCATACCCTCTCCCTCTCTATCCGCAGGGCGATGCGAGCTTCTTCCAGTTTTTGCTTTGTAACCTTTACCAAAGATTGTCTGCGTTCGCTTGTCAGCTCGGGGAAAATCACCCTCAAGCCCTTGTCGTCAACATTCACGGAGAGTCCAAGGTTGGCTTCAACGACAGCTTTTTCAATCGGTTTTATCTGCGTCATATCCCAAGGGACAATTCGCAGAGTTTTCGGATCTTCCACGCTGATACTGCCAATCTGGTTTATAGGCATTTTGGAACCGTAAGAGTCAACTCTGACCGCATCCAGAATAACCGGTGTTGCTCGGCCGGTTCTGATTGTTGAAAATTCCTTCCGGAGCCATTCTTCGGTCTCGGAGATTTTCTGTTTTAATGGAGAAAAATTATACGTCATCCCGTAGTGAAAAATGACATTACTCTTTTGGAGTAGGTTGTCTTATTGATGCTTTTGGTAATATCGACTTTTTGTCCATTGTTTTGTCTATTTTCCTGTGATTATTCACTATGTCATTTTCTACTACGGGATATTCTATCAGACAAGGAAAGATTATCAATTACATAACCGCCAGAGCAATGACGACCAAAATCGCAAATTGAAAAGCAATGCCGGGGATGCTCGCGACACCTCTGTCCTTGGCATGAATAAAATGATGAAATTTCTCTATTGAGGTGAATGGCTCACGGCGAATTTTGTAGTATAGAAAATGGAATAAATCCGGCAAAATTCCGCCTATCATTCCGAGCAGTGCGGGCCAGAAAAGATGGGTTCTGAACAGGATAATCACAGCGAGAGCGACAACTCCGATAAGACAATCTAGCGCAATAATTGACAGGTCGTGCAAAAAATACTTGCCAACGACCATGTCATTATCCAGATAATTATCATTATTGACCCGCGCAGACTTCAGCTTGTCAAAATAGTCCCAATGAGGAATAGCATCAAGCAAAAAATGACTTATGACTCCGATTCCAAAGGCGACGGCCGGATTCGCCGTTATAGCGGCCGCTAATATTCCTCCTGCAAATGCGTGTGTGGCTAGAACCATTTTTAATCTTATAACATATAACTTGTAACCTGTAACTTACAGAGGTTATTGTAGCATTGATTAAAAAAAGTAAAAACTTGCACGTTACAAGTTGCACATCAAAAGCTACATGACGCAAGCCACGTGTTCAAGAAGCATTTTCACGGAAGGCGCGCGGCTTTTTAGCTCTCTTTTGGCGGAGAGTATCTCCTCTATTTGAAACATGTTGCTGGCAATGTCCGAGGAAAGCTCTCCTTCCAGAGAATTGAGGAAATTAATTGCGCTCTCTTTATCTTTGTCGGTAATTATACTCTCTATCATTTCAAGTCTCTCCGGTACGTTTGCTTTCAAAAATTTTTTGGGGTTCAGGCCAGTCTCGCCCTCCTCGCCCTCTGGAACGGCAATTTCTACAACAAAAAATCTTGACAATAAGGTCGGGATAAAAATACTCGGGCTGGAAGCCACGACAAAAAAGTGCGTTCCCGGAGTCGGATCTTCAAAGAGTTTGAGAAGCGCGTTCTGCGCTTCGGAAGAGATTGACGATATTGAAAGTATTAAAAACTTTTTATCCCCTATGGACTTTCTGACACTCAATTCTTTGAGAATCCGGCTTTCCTCTATCCCAAAGTTGTCAAAATCAACATGCCAGATGTCAGGATTGCCGGAAATTTTGAAACCCGACTCTTCAAGACAGGAGAAAATCAAAGGTACGATATGCTCGCTCTTACCCGAAATCATATAGGCATGGTGCAGGGAATTTTCTCTTAGGGCTTTTTTTATGCTCTCCATTCTATTTGTCCGCCCGTGTGGGGCGCATTGGGGGCTATCTGTTTGAACCCTGCCCCCGGGGGTTACCTCTTGGCAATAATGCTTTTTTTGTAAGTATCAAGATGGTCCAATGCGATACCCGTGCCTCGAACAACACAATATATCGGGTCTTTGGCCAAAGTCGCCTTTACGCCAGTTCTTCTGAAAACCAGCTCCGGCATATTGCGCAACTGCGACGAACCGCCGGTCATTATAATCCCGCGATCAATTATATCCGAGGACAGTTCCGGAGGAGTCTCTTGCAACACATCCTTTATGGCCTTTATCATTTCCCGCAATTCCCTGCCGATAGCTTTAACAATCTCGTTTGTCTTGATTTCAACCGACCGAGGCAAGCCCAAAACATAATCTCTGCCTTTGATAGCCATGGAGAGCTCCTCGTCCATCGGAATTGCTGAACCGATCTGAATTTTTATATCTTCCGCGGTTTTATCACCTATGGCTAAGTTAAAAGTCTTCTTTATATAATCGGCTATGGCTGCGTCAATTCTGTTGCCGGCGCACTTGACCGAAGTGGAAGCGACAATACCGCCGAGTGATATAACCGCGACATCTGTCGTGCCCCCGCCGATATCCACGATCATATATCCCACCGGTTCATGGATCGGAATACCGGCGCCGATTGCCGCAAGTATCGGCTCTTTGACGACATAGGCGTTTCTGGCGCCGGCCTTCACAGCCGCCTCTATTACAGCCCTGCGTTCAGTAGAAGTAACTCCCGCGGGAACGGAAATGAGCACATCCGGCCTGATGATGTTCCATTTGCCAAGAGATTTTCCTATGTAATAGCGAAGCATCGCTTCGGTAGTCTTGTAATCCGCGATAACTCCGTCTTTCATCGGTCGGTAGGCCATAATGTTTTCCGGCGTCTTGCCTATCATATCTTTGGCCTCAGACCCTATGGCTAGAATCCTATTATCCTCTTCGGAGACGGCTACAACCGACGGCTCATTGAGGACTATCCCCTTGCCCGGCAAAAAGACCAAAACACTGGTTGTGCCCAAGTCAATGCCGAGTTTTTTTGAAAATAGAGCCATAAACAATGTAAAGTAGCTCTAGCTTATATATTTTGGCGTCAAAAAACAAGAAGACCCCAAATTTGTTTTTTTATCAGATTCAAGTAATATTAGTGAGCGTATGACTAGAGAAAATAGACCTGCTTGGGCGGTTGGAGGTCTTGTCGCGGTTTTGATAATAGCCGCTGTTTTGGTTGTGCTAAAAACTGGATCAGGCGGCAAGGGTTCTATAGAGCTTCACATATCCGAAGCCGGCTCAAGAGTCTTTTTTGAAAATAAGGAGAAAACCACCACCTCGGTTGACAGCCAGACTTTTACAGCAAGAAATCTCAGGTCAAAGAATTATTCTCTCATTGTGGCAAAAGACGGTTTTTGGCCTTGGGTAAAAAATATTGACATAAAAAATAGCGCGGCCGTAACTCTCTCAAGCTGGAGTCTGCCTAAGATTGTGAAGCAGGAGGAAGTATTGTCCGACGATGAGAACTATTCAGAAATTTTATCGCAGATAAACAATGGCATCTTAGCTGGGGAGGGCAACGCGCTTGTATCGAGTGACAGCAATTTCAAAGTTTGGGTTGATAAGAATACAATCTTTGCGGAATGGGCGGGAGAGAAGACAGAAACCCCATATTACTTCTGTGACAGCGGCGAGTGCGATTCACGTATTGTGGTTTTGGACTCCGCTTCAAATATTTACTCATTATCCTTCTTTAAGAACCGTGAAGACGTTTTGGTTTTTGCAAATAGCGAAGGAGTTTATGCCATAGAGATAAACAGAGCCGGTACGCAAAATTTCCAACCGATTTTAAGAACAAACGGGGAGACCAGATTTTACACCGAAGATGGGGCAACTTTCTTCATCCTCCAAAATGGCTCCTTATTAAAGGCCAACTTGTAGCTTCTATTTCGACAAACTTTCCGTTCCCGCAATAATTTGTGCAAAAAGGCCGCCAGAGGTTAGTATTTGATTGATGAAGATTTATAAGGTTATACCCATAACTAGAGGCGTCTCAAAGGAAATTCTTACCTATTTTGGACCCGATTCCATACCGGCGGGCGCTTTAGTTTCAGTGCCCTTAAGAAGAAAAAGCTCTCTCGCCCTAGTCATTGAAAGCGAAGGGGTGGTGGCAGCCCGCACCAAAATCCGAAAATCCGATTTCTCTTTAAAGAAAATCGGGGGAGTAAAAACTGAAAACTTCTTGTCACAAACTTTTATGTTCGCGGCGCAGGAAACTTCCGAGTGGTTTGCCACCCCGCTCGGCGCGACCCTAAATACCCTTCTGCCGAAGATAATCCGAGACAATGCGGCAAAAATCAGAACAGGGCAATTTTCGCCGAGATCAAACAGTCACGAGAAACTGCTCATTCAAGCCGATGATGAAGAACGGTTCGCCAACTACAGAAGTCTAATCAGAGAAGAGTTTGCCCGAAGGTCGTCTGTGTTTTTCTGCGCACCGACAATTGAGGATATCAGAAGAACGAGAGACCTGCTTACAAAGGGTATAGAAAAATACACGGCGGTTTTTCACAGCGAATTGGGCAAGAGAGAGTTCCGCGAATCAATCTCGCTTTTGGAGAATGAAGACCACCCCTTGCTTATAATCGCCACTGCCTCATTCCTCTGTCTCTGCCGAAGTGACGTCCGAGTAATCGTTCTAGACAGGGAAAATTCCCGCAACTTTAGAACGCAGTCAAGACCTTTCATTGACCTGCGGAGATTCGTCGAAAAGTTTGCAAGACTGTCCGGCGCCCGTTTCATTGCCGGCGACATAATGCTCTCCGCAGAAACAATCTGGAGAAAAGACAAGGAGGAGTTTGTGGAGTTTTCTCCGCTTAAGTTCCGCCCCTTGTCGCCGGCCAGAGGAATGATTATTGACATGAAAACCGAACGGGGAAAATTCAGCTCGGATTTCAGAGTCATAAGTCCGGAACTTGAAACACTCATTGGAGAAACGAGAGAAACCAACAGTCATTTGTTTATCTTCTCCGCCAGAAAGGGCCTATCGCCGACAACCGTCTGCGGAGATTGCGGCAAGGTTGTTTTGTGCAATAGGTGCAGCTCTCCGGTCGTGCTCTATAGCGGCAAGGGAGACAAGGAAAATTTCTTCCAATGCAACCGCTGCGGGGAGAGGCGCGGGGCCGCCGAGCGATGCGTCAATTGCAAGAGCTGGAAACTGACGACTCTGGGCATCGGCATTGAGCTTGTTGAACAAGAGCTGAAGAAGCTTTTTCCAAAAATTCCGACATTTTCGATGGATAAGGAAAGAGTGAGCACTCCAAAGAAAGCAGTTGAACTTATTTCGCGCTTTGAAGAAACTCCGGGAAGCGTCCTAATCGGCACGGAGATGGCTCTGAATTTCCTGTCCAGCAAATTGGGCGCTTGTGCCGTAGCTTCCATTGACTCACTGCTTTCCGTTCCCGACTTCAGAATAAATGAAAGAGTTCTCTATCTTTTAGTCAAAATGCGCTCACTTTCACAGAAGAAATTTTTGATACAGACTAGAAATGCGGATGCTAAGATTTTTGATTTTGTATTGAGAGGCAACTTGATTGATTTTTATCGGGAGGAAATAGAAGAACGGAAAAAGTTTCTGTATCCCCCATTTTCAGTTTTCATCAAAGTCACGGCGGAAGGCAGGAAACTCGCCGTAGAAAAAGAGATGGAAAAACTGCAAAAGATATTTGCCGAATATGAACCGCGTATTTTTGAAAGTCTTCTGCCGAGCCCGAAAGGCAATTTCTCCAAAAATATGCTTCTGAGGGTTGCCCCTGACGACTGGCCAAACCATGGCTTATCGGACAAAATCAAGGCTCTGCCGCCATATTTCAATGTCAAGGTGGACCCGGAAAGTTTGCTGTAAAGATGCGGGATTTTTGAACTTAATTCTCGGCTGTGATAATTTAGAGGTATGGTAGAGATATTCCAAAAGGAAGATAAGATTCTTCGCCAGAAATCAAAAGAGGTTTCGCTCAAAGATATAAAGGGGACAAAAATCAGGAAAATTGTCGCGGATATGAAAGAAGCGCTGGACTCTCAAGAGGACGGCGTGGCTATTGCCGCCCCGCAGATTGGAGAGCTTTTGAGAATATTCGTCATCTCCGGCCGAGTTATGAATATTATTAGAGGCGAAATGAAGGGAAAGGTTCCCTACCCGGATACAGTCTTTATAAATCCAAAGATCACCAAGCGTTCCCGCGAAAAAATGCTTATGGAAGAAGGTTGCCTCTCGGCGCGCTGGCTTTACGGCAAGGTGCGAAGGTCAAAGAAAGTTGTACTTGGGGCCTACGATGAGGAAGGCAACTTTTTCACAAAGGGCGCGTCGGGGCTGATGGCGCAAATTTTCCAGCACGAGACTGACCACCTTGAGGGAATATTGTTTCTCGATTCTGCTATAGAGGTAGAAGACATCCCGCCGGAAAAACTTCACCAAAGACATGTCTAAAAAAATCCACTTTGCCTTTTTCGGCACACCGCAGTTCTCGGCAAATATCTTATCCACTTTGGAGAAAAACGGCTTTTCCCCCGACCTTGTGATTGCCGCGCCTGACAAACCGGTGGGCCGAAAGCATACAATCACGCCTCCTGCCACGAAAGTTTGGGCGCAAAACAGGCAAATTCCGGTGCTTCAGCCGAAAACCCTAAAGGATGATGCCTTCAAAATTGAGCTTAAAAAATACACGCCCAAAGGCGGTTGGGATGTTTTCATCGTAGCCGCTTACGCAAAGCTGATTCCTAGAGATGTTTTTGATATTCCAAAAGCAAAGACCCTTAATGTGCACCCTTCTCTTCTGCCGAAACTTCGCGGTCCGTCCCCTATTCAATCGGCCATCCTTACCGAAAACGAAACCGGTGTTACGATAATGCAAATAGACGAGGAGCTTGACCACGGACCGACAGTCGCAATAAAAAAGGTCAATATTAACGACTGGCCGATAAAATTAAGCAAGCTTGAAGAGATTCTGGCCGAAGAAGGCGGCAAACTTTTAAGCAGTGTTTTGCCCGACTGGGTTTCCGGGAAAATACAAGCACAGCCGCAAGATCATTCAAGGGCGACTTTCACCAGCAAACTTACCACGGCAGACGGACTTCTTAATCTAAAAGATAATCCAGCTGATAACATCCGCAAGATTATGGCTCTGTCGGAGAGGTCGGGGGCTTTCTTCTACACTGAACACCCCAAAGGGTCAGGCAAAAAAATAAGAGTTAATGTGAAAGACGCTCGTTTGGAGAACGGCGAACTGCTGATTACCAGTGTTGTGCCAGAAGGACGAAAAGAGATGAGCTGGGACGATTTCAAAAGAGGATTTCTCCCCTAGCCACTCCTTATTCCAGCAACTCGGCATAGTCAGTGCTTGGATTGGCAATAGCGGCAGAATAATAACCGGAAACCTCGTTTTCAATAGATTGATTTAGGAAATAAAGAATTATGGCTAAGAATGCCGCGCCCAAAAGCACTCCTGTGGTTACGCCTGTGTTTACTTTTTGATTAAGGTTCATCCCGTTAGAAACTATTTACGGTTCCTGCGGCCGAATCCGCCAAGGCCTTTTAATATATTTTTTACGGTGGCGGCTCCCCTTCTCATCAAAGTGGTATTTCTATCCTTGTGTTGGGTAATCAGTCTTACTGTCTCGTCCTTGACTTCGTCTATCGCGGTATATAAGTCGCTTCTTTCGGAGACGGCATAAAAATCCTTGCCGGCGATGTGGAGATTGACTTCGGCCTTGAAAATGTCTCCCGACCTGTGATGCCTTGTGGTTTTCCCGATTTCCACGTCGCATTTCACGCTTTGGTCATTCGGAGAGATAAACTTGTCAAAAGCAGACAACCTTTTGTCCAGATATCCCGAAATAGCCGGCGTCATCTGAATGTTTGTTGTTTTTACGTTAAGGCGCATCTTGACTTTTGTATTATTATAACAATTTTGATTCCTTATTCCTTATTCCTTATTCCTTATTCCTTATTCCTTATTCTTTATTCTTTATTCCTTATTCTTTATTCCTTATTCCCTTTTATACTTTCCCATCAATTCTGTTTCGGCAATTACGTGCCCGGCCATTGCCTTCTCCACTGCGCTCGCCAGACTCCCCGGAGACAGATCAAGGGTTGAGTCAAGGGCGAAGAGCTTGAAGAAATATCTGTGTTCGCCGTAAGGCGGGCAAGGTCCTTCATAAACACCCGACCCGCCCGTATTCCTGCCGGGAATAGCGTTCGGCATTTTGCCTGATTCGACATGAGTGGTTTTCGGGTCAATATTAAACAAGACCCAATGTATCCAAGTGCCGTCGGAGCGGATATCTTTCGGAACATCGGGGTCATTAACTATCAATACCAGAGATTGCGCGTCTTTCGGCACATTTTCAAAATAAAGCGGCGGGCTTATGTCGTCTCCATCGCGGGTGTATTTGGCGGGTATTAGGCCCGAGTTGTTGAAAGCAGAGCTGGTGATTTTCATCCCGTTAGAAATTAATTAGTTAGTTTTGTAAATTACATTCTGTATAGTCAATGTGGTAAGTATAAATATAACGTGAATTGCGTAACAACGGAAATGCTTATACCCCGACTTGCTTACATTGCTTCTTTTACAAACAGTACTGTCATTACTCTGCGAGTATTATCATTTCATTCAGCATTTCCTATTTCTTACGGGATTCATCCCTTTTATTATAACAAACTGGCGCGCCCCTTAAAAACGGGACGCGCCAGAGCCATCTCCACCGAGAACTACAGTTTCATGAACTTACCTGTACCCCAGTTGGGATCAGGACATGGGAAGTTGAAAATCCGGCAGCGTTTGCACGGTTCTCCGTTAGCGGGACCTCTGCACGGAACGTACTCCCGAACATCATCCACGGCTGAAGGTAGGCTGAACCGTATACTCCTCTGCGGATTCTGAAGATCTCTCAGGATGTTGTTGGCGAGCTGCGTAAACTCTCTGAAGAGTTGCCCGCCAGCTTCAGGATACTCTGTAACAACCCGAAGAAGTTGGGTTTGAGGACTCTCTTGTTTTTCGTCTTCTCTCACCCGACGCTTCTCCTCCTCATCAAACCGCCACAGGTTGTAGGCGGCTAGGCGTTTCATGAACTCCTTACGAAGCCATTCGGGAACTTCAATTTCATCAGGTCTGTACTCTTTTACCGCCATCTTCCCTCTCCGGCTGGAGGACTGTTTCCGTCTTCATTTTTACATCAGAACTCAATATTAGTCAACGCCCAAAGAGCCCACCTTGGTAAAAAAGAAACCGCCTCGCCAAAAGACTGACGAGGCAGTTCTTTTCGGTACACCGCTCAATTGTTCTACTGCAGTGTTTTGCAAAACACTAGTATAGGGAAAACGAGGGGGGATTGGGGGGTTGTGTGATTTATAGCAGGGGCTGTTCTATGCTAAAAATACATTTTTTGGTATATTATTTTAGTTCGTATCTAATTCCCCGGTAGCTCAGCGGTACCTGCCTGCCGGTAGGCAGGGAGTGGCTCGCCTGTTGTGTAAAATATGAGTCAACAAGGTTACTATGTCTATGCAATAAAAAGCCAATCAGATGGTAGAATTTACGTTGGCATGAGCGAAAACCCGGAACAAAGGTTGCTAAGTCACAATAAAGGTGATACAAAATCAACAAAAAATTTCAGGCCTTGGATTTTTATATATAAAAAATTTGTTGGAAATAGAAACGAGGCAAGGTTAGAAGAAAAACGTTTGAAATCAGGGTACGGTAAAGAGTTCTTAAAATCTATAAAATTACACATTCCGGAGTAGCTCAGCGGTAGAGCGGCCGCCTGTTAAGCGGTTGGTCACAGGTTC
>Ga0155875_123_pt1 | contig 44089 bp, 47 predicted proteins | sample RifCSPlowO2_01_FD_107529 | JGI IMG/M metagenome (GOLD analysis project Ga0155875, IMG submission 107529) | Candidatus Zambryskibacteria bacterium RIFCSPLOWO2_01_FULL_45_21
AGTTGATGCCCGTCAAAGTCTTTCGCGTAATAGATGTTTCCATCCAAATCGTGGAGAAAATACAAATAATCAGACTCTTGCGGTTCAATCGCCGCTTTCAATGAATCCAGTCCCGGACTGCTTATAGGCCCCGGTGGAAGGCCAGTATTGGTATAAGTGTTATAAGGAGAGTCAGTAGCCAAATCATTCCTAGTCAGGGAATAAGTGCCCTTGCCGTTCACATAGGCGAAGGATGCGTCCACCTGAAGTGCCATATCAATCTCTATTCGTTTCCAGAGAATTCCCGAAACAATTCGCCGCGATTCGGGGGTATTGGCTTCTTCCTCAACGATAGAGGCCATAATTAGAATTTCTTCCGGACTTTTGCCGGACTTATCAATCAAGGGTTTCAATTCTTCAAATTTGGACAGAAAATTATCTTCCATTCTTTTGGCAACAGTCATAGCGTCAATGTTTTGCGGAAAAAAGTAAGTATCGGGGAAAAGCATTCCTTCCTTGGCAATTGACAAAAATTCTTCCGGGTCAAACAGGTCAAACTGAGTTTCGAGAAGTTCGGCAATCTGAAAAATATTGAAGCCCTCGGGGATAGTCACCTTCTTCGCCGTTAGATTGAAATTGCCCTGCGTTAAGCGACGGCTTAGGGAGAAAACGTCGGCTGGTTGGTTGAAAAAATAGTCACCCGCCCTTATACTCCCGCTTCCGCCTGAAAGAACCACAGAAACTTTGAACCAAAACACCGACCGCACCAGCTTCTCTCCTTCAAGCTGGCTGGCGACGGCGGAGAGAGAATCTCCGTCTTTAATCTGAAGTATCGTATGGGCCGGGAAAAGTCGCGGGGGCGACCAGAACAGGGCATTGAAAATTCCAAGCAAGACCAGAATGGCAAAGCTGCCGGCTATTTGCTTCTCTTTCTTTGTTATTTTTCTCCAATATGAAAACCCAGTGTTTATATTCATTATTCCGAAAGCTAAACCGGCAGATTTGGCGGCGGTTCCGCCTTTTTGGAAACAAGGCGGGAGAAAGTCGGGGTTGAAGAGACAAGTCCCGGAAAGTGGAAAATCGTAGCTAATTCTTCAGTCGTCAAAATAAAACGTTTAGTATGAAAATTTCTATAAGGCGGATGGAAAAACGAACGGCGTTTGTAAGCGTCAAGCATTTTTCTTTCATTGGCTCGCTTTCGCGTGCCGCGAAAATCCTGCCACGGATAGTCAAAATCAGTGGGCCAAGCTCGCTTGAAACCGTTTAGGTTGTTTGAGCCAAACTGTTTGAAACTGCCAAGTATGCCGGGGACATTGGTGGAATTGTAAATATCCTTTTTGGCTATATACACAAGGCGAATGGCGGCATCAAAAGGAAACTTTGAAATACTGCGTTCAATAGCCGTAATGGTCTGTTTTTGGGTATCGGTCAGATTGGTGCTGGTTATATCCTTGCCCTCGCCGGGTTTGAACACAGCTTCGCTGATAATCTTTTTAATCTCTTCCTTGGCGGCCTTTGTCCAATCGGATCTCTTCAACAGACGCAATTCTTTCAACCCCTCCGACTTGTGCGCTTGAATCAATATCTGTATCCAGGCCTGCTCTCCGGGTTTAATAGAGCCCAGATATTCAATAACTGCAGTCAGCGGATCAATCTTGTATTCCTCTTTCGGGTCTTTATCCAAGCCATAGTCAATATATGACTTTATCGGGTAGGCATCGACTTTTGAAAGAGCCATTTGCGCGCCCCACATTGATATCTCCGCTGGATTATACAGCACACCAAGTGAGTAATCAGAGGATTCATGAATCTCTACTGCCGGATATTGGGAGTAAATTTGGGTTTCAACGATACTTCTAAACTTTACTGGCGTCCAGATAAAGAAATGCACCTGTCCGCCGATTGACACCATCTCTAGAGAAAACCATGGCCTGGTCCTACCTTTGAAATAAACGTCAATGAGGTTTCCGGTGCTTACTTGATGCATCGCTGTTATCACTATCTCCATAGCGGCAGGAGACTTTTCCACCTCTTTCGGAACTTTAAGCTCAAGCAAAACGTATTTCTGCTCAGAATTCCACTTTGTCCTGACATACCGCAGCCAAGTCTGGACAAACGTAACCAGAAGAACAATCGGCAGCCAAACCGGAAGGACCTTCCAGATTGTTCTGAAGACATCAGAAAAAACCTCTCGGAAACTTGGGTCAGAGATTAGTCTGTCAAACATATAGAATATTTTATCGCATTAAACTCTCGGCTACAAATTAAATCACCCCCCGCATATACGTGGGGGGCGGTTTAATGCGTTTACTTCTCGTCTATGTTGTGATACTTGCCTTCCTTGTCTTTGTAGAAATACTTTGGATTCTGCAAATTTACCAAAATTGTGTTCTCCTTGACATATCTCTCCTTAAGAACTTTCTCCACAACCTTGTCTCTGACCATAGGACCGTGCTTTTCAATCAATTTTTTTATAACATCCTTGACTACTCCGCTCATATATCCCCACTCCTTAAGGGCATAAAGTCCTCGTCCAACCAAGACAAACCTGTCATCCTTTATGAGCTCATTGTGAGTAGTGGCAACGTGGGCCTTCTTGTTGAAATACTCCGATATCGCCTTCGCGACTTCTCTGAAGTGGATGGGAGAACCGTGTTTGCGGATAACTAGGAAAGCGTAGTCGCGCATTCCCTTCGCTTTGATATTCGGAGATTCTATTTTCCCCCATTCGCCCAGTGGATTCTTGGCAATTCTATGACTTACCGAAAGCCATCTCTTCACAACTTCATCATCTTTGTATTCATCGGCAACTTCTTTTATATATTCAAGAAATGACTCAATCATATCCGGCTCTGCAATCAGGTCGTCGTCCTCCAGCTCCGAATAAAGCTTTTTTAGAGAGCTGTGGATTTTGTCAGCCAAATCTTTGTCCACATACCATCGGTGCTTGAAGTGGTCGTCTTCTTTTTCACGAGTAAAATGCTCTCCGATAACCAGCATAAAGTGAACGTGGTTCTTGGTGCTGTCATCTTTCGCAAAATGATTGAGCAGGTCTTCTTCGGCCACTATCCCGCCAAGCGCCTTGATTGCATCTCTCAATTCATTAAAAATGGCCTTCTCTTTCAGATACTCTTTTGATTTTCTGATGGCGCCTAGAGCGTGATTTTCTATCTGCCTTACACGTTCTCTGGTAATGCCATACTTTTTGCCTATGCTCTCTAGAGTCATGCGCTCAGCCTTCTCATCAAGTCCGTAACGACGAGTAATAACATCCCGAGCCCTATCGCTAAGGGAGTCTAGTAAATGCCTAACAACCTGCTTCGGTTTGAACGAGAGCTTGGTTGTTTTCTGCGGGCTTTTTGTGCTTACTGTAGTCATATTGTTATATTTGGCTAATTTATTACTCTATCTTTTTAGATATTTGTAAATACCTTTATATCACTTGACCTTTTTAAAGTCAAGTACTTTATAACACAATGTTTATAAGTCTGTTTTTCACATAGAAAACCCGCTTAACTTCCCCGCTCTCAATCCATTTTTTAATTTCGGGCAATGCAATCGCCAGCGACTTGACAGACTCCTCGTCAATACCGGCTTTGGCTGAAATAACTCCCCTATTTTTGCCATTTACTTGAACGACAATCGTAACTTCGCTTTTTTCTATTTTCTTCGGGTCAAACTCCGGCCATTTCTCTTCGTGTATGGAGCCCTCATTGCCGATATCGTGCCAGATTTCTTCCGTAATGTGCGGGGAGAATGGCGCCAGCAGTTTCAACAACGTCTCATATTGATTTTTGTTTACACCGGATTTCTCCGCCTTGTTGACAAACTCCATCAGAAAGGACACCGCCGTATTTATTTTTAGAGATCTTAGAATTTCTGTTATGGATTTTATAGTCTCGTGAAGCTTTGTTTCCACTTCGTCATTGGCCTTTGGCTCAAGGTGGTCTTTCAGTTTCCACACACGTTCAAGAAATCGTCTGACGCCTATAATACTATCCGGACTCCAAGGATAGGAGCCAACTTCATTGTAGGGACCGATAAAAGCCAAGTAAGTTCGTACCGTGTCCGCCCCTAGCCGCTCCACGTAATCGTCCGGATTTACGACATTTCCCTTTGATTTGCTCATCTTGTTGCCGTCGGGACCAAGTATCAGTCCGCGATTCATTCGGCAGACATATGGCTCCGGCTCATTGACCAGACCGAGGTCGTGGAGCGCTTTGTGAAAAAATCGGCTATAGAGCAAGTGCATCGTCGTATGTTCCGCTCCGCCGGAATAAAAATCCACAGGAATCCATGCTTTCATTTTCTCTTTTGATGCAAACTCTTTCTCGTTATTCGGGTCGGTGTATCGGAGAAAATACCAAGACGAATCAATAAAAGTATCAAAAGTGTCTGTTTCTCTTTTTGCTTCGCTTCCGCATTTGGGACATTTAACATTTACCCAATTGGTAACTTTTGCCAGAGGCGACTTACCATCTCCCGTTGGTAAATAATCTTCAATATCGGGCAGAATCACCGGCAAATCTTTTTCCGAGACAGGAACAGCTCTACACTTGTTGCAATGGATTATTGGAATAGGACACCCCCAATATCTCTGACGTGATATCACCCAGTCGCGCATTTTGTATGTTGTTTTTCTTTCACCTCCTGCAAATTTTGTAATTTCTGGAATTACCTCTCTGGAATCCCTACCATTAAATTTTCCAGAGTTTACCAATCGTCCCTCTAATGCAGTTGGAGATTCGGCAAGTCTGCCAAGTAAAATAAAAAGTGCTGATTTATAATTGTTATCATCCGGCTCAGGTAATCCTTCAGGAATTAAAGTGTTAAGCACCTGCTTATTACCCGGTATAATTACCGGTTTAATTTTCAAATCAAATTTTTTGGCGAATTCAAAATCCCTTTCATCGTGCGCCGGTACTGCCATAATCGCTCCTGTCCCGTATCCTCCCAAAACATAATCAGCGACCCAGACAGGGATTTCTTCTTTATTGGCGGGATTAACAGCTTTCACTCCTTTTATCTCTACTCCAGTCTTTTCTTTGTTCTCTTGTCTTTCCAACTCCGTTTTGCCTTTTGCTTTCTTTATATAGCTTTCAATTTCTTCTTTATTCGTAATTCCCCGCCCGACTGGACGACCCAAATCGTTCGGGCGGGCTAATTCCTTATTCCCTTGTATTATCTCTAGCGCTTTTTCAGGAGATAACACAAGATACGTCGTCCCGAATATTGTATCCGGTCTGGTTGTGAAAACCTTAACAACCGGAAGCTTAAAGCTTGAAGCTTTTAGCTTAAAGCTTATTTCTGCTCCTTCGGATTTTCCTATCCAATTCTTCTGTGAATCTTTTATCGGCTCTGGCCAATCAAGTTTCTCCAGATCTGAAATAAGACGGTCTGCATAATCAGTAATACGCAGCTGCCATTGCTTCATTTTTCTTTGCTCAACTTCATGACCACATCTCTCGCAGTGTCCACCCGTCACCTGTTCGTTTGCTAAAACAGTTTTGCAAGACGGGCACCAGTTCACTGTCGTTTCAGCTTGATAGGCCAGATTATTTTCAAAAAGTTTTAAAAACAGCCATTGCGTCCATTTGTAATACTCCGGATCAGATGTTACAACTTCGCGCGACCAGTCAAACATCGCGCCCATTGAGCGAAGCTGCTTGCGCATATAATTGATATTTTCATATGTCCATTTTCGCGGATTTTGTTTATTCTTTATAGCAGCATTTTCTGCAGGCAGTCCAAAGGCGTCAAAGCCCATTGGGAACAAAACATTTTTGCCCTGCATTCGCTTGAAGCGCGCGTAAATGTCCATTACCGAAAAAGCGTACCAATGACCGACATGAAGATCTCCTGATGGGTAAGCAAACTCTACAAGGATAAATTCATTATCCTTTCCTTTCTTTCCATCAGATGTTTTATGAAGATTTTGCTTATCCCATCTATCCTGCCATTTAGATTCTATCGTTTTTGGATCATATTCGGACTTTGCCATAATGTGTAATCGTAACTAAAAAAGTCGTCCCACACAAATATCCGTGCGGAACGACTTTTTCAACAACTGTAATTGGTTTATCTACTGAGTGTTTTGATTGGCGGGTATCTCTCTGGATCTATCGTGCGAGTGAAACACTGCCTGCCAGCTTCATGCTGCCAGTTTTCAGACTCAAATCCATATTCCGAATACCTCATAGCTGCTGATTTAGACCCAGAATCCCTTGAGGGTAAATTGAAATCAGCACAAATTTCAAATGACAACCCGCCCGTCCTTCTGTACTCATAACTAGCACCTGTCTGCGAATCAACTGGAATACCGAAACTTGAAATGGGGTCTTTTAGTTCTTCTAAACTTGTCGGCACAGTCTGCTTTAGCTGCCAATAATTTACAACCTGACTTTGAATTGACTGCAGATCGGCAATTTTCTGATCATCATAACGCATCAAACGCTGGGTTTTGGGCGAGCCAATTACGGAGAATCCTGCTATTATCGCCGCAATCAACAAGACTCCGACGACAATAGCCCACGTCTTTCTTTTTGAACTGTTCAGACGGTCACGCAAATCTTCAAGCACATATCCGAACACCGCCGCGGCAACCACTAGGACCGAAAGTACTTTAAGGATGAAGGCGGTGGTTAATTCTCTTCCGTCAAGGAAATAATAAACGAGTGTTACTAAATCGCCCGCAAGTACTACGCCTGCGACAAAGAGCGTGAGCACAAGAAGCCAGCGTCTTACCCAAATTTGTTTTTTGGCCGGTTCGCGATTATAAATTCTATAAACAAAAAGCGAAAGAACAATCAATATCGGAAAGAAAATTATAATGGTCGCTACTGGAAAGCTGATTGAAGATGAAGAGTAGAAGTCATATTGATCAATCTGCGGAAATGCTACGTTAATGACCCTAAACAAAAGATTGATAAGCGCTATAACAACAGCATAAAGAGCTACTATGACTCCCAAATGGAGAAAGAAGTCCTTAGGTGTTGTTCGCCCGCCTAAGTTTTGATTATTAAAAGTTTGGTGGGTTCGCCCGCTTAAGTTTTGCGAAGCAAAATCTTGAGGGGTTCGTGAATTGTTTTCTTGGTTCATAATTTAATAATTATATAGCACAATTTACTTAAATTTACTTATTTGGTTACTTAATTAACTAAATTTGACTAAACTTGGCGGTTTAACCGCCAAATGATAAAATCTAGGTATGAGCAACAGAAAGACCCCTCTCGTTATCAACGAGCACTACCATATTTTTAACAGAGGTGTTGATAAACGCGCTATATTTCAAGACAAAACGGACCTTGATCGTTTCTTTGCAAGTATGCAAATTTTTAATTCTATCAAACCCATAGGAAGTATTTTCGAGAGCAACTTCCCCACTTGGCGGTTAAACCGCCAAGTGGCCACACCTTTGGTAGAAATAATTGCTTATTGTCTAAATCTGAATCACTTTCATTTGATATTAAAACAGGTGGCAGAAAACGGTATAACAGAATATATGAAAAGATTGTCCGGAGGTTACACTTGGTATTTCAATAATAAATATAAGAGAAATGGTTCTTTGTTCCAGGGCACTTTTAAGTCTATTCACATAGACTCAGATGAGTATTTACTCCACCTGAGTGTATATGTAAATTTAAACAATAAATTGAATGGAGAGATTATTCCATTAAGTAAATCTAGCTGGGGCGAATACGTATTGAACGACATAGGTATCTGTAACCCTAAAATTATATTAGATCGATATACAAACAAAAATGATTACAGTAAATTCGCAAAATCCTCTTTTGAAAATATATTGATGACAAAAAATCAGGAGAAGGAGTTGCAAGGTTTTCTCTGAATTCTGCTTTCTATCTCTACTACTGCCCCCTTGGCGGTTTAACCGCCAAGGGGGTTTATTCTATAGCACCGCCATTTTCTCGGAGATAGAAAATTATCAACTTCGGTCTTGAGGAGTGTCTGGCATTCCTTCTTATCCGAGATAAGCTGAGAGTATTGCATCAACCTGTTTTTGATTTCCGCAGGTAGTGGTCTTTCAAATACCGTCTCCCCGATTTTATCGTTAACCCAATATTTCTTATCCATATCTATCCACACCACTTCTTTCTCGTTAATTCCAACTTTCAACGGAAATGAAGCGGGAGTCGCTCGGTGTTGGATTGTAATCAATTTCGATATTCATGTTGTAGATTGGACCAATAATTTTCTTAGATCTTAAACCCAATAATCCATTCGACTGTGCTCAGGATCTTCGAATTTCAAATTATATTTTAAATTCTACGACATCACCGTCCTGCACCATATACTCCTTGCCTTCTATTCTAACCCAGCCTTTTTCGCGTGCTTTGGCGTACGAGCCGGCTTCAAGCAATTTGTCGCAGTGAATTACTTCAGCTCTAATAAACTTGTCTCGAAAGTCAGTGTGTATTGCCATGCCAGCTTCTGGCGCTGTAGAGTTTTGTTTTATCGTCCAGCCCCTTGTCTCATCTTCTCCGGTTGTAAAAAATGTCATTAATCCCAAAAGCTCGTATGATTTGGAAATAAGACTGTCCAAACCAGTTCCAAATATGGGATCAATTTTTATGTAGGTGCCGGGAACTTTGGAGGAAAAATCTCCTTCAATATTTTCTTCCGCTTCAGACGAATTAAGAATATAAAGTATGGGTTTTGCCGAAAGCAGATGAAGCCCTTTTATTACTTTTTTTTCATTTTCATTAAATGACCCCCTACTTGCCATTTTGCTGTCTTTAAGCAAATTTTCCACTTTCAGCAATACTTCTTGTTCAAAAATTGCGTCTTTGTCTCTTGCCTGCGCGTTGCGCGCAAGCAGGCCTCTTTTTACCTCCTTACGCAGACCCTCCAATCTATTGCCGACAGTCTGAAGGTCCGCCAATATAAGTTCCAAATTTATAACTTCAATATCAGATACGGGATCAACCTTGCCACCTACGTGAATTACCTTTGTATCTTTGAAGACACGCACCACTTCCGCAATAGCATCGACTTCTCTTATATTTGATAAAAATTTGTTGCCTAAGCCCTCGCCCTCGGAAGCGCCTTTTACAAGCCCTGCAATATCCACGAACTCCACAATCGCCGGAATAGTTTTTGCCGATTTGCTCAATTTGGAGAGCTTCTCCAGCCGTTCGTCCGGAACAGGCACAATGCCGACAGACGGGTCAATTGTGCAGAAGGGATAATTTTCCGCCGGAACAGACTTCTTCGTCAGCGCGTTAAAAAGCGTTGATTTGCCAACATTCGGGAGACCAACTATGCCAATAGATAAAGACATGCAGATAAGAATAGTGAATCACGAATAAAGAAGCAAGAAAATTAAACAAGTAAATAACAAATTATTGACATAACTTGTATTATAATATATAATTGAACGTGGAAACGCACACTCCAACAAGGAGTCAGGCATGCCCGGCAAAACCTTGGTCTATGTGCATAAAAGCAAGACACACGGTTATTTGAAGTTCCCCGATGGAACCAGAAGCGCCGAGTTTACCAGTATAGCTAGTGGAGCTTTGTGCTTCCTGATCGGCGTGCTTGAGGAGAGAGCGGATCCGGACGAACTCAAGAGTATCCTTAAACAGCTCAAATCTACTTCTCTCGAAACAGGATCAACCACCGGTAAACCCGTCATCTTGGAGCTGAAGATCATTTCTTCACCTCCAGGTCCATCACTGAACTAGGGTTTTTCCCCTCATCTGGTCGTCCCGCGAGAAGTTGCGCTCACGCGCTATCTCGCGGGGCGTTTTTGTATTTAAGACCTACTACTATTCAACATTCTTGATTTCTTATTCATTACTTACTTTCCTTTCTTGCCAAGCTTGTAAACCCGCTTTTTCAGACTTTCTCTCCGCCACATTCCAAAGTGCTTCAAATAGCCGAATTTACGGACATAAATCGGCGAAAATCCGGCAAACCACAAAATCCCCTTTCGCAATTCATTTGTCGTATCGCCAAAAACCAATCTCTGAATTATCGGCGCCGTATCCGAAGTTATGAACATTGTTGCCGACCTGCCTTTTAGCAGTCTCTGCCAGATGTATCCTTTGTCGGGAAACCTAAAGGCAAAACCCGGAAGCCACGCCCTGTCAAAAACTCCTTTCAATTGCGCCGGCATTGTGGACCACCACGACGGATAAAAAATAATGAAGTGGTCGCACCATTTTATATTTTCCTGCAGAGCCAAGAGGTCCGGCTCAAGCTCCTGCACCGCTCTGTACCCCTTGTGAAGCACGAGGTCAAATTTCATTTCGTCCAAATTCATCCTGCGAACATCGTGTCCGGCTTCAAGAGCTCCCTTTTCATACTCGGAGGCCAGAGTACCGTTCAAACTGTCCGAATCCGGATGGCCTAATAATATAAAAATCTTCTTTGCTCGCATTTTAATTTCTGTTTTAGCTACTTTGGTTTTTAGACTCGTTCATTATACGGGCAAGCTCTGCTTGATGCCTCTGCATAACCTCCATTACCGCCGCTTGCTGGTCCTTGCCTCCATCTTGAAGTTCTTTCACCTCTTTCGCTATACGTTCAAAAAATTCCGGATTTTTTTCCAAGACGGAAAATATCATCTCCCTCTGCTGCGGCGGAACATCTTTTAGCTTTGATTCAACGAGTTTTCTGAATAGGAAATTCATAAATTTAACTTACAACAGACTACCAACAACCTACTACAAACTGAAATAGTTTTTATTTATTTTGCGAATTTAGATATGCCAACACTCCGTAAAGTCCGCCCAAATCACCCAAGACAGACTTCTTGATTGGCGGAATTCGAGGAAAGATTTTCAGATTTTGAGTTAAGTGTCTTTCAACAGCTTCAACTTGAATGCCGATTTTATTCATCATTGAACCGCCCAAGACCACGACATCGGGAGACCAATGAAGAATCGTATTGTTGAGACCGACGGCCAAAATCTTCGCCATCAAATCCCAGAATTCCGGGTCGGTAATTTCCTGCGGCTTTTTGCCCATTCTCTCTTCCACTGATCTGCCTCCAATGTAATGCTCCAAAGTATTGCCCGCCGCTTGCGGAACAACCGTCTTGTCAAAATCTACAATCTGGTGCCCGGGTTCAAAACCAATTGCCTTCTCATCCATACGACCGTTCACGATTCGCGCTCCGCCAACACCGGTGCTCACAGTAATATAAGCGACGATTCTCGCACCTTTGCCTGATCCGAAGACTGCTTCGCCGAGACCCACAACCGCCGAGTCATTATCAATATAAACTGAAGTTTTGAAAGCGTTCTCCAGGTCGGATTGGAGCGGTTTGCCGATCCAGCCCGGGAGATTAGGGCTGGCCATAAGCTTATTGGCGCTTCTGTCCCAAGGACCGGCAATTCCGCCAGCAATCTTTTGGATTTGATTGCCGCGGGAAATCTCCGTTATTTCATTCTTTACGGCCGCTATCCCCTCCTCATAATTTTTCGGGGTGTCAAGGATTCTGGGCGTGTCAAAAGCATCTCCGCCATTTGAAGCAGTAATGCGAGTTTTCGTACCTCCGATGTCAAAAAGGATAAACATGTTTTTTAGAATTATGAATAAAGAATTACGAAAAAAGATACAACAGGAATTTTTTACTTTTTGGCCAACATTTCTTTCGCCTTCTGCTTGTATTCTTCCACATTCGGCTGGTCAAAGACATAAACTCCAAGCAGTGCGCCTAGATAAATCATCTCAATCATCTTGAACTGCATAAACGAGCCAAGTGAGTGCGCCGACAAATCCGGCAATACCACTTCCATAAAGGGTATCCCACGCTCAATGTACGAAGTCTTGATGGAGCGATACATGGCGCTGACAATGTGCTCCGGCGTTTCTCCAGACACGTCGGGTGAGAGATTGGCAAACAGCGCGGAGTTTGAAATCTGGGGACTCACTCCCGTGTCTTTCGCATACACGAAAGTGGTTATTTGATTCTGCGGACCCGCCAAGTAAAGCTGGGCCATTGAATGCAAGTCCATGGAACCAATGGAGACTGTGGGCGTAATGCCCACTTTTTCCAGCCGCCCTTCAATGCGCTTCTCTTCGCCTAGGCTCTCCGCCATAAGCTGGCGATACCACTTGCCCAAAGACTCCAGCTCCGGATGGAAGAAGAAATTGTCGTTTATTGATTTGCCTGTTTTGTAGTGTTCAGAAATTATTATCGCAGAAAGCATTGCCGGATTTTGTTCAGGATTATCACTCAAACAGGAATCAACAACCCCCTTTGCGCCATCTAAGAACTGCCCAGTATCAAAAGGCAGGAAAGAAAGAGGCGTCAGGCCGACTGCCGAAAAAACAGAATACCTGTCAACCACGGTTTCCGGCAAAGTCAAAGTGTCTATACCTTTTTCTTTTGAAATCTGCCAGAGTCTTGTGCCTTCTTTTGTAACGACTATTACCCTTTCCTTTATGTCGCCAAATTTTTTTTCCAAAATTTGAGAAACCTCCTGAAGGTTTGCGATTGTTTCTATTGTTTCACCGGATTTGCTCACAATGCAGACAAGTATTTCGTCTGCCGATGAGATATTCTGCTCAATGAAGCCCGACATGGAAGCGGACACCTTCGGGTTGATGGTGTCCAGAAAAATCATTTTGGGTAATCTTTGGGGATAAAAATTGTCAAAATATCCGAAAAGCGCGTCATAGACCGCTTTTGCCCCCAAGTTGGCTCCGCCGATGCCTGCAACAAATATGTACTTGAGATTGGGCTTGTTTTTCTTCTCTTTTATTGCGGTTATGGACTTCAAAATATTTTCGTCTTGAGGAAGGTTTATGAATGATTCGGGATTTGAATAGTCTTTCGCGAAAGTAGCCTGCCTTAAATTCCCTATAACTTGCTTTAAGAGTTCGGCGGACATGGAAATCCTCTCTTGCGCCACAAGAGCAGAGTTTTTGTACAAAAATTCCATACGGATATTATACTACAAGCCGGCTTGGTACGGCTCTTGGGCGTTTTGCCCTTATCCACACAAAAAAAATTTGGACCCCGTCTTTTTTGTATAATTAGGTCGTTAGATTAATTATAGCTGGTCGACATATTATTAAGGTTTAACGTCCCGTCTTTGATAGATCTCTGATCAGATAAGACGGGAAAGAACATGGCAAAGAAATGGTGTATGGTTTTTGGAATAATTTTCCTAGTTCTTGGAGTTTTGGGTTTTATTCCGAATCCATTAATTAGCATGGATGGTTTGTTCCAGGTAGATGCTGTTCACAACATCATCCACCTTATAACCGGTTTGGTTCTTGTCTATGCAGGCAAGAAGTCAGCCGGCGGAGCAACCACGGCTCTCAAGGTATTTGGGATCATCTACCTTGTCATCGCAATCCTTGGCTTTCTCATGATTGGAGGCGGGTCGGGCGACCTTCTCGGATTTATAGGAATGAACGGCGTTGACAACTGGCTCCACTTGATCTTGGGCTTGCTCCTGGCATGGGGCGGCTTCAAGGGAGGCAAGGGTGGTATGAGCGGCCCTTCAATGGCTACTCCTCCACCAAGCCAGCCGACGATGTAGGCCAATAGGCAATTCTATAAATTAAAACACCCTGAGCTTGTCGAGGGGTGTTTTAATTTATATCAACCACTTTGGACTGAAGTCCGGAGTTTTACTCTCTGATAAGAATAAAGTTCCCCCCTGCGGCACCGCCGCAGGGGGGAAGGGGTTCAGAACGAGCCCGGACAGAACCCAATACATTCACCGGACTCGCCACGGTGTTTCTTTCGCCTCTTTTAGCACCGGGACTCCGAAGAGGCTATCCCTGTCAATATGCAATCACGATGGTTTTGGCCGGGAAACGCCTACGCCACCGTACTACTCTAATTGGTATTATAGCAAATACATGTAAGTTGTCAAGCGTTTTTTAATTTTCCTTTATTATATAGCAAAAAGCGGCTCTCTAAAGCCGTTTTTTAAAAATGATTATGTTTTATCTTTTCAGTTCCCCGCAAGCGCCAGTGCCTTTTTCAAATCTTCCGAAAAACCCGGTGTGGTTTTGTAACCCTTTTCATTTTTATCTCCCGGCGTAATCCAGACATATTCGCTGTGCTCCCATGAGAGCTTTATGGACGGGCTCGTAATTTCAACCAGATAGAGGTGTCTTATCCATTCACGGTCAAGCTCCTGGTCAATAAAAAGGTATGTATCGCCTTTTATAACTGATTTTATGTCTTCCTTCTTGAGTCCGAGCTCTTCTTCTATTTCGTATATGACTTTTTCTTCCATCGTTTTCTCGTCATCAACAAAACCAGCAAGGCATGACCAGAGGCCTTTGTACGTAATCATCTTGTCGCTTCTTTTCGCCAGAAGAACCTTGTCCTTGTATTTGACGTATATGACAAGAACGGGCGCTGACCGAGCATAGGTGTAATCGGTTGCCATAGTACCTACATTATACAAGAAACTAAAAACAAGAAAAGAAAAAAGGAAAGTCAAGAAAAAAGGGCCGCAACCTTTTGGTCACGACCCTCGAACTCCTTTTAGACACTGCCCGCTCATCACGCCATAGGTACGGGATGGCTGGGATCCTTCATGGTCTGGACAAGGTCGCGCCAGACCCGCTTCACTTGCGTGACAGGAATTGAGCCGCCCGCGCACAGAGGACATTCCGCCGGCTCCCACTCGTTGTACGAGATTCCGAGCTCCTGCGTGTCCACAACCGACACCAGCTCTGCATCAAGCAGTCCCGGCGGGGTGTTGCCGTTGTGCGTGAGGAAGGCTCCGACGAAAGGAACGACGTTGGCGCCGGGGTTCCTCGCGAGAATCGCGTCAATCCCCCGTTGCGGCGTCCCGCCTGTCGTTGTCATCTCCTCAATAAGGAGGACATTTTCACCTTCCGGAACATTGAAACGGCAGACGAGCTCCTTGTCCTTGCCCGTTTTCTCGGTGAAGGCGACATACTGAGCATTGAGCACAAACCCCGCCGCCACTGCGATTGGAATGCCGGCCATAGGCGAACCGAACACCCAGTCGATTGGGACACCCCTAGTCTTTGACCTCAGAGCTCTTGCCAGAGCGACTGAGGCCGCACGCAGATTCGGAATCAACGAGAGATACTGGAGCGTGTCGATGAAACCGTCTGAATGTTTCCCGCTACGCAGGACCACATGCGGCGCCCGCATATCGTTCGGGAACTCCCACACGGCTCCAGAATCCTTGAGCCGTTGCCACCATTCCCACATCATTGTTTCCTTCCTTCTGTCCGCCTATTCAAGCGGATCGGTACAGGTTGATGAGATTGTGAAGCTTCTGCGTTTCGTGGTAGACCTACTCCTTCTTGGTATCTTCCTGGCCAAAAACAATCATGGTCAGGACGAAACGCTTGAGTTCACGAGCCAGCGCAGATGGTAGTCTCATCTGCAACGAGGTCTCAACCAGCAAGCCGTTTGTTTCTTCTCGGAGGGAGAAGGTACCCCAGTTTGTCTTGAGGTCAACAAACTCACTCCTATCTTCAGATTGTAATGGCAATACTGGTTGATCGATTGGTTCGGAAGCAATGGGAGCTTCTGTGTGTTTGGGGGATTTCTTGTGCCAAGTAGGTCTGCCGTTGACTGCCCACTTACCAGAGCGCCACGGACCGTTGATAAACCTTCGCCAACTGCCGCTCCATATTCCTTGACGACACGCGACATCGTAGGCCACCTTCCATGTGATGGTCGGGTCTTGGCGCAACATTGACTCGACCAACGCGCGGGCCGTTTTGTCTTCACCCGAATTTCCTTTTTCGGGCAAAGCAGAAGTTCCACCAGGTTCATCTGTCTTTCGGCCATCGGAGTGGCCGCGCTGTTCATCGCCTTGCCTTAAGCTGACACAGCGGGCAGCGATTCGACCAGCAAGGTCCTCATCATCTGGAACAAGCCTGGTAGCAATGAGACGAATCTCTTTGAATGTTGTTTCGGGGGTAGTCTGATCCATTACTACTCTCGCTATCTCGTTTAGGTACGCCTCATCTTTCCTGATTCTGTCTGTATCAACTTGCGGGGTTAGAAGAGCTGGCTGTTTTGTTGCGGCGCTCATTATGCACCCCTCTTGCTAATTGTAAGAACATTTGCGGTCGAAAAACCGCGTGATCTGGAATCAAACTACCTTAAAAAAACTCAAAGTCAACGCGAATCAAAACACCCGCCAATTCTAGTAATAGTGCCCGCCCGAAACGTCAAATTTTTTCTTTTCAAAAGTGACAACCATATACCAGCCCCATGAGACGATATTGTCCTCCTTGCCGACAAAATCAAACCAAATGCGCGGGAAAGTACCCCGATTTATCCATCTTTCCGGTTCATCAGTTGCGGGGTCAACAATAATAATATTTTTATCGGTTATGTTCACAACGACGCTGTAATGGTCATTGTCTTCATCAAACCAGCCGATTATAACCGGCAATTTCTCCTTTTTAACAAAATATTCAAGTTCCTCTATTTTTCCGCCCTCTTTTGCAAATACATAAGCGCCCGTTGATTTTGCGGCAGAAATCATCCCCTCGTGTTCAGTTCCTTCCCCCCGCCCCAGACCGGAGACAGCTTGAGCCAGTTGCGCCAATTCTGCCTCCGAGTAATCCTTGCCGAAATACGACAAAAGAATCCGCAAAGAAGAAGGCCCGCATAATCCGGTGGTCTGTAGAAAATGCTTTACATGGATATTTTCCGTACCCAGTTTTTGCTTTTCTGTATTTTGCTGTTGTAAATCGTTATTTAACATAAAGAAATAAGTGTATATTCTTTGTTTCCTGCACTTCACTCGTTATGTTTGGAAATAAAATTCTTGCGCCAATTCTTCATTTGTCTTGCCTTTCCACGGATGGGCCTCTTCTCCGGGATAAGCGCCGACGCCATTGTTCCTGCGAAGTTCCTTTTCTGACGCTACGGCAAAATCATGCGCCATATCATACGACTTGCCCTGCGCCATCAGGTCGCGTTCCACCTTCTCATGAAGTAGAACATACGGCACTTCAGTTGGGTCCATATTGACATCAAGCCATATCTCGCCTTTCGGAACATACGGATAGACAAGGTCGTGGCCGCCAAACACAAATTCGGGGTCAATATACTGGCGAATTACCTTCCCGTCAACCATGACCAGCGAGTAGCCGTCCCCCGCTTCCCGCTTCACTTCATACGGCGGAACAGGTGGCGGCAGGCATATTATTTTTTTCAATTCTTCTCTGGCCTCATGATACGAGAGCGTCTCCATAAGCTCGTTTAGCGTGTCTTCCGCTCTGACGAAGAAGTCAAGCTCGTCCTTGAAGCGGTGGTCAAGCCACCATTCACCCTGCGGAATGTAGAATTTCGGCAAGTAATGGCTAGCTCGCGTGGAAAATCCGTGCAAGATGACAAAGTCGTCGTCAAGGGTATTCCGAATTTTGAAACCGTCAACCAGTTTCAATTTTGTCCGGTCAATTTTTATATAAGGATTCATTGTGGTTAATTTCATTATATCAAAAAGGAAAGGTGATGTGCCTATGGGTCGTACACCAAAATCAAAACTTATTTTGAGAAAAGACACCACAATAAAATTATTTTATTGTGGACCCGATCGGATTCGAACCGACGACCTCCACATTGCAAATGTGGCGCTCTACCAGCTAAGCTACGGGCCCAATCAAGAAACAAATATAAGCGATGTTGCAAACATACTTGAATTTCCGTCGCTCGCCCGTTACATAAGTAAACTTGTGTATGGGCTCGCTAGAAAATATAGCATATCACGGAATTTTTGGAATATTTCACAGCAGGTATTAATTGTGTAAAATAATGTCTGCGGGCCATTAGCTCATCTGGTAGAGCGCACCCATGGCATGGGTGAGGTGGCCGGTTCAAGTCCGGCATGGTCCACCATTTCAGATTTGCCGAAGAAGTTGCCTCGGCGCTTCGCGCCTCGTTGAACAAAATGAGTCCGAACAGTATGATAAAGGCACCACACATTACCAATAACCATCACAAACATTTATGCAAAACAAAGATTACATTTCAAAGAGTTTTGTGCACGCCGCGGGCGTGCTCATATATGTATCTGCTGTGGCTTTGTTCTTGTCCAATGGTGAAAATATTTTTGGCAAACAAGTTGATAACTTCCTCGCACCGCTCTTGATGCTTTTGCTTTTGATTGTGTCAGCATCAATCACAGGTCTTCTGGTCTTGGGAAAACCGATTCTTCTTTATTTCAACAACCACAAAAAAGAGGCATTTAAGATGCTTTTCGCCACGCTGGCCTGGATTGCCACGTTCGCAATAATCGTAATTCTAGTTCTCATTTCCAGAGCCAGTTAACCTGTGTAAACAAAACCCCCTTCGACAAGCTCAGGGGGTTTTGTTTACTTTCTATTCCCGAAATTATTCAGATGTAACTTCCTCTTGAGGAACTTCTTCACCTTCCTCTTCACCTTCCGGAGCAGGAACTGCGCCTTCGGGCTGAACTTCTTCAGGATTTTTTGTGTCTTCGTCCATTATTCTTTAATTAACCAGCAAAAGCCGGATGGACTAATAAATATGAGTACCCGGGCAATAACAAAATTGCCAAAACCCGAGCTGACAGAAGTATAACAAAGTAAACCTATAAGACAAGCAAGAAAACTAATAGCTGTCATGTGTCAGTCCGTCAAACTTAAAGCTCGAAGCTATTCTTACTTCCAGTGAGATTCAATATATGAGTTGACCTGACTTACCTTGAGAGGACTCGTGGTGTTGCCGGTGCGAATAAAAAACTCTTCTTCTTTGTCATTTACACGCAGAAATACCGGCTTCGGGCTTGGCTCAACACTAATAACACAAACCTCCTTTTCTTCAATTTGTTCAAAACTAAGCCCCACATACTGTCTGAATTCCGCTCCTATCATATTTTTCATGGATTGATTGAAAGCGTTTTCAAAGCCGTCTCTGTCCTTTCTGGTCAGCGATTTATAATCATCTTCAAGTCCGTGGATATTCCCGTTGTCGCTTATCCCTATAAGCAGCTGCCCGCCTTCGGTGTTGAGAAATGCGGCAACGGTCTTCATGACCGCCTTTTCCAAATCTTTGCTGGTAACATTACGCTTCCCGTCCCACCTGAAAGTTTGTTTGAGCTCAAGTCGTGAATGCTCGCCTTCAAGTATCAGGTCCAGTATGGAGGTCTTGCTATTTTTGTAACTGTTTCCGCGAGTCAGCGCCTGGTCAACGACATCCTTTATAATATTGGCGTAGACTTCCGCATTATCCACGCTCCGTATGTACATCGGCTTTTCCCCCGGAGAGAGGTGAACGACTATCGTGCCGTAGCCCAGAAGAAATTCCAGCGGATTCCTCTTAAACTCAACTTCCGAAACTTTTTTCAGCAGAGTTGAATTCTGTCGGTCAAAAAACATTCCCCGCCGTCTTATTATCTCTTTCTCCTTGATTCGGTACTCCTCGTTGTTCCACCAGAAGAAAACCAGCAACGTGATAATCAACTGCATTATGGATGCGGCAACGACCAAGAAAATGTCGTACCTGAAAATTGAAATCAGGGGCGTCTGCCGATAGAGCTCTTCGTAATTCGTGAGAAAGGAAACAAAAAAGAGAATTATGCTGACGACAACTTCAACCTCTATAATCCTTCGAATCAGGACAAGAGGGCTTGGCTTGATGACGACTGGCAGCTTCATTCCTTAAAATAATAGCACAAAAATGGGGGGTCAAATTCATCTCCCCGCCAGGGTTAATACATGGTCTATAAAATCAGGGGTAGAGATGCCGGCAGAAGACAGCGCCTGTGGATAAGGAGACTGATGAGTCAGGTCGGGCAGAGCGTCCACTTCAATGAGGTATATGCCTCGGTTGGGATGAATTATGAAATCAGAGCTTGAATAGTGCTTGAGCCCGAGCACTTCGTGGGCCTTTAGCGCCAGATCCTGAATCTTTCTTCTCGCCTTGAGAGAAAATTTCGCCGGACAGTTTCTCTCCGAAACACCCTGAAGATATTTGGAATCGTAATCAAAATATTTTTTGCCCTGTCCGCAAATGACTTCAACGGGCTGGAGGGCAAACAGCCCGCCCGACCCTTCCAGAACGCCGCAAGTTGCTTCTTTGCCAACGATATATTCTTCTATTATCGCCGAATCGCCATAAACCAGGGCGTTTGAAATCGCTTGTTTGAAAGTTTCCAAATCATCGGCTACTTCAACGCCTAAGGATGAACCGCCAAAAGTCGGCTTGACTACAAGAGGATGGGGAAATTCATCAAATATCACTGACAGAAACTCAGGCGAAACTTCTTCCGAACGCAAGATTATATGTTCCGGTATAAGCACATCGGCGGAAGACAGAATTTTCTTGGCCAAACACTTATTGAGGGCGGAAACGCAGGAGAGCCGGCCCGAACCGGTATACGGCATGCCAAATGTTTCGAGTATTGATTGGACTCCCCCGTCCTCGCCGTAGCGGCCATGAAGCGCGTTGAAAGCCATATCAAACTGTTTGAGAATTTTTTGCGGAGCTTTGGCTATGCCGCCGATATGCCACTCCCCATCTTTGGATATAAAGACATCAACCGCTTCATATTTGTCCGGCATATTGCGCAAGACATTGCCGCCGGTCATAAGAGAAATATCATATTCCGCCGATGGGCCGCCACGAAGAACGCCTATTTTCCTTTTCATGCGGTTAAAAATATCAGTGGCCATAAAAGCATTATATCAAAATTGCGGCGAAAATTTATGGAAAAAACCCCCGCGCATGACGCACGAGGGTGAAGAAAGCGGGCCGGTAGCGCCCTAGCTGGCTGGTCCACGTAGGTTCCCGCTTCATGCCCCGACAGCAGAGCGGGCCCGTGAACTTAGCCGAACACGGAAGCGTGGGAGGCTTTCGCTACCGGCCCCAAAAAAGATGTCGGACTGGGAAATTGTCCCTCCGTTGTCTGCGAGGCGTATCATGCCCCCGCTAGCCGTTTCTCGGTTGCGTCGGTTCCCCGACACGAACCAGAGTGACTAGCCACGACAGCCGCGACAAACCCCTCCAACTTCCCAGCCCGACACCAGAGTCGAGTCCGATTCCGGAAGGAACAGAATCCGTATTGCATTGTACTCCCAAAAATATTCCCGTCAAGACAGAATCAATGAAACCGGCCCCTCCTTATAAGCTTTCTGTGATAGGCCAGAGCGAATCTATGCGCTTCGCTGTTTGCCAAAAGAATTTCATTTTTAAGATTTTCTATTTTCGCTTTACCGCCGATAATATCCCTCGGCCTGTGTTTTTCGTCTTTCACGACTGAAACCACTTCTATATTGAAATTTCGCTCTTCTAGGGCCTGCCTAGCCGCATTTATCTGTGCAACTCCCCCATCAACAACAATTAAATTCGGCAGAGGCCAGTTTAAGTGTCCGAGCCGACGGGTCAAAACTTCTTTCAGATTGGCCGTGTCATCAACGCCGACTTTGCCGGAAATTCCTCTAATTTTGAATTTTCTGTAATCGGCCGGCTCTGGTTCGCCATTCTCAATCACGACCATTACGCCCGCCGTGCCGGCGCCTCCTATATGGGCAATATCATAAGCTTCAATACGGAAAGAAGTTTTAAGTTGTGAGTTGTAGGTTGTAAGTTTGTCCTTCTTAATAAGCGCCACATCCTGAATGTGCTGTAGAGCAAAGACTTTTGATTTTATTTGAGATGCTTTTTCAAATTCCCTTTCTTTGGCAAAGACCCTCATTTCTTTTTCCAGATTTTTGAGAACTTGTTTTTTTCTGCCTTGGAAAATCAACTCAATGTTCTTTGTTGTTTTCTTGTAATCATTTTCATTTATCTCTCCGGTGCAGACACCAGGGCAAAGGCCGATTTGGCGGTTGAAGCAACCTCCGAAGCTTTTAGCTTTTAACTTTGAGCTTTGAGCCTCCTTAAAAGGAACACACCGATCACGGAAGGGAAAAATTTTGCGGATAATCCTCAACGCCTCTTTAAGCTGGCTGCCGTTGGGGAAAGGACCCGCAGTGTATGCAGTTTTTAGTTTTTCGTCTTTCGTTTTTTGTTCAAGTTCCCTGCCACGAACAATTAAAACACGCGGAAAATTTTCGTCAGTAATTACTACATAATTGAAGCTTTTATTGTCTTTTTCCCTAGAATTATACGTTGGCTGAAATTTTTTTATATAATTGGCCTCAAGAATCAATGCTTCAAGGACAGAGTCTGTTTTCTCCCACTTTATATCGGCAATTTCCCCAATCATCCTGGCAATCAGAGGTCCGCGAGTATCCACTAAGTCCGAGCTGAAATAACTTCTGACACGACTCCGCAGTGATGTGGCTTTTCCTATGTATAGAATTCCCGATTCTTTATTCCCCGCCCGACCCGCCCGAACGTACCAATTCGGTACGGGCAGGCTGGACGATGTCAGTCGTTCGGGCGAGTTTATTCTTGCTTCTATTTTTTTATTTGTAAAAAAATATACCCCGGGAGAGTCTGGGATTTTCGTCAAAATTTTCTTGGTATTTTTCGCAATCATCAGAAGAATTATACAAATTTGACACGACAAAACAACATTGATATAAATTGAGAGGAACCCGAACCGAGAGAGGGACAAATGGCAACGAACAAGCTGGACATGCGATTCCCGGAGCCGATGCGAGGAATGAGGGCACACCTGGAAGACGCCATTGAGGCCGACCCATTCCTCCAAGGCGCGTCGGGTGTCCTGGCTGTCGCTGATATAGACAGCGGCATGATGTATTGGACACTCGTCAACCAAGACTCCTATCTCCGCGAGGAGGTAGAGGGGAAAGAGGACGCCAACTTCCTGGCAATCGCCCTGCAGAAAGCTGGCACAGTGATGGCTCGTGGTTGCTTTAATACTCCTCCACAAGTGCTCTACAAGGGCGATACCGAATGGCGAGGAGGTATTTCCCTCCACTTGCACGGTCGCAATCTCGTCATTGCCTTTTCTGGAGCGACCGAAGAGCAGGACGAGAGAATTGCCAGAATCGCCCTAGAATACTATGGCCAGTTCCTTCAAGAGTTGCACCCGCAGTAGTACGCACGGTTCACCAAGGCGCCGAGTTGTTTCCGCCAACCAGCGGAAACAACTCGGCGCCTTAACCTTTTATAAAAATCAAAAATTAACCGGGAAACACAAAACCGACCTCGTATCTTCAATGGTATAATAAATTACGATCGTAATTTATTATACCACTCTATCATTTCCACTACTGATTATTGATTATTGATTATTTTTTGGCTTTTCTTAACGTCCTGCGCAAATACATTGCAGTATGCGTATCGTAATTTTTTACAACTTCCTCGGGCGTGCCGTGAGCTACCAATTTTCCTCCCTGATCTCCCCCATCCGGACCGACATCAATCACATAATCGCAACTTTTTATAAAATCCATATTGTGCTCAATAACCATTACGGTATTGCCTTTATCAACCAATTTTTGAAGTATCTCTATTAACTTAATGACATCCTCGTAATGAAGCCCGATGGTCGGTTCATCCAAAAGATAAATTGTCTTCTGCAAATGTGGACGATAAAGTTCGGATGAGATTTTGACCCTCTGCGCTTCCCCGCCAGAAAGAGTAGTTGCCGACTGGCCCAATTCCAAATAGCTCAATCCCACATCGTCCATTGTTTTGAGCCGGTCATAGATTGCCGGAATGTCTTCAAAGAATTTGAGCGCCTCCTCAACCGTCATCCGCAAAATATCATAGATGCTCTTCTTCTTATATTTGATTTCCAGAGTTTCTTTCATAAAACGTTTGCCTCCGCAAACATCGCAAGGCACATAGACCGTAGGCAAGAAATGCATTTCAACAGCGATAGTACCGTTGCCCTGGCAAGTCTCGCATCTTCCGCCCTGCACGTTGAAAGAAAATCTGTTCTGTCTCCAGCCGCGAGCCCTTGCTTCGGCAGTTTCGGCAAAAAGCTGGCGGATGAAAGTAAAAGCTCCGGTGTAAGTCGCCGGATTTGAACGCGGCGTGCGGCCTATCGGCGACTGGTCAATCATGATCGTTCGGCCCAGATATTCCGTGCCGACAAAGCTCTGACAATTGAAAATCTGCGAAGACCGATACCTCCTTTCCAGACGCACCTGAAGATTCTTGTACAAAATTTCATAAAGAAGAGACGACTTGCCTGAGCCGGACACTCCGGTTACAGCAATGAGCTTGCCGAGCGGTATATCCACATTCATATTCTTTATATTAAAGATATTTCCGCCTCGGATTGAAATCTTGCCTTTCTCTGCTGTTCGCCTGCTCTCCGGCATGGGAACCGCTTTCTCCCCGCGCAAATAAGACAAAGTCAGAGACTTTCCGCCAACTGGCGGGTTTTTTGACGTAAGAAGTTTTTCCAGATAATCGGCAACGACAATTTGGCCTCCATGAACTCCGGCCCCGGGACCGATATCAACAATATAGTCGGACGAATAAATCGTATCTTCATCGTGCTCAACCACGATTATCGTGTTGCCTAAGTCGCGCAGGTTGATAAGCGTTTTTATAAGGCGGTCGTTGTCGCGCGCATGCAGGCCTATCGTTGGTTCATCCAGCACATAGAGGGCTCCGACGAGTCCGGAGCCGAGCTGGGAGGCAAGTCGGATTCTCTGCGCTTCCCCGCCAGAGAGAGTGTGAGCGCGCCTGTTTAAGGACAGATACTCAATCCCTACATCAATCATAAACTGCAGGCGCGATTCAATCTCCTTCAAAACAACCTTTGAAATACTTCTCTCCCTCGCAGTCAGTTTGAGCTTTTTGAAAAACTCATTGGTATCTTTTATAGAAAGGGCGACCAAGTCCACTATGTTTTTGCCTTGGTCCGCTGAAGCTTTACGCGAAGGAGACCCGCCGATGAATACATTCAGCGCTTCTTTTCGCAACCTGGCGCCGTTGCATTCCGGACAAAGCTCATCGCCGAAAAAGTGCCTTGTTCCCAAGCCGTTGCATTCTTGGCAGGCACCATAAGGGGAGTTGAAGGAAAAAAGCCGCGGCTCTATTTCTGGAAAAGAAAACCCGTCATGGGGGCAAGAAAATTTCGAAGACATTAGGAATTCATTCGAGCTATTAGCTTCAAGCTTTAAGCTTTTGGTTTGTTTTTTAATGTCGCGGAAAACCACCCGAACTAATCCATCTGATTCAGCTAAAGCGCGCTCCAGCGCCTCGGACAGTCTCTCTTCCGCGTCCTTCCGGCTGTCGTCGAATTCGCCAATGCTTATTGAATCTACAAGCACATCTATATCATGGCGCTTAGTTTTTGAGAGAAGTATTCTGTCGCGAAGTTTTTTCCTTACTCCATCAACTTGCACTTCCGAATAACCCTTGCTAAGCAAGTCGTAGAGAAGCTGATAATACTCGCCTTTTCTTCCGCGAACTACTGGCGCAAACAGTTCCACATACACGGTAAAAGGAATTTTTTCCTTTGATGTTTTGAGTTCCGCGATTTTCTCACCAACTTTCTCAAGTATAAAATTCTTTATCTCTTCGTTTGAAAGCTTCTCAATTTCTCTGCCGCAGACAAGGCAATGCGGCCTGCCGATACGGGCATACAGAATGCGCAGATAATCGTAAATCTCCGTGATAGTGGCAACGGTTGAGCGCGGGTTGTTGGAGCGGGATTTCTGGTCAATTGAAATCGCCGGCGAAAGGCCTTCTATCTCGTCAACGTCCGGCTTCTGCATCTGATGGAGAAACTGCCTAGCATAAGAGGAAAGAGATTCAACATACCGCCTCTGGCCTTCGGCGAAAATAGTGTCAAAAGCCAACGATGATTTCCCCGAACCCGAAAGGCCGGTAAAGACAATTATTTTATTGCGTGGCATTTCAACAGTAATATCCTTCAGATTGTGGGTACGTGCTCCTCTGACGATGATTTTTCCGCTATCTATCTTTTCATTTTCTTTATTCATATTGTAATGAGTCTTGTCACGAACATAAAACGAAATCTCCCCCGCTTTGGCCTACAGGGGGTATATGGAACAAAATATAATATACAGTCTTGTAATTAAAAAAGAAAGCGCGGTCTTGGCTGGCACATTTATGCCTAGCCACCGACCGCGCCTCTCGGGTTGCCCCGATGGTGTACTGTGCCTCCCTACGTCGTCCGTTTCCTCGCACTGGAACCCCACCTCTTGCCCTTGGTGGAACTGCCCCTGGTGAGTCTTGGCTTAATGTCGATTACGTCGGCATCGGCATCGGCATCTTCTGGCTGGTCTTTTGGCTTGGAGACATCTCGCCCGTCCTGTTCTCTGTTTTGTCTGGCGAGAACCTCTTCTCTGACGATGACGATTTGCAACGGAGCGTCAAACCCCAGTCTGACGCTTTTCTGTCCGACGGCCAGCACGACAATCCTGATGTCATCGCCAATGACGATGCTCTCGCCCAGCTTCCTCGTGAGAATGAGCATACGACTCCTTTCCGGACAGTGGGGAGGTACTGTCCACTGGCAAGTATGACACAACTGCAATGAACGTGTCAATCAAGCTTTTCGCTTTCCTACAATCCTTTTTCCAACTCTTTTATTTTTATTTATTTTCTAATCTTCTAGTTAATTCTAATATTTCGTCTCGTAATATCGCCGCCGATTCAAAATCTAGTATTTTAACTGCCTGATTCATCTGAATTTCTTTCTGTCTTATTAGTTTCTTGGGATTTTTGCGGAAGAGCGCCTCATCAACCGAAAGTAAGGTTGAAACTGCCTTGCCGTGTTCCCTCTGCAATCCTTCCGTGATATCTTTTATTTTCTTGGTAATGGTCTTCGGCGTTATATTGTGCTCTTTGTTGTATTCAAGCTGAAGTTTGCGCCGGCGGTTCGTTTCCTTAACCGCTCTCTCGATTGAGCCAGTGAAAGAATCAGCGTATAAAGCCACTTTACCGTCAATGTTTCTGGCGGCCCTGCCGATTATCTGAATAAGTGAAGTCTCCGAACGCAAAAATCCTTCCTTGTCCGCATCTAAAATGCCAATGAAAGAAACTTCAGGCAAATCAAGACCCTCCCGGAGCAGGTTCACACCTACCAGGCAGTCGAAACCTCCGGCAGCGGACCCTCTCCTGAATGAGGTCAGAATTTCTATTCTCTCAATGGTTTTGATATCGCTGTGGAGATATTGCGCCTTTATTCCCCGTTCCTTGAGAAATTCGCTGAGATCTTCAGCCATCTTTTTTGTCAGTGTCGTAGCAATGGCTCTGCCGCCGGAAGAAATTGCCCTCTCCGCTTCGTTTATAAAATCAGCTATCTGGCCACCGTATTTGCTTTTCTCAATAATCGGCCTCACTACAACTTCCGGGTCTATAAGGCCCGTGGGCCTGATGAGCTGTTCTACCGTCCTCTCGCTTTTTTCCTTTTCATATTTAGCCGGAGTCGCTGAAGTGTATATAATCTGGCCGACACGTTTATTGAATTCTTCAAAAGTCAGAGGCCTGTTATCCTTGGCGGAGGGCAGGCGAAATCCGTGTTCTACAAGAGTTTCTTTTCTTGATCTGTCGCCGGCGTACATTCCGCCAATTTGAGGAATCGTTACGTGGGATTCGTCTATTATAGTCAGGAAATTAGAAGCGCCATCGGCCAAATGAGGGAAGTAGGAAAGCAAAGTATCGGGCGGCTCTCCTTTAGTACGGCCGTCCAGATGTCTGGAATAATTTTCTATTCCACTGCAATAGCCGACCTCCCTTATCATCGCCAAATCATAGCCGGTGCGACGTTTTAGTCTCTCGGCTTCAAGCAATTTACCTTCATCATTAAACTCCTTGAGACGAACCGCCAATTCTTCGCTTATATCTTTCAGGGCGCCCCCGAGCTTTTCGGTGTCCGTAATATAGTGTTTGGCCGGAAATAGAAAAAAATTGTCCAAATCAAGAAGAATTGTTCTCGATACGGCGTCAATTTTTAATATTTTTGAAATCCTCCCCACCGAAAGTTCCAGCCGATAAATAATTTTTTCCGAAACCGGCATAACCTCAAGAGTATTGCCGATGACACGAAACTGGCCGGGCAGAAGATCCGCATTTGTCCTTTCAAAATGGATTGCCACAAGTTTCCTTATAAGCTCCGCCCTTGTGCATCGGTCGCCTTCGGCAATTTTCAGATTAACTTTTTCATACTCAATAGGGCTTCCCAGACCATAAATACAGGACACGGAAGCGACGATTATCACGTCCTTGCGGGTAAGAAGCGCCTGTGTGGAAGCGTGGCGAAGACGGTCGATTTCTTCGTTGATTTGGGCATCCTTCTCTATGTAAGTGTCTGTTACTGGAATATATGCTTCCGGCTGATAGTAGTCGTAATAAGAAACAAAGTAGTGGACGGCATTGTTCGGAAAAAATTCTTTATACTCCTGCGCCAATTGGGCGGCTAGGGTTTTGTTGTGAGCAATGACCAGTGTCGGCTTCTGTATCTTCTCAATAACATTGGCAACGGTAAAAGTCTTGCCCGAGCCGGTAACGCCCAAAAGAGTCTGATGACGCAAACCCTTTTCAATCCCGTCCGTAAGCTCCTTTATCGCCCTCGGCTGGTCTCCAGCCGGAGCGAAGTCGCTTTTTAGTTGAAATTTATTTTGAGACATAGACAGGTCATGAATAAAGTCAATATAACACAAGAAAACAGCTCCCGTCCCTCACGTCCGCCTACAGGCGAAGTGGGGAGCGGGAGCTGGTCAGTCCACGGGAGTGTCGTCGTCTTGGTTTGAGACAGACCGGTACCACCTGGAGATTCTTCCGCAGAAGAAAACAACTACAATCCCCATGGCGAGGAAGAACCATGCCGTTCTTTCTCGTACCCAGGCTGGATTACCGGGCCAGGCGGCAAACATCGCTGATGAAATCGCCAGAAGAAAGCCGAGGATGGCTACGCGAAACTTCAGAGACAACCGCCGGAAAAACCGCCTGACGTCATTCATATCCGATCCTCCTTCCATACCTGACTTCCTCAATCAACTCAAGCATCCCGGTTTGAGATAGGTTGAGCTTTGATTGCAGTTCTGCGGTCTGTTCCACGATCTCGGCCAGTTTCTGGCGCGCGATTACCACCGCGTCCATGTTCTTGCCGGAAATGCGCTGGAGCCACTCTTTGAGCTCAAGCTGCTCTCTTATAAGACGCTTGAGCGCCGTGCGATCATCCGCCATCAAGACCTCCAGTAGGGGTTCTTTTCCATTTTGAAATTTACACTAAACTCTCTGTTTGTCAACAAAAATTATCTTAAATATTCAGAAAGAAAATCCTTTTTAAAACCAAAGAAACTGTCCGTCAGAATAGACTTTCTCATTTCTTCAACCAGAGAAATAATAAAACGCAAGTTATGAATGCTTCCCAGAGTCGCCGCCAGCATCTCCTTGGCTTTAAACAAGTGCGATACATAGCCCCTGGAATAATTCCTGCAAGTGTAGCAGTCGCATTTCTCTTCAATGGCAGAAAAATCATTTTGAAATTGTTTATTGGTGATGTTTATTTTCCCCTTCCTCGTATATAAAGTCCCCGTTCGGCCATTGCGGGTCGGCGCTACGCAGTCAAACAGGTCAATGCCGTTTTCCACCCCCAAAAAGAGGTCCTCCGGCTCGCCAATTCCCAGAAGATGCCTCGGCTTTTCTTCGGGCAGAGTTTCATTGACCCACTTCACGGCAGTAGACATATCTTCTTTTGCAAAAGAACCGCCTATGCCAAAACCATCAAACGAACTGCCACCTTGAGATTTCATTTCAGATAAAACTTTTGCACTTTTTTTGCGCAGACGTTCTTCCCTGCCTCCCTGGACAATACCGAAAAGAGCTTGTTTAGAGCCATTTTTTGAGTTTTTATGGTACTCAAGCGATCTTAGCGCCCAGCGATGGGTTCTTCCAAGCGCTTCTTCCTGATAACGCAAGTTCTCCGCCGGAGATGTGCATTCATCAAACGCGAAAATTATGTCAGCGCCGATATTGTGCTGAATTTCAATTGATTTTTCCGGAGTTATGTAATGAAGTGAACCGTCAAGGTGAGATCGGAAGGATACCCCGTCGTCTCCTATTTTTGCCAGGCGCGGCAGCTCCGAATCCGAAGAACGCTCTGAAAGAAGAAAAGATGGGTCGGTGATTTTTGTAATTTTTGACAACTCTTTGCCGTAAGCCGCACCAAGAGAAAAAACTTGAAATCCGCCCGAATCGGTCATCGTCGGCCCCGGCCAGTTCATATATTTGTGCAAGCCGCCGGCTTTCTTCACTAAATTATCACCCGGTTCAAGATAAAGATGGTAAGTATTGGCCAAAATTATTTGAGCTCCCAAATCTCTTACCTGCTCAGGCGTCAGAGCTTTGATAGTCGCCTTAGTTCCGACAACAACAAAAGCCGGAGTCTTAACAGTACCGTGTGCAGTCAAAAGTGTGCCCGCGCGTCCTTGGGCGCGCGGAATCTTTTTTTCAATAACAAATCTCAAAGGCATAAACCTGAAAACTTATCCGAAACTGGCAGAGAATGCTTTATTGTGCCGATGATTGGACCTTCACAAGTTCAACTTCAAACACGATAGTTGTATTTGGCGGTATTGGTCCTGATCCGCTCTGTCCGTAGGCAAGCTCTGGAGGAATGACAATCCTCCTTTTGCCACCCTCCTTCATCCCGAGCAGTCCAATCTCCCAGCCCGGAATCACCTGACCGATGCCCAGAACAAACTGCAGCGGAACTCCCCTGTCATAAGAACTTTCAAACGGCTGGCCGTTTTCAAACATGCCAATATAATTTACGGTGATAAAATCGCCGTTTTTGGCTTCGGCTCCTTGGCCCACTACTATATCAGTCACTTGAAAATTTCCTTTATCGATTAAATCCGGCTGCTTGCTCGAAGTATCAGCGCCCGGCGCTGACTCCAAAGCATTATTGAACATGAACAATATCTGGCCGCCGAACAAAAAGAATATGACGACGGCAAGTGAAACAAAAACCCCAATCCACTGATTTCTAGTCATATGCATATACTTACTGTTATGACTTTATTATACCTATAGGTATTCAAAGCGCCAGTTGAAAAATGCGTTATCCCTTGTGTTATGATATAGCGAATATGGAAGAACAAAAAAGACGGGTAAATTTGCCCGAGAGAGAAATTGCGAGAGAGCCCCTGACTTTAAAGGAAATGGTTGGGGCGACCCAAGAGAGGGTTCAGGAGATATCAAGAGAGTTTACGGAGGGCTTCAAGTTTTTGAGTTCTTTTCCGAAAACGGTGACTTATTTCGGCTCAACCAGTTTCAAGGAGGGCGATATGTATTACGACAAAGCTCGCGCGCTGGCACAGAGAATAGTTAAGGAGCTCGGATATGCAATTATGACGGGCGGCGGTCCTGGAATAATGGAGGCGGCAAATCGTGGCGCGCAAGAAGCCGGGGGCGAATCAATAGGACTCACCATCAGACTGCCGGAGGAGCAGGTTATGAATCCATACCTTTCGCATCATATAGATTTTTATTATTTCTTCAGCCGAAAAGTCTGTCTGACTTATTCTGCCGAATCGTTTCTGTTTTTTCCTGGAGGATTCGGAACTTTGGACGAATTTTTTGAAATTATTACATTGCGGCAGACTCATAAAATCCAGGATATTCCTGTTATTGCCGTAGGAGTAGAATATTGGAAAAATATTGAAAAAATAATGCGTGACGATTTCATACCTAGAGGCACTATTACTGAAAAAGATATGGAACTATTCACGGTCACAGACGACGACGATAAGGTCTTAGATATCATCAAAAACTCTCCGGTAAGGTTGGCCATACCTTACAACGGTATTAGGGTTAACCCTGTAGAATAAAGAAAAACCCGCCCCGCGGCCCAAGAATGGGCTACGGGGCGGTTCTCATTGCGCGCGCGTCTAGCTTCAGCCGAAAAGACTCCTGGAAGGCTCCAGTCTGATGTGTCGCAGGTCTTGACCCAGAACGACTGCGTACGTTGCTTTGCCGCGCCGTATCTCGACCGCATCATCTGGGGAGGTCAGTTCGATGAGTCTGTCATCCACCATCCCCTCACCGGCGTCCCCGCGAAACCTTCTCGCGAAGTGCTCAATGGGACTTCCTTTGAAGTTGAACCTGGACCTTTTGCCGTCGTCCTCCAGTCCGGAGAGTCTGATCCGAACTAAAGCTCCGGTCTCTCCTCGCGACCGAACAAGCATCGGCGGTTTGCCGTTTCGCCTCACAACAGAGGCCCTGATGACCTTGCCGCCTCGGCACTCCGGGCGGTTGTTGTCTGTGCCCAGCGGGACCATCTTGTCACCGAAGACAACACAGTCCTGCTCTTCGTCAATCCCAGGGGAAACGCCCAGGTTGTTGTGCGCTCCCATCCCCAAGGTAAATGCCCTCATGATTCCCTCTCGCTCCTTGCGTTGTGGTTTCCTCTTTGGCTTCCCGTTGTTGAGAGACCCGCTTCTTCTGCACGCGCGCAAAAGATCAATCCAACTAAAAGAGTACCCACAAAAATCTCGCCTGTCAATGGCGATATAAACAATTTGGGACGAGAGGATATTCAGAGTTCAACTTCCGGATCAGCTTCAGCTGCTTCGTCCTCTCCATTGAGCCATGCTAGGGCCTTTTCTTTTTTTTCAAAACCTTTGAGATTCTTTCTTCCGGACAAAGCGACGACTACATCTTCCGCCAAAACGACATATTTACTGCCGCCAAAGGTAGCAGTCTTCTTAATATGCGGTTCATTTTCCTTCATCATATCCGCCAGAATTGTAATTGCTTCCGGGTCGTATTTTTCCAGACCGGTAATATCAACAAGGCAAAGCACCCTGTCGCCCGTCTTCTTGTGCAAATCAAGAATTGACTGCTTGACTTCCTGAATCCACTCCGTCAGTTTGGCCATATTAGAACCAGAAATGTCGCCGGCAATTGTCAGGTTGAGAATATTTCCTGCTCCGACTTTTATATCAAGATTTTTGTCATCTTTTGACATATATAAATTCTAACACGGAAAAGGTACAAAAAAATAAAAGGTAAAGGGGTGACCCGCCGATTGGCAGACCACCCCTTGTTCGGGCGTCACTACACCCAAGAAAGAACATCTTGAAAAGAACTACGGCTCCGTCGCACCCTTGTCGATCGCATCAGATGGAGTGCGATGCAGAGCATCGGTTACCTCATGGACCAACTCAGTAAACCTGGGCTCCTTCATCGTATCGCGATTGCGACCGAAGACCGGAAGATCCCCTACTGAGATGCGTTCCACAATCCTTCCAGGACTGGAAGCCATGATGTAAACATCATCCCCGAGAAACACAGCCTGAATCGGGTCGTGTGTCACGAAAACGATGGTCGGTTGGTACTCCTCCCAAAGCCTGGTTAGGAGTTCCATCATGAGGTACTTGGTCACCACATCGAGACCTGAGAACGGTTCATCCATTAGAATGATGTCCGGTCTGAACACCAAACTTCTGGCAATTGCCACTCTCTGAAGCTGACCACCGGAGAGAAGCGGGTACTGGGCGAATTTCTTCTCATGCCCGAGCAATCCCACCTGCTCAATTATTGCCATGGCCTGCTCCCTGGCCTCGTTCTTCCGAACACCTCGAAGTTCGAGGGGCAACATGACATTCCCCAGTACCGTCCTCCACTGGAGGGACGAGTACTTTTGGAACACCATGCTAACTGGCGGTTGTGTATTACGCGGCTTCCCATGAAGGAAGACCTCGCCGCCCGTCGGAGTCTGAAGTCCAGCAATGTAGCGCATGACCGTCGATTTACCGCAGCCAGACAATCCGAGGATAACTACGAACTGCCCTTGACCGGGTAAATCCTCAACCAAAAGGTTGAGACCTTCGATGACAGTCACTGGCCCACCATCGCTTTTGTAGACCTGCGAAACATCTCGCAGTTCAATGACATCTGGGAATTCGGTATCGGTGAACGGGATATTACTCCTCATTCGCCACCCCTTCCTTTGACAGCGTACTTGTACGGAAAGAGCTTGCGGTCAAACAGTTTGAACGCTCTGTCCTGGAGCACGCCGATGAAGATGATGACTGCAAGACAAGCGAACACTTCATCCATCCGACTTTGCCTTGCCACCGTGAATATCAGGGCTCCGATACCTCCTTCCTGGCGATTCACCACCTCAGCGATAATGATATACGTCCAGGAGATTGCTACCAGAATCCTGATGTCTTCAAACACCCGAGATAAAACATCGGGGATGAAGACTGTTCTTACCAGTTGCCACTTGGAAGCTCCAAGGGTTGCGACTGTGTTGACGTAGGTTTGGTTTACCTCGTCGACACGTTGCACAACCGTAGGCAACAAGTAAACGATAATGCCGAGGGCAAGAAACTGAACCTTCATGTTGGATCCGATTCCGAACCACAAGATAAAGGGTCCCAAAACAGCAGACAGAGGCAGATACCTCAGGGCTACAACCGGCCGTTCAAACAACCCCCGAAAAAGGGGTAGGAGACCGACCAGAAAACCGATAGGCAGTGATATTGCAACCGCTTCGGTATAGCCCAACAGGTTGAGCTTGATGGAATGCAGTGCGTGACGAACAACTTCGTTGTCGAAGTGGAGCTCCGGAAATGAAGCTACCACTCGAGCTGGTGACGGAAGAATGCTCGGAGGAATCTTCCCCAGAAAAGTCACGAGCCACCAAGCCACAAGCAAGAAGATTAGTCCGCTCAACTCGATGGTTACTCGCGTTCTGTGGGAAAGTTCTCCACGCAGTTCGAAGAGTTCTTTCATCGCTTCCCTCCTTTCTGCGGATGGGCGGGCACCCGAAGGTGCCCGCCCCTGCCCGCTTACTTGCCAGAGGAGAGCAATTGGAACTCCGTTCTGCGATTCCGAGACTGGCAATCGCTCAACGTAACGCTTCCGCCCGGATTGTTCTCGTTGCAAACGGGTTTGTCCGGCCCGTTGCCGACGATGATGAAGCGGTTCCTGTCGAAATTCCAGATCTGGGCCAGATAATCGGCCACCGCCTGGGCACGACGACGGGACAACTGCATGTTGACCTCCCGCGAACCCGTACCGTCGGTGTTACCTTCGATACGGATCCGATTACCCGCGAAACTCTGGGCTGTCGGCACGAAACCGACGTCGACGACCGTTTTAGCGTTGTCATCGAGAACCGCAGAGCCTGTGGAGAAAGTGATGATGATCGGTTTGGAGGCAAGCGCCTCGGCCGTCTCCATCTCCTTCGTGGGAGCACTGAATACCACCGCACTTTCGGCTGCATCCTCTGGCCCCGAGAGGCTGATGGAACGAAGTACGCTCGTGTTGGTAACTTCCCGCCAAGAAGGGAAACCTTCCGAGCGCACGAGATCCGTGTACTGCCTGTAGAGCTGGCCCGTTTCGTTGTAGACCCGCTCACCCATTGTGGTCGGCGATGCGTTGCCTTCCAAGTTGAAGAAGGTTACATTGTCGCCATACGTCGTCCACCTAGCGTTGTTGATTGTGGCCTCGAAGAAGTTCTTCGGCTGTCCGGTGCCCTTGACCAAGATATCGATCACTTCGTCCTTGGCCAAATTGTCGTGATTGAGCTCGGCTGCCCCTCGAAGCCATCCCTCCACCAACGCTTTGGCCTGACTCTGATGGGAATCAAGCCACTTGGCATCGGCAAAGAAAACATCCGGAATGATATAGCGCGCTTCACGCGTGCTTGTCAGGATCTTGGCTCCCGTAATTGACGCTACTGCGTCTGCATCATCGGGCGACCAAACCACTGCAGCGTCCACTTCCCTCGCCTTGAAGGTTGCGGCAGAAGCTAGGGCGCTTGCCACCTCAACCAGGCTCACATCCCGAACCGTCATATTGGCGGCTTCGAGTGCACGCAGAAGGAAAGTGTGTGAAGGAGTACCGTAGGCAACCGCGATGCGCTTGCCTCGGAGATCCCTCATGTTGTTGATGTTGCGAATGACTACGATGGCATCTCCGCCCCGAGACCAGTCAGCCTGGAAAAAAATCTGCGGGTTGTAACCCGCCGCCTTCAGGTCGTCGAAGAGGGTCGGAGCGGCATCCGCTGTGAACCAGTGAACCTGGCATTCGCCGGACTGCCACGCCGCGATCGATGAATCGAAATCATCGATCAGCCGGAAGTTGACCAGGACCCCGTACTCCTTGAAGTAACGGGATTCCTTGGAGGCTTGGAAGCCTCCGTTGAAGTACTGACCGCCGGCATAGCCGACCCATGTCACCACACAGACGTTCACCACGTCGTCGCCTCGCGAAGAGGCGACTTGTGAGCTACCGTTGCCAGCGCCCGGAACGATTTTCTCGCCGAGGCTAGTGTTGTTCACCACCCATCGACCACCGAAGAAAACGACGGCAGCCGCCATGGCGATGAGAATCAACTTGGGTAACGGCTTCATGTTGCGTCGAGGCATTTTCGCTTCTCCTTGCTGTTTTCTGATTACTGTTCTGCCGCCACCATTGACGACAGATACTGAACCAACTTCTGCTACTTCTCACCATCTTCGAAAAGACGGCGGTATCTCTGACCCGGTCGATTCCGAGACTCTTGTGAGACTGGGATATCTTGAGGTCTGTCGAGATCAAGCTTCTGCAACGGGTCAACTGAAGCAGCCATGATGAGCTTAACTTCTTGTCCCTGTGGCAGAATCGCCGCATTGGCCTTACCTTCCATAGAAGAGAGCATGGCGTCAATGCGGGCATTCACCTTCTCCACAGCTACAGCATCCCTTAGGTTGACCATCGACGCGATACCACGGGTTTCGTCGACGAACATGTCGATTTCGCCCATGATACGTGCGTAGTGGTCACGAGTTGCCTCGAGAGCTTCATCGTAAAGCTCCTTGGCGACGTCGTCTCCCTGTAGGATCGCACGAGCCGATCGGAGGGCCGATCGGCCACTTTTCATGGCTTTTCGTTTGCGCTCTTCGACCTCAACTTCCTGGCTGAGATCTTCGAGAACAAACTCTGCCTGACGCTCCATGTCGGCAGTCACACGCAGAAGTGCTTCCATGTTGTCGCGGAGAGGCCGAAGCTCGCTGTTCATTGCCTCCAGACGATCAATCTGTCTGGAGGACAAACCAACAACTCGTTCAACCTCCGCTGGGGACATCCGCCCCTTGGCAGCTTTGGCTTGCATCAGCTGGTCGCTGATTTCCTTGGCGTTTCGCTCAAGTTCTTCAACGAGGGAACGAATTTCCCCGCTCAACTTGCTTTTTTGCTCTCGAATGTTCCTGAACTTGCCCTTGAGATCACTGATGTAGTTCTTCATGATGCCAATCGGATCGATCTCAACAAAGAAACCTGTTACGGTCCGCATGGCACTCTTGAAGAGGTACGACACCAGAGTTCTCACCCGGCGATTGGACACCAGGAACACTGCTCCTGCTGCGCTAGCCGCGAGCATCATCGCCGTTAACGTGTTCTGGAGCATCGTTACCACCCATGGCACGATACTGCCCCAGAGCCACACTACCGGAATACCGATGAGCAGGGCAAGGAAGACCATCCCCGTACTGCCTTCCGGTCGCTCCCAGAATGATTTGATCTGGTTGCTCGGTGAGTTTGGCATCTCACGCTCCCTTCAGATACAGAACGATTTTGCCCTTCTTCTCTTCGAGATCATGCTGAAGGGCTGTTGCGGCCGCCTCGAACACCTTGCAGCCATTCTCGATTGCCGCACTCTGGGTCTTGATTTCCTCACCCAGCTTTTCGAACTCTTCACGAAGACGCCTCTGTTGCTCCTTGAGACGGCCGATCTCCTCGTCGATTTCCGAAACCTTCGAGTTGATCTCCCCTCGCCTTGCTTCGCGAGTACCGACCGCTTGTGAAGTCTGTCGTGATGCCTCCGTGGCAACTTCTTTCCGTTCCCTGTCCAGAACGGCAAGATGTTGACTGATGGCCAAAAGGATTGCTCCTTCAGTTTGCTTGCAGGTCTTGGCAGCGGCGGCGAACAGTGTCCGCTCGTCGGGAATTACTCCCTGGAGAGTTTCCACTTGTTCCAGGAAACTGGTGAAGGGTGTTGGTTGGGACAATACAACATCCTCGTAGAGGCTGTCATATGTGACCTTGTCAACTTTTCCTTCTCCAGTTTCCACTAGCGCCACATCCATGGCTGCCAGCCGCTGCTTGGCTTCTGACAATTCGGGACCAGGTCTGCTAGCCTTCTTTGACTTGCCAGTCGCCCCAGCATCGTCGGGCTTCTCGAAGAGTAGATCGGCGATTCTACTGCCGCCCAATCTCCCCAAGAGCCCTTTTCTCTCTTCTGCCATTATCTTCCTTCCTTGCAGTTGGTGATTGTTGTAGAGACTTCAGGTTTCCAGGTGGTGTAGACCTGCCCGGCTCGCCCTCCATCCCTGCCTTCGTTCTCGAACGTCGTGCAGAAGAACAATGTCCCCCGGCACAGGGTGTTCCGTCTCTCGCCAGGCCCCGTCCTCGGGTTCAAGCGAGAAAGTAATTCCAGTTTTCCCTGTCATCCTCCGCAAGGATTCTTCCTCAGGAGTGGCTACGGCATAGAAACCGTGCTTGCCAGGAACGACCTTGTCCACTACAGCCCTGATGGGGCTAGCCCTTGATTTGGGCATTCATCCGCTTCCTCCTTACAGGTAAAAGATGAACCGTTGTTTTGTTGGTTTAGGTTACCTCCTTGGTGTCTTAGTATCTTAAGTCCATCTGGGTTTCAGACGTCCATAAGAAACCTTGAGAAAACAGCTGCTCAATATGGGCGGTATATCATTCGCGAAGATTTTCATAGTGTCTTCGCTTGTACTTATATTTCTATTTATCTGTATTTTTGTTTCTTGTCCTTTGAGTTGACAAAGAACAGCCAGGAAATTCTTCTCCCGATTCTAACGGAGGATTATATCAATAATTGTAACGTTGTCAAGTTGACTAGTACTTACATATATAACTTTGTTTTTGATTATAGCGGACCCATTGGAGCAGTGCTAAATGTAGTTTGGTATAAAAAATAATAAGAATAAACATACAAAAAAATAATAAGAATAAACATACAAAAAGGGACGAGCTTCATCACTCGTCCCTCTCCCGAAAGCTCCAAGCTCCATCACTTGGCGCGCAAGTGCCTCCGGGAGACTACTTCATCTCGCGGTTGTTCGCCGCTGCTTGGGCCGGTGTCGCAGCCAGAGCCCCCGAGTTGTCGGGATAGAAGACCGGCGGTGGTGACCCACCCTTGAGGATCCACTGACGCCAGTACTCCCTCATCCGCTTCGACATGGTACTCCTCCCGCGTTCTGGAGTTCCAGCCTCCCCGCACACCTCGTGTGTACGGGGTAATACAATTTCTATGTTAATTATATCATATCCAATATATTTGTCAACAAGAAAATGCGCGGGGGGACGCCTGTCAAAAATTTATTCCGAGGTTTTACCGTCAAAATGCTCTTCGTCCTTCTGCGCTTCCTCCTTCGTTATATGTATTACGCCATCGCGATGATGCGGTGGCATATAAAGAGTGTAGAGTTTCATCTTCCCTTCTCCGGTATTTATAATATTGTGTTTCGTCCCAGCCGGAATAACGACGGCGAAGCCGTCGGCAATCTTGTGCGGAATGCCGTCCAAAACCGCTCTGCCCTTCCCCGCTTCGCATCTTATAAACTGGTCAACATCGTGAACCTCCTCTCCGATGTCTTCCTTCGGATCCAAACTCATAATCACCAGCTGGCAATTATGAGTCGTGTAAATGACTTTGCGAAAATTGTTATTATCAAGCGACTCTTTTTCTATATTTGATATATGTCCTTTCATACCAATATATTACAACTTTTCCGCATCGGTGTGGGCGAAAAGCCGGTGAGAAAGCCAAAACCCCACTCTAGAATTCTAGAGTGGGGTTTTGGCGAATTTTAAGCCGCTCGGGCAAGCGCCCAAAGCGTCCGAAATTACCTCCCTCGGCCGAAGCCGCCTCTTCCGCGGTCTCTGTTGCCCCAACCGCCGCCACCGCCTTGATGACCGCCCTGTGGACGATCAACTCTGGGTCTGGCTTCATTTACCGTAAGCTCCCTTCCGTCAAGCTCTTGACCATTGTACATACTAATGGCGCTTTCAGCGTCTTTGTCACTTTCCATTTCTACGAAGCCAAATCCTTTGGAATTGCCCGTATCACGATGAGTGATGATTGCTACTGAAACAACTTTCCCCGCTTTAGAAAAAGCCTCTGATAATGAATCCTCGGATGTAGAATCCGACAAACCTCCAACAAATAATTTTTTTGACATTCTAAACCTTTATCTAATAACCGTAAGATGGCTTTTCTCGGTTAAGTGGGGCCCGCGCCCGCGATTCTCATTGGAGACGATCTTACTTATCCAGTGTAGCAAAGTTTCAGGTATAAGTCAAATCTTTCGGACTTTTAAGATCTAGGGACGCCAAATCTCTAGTAATCTTCTCGTTTATATCAGAAGTGTCTTCAAAAAATCCCTGTGAATATTACGAGCCCTGGATTAACTGCGGCGAATTGGGATCAACTATCGTATCTGGAAAAGAGACCCCGCTTGAAGTCGGATTTGGATTGGAAGTGTTGACAACGGTAGTCTCAACCTGGACAACTTCCTGCAACGGCGTGATTCCAGTCGTTGAAGTTATGACAGCTACGATTTGGGCTAGTTGCTGCTCAAGCACTACAATCTGGGCTTGAATCTCCGCTACTATGGCTTGCTGTGTAATTATTTCCTCGGCGGTAACTGGCGGCTGTGTGCTGGTAGTTTGCGTCGTTTGTGTAGTCTGGCCTGATGTTACGGGAACTATTGATTCCGCCTGTGTCAGGGAAGCGATTGTGCCGCTGATTTCCTGCGAGACTGCGGCGAGAGTGGCCTCAAAATTGTCAATTTGGGATTGCGTCAGGCCGGAATCCTCCGGTGTTAAGGCATTAACGATTGAAGCAAGCTCATTTACGAAAGACTGGATTACCTGCGCATCTTTCTTTATTTGGATAATAGTATTTTTGTCGGCCTCTTGGGCTAGGGAAATGCTGGCTTTCTTCTTCCATTCATTTAGTAGCGTTTTTATATTGGCCCAACGGCTGTTTATATCAGCTTCAACTGCGACAGTTTTGGTCTTTATCTTAATTTTCGGAGCCGAGCCGTCCGAACTGTCAAACAGGGCGTCCACCTTGCTTATTGCGCCAGCAATTTTGTCATATTCATCCGAAACGACAGCATGAAATGGAAATTGGTCTCTAAATTTCTTTTTGAAATTATCTAGTTTGGCAGTCTCAACATCGGCCTTGGCTCTGACTTGAACAAGTTCTTGCCGAATTTCTTCCGCCTTAAACTTCTGTTCGCGAATTTTTCTATTTTCCGAAGTAATATAAAAATAAGCCCCAGCTACCACCGCCAGAACCAGTACAATTGCTAACGGCACTATGAAACCCCTGCTTGTGTTGTTCATTATTATATGGAAACTAGATCCTCCTGCGCTTGGTAGCAAGTTTGGCCAGTCTTTCTCTTTTTATCGCCAATCGCTTTTTTGTCTTTCTTGAACGCGAGGTTTTGTTTTTTGTGTTTGTGCTTAATCTTTTTGCCATATAAGTAATTATATTAGCATGTTATACAAATTAAAACCCGACCGCTATAAGCGAGCGTTCGTGGCCATATTTCTCCGGGTCTTTGAGGTTCATCTTATTTGAAAACTCTCTTATCTTTTCTTTTAAATCACCGCCTTCTTCATTAAAAATGTTGAGGAATTCCGGGTTTCTGATATAGTATTCAAAGCCGTCTGTAAATACAAATACTCGGTCCTTATCTTCAAGATTGAAAATCCCGTTCTCAATGTGTTCAATCATTCTCTCCTCTCCGTTTATGACAGTGTACGGAGAACAAGAACCGGAAGACATAAACTTCAAGTTCATATTCTTATCAAAGTGCGCGACAAACGAATCGCAAATAGACGCCCAGTACGCTTTATCTTCTTTTACTACAATAAAAGCGCCTGTTGCCGCAAAAAACCCCGTCATATTCCCTGAAATTTCGCTCTTTCCTGTCTTCTTATTGTAATCAGCTACCACTGTATTGGCCTGCTCGAAAATTTCTTTGGTGTCTCCAGCGTTGAACGTCTCATGTTTTTCTTTAACATTTTCAACAACTGCTTCGCAAAATATTCTGGCAACTTCTCCAGCTGGAGACGGGTCAGGGTACTTTTCGCCTTTTTCTATAAGTTTACGAAAATTTAAAGTAACGCCATCAGCAACGACAAAAACAGGCGGGTTTTCTGACACCAAAAGATAATCCTCCTGCGGATGCCGATAATCGTCTGGCAAATTTTCAGTAAGGCCTCTTTTTTCTGCAAAAGCCCAAATCGCCTCCTTTGATGATTGTTCAAGAATCGAAAAATACTGCATATCATCTTGATTTTAACAGAAGATTAAATTGCAAAATAGGAAGTTTTTATAGAAAGAAAGTCACCCAGGAGTTGGATGACTTCCGGGTGATGTTGCTGGGCCCCAATACCGACTTCAGGATTATCTCGTCAGACCAAAACTTCTGCGTTAGCTACTTTGCCCTTGCAGATGGTGAAGTTGGGTAAGCGCCATGTCGATTGCTTGGTGAAAATAGCGCCCACCACCAATAATGTCCTCGGTCTCATGTAACGGCTTGAGGTCCAGAGAGTCTTTTCTCCGTGTAGTAATTTGCAGGTTCACGATAGCCCCTGGCCCTCCTTTCGAAGCTTTGATCTCGCGGCGGGGTCTTCTGTCTGCTCCCACGAGACGGACTTGAAATCCACCTTTACCACTAGGGTTGCGGTAGATTATATATGTCTCTTGGCTGTCAAGCTTACGAAGGGCCTCTGCGTCAAGGATACCTGCAAGCTCCCTCTCCGCCGCCTCAAGGCGCGAACGCCAGCTTTTAGGATCTTTAGCATGTTCGGCTTGTTTCGCTGCCCAGAATAAGTCTTCTGGAAGTAGGCCTATTTCTCGCACGGAAGGAGTTCCTTCTTTGAGCATTTTTGCGGCTTGCTCAAAGCGGCCTCTACGGCTGTGAGATTCCCGATGCTTAATTTCCCCTGAACCGGGGGGAAAGGCATCATAATCCGTGAAAGCCGCCTCGCGCAGACACAGATGAGCCGCAGCTTCAAGAAGTTCTGCAAAGCTTAGGGCGGAATTGGTCTCGGTCGCCATCGTACCCTCCTAGGGGGTTGGACTTCGGCTTGTGTTCATATCCAAATCAAATACTACTGATTGCCGAGGGTATGTAAAGAACAAGAGTTGTATATGAAAAAGGGTCTCGCCTATTCTGGCTTTCGCCAGTTAGTACGAGACCTTTCGTTGTGTCACCCGAATGTTCAACCGCCCCCACAACTAGTGGCAAGGAATTCTTCGGGCTTGAGACCCAGCTCCTCCGGCGTGAAGTACCAGTTGCAGACCGCTTCGGAAACGATTGAGTCAACATCACCATACTGACCCGCCTCGTCTTCTGCAATCTCCGCCTTGATGTCGTCACGAAGGATCCGCCTCAACTCCCCAGCATCGTACCCGAGGAATTCCGGGTTCCCGATCTTGAGGAGGTCCAGGGCATTCTGCATCAATTCCATTGAGCTGGAAAATGCAAACTGGCCTTCCCCGAGCTCCTGACATGGAGCGACCCGCTCGCGCAGGTCTCTCGGCTTCTCATAGACAGCCAAGAGTGAGTTCGCCAGAACATTTGCTGTCTCTTGGTACTCTAACTCCACGACAGGTCGGTCCGCTCCGTGCTCTTCGAGCACCTTGTCCGGGTATCTGAGAACCTTCGCGAGGTTTCCCAGATGCTCGAAATTGAGACAGACGCCGAGAAAAAAGGAACCGTCAGGCCCCAGCTTTACCTCGTCAGCCATGGATACTGTCTCCACCTCGTCGATCGCCTCGAAGGCGAGACGGATGGTTTCCTCATCGTCGACGACGATAATGTTGAGCGGGATGACCGGCCCTGAACGGCTGGATTTGTCTTGCACCGGCGGGATGCCGACCGCGTCCGACATGATGGGAGCCGGCCCACCGCAGGCCGTGACGAACATGGACAGGATGAGCGTGACGAACATGGACAGGGCGAACCCCAGGAATGGAGTCGCCACTCTGGACGACATTGTGAACCCGCGCATCTTTACCCCCCTTATAGTTGGTGACGGTTGAACTGAAAAGACCTAAATCCGTATTAATTATAGCATATCAAAAAAATCTGTCAATTATAACGTTATGGTTCAATAGCTTGGAAACACCCGTCTAGTATCATGAAAGATATGTCATATACAAAGAATCCATACTTGCCAAGGGTCCGTAGAGAT
>Ga0155875_108_pt1 | contig 39934 bp, 41 predicted proteins | sample RifCSPlowO2_01_FD_107529 | JGI IMG/M metagenome (GOLD analysis project Ga0155875, IMG submission 107529) | Candidatus Zambryskibacteria bacterium RIFCSPLOWO2_01_FULL_45_21
CGCAACGGCGTATAGATTACCGATTAGTTTGGAATTTTATGTAGCTATTCCAGATAAGTACAAAGCATTCGAATTTGAAAAATATCTAAAATCTGGTTCAGGTCGTGCTTTTATTAAGAGACATCTAATCTAACCCGTTTTAGTCCGCCGTAGCTTTGTAGAAGCGTAGGCGACCAAATCGAGCGTCGCACGAGACGTGTTTAATATAATGATTTTTGAACCTGCATAGAAGTGTCCGAGGCTCGGACCAGTCTTTTTTAAAGAAAGAATGTTACTAGTTAGTTAAAATTTGAAAACTTTTTCCTTCGAATGATCAGAATCATTACAAAGAGTATATTTGTAGTACCCCAAACTACAGGAAAGAACCCTGTGAGAAAACTATACTGAGACAGTGCGAAGAAACTAATAAGGTGGCGGAGAGTATTTATAGCGTAGGTAGAAAGAGTTTCAGTAAAAGGTTTATTCCAGGATTTTCTTAAGGTGGGTACAAAGCTAAATATGCCAACTGATACAAGTAGTATGGCGGACACCGTTGGTTGTTTAACTACTATCCACAAGAACAAAGCAAGTAACGCTGTAATAAAGAAAAAAGTATCAATTTTTGTGACGTCTTTCTTCCCCTTCCTAATTCCTAAGACGAAAATTATAAAAGCCATTAAAGCAGCTGTTAGAGTTACCCAAGACCCTGCTCCAGCACCTGAAGTAATTTGCATAGCAAACGCGACAAGAGTAATCAATCCCCAGGCAAACCATGTGTAAACATGGGGCAAGGTTTTACCACGAAGAGTGTCATTTAGATATGGAATAAAAGCAACTACTCCAAGAATAACGGAAATAAGACCCAAAATAGCTTTAAAATCAGGCATGTTCTATGTACCGACATTATACACAGTATCGGCTAGACCTTCTGGTAAATTCATCGTGCTACAATAAGTTCATATGAAATACAAAAGAATGCTACAAGCGCTCTTATTAGCAATCGCTGGATATGACATCTACTTATCAGTATCAGGTCTTTTCTTTAGGAGTGGTGCTGTAGCCCATGCAGCAAATTTTTTTAACTTCAATCTTGAGCTTACGACAAGTACGTATTGGCTTATTGGTTTACTCTCTACTTATCTCTTGGCATTCGCTGCGTTTTTGATTCTTGCAGCAACTAATCCGGTCAAATACCTAAGTGTTATATACATTTGCCTGGGTATTTTCTTTGTCAGAATATTCCAGAGAATTCACTTTATACTAAGCGACTCTGCTACTAATTTAGTTGCGGATCCAAGTAAAACAGGTTTCTATCTAGGTTCAATCGTTGTAGCAGCCGTAGCACTACTATTCTTAACGTTTAAGATTAGAAAACAGGTCTAATGACAGACAGAGGTTTGCGAGAGAGGAAAGACTGTTTCACAACATTCGATGGCACAAAATTAGTGTACCGTTCTTGGATACCCGAAAACCCAAATGGGCATGCCCTTGTTCTACTACACAGAGGACACGAGCATTCCGGGAGACTTACTGAGCTGGCAGAAGTGTTTGCAAGGGACAATTACAGCTGTTTTGCCTACGACAGCAGAGGTCATGGTGAATCTCCTGGACCAAAGGGTTATTGTGAAAATTTCTCGTATCTAGTTAAGGACCTCGATAGGTTTGTCTCGTATATATCGACTCAATACAAAATTGATATAACTAATATTATCGTATTAGCTAATAGTATGAGTTCTGTCGTGACTAGTGTCTGGGTTCATGATTATGCTCCAAAGATTAGGGGAATGATTCTTGTTGCACCGGCTTTTCGAATTAAGCTGTATGTCCCTTTTGCATTAACGGGCTTAAGAATACTTCAGCATTTTAAAACTCCTCTGTTTATAAAGAGTTACGTAAAATCTAGTCTGCTTACACATGATAAGGATGAGCAGTTTAAATACAATAACGATAGATTAATTACGAAGAATATTTCAGTTAATATTTTGACCGGTTTTTTTGATGCCGCCAAACGAATTGTCTCAGATGCCGCCGCAATAGAAACGCCGACGTTGATCTTGTCGGCCGGTTCAGATTGGGTGGTATACCTCAAGGACCAGAAGAAGTTTTATGACAGCCTATCATCAAAAATTAAAGAAATGGAAGTGTACCCTAACTATTACCACGGGGTTTTGTACGAAAAAGAGCGAGAGGTTCCGATAAGGAAAGCTCAGGATTTTATCTCCACTTTATTTAAATACAAGGAAGATAGATCGGGATTGTTAAATAGAGACAAGGAAGGTCCCACGAAAGAAGAATACGATAGATTATTATCATCACCTCCCCCCATAAAAAGGATAGTATATACGATGACCAGATTTTTTATGTCAACATTGGGAAAATTGAGTAAGGGTATCTCAATTGGCATTAAGTATGGATACGATTCCGGACTTTCACTTGATCATGTGTACGGAAATAAAGCCGAAGGAATTACTCCATTAGGCAAGCTTATTGATTACCTCTATTTAAATTCAGTGGGCTGGAGAGGAATAAGGACAAGGAAGAGTAATTTACAGAAATTGCTTGACGAAAGTATAGAGAAACTCGTAGCGCAACGCAAACCAATACGCATTCTAGATATTGCATCTGGTCCAGGAAGATATTTAATCGAAACAGCCAAAAAATTTGAAGATAGGAATATTAATATTTTACTATGTGACAACAAACAAGAAAATATAGACAAGGGTCAGGAGCTGGTTAGGACCTCTGGCGCTAAGAATGTGGTTTTTAAACTCAATGACGCTTTTGACAAAAGTAGTTATTCTAAACTTAACTTTATGCCCAATATAGTAGTAATATCAGGATTACATGAGTTGTTTAGCGATAACCAGAAGGTGTTGGAATCCTTAAATGGCGTTAGGTCTATAGCCGAGGATGAATGCACTATCATCTACACTGGCCAACCGTGGCATCCACAACTTGAATTTATTGCTTATACGCTAAAAAACAGAGAAGATAAACGGTGGGTAATGAGAAGACGTAACCAGGCTGAATTAGACTATTTATATGAAAATTCAGGGTTTAAAAAACAAGATATGGAAATTGATTCATGGGGTATCTTTACTGTATCGCGTGCGCTCACTCAGTAAGGTTTCTCATAAAGAAGTAGGTAAGAGAAATGAAGGATACCTGGAGGCTTACTTCCAGCTAATGACCATTAACGGGTCGGTTCATATTTTTAACGCGGCCAGAGAACTGAAGATTCTTCATGTATTTGCCAAAGGACCAAAAACATCATTAGAGATCGCAACAGAACTTGACCTAAACCATGGGATCTTAAGACTCTTGCTTGATGGGTTGGTTGAACTTAAATTACTGGAAAAATCTAATGACCTTTATTGGGCTAGTCCAACTCTGCTCCTGCTTAAAGGCAGTTATGAAAACTTAGGAACAAGCTATTGGGAGCATTTGCCAGAATTTGTAAGAACTGGAGTCCCTTTGGTCCAGATGAATGAAAAGACTGTTGCCGAAAAAGAGTATGTTGGGCAAGTCGAATCTCTTGAATGGATGATGTCAGCGACTGCCTTTGAGGCTATAGATTTGCTTGAAATTGGTAGAAGACGGAAGGGATTAAAAATTTTAGATATAGGTGCTGGCTCAGGAATTTGGAGCCTGACTATGCTCATAAAGGATTCTGGTGCAAAAGCAACTCTCCTTGATTTTGGTGAGGTCTTGAAAGTCGCGAAAATTAAAGCTAGAGAGAAAAATGTCCAGAATCGAACATCTTGGATTGAGGGAGATTTTTTCGAGACACCAATTTCAGAAACTTATGATTTGGTAATAGTTGGAAACGTACTTCACATACAGAGCTATGATAAAAATATTGAATTATTTAAGAAAATAAGAAGCTTGCTTTCCCCCAATGGAGAAATTCTTATCTTTGACCTTATCCCTCGTCGGGACGGTAATAACCTAATGCGTATTCTCTACGAACTAGGATTAAGGATTCGAACAAAGTCAGGCAAGGTGTACAAACGTCATGAGATTAAAAACATGCTAACTGTTGCTGGTTATTCCCGATTTGATTTCTATGATCTCGATGCTACGCCGAAACTAATTGGTTTATGTATTGCAAAATGATAAGCTAGCTTATACATGAAAATACTCTTGTTTTTTCTTTTCAGCTACTTTCTTGGTTCGATTCCGTTTGGACTTATTGTCAGTAAACTGAAAGGAACAGATATAAGAAAACAAGGAAGCGGAAATATTGGTTTTGCTAATGCGCTTAGGGTACTTGGCTGGAAACCAGCATCATTTGTTCTCTTGGGAGATACTTTAAAAGGTTTTATACCAGTATATACAGCGCTTAATGAGCTCGGTCTCGATTGGGCACTGCTGATGGGTCTTGCTTCTATGGTTGGACATATCTTTCCTTTTTGGCTCAAATTTAAAGGTGGAAAGGGGGTGGCAACCTTTCTTGGAATAAATTTAGCGGTCAACTGGGTTTTTGCCATTATCTTCATCATTGGTTGGATAATCATCACAACCCTAAATAACAAATCTGCTCCTTCGTCGCTCTCAATGGTTGTGTTGATGCCAATTCTTGCTATAACTTTTCAAGACTTATTGTACTTTTACTTACTAGTTTTGCTGATAATCCTTTTTACTCATCGTGCAAATATTGTAGATATAATTAAAGGACGAGAGAGAAAATTTATATGAGCCTTAACTTAAAGTTGACCATTTTATTCTCAGTACTTTTTGTAATTGGTTCCTTTCTTACGTTGTTACTTTATCGATTTGATATAGAAAAATTTAAACAATCAGGACTGGCCAAGAAAATTGCTATGTGGGTGCCCATAGCCGCAGTCTTTTTACTAACAATCAGCGTAGGCCCAATCCTGGAAATTACCATGTTTGCTTTTGTTTTCTGTATATCAATACTAGAATTTTATCGTGTAGATACCACGAAAAAGTCCAAAGAAAACTTAATTTATCTACTATTTTTTCTAGTTGGATTTAGTCATCTCATCCTAATTAGGCTGTTTTTACCCGATAGCATTGCAATTCTTCTTTTCCTCGTCTTCTCTACTGTCGTTTCAGACATATGTGGGTTTTTCCTTGGAAAAACTATAGGGCGCCACAAATTACCTGAATCGATAAATAGTAGTAAAAGTTGGGAGGGGGTAGGTGGTCAAATCCTAGGCGCCTTTCTCGGCGTTTTACTAATCAAATACTTTATCGTCTTAGATGGAAATGTTTTAATGTTTCTTCCGATCGGATTAGGGAGTACAATCGGAGACTTGCTAAACAGCAGAGCTAAAAGAATCGCTGGTATAAAGGATTGGAGCAACACCCTTCCTGGTCACGGAGGCTTTACTGATAGGTTCAGCAGTCTAGCCGGGAGCAGCTTATTACTATTCTATTTTCTGATTCTCAATCTAATTAAATAGTGCAAAAACCGCATACTGACCCGCATACCTCATTTTGATTACCGAAATGATGCTAGAATACCCTTACAAGGGTTGATCCACGGGGTACCTAACCCGACTAGTCCGCCAGTTAGATTTGTTTATTTAAGAAAATATATACGCTAAACTAATAATATTGGATTTATATAGATCCAATTTTTAATCTTTAATTTTTTAAACAAAAATGAGTAAAACAGCATTAACAATTCTTATTATTATAGTCCTTATCGTTGTTGGATATTTCATCTGGGGAGGTGGACCAGCAAAAACCGAGGAACCTAATTTAGAAACGGTTAGCCAAGAAATGCCAGTTGAGGGCAGCAACACTCCAGAAATGATAGTTGAAGCAGGCAAAAACATCCAAGAATTTGATATCTCCGGCGCGCCTTTCAAATTCTCTATCAAGGAAATTCGCGTCAAGCAAGGCGACACTGTGCGCATCAACTTTACCAACAATGAAGGACTTCACGATTGGGTAATTGACGAGTTTGCAGCCAAGACAAAACAACTGAAGGCGGGCGAATCGGAAACGGTTGAGTTCGTAGCCGACAAGAAAGGAGAGTTTGAGTATTACTGTTCCGTAGGCACTCACAGAGCTCAAGGAATGGTCGGCAATTTGATTGTTGAGTAGAAGGCAGTTCTCTCTTTGGTTCTTTTTGTGCACTATTAACCCCATCTTGATGATTGGAGAGTTTTTTCTGTGATATAATTTTACCAATTATGCAGAAGCCCAAGGCACTGCAATGGAACACGCTGGAATATGAACATCGAGAACGCGGCTCGGATTGGTTTTGGGCTGTCGGGATTCTTACTGTCGCTATCGCTATCACGTCAATAATCTTCAATAACGTGCTGTTCGCAATCGTAATCCTGCTTTCCGGCTTTACTCTGGCTTTGTTCGCCGCTCGCCACCCCAAAAGTGTTGAAATAACTATTGATGAAAAGGGGGTCAGGTTGGATTCGTATTTTTATCCCTATCACTCGCTTGAGTCATTTTGGGTTGACGACCGCGGAGAGGGTCAGCACAAGATACTGATTAAGTCGCAAAAGCTCATAATGCCCTACATTGTTGTACCAATAGAGGAAGTCAGCTCCGAAGAAGTGCGTGAAACTTTGTCAAAATATCTTCCTGAAGTTTTTCATGCCGAATCAAATCTGCAAAAACTCCTTGAACGTCTGGGATTTTAACCCAACTTGAAGCTTTGAGCCAAAAACTACTTGCCCGTTCAAGTATTGCGAAGCAAAAATTGTTCGGGTAAGCTTCTGGCTAGACTCCCCGTAGTTCCCGCCAGTAGGCGGGCAGGTAGTGGACCCGAACAATTTTGTATCACAAAATTGAATGGGCGCGGTAGAATGCAGATTGCTTGTCCGTTCAATTTGCCATGAGCTCCCCGTAGTTTAATGGATAAAACAGGAGATTGCGGATCTCCAGCTCGAGGTTCGATTCCTCGCGGGGGGACACGAAGACAAAACCGCCCCGACATAATGTCGGGGCGGTTTTGTCTATGAAGCTTTCCTTATGACCGCCGAAAGGCGGGATTTCTTGCGGGAGGCTGTGTTATCTTTTATTACCCCCCTCTTGGCGGCCTTATCAATTATTTTCTGAACTTTTTGGAAAAATTCTTGTGCTTCTTTGGTTTTCTTGTCCGCTATAAGTTTTCTTAACTTTTTTTCGGCCCAGAGCATATCGCGCTTGTGGCGCAAATTGAACTCCTGCTTTCGCGCAGAGTTTCTGAGAGCTTTTTTGGCTGATTTGGTTATTGGCATGCGGCGTATAGTAATATGCCACAGAAAGAAAATCAAGTCCCGCTTGGCGTGCTTTTGGCATAGACGGCTGATATTATAGAGCAAATGATTTCCTATCTCTGCGGCAAGATTATACACAAAAAGAAGGGCCATCTGATCCTAAATACCGGACCGATTGGCTACAGGGTAGCTGTTACATCGCAGGAATTTGAAAGAGTGAAAGAGGGCGACAATATAGAACTTTCTACATATCTGGCCGTCAGGGAAACCTCCTTTGATCTTTACGGCTTTTCGTCACAAGAAGAACTGGACATTTTTGAACTGCTAATTACAGTGTCAGGGATAGGACCAAAAACGGCAATGAGCATATTAAGCATTGCCACAATTGAGACACTGCAAAAAGCCGTCTCTTCAGGCAACGCTTCGTACTTAGTCAAGATGTCCGGCATAGGAAAAAAGAATGCGGAAAAAATCGTCCTTGAGCTTCAGGGCAAGCTGGGTGTCGGATACGAGACAAGTGATGCGTCGCTCTCCGACGAAGGCGACGTGCTGGAAGCGCTTTGCGCCTTGGGCTATTCCCAGCGAGCCGTCAGAGAATCACTGAAACAAATACCGGCTGAAACAACTGATGCCAAAGATCGAATAAAAGAGGCCCTAAAAATTTTGACTAAAGGCAAATAACGCGAAGATGGTACTTGAAATAATAAAAAAACTTATACCAAAATCAGTTTGGAAAAAGATAGAATCGCCGTACCATCAATCGCTTTCTTTCATTGGAGCTTTGATTTACAGATTTCCTTCACGATCAATAAAGATCGTTGGGGTAACAGGCACGAAAGGAAAAACTACAACAATTGAGCTTATCAATTCCATTCTGGAAACTGCCGGCTACAAAACAGCGCTGGCGGGTACCCTGCGTTTCAAAATCGGCGATGAGAGCCGTCAGAACAAATACAAAATGACAATGCCCGGCAGGTTCTTCATGCAGAAATTTTTGCGGGAGGCTGTCAACAAAAAATGCGACTGGGCGATACTTGAGATGACATCGGAGGGCGTAAAGCAGTGGAGGCATAAGTGGGTGGACTTGGACGCGCTGATTTTTACAAATATTTCTCCGGAACACATAGAGTCGCACGGTTCATTTGAGAAGTATCTGGAAGCGAAACTTGCGCTGGGACACGCGCTGGAGCAGTCTTCCAAAAAAGACCGCTGTATCATTGTCAACGGCGATGACCCCTACGGAATAAGATTCCTAGAAATGAAAGTCCCGCACAAACTCGGCTTTTTGGCGCAACAGGCAAAACCATGGAGCGTCGGCAGAAAAGGGATCTCCTTTAGCTTCAAAAAGAAAAAAATGGTTTCGCCGCTTATCGGTCTTTTCAACTTATACAACATTCTAGCCGCCGCGACTTTCGCAGATTACATAAAAATCCCTCTGAATAAAATAGCTGAAGGGATAGAGAGGGTCAGTCAAGTCAGAGGCAGAGTTGAATTTGTCCGATTGCCGGAAAACAACCCCCTTAGCCGGCACCAGCTTTTTGATGTTGTAGTTGACTACGCCCATACTCCCGATTCCCTACGAGCGCTCTACGAGGCGTTTAGCAAAAAGAGAAAAATTTGCGTCCTGGGAAATACCGGCGGCGGCAGGGATAGGTGGAAGAGAAAAGAGATGGGCTCTATCGCCGATGAGTATTGCGCCAAAATAATTCTGACAAACGAAGACCCTTACGATGAGAACCCCGAGGAAATAGTGGATACAATGAAGGAAGGCATAACAAAGAAACCTTACGAAATCATAATGGATCGCAGAGAGGCCATCAGAAGGGCGTTTGAGCTGGCCTCCCCCGGAGACGCAGTGCTCATCACTGGCAAAGGTACCGACCCTTACATTATGGGGCCGCGCGGGACGAAAACACCTTGGGATGACGCAACTGTCGCCAGAGAAGAGCTGGAGAAATTTTTAGTTAACAGTTAGGTTTTTATTTTTTTATTGTGCCAGAACTTCCAGAAGTACAAACTACAGTTAATGGTATAAACCGCCGAGTTAGGGGGCTTAAAATTATTGACGTCTGGACAGACTACGACAGCGCGTTTCACGCGAGGAAGAATAATATAAAAAATAAAGACTATTTCAGAAAAGTCTTTAGACCGAACGTATTGGGAAATAAAATCCTCAACGCCAAACGCCGGGCAAAAAATATTCTTATCAACATTTCGGGTAATCATACGGTTTTAATCCATCTGAAAATGACGGGGCACCTGCTTTTCGGTAAATACCGAAAAATAACCGACAACAAACCCTTCGGCAAGCTCAGGGCAAGCAACACGACCAACAAAAACAGAAAGGAAAAATGGGAAACAATGGAAAAAGGACCCCTACGAGACCCGTATAACCAATACATACATTTAGTTTTCACCCTTTCAAACAGGAAGCATCTCGTCTTGTCCGATGTGAGAAAGTTTGCCAAGGTTCTGCTTTTAAAAACCTCCGAAATAGCCGACTCGCCCGATGTTAAAACAATCGGCCCAGAACCGCTGGACAACAAATTTTCAAAGAACGTTATAGAGAGCCGCCTGATGAAGAAGCCGCGCGCTAAAATAAAAACCGCTCTTATGGATCAAGCGCTTATAGCCGGCATCGGAAACATTTACTCCGATGAAATACTCTGGCTTGCTGGTGTGGGCCCCGAAAGAAAGGTGGAATTAGTGAAAGATACAGAATGGGACAAGATATACAAAGCAACCAAGACAATACTCAAGGCAGGCATAAAAATGGGCGGCGATTCGCTATCCGACTACCGCAACCTTGAGGGCAAGAAAGGCAGTTACCAAAATTTCCATAAAGCGTACCAGCAGACGGGCAAGACTTGCTCTAAAAGGGATTGCCGAGGCATCATAAAGAGAATCAGGATTGGTGGCCGAAGCGGCCACTTCTGCCCGAAACATCAAAAATAATGTTTTCTCTGTATTATTGGTTTATATTCGCGGGAATATTCTTCTTGGGCGATTTGGCAGTCGTGCCCTCGCTTTATCTGGCCGTGAATGGAACCCTATATTTCCCCCTGCTGGTCTTATTTGTGTTCGTTGCTAATCTTGCTTCGGATACGGTGTGGTACCTCATTGGCATAAAAATGCCGAAGGAAAAAATCCTATCTTCCAAATTTGCTCAGAAAAATTCTTCTTGGATAAACAAGGCCAATGACAGTTTCGGCAAAAAGGGACTTAGGATCCTAGTCTATTCAAAATTCATATACGGCATCAGACCGATAGTTAGGGTGCTTTGCGGCGCCCATAGAATGTCCTTCAGGACGTATATGCTCATCAATACGGCGACGACGGTTGTTTGGATAATCGTCATATCAGGTTTGGCGTTGTTTTTCCGGACAAGTATTTCCGCGCTTGACGATGCAGTATCCAGAACCGAAATAGCTTTGGCTTTCTTTATTATCTGCGTTGCTCTGTTTGATTTCTGGCTCAAGGATTATATTAAGGAAAAACTGGGAATGAACAGCTCAAATGGAAAGAATCCTGAAAATGGAAATACCGGCGGCAACTGACACATTAAGCGATTCCTTCCGTCCCTTCATTGGGATTTCAGCCACGATATCGGCCAGAGACAACAGGGACCTCGGCAGGCCGTCTACTTCATTTCCAAAAACAAAAGCCGTTTTGAGACTAGGTCTAACCGTTTTGTAGTCAACCGACTTGTCCGATTGCTCAATGGCTACTATAAAAAATCCTTTTTCTTTCAAACTGTTTACGACCTCAAACGCCCGCCCTTTCTCCCATGAAATGTTTTTTTCGGCGCCAAGTGAAGTTTTTATGAGCTGTTTGACCGGCCGGCCGAAGCGGTCAAGCGGAGCGGGTGTATAGCCGCACAAGAATATTTTGTTCGCCCCTGCGGCATCGGCCGTACGGAAAATACTGCCGACATTGCTGGCGCTTCTTATGTCATTGAGAATCAGGTAGATTTCTCTGTTTTTCTTCATATTTGCAATACTACAGTGTTTTTCTTTTCGTGCAAAAATGCTACCATAATTTCAAATGCTAAATCCTTTTCCCGAACTTCTGGCTTGGAGCGGTCTGGCGCCGTTTGTGCTCCGATTGGCTCTGGGCTTTCTTTTTATAAACCTGGGATTTTTGAAACTAACAAAAGAGAAAGCTCGTTGGGAATCATTTTTCAAAATTATTCGAGTCGGACCAGCCGATTTTCTGACAAAACTCTTCGGTTTCATTGAAATAATTGGCGGTATAGCCCTCGTTATTGGGCTTTATACACAGATTGCCGCCCTGATATTTGCAATCTTAACCTTCGTTGAAGTTTATCTGGAGTACAAAGAGGAGTCGCTTCTGGAAAGGACCCTTCCCTTCTACATACTGATTTTTGCCATATCCCTTTCGTTGATTTTCTCCGGCGCTGGACTTCTGGCTTTTGATTTGCCACTGTAAGCAAACTCGCCCGAATAACTTTTGCTTCGCAAAACTCAAACGGGCAAGCAACCTACTACCAACAACAAACAACAGCAAACAGTTTGCTATTCTATGTTTTATGTTGTAATTTATAGTTTGTTTTCCAATTTGTTGTAAGTAGTGAGTTGTTGGTTGTTGGTTAATAAAATTCCGCCCATAGCTCAGTCCGGTAGAGCACCTGCCTTTTAAGCAGAGGGTCGTAGGTTCGAATCCTACTGGGCGGACCCTGATATAACAAATTCGCTTTTGGCGGATTTTTTATGTCAGCGGGTGGTTCCAGTAGGGTTCGAAGCCCGATTGAGATATTTTGTCTGTAAAGTACAAAATATCCAATTGGGGTACTGAAACTGTAAGTTTCAAATCCTACTGGGCGGACACGAAGTGCCAGGCCAGTAGGATTCGAACAGGAAAACTATGTCTGGAATTTTTTCAAAAGCCCCTTAACACCATGCCTGGTTTTGGTATAATTTCTAAAATGGACAACAATACAAATAATTCCAATATACGCAGCCAAATCACCGGAAACTTTGAGGGAGAATTCGGTTTTATTTTTTTTCTACATCTGTTTATAATAATATTTGTCTATCTTTCCCCAGTATTGGTCAACTGGAAGATTATTATCCTTTTGACTTTGCTTTCCCATTTGCAGCTTATGCTGGTAGGGTCATGCATCTTGTCCAAAATACAATTCAAAAATACTGATCGCAGGCCCCATTTTTTCCATTATTATTTGTCCAAGATCGGCATATATGTCCACCCCCGAAAACTCTCTTTTATTCAAAACTACATTATTCCAACCACACTCATATTCACGGCCTTAGTACTTCAAACGGTTTTGGGCCTGCATCCAATACTTTTTTAGGACTGCAGATCCAAGACAAACTTCTCCAGAAGGTTGGAAAATTCACCCTTGCCTCTCCTCGCCCGGTGATACATAGAAACCAGGTTTGACGATAATTGTCTTAACTCATTTTTGGAATAGTTTTTTGCAAAATTTTTCGCTTTTCTGAAAACAAACGGGTTCAGCCCGGCTGATTTGGCGTCAGCCGACCCGGACGCAACAATTATTGCTTTGACTTGCCAAACCAAAATTCTTTGGATTTCCTCCGGATCTAGTCCCGAAAAAACCGCCTTTTGATAGAGAACCCAGAGTCTCTCCCCATTCCTCTCGCCCAAAGCGTCCGCGAGAGAAAAAACGGAGAATGGTTTGGCTGGAATTGCAGTTTTCCTGCCAAACTCCTGTATTTTGTCCGCGTATTTCTCAAGTTTTTTTATCAGATCTTTGCCGAGAATTTCCTCAATAACAATGAAAATGTTTTTAGACTCGGCGCAGTCTTTCAGGGCCTCAACGACGACGGAAGCGGTGTCTTTATCCGACAGCAAATTATCCAGAACCACTATATACCGGTTCTGAAAAAGCCCTTGGCCGCTTAAAAGTTCTTCAAAACGAGCTCCTACCCAGACATCCCGATCAATCCTGAAGAAGGACGCATCAGGATTTTTGTTCTTTTGTGCCCTAATAATATCCCGAAGTTTGCTCCGTGCCTTTTCGAAATCATTGCCATGCAAGACATACAGCATATGTTTAACTTACTACAGACAACCACCGGCTTACAACACGGGTATTCTTCATAAGTTTTAGGCGAACGGTAGTTTGTTGTCGGTTATCAGTTGTCAATAATCTTTTCCAAATCATTCCAATTGTCCCCGACTGAAGCATCAGCTTTCAGAACTATTCCGCTTATCTCCTTGGGCGGTATAACCCCCTCCATCACTTGGCAAATTTTCGGCACGATATCGCCAATAACGCTCTCTTCCATCTCAAAGAGCAGTTCGTCATGAACCTGCAGCAAAAGGTGAACATTTTCTGACAATCCTTCTTCAACCAGCAAATCGTCAATGCGTTTCATGGCTATTTTTATAACATCCGCTTCGGTTCCCTGGATCGGCGCGTTCACGGCCATCCTTTCCGCCGCCGCTTTTATATACGGCAATTTTGAATCAATGCCCGAGAAATATCTTCTCCTGCCAAAGTAAGTTTCGGTATAGCCGTTCTGCGCGGCTTCCTTTTTTATTTTTTCAAGATACCAAGCAAGCTCGGTGAATGTTTCAAAATAAGTTCCGTAGAATCTTTGCGCTTCGGCTCGGGTACCGCCGAGATTGGCCCGTAGTGCATTAACTCCCATACCATAGAGAATGCCAAAGTTTATCGTTTTGGCTTGTCTGCGCATTTCCTTGTCTACCCTGCCTTGCGGCACATTGAAAATTTGCGCGGCAACAGCCGTGTGAACATCTTCCCCGTCTCTAAATATTTTTATCAGTTTTTTATCCTCCGACAGAAAAGCGGCGATTCGAAGTTCAATTTGGGAATAATCAAAACTGACCAGCTTGAAACCTCCGTCTGTTATGAAAGCTCTCCTCATATTGCGGCCGGCTTCGGTCTTAATCGGTATGTTCTGAAGGTTAGGACTGTTTGAGGCCATTCGTCCTGTCGTGGTCCCCGATTGTATGAAGTTTGTGTGTAGGCGATTGTTTCCGTCCAGCATCGGCGGGATATTGTCTATGTAAGTGGACAGCAGTTTCTGGTATTCACGATATTTGAGAATAAGCGGGATGACGGGATGGCTTTCCCTCATTTCCTCCAAAACAGACTCTTTGGTTGACCGAGCTCCCGACGGCGTCTTCTTTTCCCTTTTGACTTGAAGATTCATTTTTTTGAAGAGAATTTCACCTAACTGTTTCGGTGAATTGATATTGAATTCTCCGCCGGCAAGTTTCCAGATTTCGGCCTCTAGTTCATTTAATTTTTTATGGTAGTCTCGGGACAAGTCCTCAAGATACACTTTATCGATTTTGACTCCGCGCTTTTCCATCTGCTCTATTATCGGAAGTAGCGGCTTTTCTATTTTTTCAAAAACCGTCAGCAGGTGATTTTTCTTCAGATCTTCAAGGATTTTTTCTCTGGCCTTTTTGAAGTTTCTGTTTTTGGCGTATCTTAAGATGTCTTCTAGGGTGGGGCTGGTTTGATTTGAATCAAGAAGCCACAGGCCAACAGCCGTTTCCTTGAGTTCGCTGTCGTCAATCGGTTCGTTGGCGGCCTGGTTTAGAGATGTTTGTTTCGCCGTGGCCGTCCTCTCCTCTCTTTCTTCAGTTGAGAAAAGTTTCAGGTGGAGCATTTCCTTGAAACGAGCTCCGAGAGTTCTGAACTCAAGTTCGGCAAAAAGTTTTTCAACCGCCCCAACGGAAACGTCTTCTCTCCAGATTTTTTCCGGAAGTTCAAACACTATCGGCGCGTCGCGGTGGATCGTCGCCAGCATTTTGCTGAATTCCGCCTCCTCTTCGTTCACTTTTAGAATTTCAATTATCCTCGGTTTTATTCCCGCCTTGGCCAGAACATCAGGGTCGTTCTTGAGAGTTTTGTAAATATTTTCTATGGAACCAAAACCAGTTATGAGAGTAGTGGCCGTTTTCTCTCCAATACCTTTCACTCCGACAATGTTGTCCGACGGGTCGCCCCGCAGACCCTTGAAGTCAGGCAGAAGTTCCGGACCGAATCCATATCTCTCCTTGACCTTGTCTTCATCGTACATAACCGTATCGGAAATTCCTTTTTTCAAGGTGTAAACGAAAATGTGCTCATTGTCTATAAGCTGCAGAGTATCCATATCGCCCGAAGCAATGACAATTCTGAGACCTTTCTCTTTTTTTAATTTTTCAACTATGGTACCTAGGATATCATCAGCTTCAAAACCGGGCTTTGAGTAAACAGGAATTGAAAAAGATTTGAAGATGTCTTCAGAGCGCTTGAGCTGCAGAACAAGTTCATCGTCGGCTTTTTGCCGTGTGGCCTTATAGCCTTCGTATGCTTCGTGCCTGTATGTCGGTTCCGGCCTGTCAAAACAGGCCGCCATATAATCCGGCTTCAAATCGGTGATTATTTTTATAAGCATTGAAGACAGGCCATAGAGAGCGCCAGTTGGCTCGCCCTTTGATGAAGAGAAGTCAGGCAAGGCGTGATAAGCCCGATGGATTATGGCGTGGGCGTCAAAAAGTACCAAGGTTTTTTCTTCTTTTTTTTCAATCTTGTTTTTTCCAACCTTGGTCATTGGGATTTTATTAGATCAATTAGAATAATTAGAAATTTTATTTTATTTGATTTCTATTTCCCTGCTATTTTCGTCAACATGCAGAAAGTGAATCATTTTAGCATCCGGAGGAATAATATCAGAAACCCGCTCGGGCCATTCAATAAGAATTATATTTTTCGGATTAACAGTCAGCTCGTGCCAGCCCAAATGAACCAGCTCTTCCGATTTTTCCAGACGATAGGCGTCAACATGCACCAAATGTTCAAAAGTGGGGTGGCTTATTTTGTATATTTTCTCAATCACAAAAGTCGGGCTGGTTACCGTCTCGATAACGCCCAGAGCTTCGGCCACAAACTTAACAAAAGTCGTCTTACCCGAGCCAAGTTCACCAGACAAGCCGACCACAAGAGCACTTTTTCGTCCGGAACGGTCAAGAGATTCAACAAACTGCAAGGCAATTCGCAGAGTATCGGAGAGACTGCCGGAAAGCTGCTTCATATTGAAATTCTAGCATAATACAAAAATTGCGCCTGCTACAGACTTTGATAAGCCAAACCATCACATAAAATCCGCTATAGCGGATTTTATGTGATGATATTTAAGTATTTAGGTATTTAAATTATTTAAAGTATAAAAAAGGTAAAGTATAAAAAAGGTTTTGAAATGATCTCCTCCCCACACTCACTATGGGCTATACAAAAAACAGAGACACTCTGCTCGTGCGAAGTTCTCTGGTATGTGAAAAGGCCCGTCCCGATCCGCCATCCGTCAACTGACGGAGCGAATACAGAACGGGCCCCACGAACCGAACAGGTCAGCAGTCATTCCTGCCGAGGCGAACGTTTGAGACACCCCACGTTCGTATTCTGCCATACTGCAACTCGCTGATGCGAACCACATGCGGTTCGCATCCGAGGTACTGGAGACCCCCCGACGACGTATGGGCATAACCCTTGGCCGAAAAGGAGATTTCCTGGATGTTGCCGTAGATACGAGTCAGATCGACCACAGTGGACTGACCCAGCCGGAGATCGCGCACAATGGCCGTCGCGTTGACGACGATGTCAACGAATTCGGTCTTTTGATCATTGTTGGTGATCGGGAGCACCGAGCCCAAAGGAACTGCGTCGTCCGGGCCGACAACCTTGCCCCAGTCCACACAGGCCACCCCGGTGATTATCATCGCAACCAGCACCATCTGCCAGATGGTTCCTTTGCTCCACATGACCTTGCCTGCGAGAGCGAGGCCTCGAAACATCATTCCGAATACCTTCAACATTTCTACCTCCTTGAGGGGTGTAGAGACGCGTTCACGTTTCCGACTCAATTATACACTAAACGATATTTAAAGTCAATAGGCATAATAAGAACACTCTGGCGTTCTTATTATACCCATTGATCTTTGGTTTTTTGGGCAAGAAGAAAGGGCGCCGACCTCGTGAGAGGTGGCGCCCTTCATTGTCTCTGGTTGTGGTCATCTCGTAATGAGGACCACCCACTCGGCCAGTTCGGACCGAGATCTCGGTGAGCAGTTCGCGGAAACCGCGTTGCGGGCTTTCTGAACGAAAACCCGACCGTCCACGCCAACCGCTTCGGCCGAGAGTCTGTACTCTCGACGACCGTCGGCGCAAGAGAGCCCGACCTCGTCGATTCCGCCAGGTGGAATCGTTGCATACAGCGAATCTCCAACGAAAACCTTGATGCTCGCTTCCTCGTTCATATTACGAATGGGAAGCAGAACATCGTTCACTCCTGTAGTCTCCGCACCATTCGGCGAATTAGGCGACGAACTACCGCCCCCCGCCGTTCTTGCCGAACTTGCCGCCACGCCAGAGCCGATCTCCCAAGTAATATGCTTGGGATTGTATTGCTGCCGGTACGGATTTCGGTTGGCGGGCCGGCATTGGACGTAGAAGGTCTTCGTCTCCGTTCCAACTGGACTGCTGTCCGAGGTCAAACTTCTCCTCACCACGATTGTGTATGGGTTTCGCCCGACATACGAACAGGGTAGTGCGACGGAGAAAGTCTCCCCGTAATGCAACTTGGAGCGAATGACCGTGTTGCCACCCGTTATGACATCGAAGTCTTCTCCGGGTGCGTTGTTCACGATGATGGCCCGATCCCGAGTATCGGAATCGAGAATCACATCGACTCGCCTGACGAAATGCACCGCTCCGCACGCGCTCTCCCCAACCGCGGCTGCGACCAGAACCAGAATGGCAAAGAACCGTTTCACCGTATCCTCCTAGGCGTCTAGCGCCCAACTGGGGTTTCTGTATATCTATATGTATTATATCATACTCGGTACTATTTTGTCAACCCAAAAGCTGGTTTTGCTCAAAAACGCCTGCATTCAGGCCTTATTTTGACACAGCAAAACCAGCTAACGGGTCAAGAGCATATTCGCACTTCTACCCTACCGGAATAGATGGTAAAATGGGGCTTAAATACTAAACAAAATGGTTGAATTCAACGAAGAGAAACAGCTGAAGAAAGTAGATGAATTAAAAAGGCATGAAGAGGAGGAATTGGCCAAAAATCTGGCCCCAAAATATGGACTCCAGTATCTTGACCTGTCGGTCGTTCCCATAAACATTGACGCCCTAAGAATAATACGGGAACAAGATGCCAGAGACGCCCAGGTCGGCGTTTTTGACATGGTTAATAAAAAAATAAGCGTGGCCGTACTGTCTCCGAGCAGCCAAAAAACAATTGATGCCGTGAATTTGATGAAAGAATCCGGCTACACTCCAACTCTTTTCATGGTTTCGCATCAGAGCTTGCAAAAGATTTGGGAGCGATACAGGGACTTGTCTTATTCGTTTGAGACAAAAAGCGGAGCCCTTGATATCTCCAATGAAGAAATCGTGGAGCTCCTGAAAAAAGTTACCGGCTTGGATGAAATCAAAAAACAGATTGAAACCGTCCTGTCGCTCCGAAAGGGCTACAGAATATCAAAGATACTGGAAATAATCATCGCCGGAGGTTTGGCGACAAAGGCCTCGGACATTCATTTGGAGCCGGAAGAAAAACAAGTCCGTCTGAGATACAGACTGGACGGCGTACTGACAGACATTCTTAACTTAGACCACGAGACATACAAACTACTGCTGTCCAGAGTAAAGCTCATATCCAATCTGAAACTAAACATCGGAGGAGCGCAGGACGGCAGGTTTTCCATACGGCTGCCTTCCGGAGAAATTGAGGTCAGAACTTCGCTTTTGCCCGGAGCATACAACGAGTCAGTGGTCTTGAGGATACTCAATCCTTCGGCTATTTCTGTGCCGCTAGAAGAGCTCGGAATCCACCCCCGCCTGCTTTCTATACTGGAAGAGGAACTAAAAAAGCCAAACGGCATGGTGCTTACAACCGGCCCTACCGGTTCGGGAAAAACCACCACCCTTTACGCTTTTTTGAAAAAGGTTTACACGCCGGGAATAAAAGTCATAACGATAGAAAACCCCATTGAATACCATCTTAAGGGTATTGTTCAAACGCAGACAGACCCCGACAAGGAATATACTTTCGCCGAAGGATTGCGCTCTGCATTAAGACAGGATCCTGACGTAATAATGGTCGGCGAAATAAGGGACTCGGAAACTGCGGAGATTGCCGTTAATGCTTCCCTCACGGGGCACTTGGTATTCTCCACCCTGCACACCAACAGCGCCGCCGGATCATTTCCTCGTCTGATTGACCTTGGTGTTGATCCGAAGGTCATTGCCTCGGCGATAAACATTTCAATTGCCCAACGTTTGGTGAGAAAGCTCTGTCCCGTATGCAAAAAGGAAACGCCTTTGGAAGGTGAGGATAGAAAAGTCGTTGAAAGAGTTCTTGAAAGCGTCCAGGACAAAAATTATTTGCAAGGAATTCAGACGGAAAAAGTGTGGCAGTCGGCAGGATGCGCCGAGTGCGACAACACCGGATTCAAAGGCAGGATAGGCATCTTTGAAGGCATAATCGTTGACGATACGGTAGAAGCGATTGTTAGAGAAAATCCAAGCGAGCGGGAGATAAAAAGGGCTACACAGAAGCAGAGCATTATTGATATGAGCCAAGATGGGATACTGAAGGTTCTAAACGGCACAACATCTCTTGACGAATTGAGAAGAGTGATTGATCTTGAAAAAAACATTTGATGTCCGTTGCGCAAAAGACTTCTTTGTGAATAATAGGAAATTAGAAGCCTGTAACAAAAAACCCGCATATCTTTTTCTGTAGAACGCGGGCGATTCAGTCCATAAACCTCTAAGCAACTCCTTTAGCGTGTACCAAAAGTTAAGCAAGCTTCTAGGGATGGCCCCAGTATCCTCAAAAAGGAACCAGAGCGTCCTCAAAACATACTCAAACAAGTCTTGCGACCCGTGTTGCTTAGAGATTTATGTCCTGAATGTGCGGTTTTTGGAAGAGCGTATAGTATACCACTCCTCCACTTAGCACCAAAGGTAGTCTATCATAAAAAATATCTAATGTCAAGTAAAGAAAGCGAAAATGCCGAAGATTCAAGGGAAATTGAGCACTTAGACCAAACCTTAAGACCCCTGTCTTGGGACGAATACGTCGGCCAAAAAAACACAAAAGACAACCTGAAAATCCTGCTTCAGGCGGCAAAGGAAAGGAGGCACCCGCCCGAGCATATTCTCTTTTACGGCCCTCCCGGACTGGGCAAAACAACGCTGGCATACCTGGTATCAAAGGAGTCCGGCGCCCAGATGAAAGTGACATCAGGCCCGGCCATAGAGAAGGTCGGCGACTTGGCCTCAATTCTGACCAACTTGTCCCCCGGTGATATTTTATTCATTGATGAGATACACCGCCTGAATAAGACAATTGAGGAGGTGCTCTATCCGGCGATGGAGTCCGGCTCACTTGATATAATCATTGGCAAAGGCCCATCAGCAAGAACTATACAGCTTGAATTGCCGCCCTTTACACTCGTTGCCGCCACAACAAAAATCGCCCTTATTTCCTCTCCGCTTAGGTCGCGTTTCTCCGGCGGAATATTTAGACTAGAATTTTATGACCAGAAAGAGATAGAACAGATTCTGAAAAGATCAGCCAAAATACTCGGAGTGAAACTAGATCCCGGCGCAGCCAAGACAATAGCAGAGCGAAGCCGGTTTACCCCGCGAACGGCAAATTATCTATTGAAGCGAATACGGGATTTCGCCCAGGTTCACAGGAGGAAGCTTGACGACGACGCAGTGATAGAAGCGCTAACGCTCCTTGGTGTGGATGAAATGGGCTTGTCGCTCTCCGACAGGGCCCTGCTTAAAGCGATAATCAACAAATTCTCAGGCGGACCGGTCGGATTGAACACGATGGCCGCCGCCCTGTCCGAAGAAGAGGACACTATTGAAGAATTCAACGAGCCCTATCTTATACAGATTGGTTTTTTGGAGAGAACGCCAAGAGGTAGAACAGTTACAGTCAGAGCTTACGAGCATCTGAAGATTAAGACGCCAAAAAGCAGACAAGATAAATTGTTATAGATACATGAGTGGGCACAATAAATGGTCAAAAATAAAGAATAAGAAAGCAATCACTGACGCCAGAAAGAGCAAGGTCTTTGGCAAGATTGTCCGGTTGATAGAGGTTGAGGCGAAAAAATCCGGAGGTGATAAAACAGCGCCAAACTTGAAAGCGGCAATAGAAAAAGCCCGAGAATTTAATGTGCCTAATGACAATGTTGAAAAGGCGATAAAAAAAGCCGCGAGTTCACAGACTTCAGGAATGGAACCCATTACCTACGAAGCATACGGTCCGGGAGGATGCGCGCTCATAATCGAAACACTGACCGACAATAGAAACAAAACATCCGCCGAAATTAAGCATATATTGTCAAAAAACGGCTACAGTTTGGCTGGTATGGGAGCAGCAACTTGGGCGTTCAGAAAAACCAACAGCGGTTGGGAACCCGAAAACAGCATTGAGATTTCAGCAGATAATGGAGAGAAACTGCAAAAACTTCTTGACGAGTTCGAAGATCATGACGACGTTCAGGAAGTTTACACAAATGCCGCGTAAATTCAAAAACGCCAGAATTATCGGCATTGACCCGGGTTATGACCGGCTGGGCGTAGCGGTAATTGAGAAAAGTCTGAATGAAAACAAGGTCATCTTTTCCGACTGCCTTATTTCCAATAGAAAAGAAACTTTGGCTGAAAGGATTACTTACCTCGGAGAAGAAATTTCAAAAATAATAAAAAAATATAAACCAACCGTGCTGGCAATAGAAAAGATTTTTTTCAATGAAAACCAGAAAACCGCTCTGGCAGTCGCTGAACTGCGGGGCGCGATTGTGTACGAAGGCGCAAAAAACGGGGTAAAAATTTTTGAATACACGCCACTTGAAATAAAAGTTGCGGTTACAGGATACGGGCGAGCCGACAAAAAGCAAATGATTAGTCTCATCCCGAGATTAGTAAAACTGCCAAACAAACCGAAACGGCTTGATGACGAATTTGATGCCATTGCCACGGCCATAACCTGCCTAGCCCGAGAGAAATTGAGTTATCCACATCATTAGCAGAAGCTTATTGCAAATGAGAGTAGATTTGATAAAAATATAGAATCTTGAGGAGCCGAACTCCTACAAGTAAGGTCGCTTAAAAAATAAAAGCAATAGTCTCGTTTTATGCAAGACGAAATGGACCTTGAGGACGCTGAATTTGGGGAGGAGGAACCGGACGAAAAACTGCCCGGAGTTGCAGACGCAGAAGAGGCGGACGACACGGACGAAGAAGAAGACGGCTGGAAGGACGAAGAATTTGGGAGCGACGAGTAAATAGCCGTATAAAAAACACCCCCGCACATGTGCGGGGGTGTTTTTTATACAACAAACCGGATAAAACGTTTCTTCCCAACTCTTAAAGTGGTTGACTTGTTTATTACTCTTTCTGGATCTGATATTTTTCCCCCACCCTCCATTTCCTCTACTGCCCCGTTCTCAAGAAGTCTGCGCGCCTCGTTTTTTGAAGAAACCGTATCCGAGTCGACAAGACAATCAACAATCTTGGCGCCAGCGGAGACTTTGTATTCCACGATATTCTCGGGCACCGATCCCTTGCTAAAAATTTCAATAAAATTCTTTTCCGCAGTTTCACTAGCTGTAACACCGTGGTGAATGGCAACCACTTCTTTTGCCAACCTCATCTTTAGGTCTTTTGGATTCCCTTTCCCTGCCTCAAGATCCTTTTTCATTTTTGCCACATCATCAAGCGGAGTGTAAGTACACATTTCAAAATAGCTTATTATAGACAAATCAGGAATAGACATTATCTTGCCGAATATTATATCCGGATTTTCGTTGACACCAATGTAATTATCCGCACTTTTGCTCATTTTCTCCTTCCCGTCCGTTCCCTCCAAGAGTTTGAAGGCCATCACCGCCTGTGGGTCTTGACCGTTTTGTTTCATTACATCGCGTCCCATAAGCATATTAAAAGTTTGGTCAGTCCCGCCAACTTCTAAATCACAAGCTCCATATATTGTTGCCAGGACAGAAGAATCTATTCCCTGTAAAACAGGATACATCATTTCATGCATATATAATTCCTCCCCATTCTTTATCCTTTCTTGGAACATATCCCTCTCAATCAAACGGGAGTGGGTTATTTTCCGCAAGGTAGCAAGAAAAGTTCTCAGAGTAACAACGGAGACTTGGCTTTTCAAGCCAACGTCCTTGACCTGCATTCTGCTTTGCTCAAAAGCAAACGCCTTGCCGACAAAAGAATTCGGGTCTAGCGGAACTGATATTTCTTTTTCTCCGCTTTTAACGGTCAGCTCGGCCTTGTTGCTCGGGTCAAAAGATAGGTCAGTTACGTTCAAAAACCAGTCCGAATTTTTTATCCAGGAAAACACTTCTTTATCCGTCCTCAAAATTTTACCGGCTTGTTCCAGATAAGTTTTCATGTTGGCTTCCACTTCCTGATGAGTAACTTCCGGCCTAACCTTGTTCCTGCCGGAAGGGTCGCCTATCAGAGCTGTGAAGTCACCGACCAAAAAGATTACCTTGCAGCCAAAATCCTGAAGTTTTCGCAGTTTCCGAAGAACAACGGCGTGGCCTAGATGTATATCAGGGCGAGTAGGATCAACACCAAACTTGACAACAACCTTTGAGGGCGAGCTTTTTAGTTTTTCGACAAAGGAGCTGCCCGGATCAATAAACTCCGCGACTCCACGGCTAAAGAATTCCTCTAGTTCTTTTTCCATATTTGCTTTCATTATGAATCTAATCTAACATACCTCCCGACCAATGGCACGGGGCTGTTTTTGGAGAAAGTTTCGCATGCTATCATTGAAAGTACGAAATGAAAATCAGTAAAAGGATAAAAGCTAATAAAAAGGAGGTACTTACCCTTATTTTGGCAGCAGGAATATTTCTAGCCGGCTCTGTAATTGTTTGGATCTCGACATTCAAAATCCCCACCTTGGAGTCGTTTGAACAGCGCAAGATTGCCGAGTCCACAAAAATTTTCGACAAAACTGGCGAAATAATACTTTATGACGTCAACCAAGACACCAGAAGAACCGTCGTTCCATTTGAAGAAATCTCCAGAAACATAAAAAATGCAACTGTCGCCATTGAAGACCAGGAATTTTACGAACATAAAGGCATCAAGCCTAGGTCAATTCTCCGAGCCATCCTCATCAATACCAGCTCCCTTGAATTTAGCCAAGGCGGGTCAACAATAACCCAGCAGGTGGTAAAAAATTCTCTTTTAAGTTCCGAGAAAAAAATTTCAAGAAAACTGAAAGAGTGGGTACTGGCATTGAAATTGGAAAAAATTCTCTCAAAAGATGAGATACTAAACCTTTACTTGAATGAAATTCCTTACGGAGGAAACATTTACGGGATTGAGGAGGCGGCTTGGGCCTTTTTAGGTAAAAAATCCTCGGAAGTTACAATCGCCGAGGCGGCATACCTATCCTCTTTGCCGCAAGCGCCGACTTACTACTCGCCGTATGGCAAAAATACGGACAAATTAGAGAACCGCAAAAATTTAGTTTTGAAAGAAATGCTTCAAAACGGATTCATAAACGAAGAGGAGTACAAGGGAGCCTTGGCCGAGAAGGTTTTTTTCAAACCAAAACCCGAGACTAGCATAAAGGCCCCGCACTTCGTATTCTTTGTCATTGACTATCTAAAAGAAAAATACGGCGAAGATGCGGTACAGAATGGGGGCTTGCGGGTTATTACAACCCTAGACTATGAACTGCAGGCGATTGGAGAATCAATAGCCAATCAGTACGCACTGGAAAATAAAGAAAAATTTAATGCCGAAAATGCCGGCTTTGTCGCCGTTGACCCAAGAACAGGACAAGTATTGACAATGGTTGGGTCCCGCGACTATTTTGATGATGGAATTGACGGCAATTTTAATATAGCCATCGCCCACCGCCAGCCCGGCTCCACCTTTAAGCCATTTGTCTATGCCGAGGCTTTTATCAAGGGCTTTACGCCTGAAACCATCATCTTTGACCTCAGAACGCAGTTCGCCGCCAGGTGCCAACCGGATAATTTTACAAGTGATAACAGTTGCTACTCGCCGGAAAATTACGATCTGGCCTTCAGAGGACCAATTACAATGAGAGAGGCGTTGGCTCAATCTGTAAACATTGCCTCGGTTAAGACCCTGTATCTTGCCGGCATAGAAGATTCAATCAAATTGGCTCGTCGGATGGGAATATCTACACTCACCGACAGCAGCCGCTACGGGCTGACACTCGTTCTCGGCGGCGGAGAAGTTTCGCTTCTTGACATGACAAGCGCTTACAGTGTTTTTGCCAATGAGGGTAGGAGAAACCCGTATGCTTTCATACTTGAAGTAAAAAACAAACAGGGAGATGTCTTAGAATCATTTAAGCAAAGTGAAACTAGTGTACTTGACAGTAGTATAGCGGTTAAAATTTCCGATATCCTCTCCGACAATGACGCTAGGGCTCCGGCCTTCGGACAAACCTCATTCCTGCACTTCCCCACGAGAGACGTTGCCGTAAAAACCGGAACCACAAATGACTACCGCGATGCTTGGATTATCGGCTACACACCGAGTGTTGCTTTGGGCGCTTGGGCCGGAAACAATGACAATAGCCCCATGGAAAAAAGGGTTGCCGGTTTTATTGTTGCGCCGATGTGGCGCGCGTTTATGGACAAGATTCTTGAGAAAGTCTCTCCTGAGTCTTTCCCAGAACCAATAGTGGAAAATTCTTTTGAATTGAAACCAATTCTTCGGGGTAAATGGCAGGGCGGAGTATCACACATTATAGACAAAACTTCAAAAAAACTGGCGACTGAATACACACCGGCAGAGCTGATGGACGAAATTCTAACAGGTGGAATACATTCCATATTGTACTGGGTTGACAAGGACAACTCGCGCGGACCTGCACCGGCAAATCCGGATCAAGATCCGCAGTTCGCATTGTGGGAATATCCAGTAACACTGTGGGCATTACAAAGAGGAATCACGTCGGCTGACGAAGACAGTGTTCCCACAAGCTTCGATGATGTTCACAACCCAGCGCTCTCACCCAAGATAACAATTGTTAGTCCAGTAAAAAATGCGAAATTTGATTTAAACCAGAAGATATCAATCAGCTTGCAAAGTCAGGGTAAATATCCAATGTCTCGAGTGGATTATTTTGTTGATAATATCTTTGTCGGCGATATGAAAAATTACCCATTCATCTTTTCATTCACTCCATCTGACTTAGATATCAAAAGCGGAACTCATACACTAAAGGTTGTTGTCTATGATTCAGTGCTAAACAAAAGCGAAGCGGAAGTGGAATTTTCAATAAATTGACTAGAATATTTCTTCTGCGATTTTCTTTTTCGCTTTTAGATTTATTCTGTCAATAATCTTATCCCTGCCCATAAGTATTTCTGTTTTTTCTAAAGGCGAACACTTTATATTAACAATATTACCTTTAAAAGAGACATCCTTTGGGCTTATTTCTATTTTGGCTACCTCAAAAATAGAGTTTACAACAGACTCTTTTTTGGCCTGGTCATTGTCAAACAGTTTTCTGAATTTACCAAAAAACGAAGATATAGGCTCCATACCTACTTATTCATCGGCATTACCAAATACAGAAAGGTTTTATCTGAAACACCCTGAATAACCAGCGGCTTGCTTAGACCGTTGAAGGAAAGAGACACGCTATCCGAATCAATAGACTGGAAACAGTCAAAAATGTACTTGTAGTTGAAATTTATAACCAGATCCTCCCCTCTAAAGACAGCGTCCAAATTGTTTTCACTTTCGCCCACGGCGCTGTTTTTGGTTTTAATTTCAAACCGTTTTTTACCTGATGAGATATTTAGATTTATTTGGTTAAAAGAATCCGAAAAAACATGGGCTGTTTTTAATGTGTTTAATATATCCTGTTTTAGGACAATCACTTCAGTTTTTGATTCTTTTGGAATAATTTGCTGATAATCCGGAAATGTTCCATCAATAATTCTCGAAACCAGATACGCTGACTCAAGGAAGAAGGCAATCTGGCCGTTTTCCGAAGAAATAAAAACGTCCTTAGTGTTAGATTCCAGTACTCTTATTATCTCCGGTACATTTTTAAAAGGAATTAGAACACTTTCAAAATCTTTTATTTTCTTGATTTTTATTCTTTTTTCCGCCAACCTGAATGAATCAGTGGCAACAAAAACAATTGAGTCATTACCGTCACGGTATATATAAACACTTGAAATTTCAGGTTTTATACTCGACGGACTGGCACTGTACCAAACAGATCGAAGCCCTTTAACGAAGCTCTGTGGATCAAGAGGCGTTGCTGATTCCTTGGACAGCTTGGGGATTATAGGAAAATCATCATAAGGAACAGTGTTTATTTTTGCTGTTGCTTTACCTATAGAAACTACTAGGACGTTGTTTTCCAACTCAAGACTAATGTTTTTTTCATCTTGAAAACTTGATATGAAAGATGAGAAAACCGAAGCAGGCACGGCACATTTGCCTGTTTTATAAACCTTCGCAGGAATCTCCATTTCAATTCCCAAATCAAGATTGGTTGCTTTAACAAGCAGTGAATTGTTTTTTGCTTCAATTAGAATTGAGCTCAATACTGGCAATGTTGGGTTCTTGCCAGTCATTTTTTCTGCTTTGTAGATTATCTCGTTGAGTTTATCTTTTAAACACTCTAGTTTCATATTTTCTTTTTAAAACCAATTATAACTATTAGTTATGTTGATAAGTGGATGAATTGTAGAAACCTTTGGTAGACATAGTTTTTTTAGAATTTGTGAATTGCTCATTGGTGGGATAACTGTTAACTCTTTGTGTAGTAAATCTAAAATAGAAAATTTGGGAACAATTTTTACTTGAATTATTAACATGTTTTGAAGGCTTGTTCACAATTATGTCCACAACTAACTTATCATCGTTCTTATTTGGTTAAGCTCCTGCAAAAGCGAGCTGTTTGTTTTTATGTCATTTCTCACTTTCTCACACGAGTGAATGACCGTCGTATGGTCTCTGCCGCCCATTTTTTGCCCAATAGACGGATAAGAGATGTTGAAATCCTCCCTAAGAATATACATAGCGACCTGTCTTGGTTTTATGATTTCTTTTCTGCGGGTTTTTTCATAGATGCTGTTTTCTTCAATCTGGTAAAAGTCGGCTATAGTTTTCACTATATCTTTGATAGAAATCGTTTTCTTTGGCTTATTACTTGTCTTGATTACATTTTTTACTTCATTTAAGCTCAATTCCCGGCCCTTAAGCTGGCTCTGGCAGATAATTAGATTCAGAGCCCCCTCTAGATCTCTAATGTTTCCAACAACGGTTTCAGCCAAAAAACCAATAATTTCCGGACTCAATGGCAGATTATGATTCTTGGCTTTAGCAGTCAGAATAGCGGCCCTAGACTCGTGATCTGGCGCCGGGATGTCAACAGTCATTCCTGCGGCGAATCGCGACTTCAGCCTGTCCTCAAGGTTTGGTATAAGATTCGGGTGTCTGTCCGACGAAAAAACTATCTGTTTGTTGTTGTCGTAGAGCGTATTGAAAAGATGAAAAAGCTCCTCCTGCGTCTTCTCTTTATTGGACAGGAATTGTATGTCATCCATTATAAGGACGTCGTATTTTCTGTATTTTTCTTTGACTTGGTTTATCTTGCCAGTTTGCAGGCTTGAAATTATGTCGGAAGCGAATCTTTCCGATGTAACGTAGAGAATCTTCTTGTCTTTGTAGGTGGCTTTTATATGGTTGCCTATTGCTTGAATCAGATGCGTCTTGCCGTGGCCGGTGTTGCCGTACACAAAAAGCGGGTTGTATATGATTCCCGGCTTCTTAATCACTGCTTGGGAGGCGGCATGAGCCAGTTCGTTGAACGGCCCGATGACAAAAGTTTCGAAAGTGTAACGTGAATTTAAGTTGTCATCCTTGTTGATGTAGTATTCGGATAGCGGCAGTTCTTTTATTGCAGTATTTACCGCCGACTGCTCCTTGCTTACTTCCTTGTTCTTCCTGTCTTCTCTTGATATCACATAATCAACGGCGTGTATTCCGGCAGTCAGACCTCTTAGAAGTTTAAGTATTGAGGAGTGGTACTTGTTTAGGAGCCATTCTCTGACGAAAGCATTGGGGACCCCGAGGTAAATGACTCCCTCTTCTTGCTTTATAATGTGAGTGTCTTTAAACCAGGTGTTGAAATTAGCTTTTGATATGTTTAATTCTATTTCTACGAGAACGCTATCCCAAAGTTGCTTGTTATCCATCATGGTTTAAATCTTTAGTAGTCTGTAGTATATACTCTCTCGCGGATTATTGAACTTGATACAAGAAGCGAATTATGTTGATAAACTGTTGATATTCTGTTGATTAATGCTAACTATTGATAAAGCCGAAATTAACTATATAATTACCCCAATGTCTAAAACATATAAGCCCAAAAAGAAGAAAAGGAAGTCAACCCACGGTTTTCTCAGCAGGTCGCAGACTCCCGGCGGGCGAAGAGTCTTGCAGAAACGAAGGAGAAAAGGAAGGAGAAGAGTAGCTTTGTAGGAGCAATGATACCAAAAACAAGAAGGATGGATCGGTTGGCTGTTTTACTTGTGTTTAAGAGCGGATTTCGCGTTTTTGGACCGGCGATTGCGCTCTCTTACGCCAATAAAGATGGCCAGAATGGGCCAAGGGTCGCCTTTGTAGTTTCAAAGAAGGTAGCCAAGACGGCAGTTGAACGAAACAAAATCCGAAGGAGATGCTATGCCTCTGTATTTCCCTTCCTATCTCGGGTCAAGTCTTCTTTTCTTCTTGTCTTTAGTGTCAAGAATGTTCTAGTCACCGCAGATAGACAAAAATTAACCCAAGAAATTGAAAGACTCTTGAAAAAAGCCGGGGCGCTTTAGAAAACTTTGCGCATAATGTATATTTAATCTCGTATGTCAGGAATATTTAATACCGTTTTCTATCAGCCGCTCTACAATGGGCTGGTATTTTTGTTTGACCTTCTGCCCTGGTTTGACGCCGGTATCATAGTCATCCTTTTTACGTTCATTGTGAAGCTGATCCTATTTCCTCTTTCCAAAAAATCCCTGACAGCTCAAGCGGAGATGAAGAAATTGGAACCGGAACTGAAAGGAATAAGGGAAAAATATAAAGATAATCAGCAAGAGACAGCTCGCCGGACAATGGAGCTGTATAGGGAGCATAAAGTCAATCCCTTTGCCAGCATATTGATTATCATTATACAAATTCCGATTGTCTTTGCCCTGTATTTCATTTTCTTGAGAGCCGGGTTGCCCGACATAAAGGAGGAACTGCTCTACTCTTTCATCTCTCCGCCCGCTTCCGTGGATATATCATTTCTTGGTTTGATTGATTTGTCCGCCAAAAGTATTTTGTTGGCGGTTCTGGCCGGAGTCTCCAGCTTTTTTCAGATCAGATATTCTCTCTCCGGCAACAAGCCGAAAGCCAAAACAGACAAGCCGTCGTTCAGAGATGATTTGGCGCGAAGTATGAATATGCAGATGAAGTATGTCTTTCCCTTGATTGTTGCTTTTATTGCTTACAGTATCTCCGGCGCAGTCGCGCTCTACTGGGTTACCAGCAATATTTTCACTCTGGGGCAAGAGTTGGTTATAAGGAGAAAGTTAAAAAAGGAAAGCTAGTCTGCGGTTTCTTCAACAAATTCCGGGACGGTGAGCATCCAAAGCGCCCCGTCTATTTTGTTTATGAATATAAGATACTTATTATCGGCAGAAATTCTCAAGTCAACCGCGTCAACCGCTTGGCCAAACGACACTTCCGGCTCGGCCAGTAACTCAACAGACCCGCCGCCTACAGAAATTCTGAATATATTATCGTTGAACTGCACTATCCCCTGATACCAAGAGTCCGGAGCATTGAGTGGAATTTGGTTTTTAGGCGCGGAGCAAAAAAGGAAAAGGGAGTCAGCGCTCCAGGTACATTTGTCTGCAAGTGTTCTTACTCCCACCCCGATGTCAAAACCTTCTTTAATTCCAAGAAGCGCAAGACTCGTGCCGTCAGCAGTTTTTTCCGAATAGACGACAAGATTGCCGTTCGGCGCCACTTTGGCAGATAGGGCTGTTTTGCCGCCAAGGATTTTCTCCATTGAACCGCCCTTTGTACTCATAGAAAACAAGTATCCTTCCGACTCGGATGAGGGCGGCGTGTTGAGGGTGATTTTGGTTCCTGTCGGCCAGGAGATACTCCAGTACTTCAGAGGAGAATTCCAAACATTTGCGGCTTTCGTACCGTCAAGCTCTGAAGTGTAGCCGACAGCTCCGGAGCCGCTCGTAACTGTGTAAAAAATTCTGTCTTTTGTAGGTGAAAGCGCTATAGATTCAATACCTGAAGGCAGGAAGGTGCTCTCAATTCCCAACAAGTTCTCCGAGTCAAACGTCGTTGTTGTGGCGGCTGTCAGTTTCATATGTATCGTATTAACAACACGATCTTTGACGAATCTGCCTATGAGCTCATCGCCCCTCTCTGACCAATAGATTTTCTCTAACTGCGGTATCGTGGTGTTTGAAATTCTTTTGGGCGTCTGGCCTTGGGAATTGATTTCAAAAATGTGGCCGGTAGCTTTGTCAACAAACCGAATGGTTGCTGAAGTAGTACTTACTGTTACGAAATCCGCGCCGGATATCGGTTCGGTGGTTATCTTTCTCAAACCGGAAACAGTCACGCCCGCTGCTGTTCCAGCGTCGCTTCCATTGTCCGTGTTTACTGGTCCGGAGGTTGTTTCGGTACTATCCTCACCCCTGCCAAATGGAAAAAGTGAAAATAATCCACCCGGCTCCTCGGTGCCACCATTGCCTCTTCCGGCTATAAAAAGTCCGCCTATCAGGATTATTACCAAAATTATTATCAGAATTATAATTAATTTTTTATTCATATCTGATTATTTAGAAACCACCGCCGGTGCTTGAAGAAAAACAAACATGCCAATGATCAGGGGAACTTTCTCTTACATACACTGCGTTACCAATAAGCCACCCCGGACCCTTATTGCTACAAGTACACCCTCCTTGCGAGCACGAAACCCTTTTATAACTACCACTTTTGGATGAATCTGTTATAAAATCATTCAAGTTTGAATAAGAAGAAGATATATCAACTACAGAATTTCCTGGTTTATGACCCGTTGTGTTCAGGTTTATTGTAGTTTTGGCGGCGCCAGTTTGACTGCCGTGAAGCCAATATTCGGTTCCTCCAGTTACAACAACACTGCATGTTATATTTCCTTGAGCCTCGCAGTTTCTTTTTAGTTGAATTACCCCGTCTATAGCCCCATAACCAAGACCATAAACTGAAGTGCAGTTTGTTTCGCCGACAGTTTTGCAGTTATTTTTGTTGACTGGAATATTGCCTCCGGAAAGCAATTTTTGCAACCTAACAAAAGAATCATCAGGCCAAGGGTCGCCAGCTACACAAGAGTTAGTCCCAACGCAACCAGCGCTTCCACCCCCTACTGGCGTTGTTGTAGCTGGCGGCGGTATAGAACTTAAAATCAAGCTAAAATTCACCAATCTCGGGCTTATAGTATTTAGTATAGCGTAAGCTCCTATCGCCAAAATCAGTCCCCATACAGCGTTTTTTATTTTCTCTTTTCCGCCCTCTTTTCCAAACATTGAATCGGTTGAGAGGTATTCAATGCCACCGATTACTATCATTATTACAGCCAAAGCTCCAGCCACCCCTATTACAAGAGAGAAAAGTCCTGGCAGGTAGTTTGAAAGGTCTGATTTGCAATCGGGGTCGGGATAGCCGGTTGTTGGGTTGATTGCGCAATTTCCCGCAGTGGTCCCCGGCAGGGGCGAGAGAGGCGTATACGATTGCTGGGCAAAAGCCAAAGTCGGGACGGAAAAGAGCGCCAAAATAGCCATGGCCAAGACGGCAACGGAAGCGGCAATTCTAATTATTTTTATAAAACTCGTCATTGTTTTATATTTTATAATTCTATCAAAAACTGTCCTGCGGTTGATTGCAAAATTCTTACCGAATTTCTTATGTTCAGACTTACCGATGCCGTACCGCTTTCTTCGGTTTCGTTTCTTAGAGTCAGACTATCAACTTCGTTTTGGTCTAAAACGTTCTGGCCGTTGACTCTCCAGTTGAATTGTAAGTCCGGGCTATTGACGGTTGTTACTCCGAAGAAATACGGCACAGCAACCACCGATACTTCTTTCTGGCCTTCCAACTTGTAACTTTTGTTTATGCCATTTTGGTACTGTATGCCATAAAGAGGGCTTTTTTCATAAAACAGGACAAGAGGACTCGTTGGGTTTATAGTAATCTCTTTTTTTGCCAAAAGACTTCCATCAGGGGAAGAAACTTCAACTCCCACGGTTTCGTAATTGTTGAAGCGTGAGCCGGTGAATACGAACTGATTCTTGCCAAGACCGGATTTTGAACCCTGAATCCCCCGATTGAGTGTCCATTTATACACGAGGCCGCTTTGCGGTACCCTTTGTCCATTTGGCGATACAAAATTTGGCATGGCCAAAACTCTCAGAGGGTTTTCATAAGCGTACATTCTCTTGCCCGGATAAAACGCAGGAGCGTATCCTTCTGATTCCCAAATGAGGTCAACTTCCTCGGGTATAATTGAAATTTTGCTCTCAAACGGCGCATCAACCGGCGGTTTAATCAGTACAGTTATGGATATAAGGTCGCCAATACTCCCCGTTTTTATCTTAACGCTGTTTTTACCAAAACCGCTTTCTATTATCTGTCCATTTGCCACCCAAGTTATATCAGACTGGTTTAGGTCATAGTAATAGCTGTTTACCCTTATATCCACGGGGGTAAAGGGGCCCGGATTATTGGGAGATATTTCAACGGAGAGGTTTTGTCTTATATTCGGCAAAGTGGAAACAATTTGCGCGTCTGCAAAATTAAAAGCCAGTAAGGCAATTACGACAATCAAGAATATGGGCATTCTTCGCATAGGTATATTATAAGCTATTTTATGTCCCGAGGTATCAACCTTATTCCCAAGTTAAACTACTCCTCTCCTATTATGTGGCCTTTCTCTCCTCTGCATCGTCCCGGCCGGTTCCGGGCTTTCTGTAATTATCCCGGGCTGATTTACGGCGTTTCTTTTTTCTTCATCCCCACTACCTGTTTTATTCTTTCGCTGTAAATCAGTATCAAAACGGCGGCGGTCCAGCCGGGTAGAATATTGATAAATGGCAGGGCCTCAATTATGTAAGCGCCGGGCAAAGTAAGAGCCCTTTTGGGGGTCATAAAATTCATCCCGCGAATTTTAAACCATAGCCAGAATGTCATCAGCGGGAAAATGGAAAATATCCAGGCTGATGCTTGGCCGATAAGCGGAACTAAGCCGATTAAACCTAAAGCAAAGTCAAAAAAGAGAGCGGTCCCTATTATAAGGTCATTGTTTTTTTTGGGCTCATTCTCCATTTGTTTCTTTATTTCCGGCATCCAGTTCTCTGCGGGCCTTTTGAATAGCCAGAACTTGCGACGGGTCGGAGGTTATTATCTGGTCCTCGGTGTACGAGGAAATAACTTTTATGGCGACATGTTTTAGACCGGCAAAGAATATTCCCTCTCCGACATCTGACTCAAGGAGCAGGTACTTCTCCTCGTCAGTGAGATTAAAGACTTCTTGCAGTCTGTCTATGGCTGTTGGCGACTGCTTCATCAGCACTTGAATTGAAGAGTTGGTGATGATTGGCGTGCCGTATGGAGATTTTAGAAAGTCGTCAACATCTTGGGTTATTGTGGCAAGTCCCAAGTAATACTTTCTTCCCCTTTTTGCCAGATTGAGCAAGAATGAGGCTGTGTCTTCGGTTTTCATCATCCACCAGGCCTCGTCTATAACCAGAAGTCTTTTTTTGAGCTCCCTTCTTATGGCATTCCAGATGTAGTGGGTGACTATGTACATTGCCACTGGCTTGAGCTCATCTTCCATATCTCGCAGGGAGAACACGACAAATTTTCTGTTTATATCAATGTTTGTCGGCCTATTGATGAAACCTGACCAAGTGCCCTTCGTGTACTTTGTCAGTTTTTGGGCCAGTGACTCTCCGCCCTCAAGGCCGGACAAAACCAGTTCAAAATCGGAAAGCAGAGGGGGCTCAACATTGCTGAAATCGGAGTCTGGGGTTATGTCTTTCAGGGCGTACGTTTCGGTTATAGCTCTGTCAATAAGAGCGTCTTCTTCCGCGGTTAATCCGCCCATCATAAGGCGAAAAAGCCCGACTAAGTTAATGATGTTTGAGCGCAATACGTCGGCTGTCGATTCGCCTTCGGTCACTGGCGGCAGGTCAAACGGGTTTATATGGTGTTCGGAATTTAAGGATACTTTGAAATATCTTCCGCCGACGGCTTCGGCCATATATTCATATTCCTTCTCCGGGTCAATAACCATCACATCAGTATCAAACATCAGTGTTCTTAGGATTTCCAGCTTGATGGCGTAAGATTTGCCGGCACCGGATTTCGCCAGAGTAACCGAGTTGTAGTTTTCAAGAGAGAATCTGTCAAAAAGTATAAGACTTGAATTGTGCCTATTTATGCCATAGAGAATTCCCTTGTCTGAAGTCAGATCAAAAGATATGAAAGGAAACAAGCTGGACAGGGGCGACGAATTAAGCTTAAGGTTGACCGACAGCATATCCGTACCCAACGGCATTACGCTTTTGTAGGCCTGCTCTTGCTGGAACAGGGTTGGCTTTACATAAACCAGCTTTGATTCCAGGATTGACTTTATTTCAGACTCCATCTTGTCTAGCTCCGTGTCACTTTCCGCGTATATTGAAATATAAAGGCCGACGTCAAAAAGGCGCTCCTGCGCTTGCTGAAGATTGTCGCGCAAGTTCTCAAGGTCCTGATAGGCGGTGTCTAACATCGGGTCGCGAACCAATCCCTTCTCTTCTCTGGAATGGATCTGGCTTTGAACCTCGGCGACTTTCTTTTGGAATTGTTTGAGGACTTTTGAAGTTTCTATGGGGTGTATAAAAATGGATATGTCAAATATTCTATCCAAGTTTATTATTGGCGCGAACCAGCTCTCACCCAAAAATCTCGGATATGATATTACAAAAAAACTGCGAACTATTTTTTCTCCCAAATTGAGTTCCTTGGGCGTTACCTTGAGAGCGCTTGGGGCAATGATGTCTTTCAGGTCAAGAGTATTCGCCTCATATATTTCATGAGGAAGAATGGAGACTGACTCATCTTCCTTTTTTTCTTTCTTTTTCTCAAATAATCCGTCTAGTATACCCATATTATTGTTCTTGAAGCTGAATTGGTTTTTCCGTTTCTCCCGGATTAAATGTCTTATAAAACAGCTCAATAATCTCCTCGGTGCCGAGTCTTGCGGTACGAACGCCGCACCGCATCAGACCCTGCTCCACAACCGCCAACCTTTGCTCAAGCTGGGACCTGTTTTCTTCGAAATTCTCCTCTTTATTTGTCGGAGCCGACTGTTTTGCCGGCATGAATCTTTTTATGGGATTTTCCTTTGTCTGCAAAACTCCGGGGCTGTAAGGCACCACGACAAAGAAACTCTTAGTCATAATATTCGTGCTTTCTGTGAATTTTTTCACGAAATCCATATATTCCTGTATCTGGATTTTCATCAGGTCGTTCACTTGGTTCTTTTTCTGATTTTCCAGAAGCGCTAGGTATGGTCTTATGTCCAGTTTCCTGGACTGAACGAAAATTTGTATGGAAAAATCAAGGGAGTTCAGAAAATCCTGAAATTGCATTATTATAGCCGTTTTTTCGTCCTCGGACTTCAAAGAGAAATTAAGAGACGAGGCAAGTATGATTGCCCGCATTCCTCCGTCTTTCAATAAAATAATTCCGTCCCGAATCTCCTCTATCGGCACGAAATCTTGGGTTGGTTTCGCTGGTATGGCCATCTTGGGTCTTGTAACTTGTATCTTAAACCTTATAACTTACAGCTTATTTTATCATAGACTGGGCGTTACACGCTTTTGAGTTTATCGTCCCAATTGGAACTAGTTGATGGCTGGTCCTCATCGGCGGCTGTTGGCGTGTTGCCGACCGTTGATTTGACTTCTAATGTCCAAGACAAATCTTTCAGTTTGCTTTGGGAGAGCTTAGGCACTACTACCTCGTTGTAGCTTCTTCCCTCCCTGATCTTTTTTTCCACCGCCTTCTGGTCTTTTTTCCAAACATAGAGCTTGTTTGACATAACATATTTTACGAGTGCCTCAAGAATAAAGACGAACGGTTTGTTATTTACTTGGAAAAATGTCAGAGCTAGGGCTAGCGCCACTACCGGCACTGCTACCAAAAAAGCCAGAAATTTTGGCAAAATTGAGAAGCACATAACTACAATCCCCGCCCCGCCGGCCAGGTAGACGAATTGTTTGAAGGTAAAAGGCCCGAATATCTTATCCTCTACTTCAATAAATTGTGGAACTTGGAATCTCACGATAAATTGACCTAATTTCTAATTGCTCTAAATTAACCTAATAAAATCCCAATGACCAATAATCATTTTAACTTATTATTGATGGAATTAAATATTAAATTAAGTTGTCTCGCTTCTTCCCAAAGTATCTGAATTTTGTCCCTCAGTTCGGGGACCGCTATGGATAAAATTCTTACCCAATGTTTTGTTTCTCTTGATTCTTTCTTACAGATTCCAATTTTGTGTTTAAAATCAGCTCTGGATTCGGCATCATCTGCTTCGCAATAATTTGCGGCTATTGATGTGCCAGATTTTACCAATTGCACTATAAGAGGTTTTGTTATCGTTGTTTCTGGTATTTGTTTTGCAAAAACTATAATTTGTTCAGCAAACCTTGAAGTTCTTTCCTCTAAATCAAATTTCTTACTGGTGCTTTCTTCATTGGTCATTTATTAGAAATTAGATCAATTAGGTCAATTAGAAATTTTGTCTTCTGATTTTTCCTCCACAAGTCTCGCTTTCCTTGCTTCCCAGGAATTGTCGTTTTTTATTTTTTCCGATTGAGCCGAAAGCCTATGGTCAACCACCGTCCCCCACTCCTGTGCCGTCGGTTTCTCTACCATTTTCTCAATCTCATCTTTTGTCTGTCCTGAGCTCGTCGAAGAGGCTTGCCCGCCTAAATCCTGTGTTGCGGGAGTTTGGTGGGCTTGCCCGTTCAACTTTTGCGAAGCAAAAGTTGTTCGGGTAGGTTGTTGGTTGTTTGTTACTGTCGGCCGCTCTTGTTGTTTGTTGTCGGTTGCAAGTTTATCTTCCGATACTACACTCTTCATCCACCGCGCTTGCCCGTTCTGCTCGCCCGCCATAGCCTTGGCGGAGGTGGGAGTCTGTTGAAGGAGTTGTTCTGCTTGTCTTTGGCCGTCTCTTAATTCTTTATTCCTAATTCCTAATTCATCCTCTTTTGTTTCTGATTCGTCTATTATATTGTCTGCATTCCCCGCCGCGTCTTCAAGCAATTGGTCAGACGGTAATGACTCTTTCTCAACGCCGGTCGGCAGCCATTCTTTTATCTCATTAAATATTTTTTCTTCCGCCTCTTGTGTTATGTCCCTGGAAACTATTTCAGGAATATTTAATTCTTTTGAAATATTTTTTGCAAAATCTCCCCAATACTCCATTCCTAAAAGAACGAACACAACCTCATTTGTCAAAGAAACCCTTTGTTCTTCAGAAAGATTGTTCTTTCTTGATATTTCGGATAAGTCAGAGGACCATTTATCTTGGGAGATAAATTGCTTCAATTCCTCTGGAAGAATTTTTATTTGCTCCTTAATTATTGTTTCTGTTTCGTCCATTTTTAATTTTAAGGATTACTTGGAGTTGCTCCACTCAATGGGGCTGTTCCCCCTGTAGTTGGTGGTGTCGCACCCGTTTCCTTCTCTTCTCTTTCTGTTATTTCTTTTTCTTCTTTTAATATTTTTTTCAGTTCCTCTTCAACAGTTTTTTTATCCTTTCTTATTTCCGCCGCCGCTTGTCTGCTTTGTCTCTTTACCTTTCCGACAAAAAATACTCTTTCGCTGCTAAATGTGCCCGGGTGAGATATTGATTCAGCATAAGTATTTTTTCTTCTTTTACCCACACTCTCTCTTGTTATTGCTTCCGTTTTCTTTCGCGTCTCGTACCGGTCTTTTATTTCTTGCCTTGCTGTGTTCGCTTCTTTCTTTATCTGTTCCAGTTCACTTCTTTGAACTTCCAGTTCTTTTTCTCTCTGGGTTCTCAATTCTGGGATAATAATATTTTCAAGTTCCTCTTCTTTTTTAGCCACTTCTTTTTCAAGAGCTTTCTCTTTCTGAACCATGGGATCATTTTCTTGCGCTCTATTCATTTCATCATCCAGTTCCTTTGCTCTTTTCTCTGCCTCTTGTGGTTTTACACCGATAAGGTGGTCAAGTTCTTTCTGTGCAATCAATATCCTTGCTTCATCACCACCTTGCTTCGCAAGCTCCAATTCCCTCTTTGCGTCATCAATTTCTATATCGGTTGCTTCAAAGCTTTTAGCAAATTCAGTTTTCTTCTTAGTTTTTTGTTTGATGTATTCGTCATATCCACCCTTTCTTGCTCCTATCTTGTTGTCTATACCCAAATCACCCATTCCTAAAGCTCCTCCGAATGCCGCTGTCGGCTTTCTTATATCAAAACTTGACCTGGCAAGTCCCTGAGCTGTTCTAAGTTTCAAACGGGCACCAATATCTCCGGCTGCCGCCTTGTCTCTAAGTTCTTTATCGTCAGCTATTTTTCTGGCCT
>Ga0155875_121_pt1 | contig 30809 bp, 26 predicted proteins | sample RifCSPlowO2_01_FD_107529 | JGI IMG/M metagenome (GOLD analysis project Ga0155875, IMG submission 107529) | Candidatus Zambryskibacteria bacterium RIFCSPLOWO2_01_FULL_45_21
ACTACAACAATGAAAGACTACACTTTGGTCTCAAATTAAAGACGCCATTACAAGTTTTAAAGCAAAAGTGTTTCCAAGCTATTGATTAGAAGACGTTATAAAAATTTGTTTAAAAACACATGCAAAAATTGCAATTGGTATAATAAATAACGACCGTTATTTATAATACCAACTAGCACCAGAGGTCTCCGACTATGTCCGGCTGTCTCCGACCGTCCTCTTTCACTACATCGGACTGTCGGTTACTTTCTCCTTTTTGAAAAACCTTACAACAAAGTAAAGCGCGATAACCACAAACAGGGTCCACCATAGCCACAACAGACCATCAAGGTAACTAAAGAAATAGAGGCCAAGCAAGATGCCAAAAGAAATGAGGCAGAGCTTGAGCAAACCCACTTCCCACCACTTAAACGTCCACGTCCTTAATATTTTCATGGTTTTTAGAGTTGGAAATAATAATTGTATTATACCACCAAAACAGCACAGGTTTTCACTTCTTTGAATGAATTGATTTGACTTGACTTGTTCTTTTAGGTATTTTGTTTAAAGAACTGAACCCTTTCGCGGAGGTTAACATGGTTGGCACTATTCAGGTTGCTTATGAGCGGAAGCAGAAAGATGGGCATGAGATACACAGGGCAAAAATTCGTTTTGCACCCGGGCCTTGCGGAATTGTTTTCACCAAATGGTATATGGGAGCAAAGGGGCCTCCACTAACGGTGAAACAATTCATCTCGGCTTTCGGATGCGGCATAGCCAACGTGAAGACGTTGTGAGTCAATACCGCAAGGCACAGCTTCAACAAGCTGTGCCTGTTGTTTTTAATTTTTTTATAATCCCCAAATCCGCGCAAACACTACTCTACAGTTCTGCAGAACTATAGAGTAGTGTTTGCTTATTTGTTCTTTTTTGGCTTCTTGTAGTACTCTCTTCCTTTTAGTTTTTCCGGTAGTAAGTCTTCTTTTATATATCTCTCATACCCTTTACCATAGTCCAGCTCTTTCATAAGCTTTGTCACTGGATTCCTTATCACAAGCGGTATGGGCAAATTACCGTACTTCTTCACGTCTTCAAGAGCGCTGAAATACGCTTCATACGAGCTTCTGTCTTTTGGCGCAGTTGAAAGATAAACTACGCCGTGTGCTAAGTTAATTTGTGCTTCCGGCAAGCCGACAGTCTCCACTGCGCGGAACACGTCATTAGCCACCACCAGCGCGGTCGGCATTGCCTGGCCGATATCTTCGGAGGCAAAAATTACCATTCGTCTGGCAATAAACTTCGGGTCCTCTCCCGCTTCAATCATTCTCGCCAAATAATAAAGCGCCGCGTCCGGTTGAGAAGCCCGCATTGATTTTATGAAAGCGCTCACAGTGTTGTAGTGCTCTTCGCCACCTTTATCAAAACGTAAATGTTTGCCTTGAAGCGCATCTTTAACAGTCTCCAGGGTAATTTTACCGTAAAGCTTGCTGGTATTTTCAAGAATTGTCAGAGCTTGTCTGGCATCACCGTTTGCCAAAGACACTACCCATTCCCTTGTTTCCTTGTTCATTTTCAATTTTGTGCGCCCGATAATTTTTTCCATTTCTTCATCTGACAACTCTTTCAAAACAAATATCCTGCAACGGGAGAGCAGAGGCGCAATTATTTCAAAACTTGGATTTTCAGTTGTGGCTCCAACGAGAGTTAATTCCCCGCGTTCAACAAAAGGCAAAAGATAATCCTGCTGAGCTTTATTGAATCTGTGAATTTCATCCAAAAAAAGAAGTTTGGGCTGTTTTGTTTTCTTCTTTACAATCTGCCGCACATCGTCCTTACCAGCCGATACTGCCGAGAGTTCGTTGAAATCCGCGCCAAGTGCGTCGGCATATATGCGCGCCAGAGTGGTTTTGCCCACCCCCGGCGGTCCCCAAAGAATGAAGGAGAAAAGATGCTTGTCCAGAATTGCTACCCGCAAGGGCTTGTGTTCCCCGACAAGCTGTTCTTGGCCCACAAATTCATCAAGGGTTTTAGGTCTAATTTTATTGGCAAGCGGTTCCATACGCCAATTATAGTCAAATTAATCGCTTTTTCTATCAGAAGACAAAAGAAAAATAACTTGTCACTTCGTGGTAAGGATCACGGAGTATTTCACCAGCATTTGTGTGATAAATTAAATTAAAATTATTTTTACCTTTCTTATCCATAATCATAAGCAGAGTGATAATTGATGGGGGGGAATCAACGTTGGCACTGCTTAAATTTATAATTTTCTCATAATCTCTGGCCTCCATCAGTCCCAATGTAACCTTATCGTTTTTTTCAGCCTGCTTTTGAATTTGGTAATGAGAAAAGTCCACCGAAGCGACTATCACAGTTTTCTTGTTTATTTTTTGAGCGATGGCTTTCGCTAATCTCTCTATTTCATCTATCTTAAGGGTCCCCGAAACAACCAAGGGTACAATCCTGGCATCAGGAATATAATACTTTATAAACGGCACGATACCTCCTATAGAGTGTTCCTGGACAAGTACTTCCTCATTGAAATCAATAAGATTTTTATCATAAAGATCCTCGATAATTTGATCGTTTGGTTCCACAACACCAAAAGGCGTTTCCCATCCCGCGATACTAGACAAAATGGGCTTTTCCCCCAATTCATAATGATTTGGCCCGATAAGTATTATGGTCTCTGGTTTTTGGATTGACAGATTTTTGAAGAAATCAGCAATAATAAAACTTGGCAGTAAATGATGCGGCACCACTCCCCCAATAATTGGGAGCGGATACTTTTTGTCGCTATGTCTAACCCGCTCGATTGCGTCTGTGAAAGTTTCAAACTCAAAAAAATAAGCGGGATGAGTGGGAAAGGCAGAAACATTGATTGTGGTTCTGTTTTGAGTCCCCGTCGCCAGGAAAAGTAGGAGAGCTAAAATCGCTAAAGTAAGCGCACTAAATAGTGTCTTGTGTAGGGGGTTGGATGCTTTTTCGCTTTCTGTACTGGACATACCCGTAAATTATAGCAACAACAACCAGAACCCCTAATACGTATGAATATTTTGTGTCATTGGTTTTTACTTGCTCTATAATATTTATTTCATCTCCTTGGTTATATACTGACCGAGTTTTATCTCCTGTAATAGTAATAACACTTGCGCCTGTGCGGCCACGAACTTCTGGCTCATACATAAGACTTGCACGGGCTGGCGGGGTGTTAAATACCCCCCTTGAGACTACTCTGGCTTGGTATGTCAGTCTTACGCTATCACTGTTTACATTAGCAAAAGAGGCAACTATTCCATTTTCTGTGTACTCTTTATCTCCTCCCCAGTAATAATACGAGTGTATATCGGAGCGTGAAGAAGCCCTCTCATTTTCAAAGCTTTTATTTACAGGCACCAATCCTCCCGGCAATTCGTCTTCTATAACAAGATACCGGCTCTCTTGCGGTATACCAGAGACTTGTATGTCAATATCTACGATATCACCTATTCCAAAACTGCTTTTATAAGTTCTTGTGACACTGAGACCACTGCTTTGTGGGCTTGCATTTTTGTCGGTTCTGAACTGGTCAAATACAAATGTTGAGTAAATATGATTATCCTCCGGTGATTCTATGCGAAGCTTTGTATCCTGGACAAGTAGCTTAGGGTCAATTGAGACTATCCTAGTATCAAAGACTCCTTGAAGTACGCCGCTATCTACTTGATTTTCACCGAGCCAGACCTTATAAGGTGTGCTAACATCTGATTTGTTGTATTTTTTCGTAAACTCAAGAAGCGTATCTATGGTTTGTGCTGTAGCAAAAGTATTATTCCAATATTCGGCTTTTCTTTCTGAAACAAGATATCTAGCAGCTCCGACTATTGCTTCCTCAGGTGCACCAGCTTTCAGTAGAGCCCGCAATGCTAGGGCTGTAGAAGCCTCACGTGATCCAAAAAACATCCAGGTGCCGGATTCCCAATATTTTTTGCCATTTTCTTCTTGTGCGATACTTTGCAGAAGATTATATCCGTTGGTATTTCTATCCATAAACCCATTCTGAACGTTCGATAGTAAGCCCAAGGCTATAATATCGGGAGTGGAGGTACCAAAGTTTCTTATTTCTTCGTTGCCAAGAGGCGATCCAAGAAGCGAGAGTGTATAGATATAACCAATACGCACCGTTGGATCGGTAATTTTGGGTAATTCATTTTCAAATCGCGTTTTTGTTGATTTATACAAATCTGCCGGAACTGCTACCCCCAATCGTTCTGCTCTCTTTAAATACTCGGTCGCATAAGCCGTAATAAAAGGATTAACCTCTCCGTACCACCATCCCCAACCACCGTCGTCGTCTCTTAGTATAGACAATCTATCCACACCAGTTTTTATAAGATCGGGTAGATCTTTACTTCCAGTTATTTCTTTAAAGATCATTTCATTCTCCTTGATTATAACGGCCGGTACGAATCGGCTTGTTGTTTGTTCTACACACCCATACGGGTACTGCAATAGATAATCTATCGCCGGAGGCAATGTGCCAAAGAGAGAAGCTGATAAATAAAGGTTGGCCTTTGACAAAGAAGCATCTGTGTCCGGGAATTTTGTTATGCCAAAGGTTATCCCTCCTTCTCCAACAGACGACGTTCTTTCGTTAAATCCAAATTCTTTTACCGGTATCTTTATACTGACAGAATCCTCCTCTTTGGCATTTCCCGTAGATGATAAGGCCGCTCTGATTGTGGCAATTCCAGACTTAAGGGGCTTCAGATTCCATAAGGTTTCAATAAAACTATTGTTTCCGATTACGAAAGATACCGGCTGATTATCCACCAAATCACCGCTGTCAAAAGTGAGTCTGTGTTCAAGTTGTTTTTCTATCCCGCTAAAATTATGCGAGAGAGTAGATATGGTTATATCATCACCTACTCTCAAAATATTCGGGAGGATGGGACGAATGATAACCGGCTTGGTTACTAAAAGATCCGCAGTATTTTCACCAACCTTTGTGTCGTACGTTACTGCAATACTCTGGACGAGCCAGGTGGTAAGATTGTCGGGTAGGACAAATCTAACCGTTGCATTACCATTGGCATCAGTTTGTACGTGTGGATTCCAATACGCCACGTCAGCAAAATTATCCCGCGTTCTCCCATCACCACCTTTATCATTATGAACATATACATTACCGGCAAAATAAGTTGCTTTGTCTTTTACGGTTAAATTGTATACCAGTGTTTTGTCTGTCTGCCATTCTATTGAGTCAACTGTCACTTGATTATTATCTTTGTTAAGAAGGAAGTCGCCAATTTGTATGCTTCCGGCATCCTTCCAGCCATTATTAACCCACATGCGGTGCTCAGCGGTTACTTTAATGTCACCATTTAGTATCAAATATCCAGGCGCAATTATTGAGTGCACATTTTTTACAGTAGCTTTTACTAGAGTTGGATCCGTTTCATTTTTTCTAGTCAGGATAAGATCGCCGGGCTTAATATCCTCTATCTTCTTCAATCCGTCTGGAGTAAGCACTTTAGTGTCTCCCACAAAGCATCCTTTCTCCGCCCCAGCGGAAACAATTCCTTGAAAAGAATTTCTTTGGTTAGTTGAGTTGTATCTATCCGACCAAAATGTATTTACAATTGAAGGCCGCTGTTCACTCATAAGTTCGTAGAGTGACTTGTCAACGGCCCACACTGCGACTTCAGACGAAAGGGGCAGATTAGAAGAGTCGCTGGTCTTTATTTTGAGCTCTACTGTTTCTCCAGGGGCATATCTTTCTGCTCCAGGTGTAATTGAAACTTTAATTTCTTTGCTATCTTTCCGAAAAGATATTTTCTCCGAAGAAGAGTTAAATAAATATCCTTTTGTAGCAAAAGTGGAGGCGGTTACAAAAACATTCGGTAAATCTGAACTGAATGCTGGAATATAAATTGTTGTCGCATACCCGGGTACCGAAGTGACAAAATACCTCCTAACTTTATCACGTTCAACAGTTATCAATACGTCCCTATCCAGACTTGCAAGAGAAAGACTTACTGGAATGATTTCACCAGGTGCGAATTCCCTATCTTGAACCCTTAAGGTTACTCCATAACTATTTTGATAATAATAGGGTACATTCTCCTGATTAACCCAGAGATACAAATTTCTTTCATATACATTTCCCCGCCTATCTGGAACTTTAAGAGTGAAGTTATAGCTACCGGTTTTTTGAGGAGTGTATGTTAATACAGCTTCACCTTTACTGTTAGTTGTAATAAAGAAATTAGGTAAAATTTCTTTGTCCAAATAATAATTATAATAACCTTGGGTATCGAGAGGAGCTTTCTCATTTCGTAGCCATTCTTCTCGAACTGGAGATATAGAAATATCCACATTAGAAACAGAGACATCTGAGTGAGCTAGTAGTGTTAGCGGTATCGAAATTTGCTGTCCAGATCTGGCTAAATGTTCGTAATTTCCTGTGCGAATACTGTATTCATTTCCTCGAACTAAAATATTTTTGCTCGTTCGTACTGGATTGCCACTCTCATCTTGGTATGTTGCTTCTAGAGATATAATTGAGAAAGAACTCTTTGGAATAGAAGACGTGTCTACAGAAATTTCCGCTTCACCTTTGTCGTCCAGTTCAATATCGCCGCTTTGTATTTCATTTCCTCCATAATAATACCAACCGTATCCGTATTTTTTATAATCTTCTAAGTTTTCTTCGGTGTAATACTGTTCCTTGGAGTGTTGAATTGAATATTTTACTTTACCACCTGATATTGGTTGCCCAAAAAAATATTTTCCCGAAAGATGGAATGTGACAGTTTCTCCCTCTAACAATTCGTCCCGTACAACATTTGCTTCTAGGTTATATTCAGGTTTTCGATAATGCTCCACATTAAAATCTGCGATCGCCTGCAGATACCATTCCCTGTCTGGTTCGACGTCTATGACTACCGACATTTGATAGATTCCAGGCCGCGCGGTATTCTCCAGCAGATATTCGCCTGATATTGTTCCATTTGAAGAGATTTGATATTTTTTCTCAAAGACCGCAGAGCTAGAATCATAATCCTTATACACTTTTACTGTGGCCAGTCCTGTAGGCACGCTGTATTCAGCATCGTCATCATTTCGGATAATTGCTTTAAAATACACCCTATCGCCAGGAGCGTAGAGTGGTCGGTCAGTGAACAATAAATATTTTGTATTGATTTGCGACTCGCTAAAAGTCTTGTAGTTATAGTAATCACGAGGTAAGTTTAGTATTACAAGAGTTTGACCTTCTGGAGTGTCCACAAAACCTACATCTGCATTATCCAATTGTGAAGTTTTGGCAATTCCATTCGTGTCCATCAATGATTCAGAGAGAAGTGTTGGTTTGTCTTTGAGATTAAATACTTCTACACTTCCGTTACCAATTTTTTTCCCTGAAAAGATATTTTGGGTCCAAAGAATGATTTCATTGTCACCTTCTTTTGCCACAGTACCGATTGCCGTTCGTATTATTGCGGAAAAACTCTCAACATTTGCACTATAAGCACGCAGAAGCCAGAGCCCTTGGCCATCAATAGGCAACAGCGTTGTTTCATCTTCGTCATCTTTTGCGTCTATTGTCGCAACTTTATTAAATTTTGAAATATCCGGGGTATTTACCAGATATCGATTGTCGCCCTGAATTTTATACGTTAGGAAATCTAAAAGTTCATCCTTAGAAATTTTATAAATATCAACTTTTACATCTCTTTTTACTTTATCAAAAGTAGATATCTTTATTGATGGTTCTTGATGGACACCCCACACGATGAGTCTGCGACTTGAGTAATAACCGCCTTCGGAAGCGTCTACAATTCCAATCTTTTGGTAATCATATTGGGCGGATACAAAGCGGTTGATTATAAATGCCCCTGCAAAGATAGCTAAAACAAGCAGACACAAAACAAAAACTCTAATAGAATGACACGAACCTAAAAAATGTTTTTGCACGGAAGTGTAGTTTATTGCTATGTGTATTAGGTTCATTGTACAATAAAAGTAACAGCCAATCTAGTGATAACGGTGTGTAACAGAACCAATGGAAAAAGACAAAATAAACATACTGGAGCACAAAGTCTTCAAAAAGCCCACCCTGAAGATGCCTCGGATTATTGTCGGCATTTTACTATTGGTCGTTGCGGCATTGGCCTCCACTAGTTATTTCCTGTGGCAAGATCGAATCAATATTATAAGTGCAAGCGACCAGAAGATAAGGCAGTTTTATGTAAACTTGGCTGATTCGGAAATCGGATTTACGGACAGCAGTGAATTTGTCTTGCCGATAGACAGAAAATTTGAAGACGAGGTCGCAAGCTATATCGCTCGCAAAGAAAGTTTTATTGAAATTGATCTCTCGCAAATGAAAGTCTCCCTCTATAAGGAAGGGGGGCTTTTAAAGACCCTTCCCGTATTGTCAAAAGGGAGAGACGGATCTTGGTGGGAAACCCCTACTGGTAACTACAAAATTCTATCCAAAGAACAAAATCATTTTTCCTCTATTGGAAATGTCTGGATGCCGTGGAGTATGCAGTTTTATGGCAATTTCTTTATCCACGGCTGGCCGTACTACGAAAACGGCACACCTGTATCAAGCACTTATTCTGGCGGGTGTGTTCGCTTGAGCACTGCCGACGCCAAGGAAGTATACCAGTTTGCAAGCAAGGGCATGGCCTTGTTGTTGCGAGATGTTGAAGATACGGGCACGTTTGCAAAACCAGTAGCAAGCAGTCAAGAGGTTGCTCCGCCGCAAGTTTCCGCCAAATCCTTCCTTATATCCGATTTAGCCACTGGTGAGACAATGCTCGAAAAGAATTCTTCTAATGTGTTGCCAGTGGCCTCGCTTGCCAAAATAATGACAGGAGTTGTGGCCAGTGAACTTGTATACTTGGGAAAACCAATAGCCGTGGATGAAAGCATGCTGGCCGCCACCTTTGCAACATTCCAGCCGGTGGTTGGTGAGCGTTATGTTGCTTTTGACCTGCTGTATCCACTGCTTATGCAATCTTCAAATCAGGCCGCAAATATATTGGCGGGCTTTACCGGGAAAGACCAGTTTGTGGCAAATATGAATAAAAAGGCAGCATCTCTCTCAATGAAGGACACATCCTTCGCAGATCCATCAGGAGAACTTTCGTCCAATACATCCTCGGCGGAAGATTTAGAAAAACTTCTTCGATATACTTATTTCAAAAGAAAATTTATTTTTGACATTTCCAAGGGAGAACAGGATTACCGTTTCTCCGGCAGAAAATTGGATAATTTGACAAATTTCAACGAACTGATAGATGTCAATGATTTGGTGGGAATAAAAAATGGTGAGACCGAAGCTGCCGGCCAAACCCTAGCGGGAGTGTGGGAATTCAAAAGCTCTGGCGGGAAAATTCCTGTAGGAATAATCGTCTTGGGTTCTACCGACAGAGTAAAAGACACAGAAACCCTGCTAGGCTGGCTGAAGCAAAGCTTCAATCTGTAGTCAGACAGGTCCTGCCGTCTATATTCATAACTACTCTGTGTTCAAGTATTTTTATCTGTCTATTTTTAATATTGAGCTCTAGCACCAGTCCGGTTCTCACTTCAGAATCCCAGTACTGGTCAAAAATAAAATTGCCCAAAGAATAATAAACGACTGCGTCGCCTATTTTTTCAGACGGCAAGATAATATGAGGATGGGAACCGACAATCACTTCCGCTCCTGATTTGGCAAAAAGGGTTGCGGCGTTTCTCACGCTGGAAGTTACCGGAGAATATTCCTCTCCCCAGTGAGCATAAACTATCACCGTCCGTCCGATTCCACTTTCTTTGGATATTTTGTCTGCCACCCCCTGAGATGAATCCCCGCCAAACTGATTGTAAGATATGAAAGCAATTTCTGTACCGCCAAGCTTTGTGTAGTAAACCGGCTCATTCCCGCCGAAGCCGCCGAAATAACCTACCCCGGATTTTTCCAGATAACTTCTGGTTGATAACATCCCTTCTTGTCCGAAATCGTCAATGTGATTATTTCCGAGATTCACCAGCTTAATATTGTAACGGTTCAGCAATTTAGGAGTAGTAAACGGAAAGGTAAAAACAAAATTATCAGGACTCCCTATTTCCGTACCGACACTTACAGAAGCATTGTCGGTAACAGGACCTTCTAAATTACCCACGACAAGATCCGAATCTTTCAGAAAGTCGCCGATACAGGAGAAAACAAAATCCTCTCCCCTCGTGTCAGCGACTTGCCTAATGTAGCGGTCAAAATTCATATCACCGACAAAAAGAAGTTTCGCGTTGTCTTGTTTTTGAGAAATTGGTATTACGGCCAGAAAAATGCCGAGAATTATTAAAACTATCTTCTTCATGCTGGTTTTTCGTGAAGTCTACATAGTTTCATCAAAAATATCTCTTTTGCGGTGCAGTACTGTTAGTCACCAAAAATTGGGAACAATAAAATCTTTGCTATTTATACCTTCTTTATCAAATATCTCTTTGACATTATCTACATGCACAGTGGATGGATGATTTTGCATTATTGAACGTCTAGAGTATCTGCCAACTATATATATTTTAATCTTTTTCAAGAAAGCTTTTTTAGCCAAAGATACCCCAAGTTCTATAAACATATCAGTTCCCTCTGGATCACTGATCAGAACAAAAATATCCGTTTCAAGAATAGACCCAACTACCTCATCCGAGAGAGCTTCGACTTCATTAGTGTTTTTTTCGTACGGCTGACTAATTTCTTTATAAACCCAATCTGATGTAACTGTTTCGCCTACATTAGCAAGAAATTGAGAAATCTCGATAATCTTGAACCGATGTTTTGTTCGTGATGCAAAGTACCATTTCATTTTTTATTTTTACCAAATAACTCGTCATGTTCTTCTGTCAACCGTTCTATAAGCTTTTTGAAGATTTTTTCAATCACGGGGCTTAAAGCAACCTTCGATGTTTTCGCTGCCTTAAGCATTTCAAGCGTGACTTCAGTTTCTTTCCAAGTGCGCCCTTTATCCATATAAATATTGAGCATCGGCGCTATCTTATCAAGGGCATAAATGAACCTGCTTTCCTCATCTTCGCGTTTTTCATACTGTTCAATTGTTTTGTGCAATTCAGAAAAATTAGAATATTCTTTTTTCAATTTGTGTGCGGCTTCTCCTTCACGTTTTTGTTTGCTTCTCACAAAATCAGCATCCTTATGATATAAAAAGGTGTCACCTGCATATACTTCGACCAGATCATGAACTAAAGCGTACTTTAGCAGTTTATCAGTATTTAAATTAAGTTTGGATAGATTGTTTATATACCAAGCGAGCATTGCTAAAGAATATGAATGTTCCACATCATTTTCATTCCTGTCGCTATCCTTAATCAGAACCACTCTTTCAACAGAGCGAAACTGATTGATTAAATCAACAAAACCCAGAATTTTATCCAGTGGGGGTACGGCCATACTAGAACCACATTAACACGCCCTTTCTAAAAAAGTCTACGCAGTTTTATTTACCAGTTTCAACCAGCTCGTTGCCGGAAATTTTCAGATACTTTGATACACCTACAAACGGATCGGCTGTCATCGGTTCGTTGGTTAATTTCAATGTTCTAAATGAGCATCTAGAGCAACTTTAGCCAATGCGGTTTTTATAATCAAGCATTTACAGTTGGATAAAACCCCACACATCTCTTTTTCAATCTCTTTCCTTTAGGCCTCCCAGAGCTCTAGGCGGGCTGTTAGAGTGAGCTCTGAAACATAGAGTTATTAAATTGAAGCGAGAATATCCTCTTTAGAGGCTTTATTTATAAGTTCCTTCTTGCCACCGTGATCCAACTGCTTTATTTGATATTCCCTCTGCGTCGCCTCCTTCTTTGAATTATATTTTTCTAAAAAGGCTAGAAAAACAGGTCTGCGTGTCTTGGTATATCTTGCACCTCCCCAGCTAATCCCGTTATGTCGGTCCAATCTTTTTCTAATATTTTTTGTGTATCCCGTGTAAAACGAACTGTCCGAACATTCAACTATGTAAACGTAATAACTCATAAATTTGCGAGTTACATATATACCCAACCATACCATTTTTGTACGTAACTTTAAAGCCCTCAAAATCCAAAGTTGGCACTCTATTTGATATTTTGCACAAAATATCAAATAGAAATCGGCACTTAATTCCCTTAAAATCCGCGGATTAGTGTTCTGTTTTATGTAAGAAAATACGGAAGAAAAACCTGATATAATTTCTGTATTCAAAGTCAACAATACTGTGAAATATAAAAGTGCCCTATTTTTACTCGCTGCTAATTTTCTGCCTGTGCTAGGAGTGGTCTATTTTGATTGGAGTCTCTTTTCCATATTTTTCTTATTCTGGGCGGAAAATATTGCCATTGGATTATTCAACGTTCTTCGAATGTTTACATCAAAAGCCGAGAGTCCAAACAAGAGATATAAAATGAAGGTTAACGGCAAACCAAGACTTGTAAGCAGGGCCAGTCTTGTAGGATTTTTTATTTTGCATTACGGTTTTTTTACATTAGGTCATGGTGTCGCTGTATTCTCAATTTTTGGACCATCTGTAATACAAATAAAAACTTTGGTTTTTGCCATAGCCGCATTATTTGTAAGCCATGGAGTATCATACGCCACTAATTTCATTGGTAATGGAGAGTGTAAAAAAATTCCCGTTGGAAAACTTCTGATTCAACCATATAAAAGAGTTGTCATAATGCATTTTATTGTTTTGATAGGAGGCATTTTCATTAGTTCTACCGGTACTTCAATGACAACACTAATAATGTTTATAGCTTTAAAAAGCGTAACAGACCTGGTCTCTCATTTAATTGAACATCAAAAAATTAAGGTGACTTACGCCTAAAAGGCAAACTTGTTTTCCTGAAATTCACTTAGATTAAAACAATCATTCTAACATTCTATAGAATGTTAGAATGATTTCGTGAACTGGAGAAATTTTTTTCCGTATGGAGACAATGAATGAGCCACCGCTCTTCCTTTGTATCTTTTATTCAAAAGGCCGGCCTGGACCAGTGTTTTGGTGTGCTGAGAAATTGTTTTAATACTTGCATTGAGACTGTCGGCAATTTCTTCAGCGGATATTTCTTCATTTTTCTCAACTGTTTGCAGAATTGAAATCCGCCAATGATTAGCTGCACCCTTAAAGTATCTTTCTAACTGTTTCGGTGTTTTCATACCCAACATTATACTCCCTCTTTTACAACATTCCAACATTCTATAGAATGTTGGAATGTTGTTTTTGTGGTATAATTTTAAATGTGGGCAGAAAAATATATTGAAAATTGTGTTATTTTGAGGTATTATTTTGGAAATTGGGAGATCGTCTAATGGTAGGACAGAGGCCTTTGAAGCCTTTAATCGGGGTTCGAATCCCTGTCTCCCAGCCATCTTGAGCTAGTACGAGACCCGTACGGGTCTCGCTCGAGGTATATTAAGCTAAATAACCCAAACTAATTATGGAATCATTTCTTCTTTGGTGGTCAGTAATATCTACCATACTTGGTGTCATCTTCCTCGTGGCAAATGCAGTCCAGCTTGCTCTTTATGTGAAGGAAAAAAGTTTAATCTTAAAAGAAAAAGAAATACACAAAAGTCAGGTCAAGGTCTGGCAACATCATGCTAATGGCATTCAAATGGGTCTACTTGTTGGCTCGTTAGGTAAGTTTTCTGCAGTAGATGACTTGCGAGAATTAGTGAAAGCTATTCAACAAGATGCTCAGTCTCTGCATAAATCATTAACCGAAGAAAGATTATTTACTGATGAGGAAATAAAGGAAAGAATGTTAAATAATGAAAAAGAGACACAGGAAAGATTGAGAGCTGTTGGTCAGCGGAGTCAGCATGTTCCTGCGATACAAGAGTCTGTTAGTTCTTAGACAAACCACCTGCTCGAGACTCGTCGTTTAAGGTGCTAGTTCGACAAGTTCACTATAAATAAAATTTAGCTAATCCCGTCCCTCCTTCGCATTAAGCTTCGGGCGGTCTTTCTTTTTTGTAAAAAAGTGGTTGACAACAAAACATCATATAGTATATACTATATATACAAACGGCTTCGGCCCTCCTTCCCTCGGGAAGGTAACAAAACAAAAATTCACACAAGTAATTGTGTGAATTTTTGTTTTAGGTCCTTAAACTTACTGGATTTTAAAGTTGTTACTTTGTATAACAGACGTTTAGCGTCAATAAGTCGAATTTGAGATAAAATCACTGAACCGCCAATTTGATCCTGTTTAATGGGAAAATAATACTTTGATTTTTTAACTGATTTAGTAATTGGTAAAATCCAACAAACTTCATTATTAAATTTTTTAAAAATTACCACTGGTCTAGCAAATTCTTCACCTCTGCCATCTTGCTCGAAACCAACATTTTCACCCACCGCACAAAACCAAATCTCTCTTTCAGACACAAAAGGCCTGCCTTTTTCGTTATGTAGATATGATTTCTTAGGAGACCAGTCTTTATAATCTTTACTGTTTTCCATATTTAATTACCCTCAACTGAAAAAAGTTTAGTCAAAACAAGTTCTATCGGCAGTTCGGGGATATAAGCATGAGGGATTTGGTCGTAGGCGACTAGAAGCTCACTTAAAGTTTTCGCGTTTATTCCCCCGCCCTTCTCGCCCGAAAGTTCGGCAAACAATTTCTTGTCTTCTTCGGTGATATCACTCTCAAGAGCGGGTTTCATTTCAGGCGCAACACGCAGAAGCAAAACTGCGCGCATCTTCTGCAAGAGAAGCTTCAGAAATACTCTCATATCTACATTTTCTTTAGACACCGCGTGGAGTGTTTTGATTGCGCTAGCCAGATTTTTGTTTGAAATTGCGGAGAGGCACTCATTTATCAAAGTATTCTTGGGCGCGCCGGTAACTTCTTCCACTTCAGACGGGTCAATTTTTTTGTCTTTCTCGCTTGCGCCGGCAGGTGAAAATGAAAGTACTTTTTGCAAAATTCCCTGCGCATCGCGGAAAGACCCTTCGGCCAGAAGCGCAATGAGCTCGGTGGACGCAGGCGCCAGAGTAAAACCCTCTTTTTTGGCGACATTGGCAACCATTTCTTTCAGCATTGCTGTGTTGGGCTTCTTGAATTGAAAAATTTGGCACCGCGACAGTACTGTCTCGGGCACTTTCTCCATTTCCGTTGTTGCCATTATGAAAATAACGTGGGAGGGCGGCTCTTCTAGAGTTTTAAGAAAAGCGTTCCACGCTTCCTTGGTGAGCATGTGGACTTCGTCAACAATGTAAACTTTGTAGAGCGAGCGGAAAGGCAGGGTATTCACCGATTCGCGAATTTCGCGGATGTCGTCTATTCCACGGTTTGAAGCGGCGTCTATTTCGTAAACATCTTCCATTTCGCACTTAAGCTCATGGGCTACAATGCGAGCAACGGAGGTCTTCCCTGTGCCCCGAGAGCCGGCAAAAAGGTATGCATGAGAAATGTTGTCCTGTTTGAGCGCGCCTTCAAGCACTTTTACAATATGGTCTTGACCTATTACATCATTGAAAGTTTGGGGCCTGTATTTGCGGTAGAGAGCGGTGTTCTTTTTCATAAGGGACATTATACCTTATGAAAAAGGAATTTCTAATTGACCTAATTGTTCTAATTTCTAATAAATGACTAATTAAATAGGAAAAAAGTAAAAAGAAGAGGGGCGGGGTCAGATTGTACTGACACCCGCCCCGTTGCTCCTCGTGGGAGTGCCTCGCGCAATGCGAGACTTCTGCGCGCCGTGATGCGGCGCACACATGCGTTAGGTCCATGATCCCCATCATCACGAACGGGGACCGGAAACCTGAACTTTTTTTAAGTGGTAATGCGCCTGCGTGCCGAGGTTGGACGGCCTCGACCACCGTTTCGGCCGTTTGGGAGTTTTTGTTGGGCTCACGTTAGTGTCGCCCCTTTTTCTCCTGCCCAGTCCGGCCGGTGCCAGTTGGCCCGAAGCTTGCGCTCCGGAGTTGTCGACCCCGGACAAAACCAGTTGACCGACGCTACAGAAAATCCCTGTTGCGCCAGGCCTGTGTGGCCTGCATAGCCGCTCCTTTCGGCTTTCACTTGTTGTCCGTGTCCGCCGGAGTTCGCCTCCGTCCGTTGACGGGTGACGAATTGTTCCGGTCGTTTCGCCAGCGCTGACATTGGGGCCTGGCCCGTCCATTGACGGACTACCCCACCTCCTCGCCAGCGCTGGCCGCGCTCGTGTTCAGCAGCAGGGCGGGTCGCCGACGTTGCCCTGGTCCTCGTACATCCCGTGACGAACGAAAAGCGATTTGGTCTGCAGTCCCGAGGACTGCAGGGTTCTTCGGAAAGCACGCATCGCTTTCTCTCCTTGTGACGGTACAAGGTCGGGAAGGCCCTATTGCCATCCAAACCATCTACTCTCTATCCTATCATATTAAAAATTATTTGTCAACAAGAAAATTATCCACAGGTGTTTCGTCAGATGAAATGGCTTATTTTAGCCATATTTTGACTTTATATAAAAACAGTTGAGGCGGGCGACTCTTAGATCGCCCGCCCCTTGTGGTTAGCCGCTGAAGCGCGCTGTGGGTAGACCACGACGCGGACAGTGTGCGGCGTACCAGCAGCACTGCTGGTCAAGTCCGTCAGCTGACGGGCTTGCTTTGGAATTTAGATGCCGGTACGAACACCGCCGCCGTCCTGGATGCCGCGGGAGCGTCCGTGGCGTCCGCGCCGACGCGAACCACCCGTCTTCGACTTGGCCGAGAACTTCCGCGAAAACTGCGGCGGGGTTCTGGTCATGGCACCTCCCAGCAGGAGAACATGCGGGAACATTCCCGTAATTCCTATTTTATCAAAAGTATGGCCTATTGCAACCCCCTTGTGGATAATTCGGCCTCTAATATTTCTACTGACTCTTCGGCAGTTTTCGTTTCCATTAGTTTGTGACGTAAATTTTGGTCGGATATATTCAACCCAACCAAATATGTTTTAAAATGTTTCTTCATTACAGCAAATGATTTATATCCCCCCGCCTTCGCCGAAGGCTTCGGCGGACAAGCAAGCAATTCATCAAAAAGTTTTATATGCTCTATCAATATTTCAATTTTTCTCTTCGTCCATAATTCCTGATTCTTGATTCCTGATTCTTCTTTTTGCGGGGCAAAAAGAAATGGATTGCCAAATATCGCCCGCCCGAGCATTATGCCGTCTGCGCCGGTCTCATCCGCAATTTTCCGAGCATGTGCCAAATCCTCAACGTCTCCATTTCCCAAAATCAAAGTTTTACTTACAAGTTCATCTCTTATTTCCACTGCTCTCTTTATCCTGTCCCAATGAGCAGGCACCTTTGACATCTCTTTCCTCGTGCGAGCATGGATTATCAAAGCGTCTGGTTTCGTTTCAAGCAAAGCAGGCAACCAAGTCTCCAGCTCATCTTTGTTGTAGCCAAGACGAGTTTTTACAGAAACTGGAATACCACTTCCGGCCGATTCCACTCCCCTTTTTGTGGCAAGAATTAACTCTTGAGCAAGCTCCGGAGTCTTTATGAGCGCGGCTCCAGCGCCCTGCTTCTCAACACTTCTGTCCGGACAGCCCATATTTATGTCCACTCCGTCAAAACCGAGTTTTACCGCGAGCGCGGCGGCTTTCTCCATCATTTCAGGTTTTGAAGTGAAAAACTGCGCGACAATAGGACGCTCTTCCTCAGAATATACTAAATCAAGCAGGAGTTTTTTCTTTCCCTTTTCGGGCGCTAAGACAAGACCGTCAGCAGAAACAAACTCCGTCCACATAACATCTGGCTTTCCATATTTCGCAATGATACGGCGAAAAGCGGCATCGGTGACATCGGCAAGCGGAGCCAAAGCGAGAATTGGTTTTTGCAGTGTTTGCCAGAAATTTTTCATCAGAATGAGCTTAACATTTTTTGACAAAAATGAGCAAGTTGTGCTATAATTACAGTAGACCAAACGTTCACCGTCTCGGAGGCAACAATGAGACTTAGGGGAAAGAAACTCGGCCAGTTTGATGCCATTCCTGTCCTGATCTTCGTGTTGGTGGTCATCGTCGGCATCGTCTTCGTTTCCTTGAAGGAAGGTCTGGCGTGGGCGGGAGTTTTGGCAATACCAACTGTCGTATTTGTACTGGTAGTCCTGTATGACGACAGGGTACAGGCCGAAAGTGAAAGTGCCGCCGAAGGAGGTAGACCGTGCAACCAAGGACAAGACCGAGGGCGTGTGAGTGCGCCTATCGGCGATTTGGAGAGGACCCGGCGCGACTGAAAGGTCGCGCCGTTTTTTCATATCTTTTTCAAATCTTCCGGGGAAAATTCAATTCTTCCTCCGGGCTTCAATTCACCGGAAATAAGTTTTTGAGCAATCGCCTGCTCCACAGTTTCCTGAATCGCCCGGTTCAAAGGCCGAGCGCCGAATTGCGGATCCTTGCCCCTTTCGGCGATAAAAGAAACAAGGGGGTCGTTTATAATCAAATCTATACCTTTCTGCTTCAGCCGCCAAACGAGTTTTTTCAATTGCAATTTTGCCACTTCTTTGAGCTTCTGGTCGTCCAGCGGATGAAAAACTATTATGCCGTCAAATCTATTCAGCAGTTCCGGTTTGAATATGTTTCTTTTTATTAATTCTTCAATTATTTGGGACTCATTTTGAGCAGGGTCCTTTCCTGTCTTCACAAGATTAAAAATCAAATCACTTCCAGCATTTGAAGTAGCGACAATAACGACGTTTCGGGCACTTACTAGTTCGCCACGCACATCGGAGAAAATACCTTCATCAAGAATCTGCAAGAATAAATCCAAAACTTCCGGACTAGTTTTTTCAAATTCATCCAAGAGAAGAACTCCGAACTGGTGTTCCCGAAGTATCCCCGATAAAGCGCCGGGGCTGCCTCCTCTGTTGTCGCCGATTAGTCTTGAGAGCGAATCTTCAGTCCTGTATTCGGACATATCAAGCCGCAAGACTCTTCCGTCCTGTCCGAAAAAGATTTCGGCCAGCGCTTTGGCTGTTTCGGTCTTTCCTACTCCGGTGGGACCCAAAAAGAGAAATGAGCCAAGTGGCCGGTTCTCATTGCCTATGCCGGATCTGGCGCGACGGACCGCATCACTTATCGCTTTTACCGCCTCGTTTTGACCAATGATGCGCGTATGTAGCAGACTCTCGAGATTTAGAAGCTTTTCCTTTTCTTCCGCCCGCACAATTCCAGTCGGTACTCCGCTTTTTGATTCTGCCGCTTCAAGAACGTCTTCTTTCAAGACAATATTTCTGCCGTCCGATTGAGCTATAAGCGAGGCCTCTATGAGCAGATCTTCCGCCGTATCGGTAAGAGGATCACCGATGAAATATTTTTTGGCTGAAGAGATCGCCGATGAAACAGCCGGGTAAGAAACAACGATGCCATTATTCTCAAGTTCCTTAACATTGCGCTCAAGCAAGGACATTACGGTATCCTCATCCGCCGGATGGACTCTAATAGTTTCAAAATGCTGACGCAAATCGGCAAGCGGCTCAATATATTGCTCATAATCTCTAGTTTCACTGACGGCGACCACATGGAGGTCTGATGATGCAAGATATGGCGAGAGTGTTGAGGCAATGTCGGAGCCGATGGATTCGGCGAAGCGAAGTAGAGCCGGAAGGTTGGGAATTATGAAAATAATATTTCCGGCTCGCGCCACCTGACCGAGCAATGCGCTGAACTCGCCGTCAAACTCCTGACCATCCTTCACTGAAGCGGAAAAAACACTTAAGTCAAAAACGACAAATTTCTTGGCGGAAAGACTTCTGCTATCGCCGCGCTTGATTTGCCGAGCCAATTCTTCCAAAACTTCCATTTTCCCCACACCTTCACTGCCGACCAGTATTGCATTTGATTCGCGGTTCCTTAGAAGCGAGAGCTCAAGCAGTCTTGCTTCTTCGGCGTGAAAACCCGGGGTGGAGTATTCCGGTATGACAAGCGGCCTGCCGAACCTAGAGAGAAGATATGCTTCTCCATAAGACCACTCTTGCCCGATCCCACGGACAGACAAAAGCCGCTCTCGACTCCACCAGATTTTTCTTTCTATATTTTCTCTTACAAGCAAAGCGGTCCAGACAGACGCGCCGATAAATTCCCCTTCGGTGATGTGATGAGAAAGAACAAAATTCCTAAACTCGCCATCGGATTGGAAAATGCCCTGAATGAAACCCTTGAATACCGAGCGGCCGGAAGATATTTCAAAGTTATTTTCGCTGATTTTGAATTTCCTGCTCAACAAAAAGTCTTCAACGGAATTTCTATCAATACCGCATCTTCTGACAATCTCCTTGCCCAGTTTTGAATTCAGGAAACCGCCAGTAACGTCGTTTGGAGATGTTGAGAATACGATATCCGCCAAATTGAAAGCGAACCTTCCTGTAGTCTTGTCTACTCTGAAATAAAAAGAATAAAAGTAGGCATCTAACAAAAAGAAAAATAACCAAATTGACAGAGAAATTAAGAAAAGCCCGCTTATTTTGCTGTTGGCCGCAACAATCACTCCCGACGATAGAATGAAAAATATAATGGACAAAGCGCCGAAAGAATTCCTGAATAAGACCCTACTTGAATGGGGAAAATTTTTCTCCATCAAGGAGGCCGGGTGTAGGGGTTTTAGCACCTGTTTTAGTTCTTTCAGATTCATGATCCAGCCAAGTTAGCAAACCCGAGGGAAAGCAAGAAAACCACGATAAGTGGAGCAAGAAGCCAAGACAGGACAATGAGCACGGAGCAAATTGTAGCTAACGCAAGAAGGCAGACACCAACAAGAATAACAACTAGTCTTATAACAAAGCCAACGAGTCTTAAAACCGTGTTCACCACCAAAGTAGAGAAGAAATCGCCGGGGTCAAAACCCTTCTTATACGATTCATTCATTCTCCGCCAAGGCAGGAATATTGTCCTCACAAGAATCGGCAGAGAGAACAGGTGAACTAAAAAAGTGAAAAAGACCCGGACATTTCTCCAAAGCGCCTTCAAGCCGCCTGAATAATGCCACCTCGTATAATCCGGGATGACGTAAAGAAGCCACATGGCTTAATTATATATCACTATTGGGGCAATTTATAGAATATCTTGTTACCGAACCGAAGGTCTATGTATTCCACACCCAACTCTCCGCCTTCAATCAGGGACAAATTGTTATCCGACAGAATTGATTCAAGATTGGAGAGGGTTTTCTCAATGTCGCTACTGAGTGAAAAAAGTATTCTTGGACCGGAGCGGAGGGTTACCGAAACATCATTGTTCTCAATTCTTGCTTTGCTTGGATTAAGCTCGAAAGTCTTGAGACTGCTGATAAAATTGTCTATTTTTGCGAAATTTTCGGACGGGATAAACTGCGAACCAACAGCAGCTGTCTCCTGACTGCCTTCAAAGACGACATAATCGCCAGAAATGAAAATTTCGGCTTCGGAAAACGCGTATCCGTTCTCGTCTATGAAGAAACAGCTGGATGGGTACTCAAAACACCATAGGGCGTGTGGTTTTCTTTCTACAATACTCACCTTCAGCGCCGACAAGTCACTGCGGCTTACTTCTACGGCGGATATTTTTGGAAAAGAGAATAATATTTCTTTTTCTATCAGACCAAGCGGAGCGGCTAAAATATTTCTGCCCGGAAAAATATGGAAGATTTTTCCGGAAATTTTATTTTCCGCGATTTCCATCACTTCTCTTTCGGAAATAGTTTCAACGCCGAATACTTCAATCGTTCTTATTTGCCAAAATGAAAGATAGGTTGCTCCCACGGCACCTCCGGCCAAAACAGCCGCGATAAAAAGCAAAAACAGAACTTTCGCAAGCTTACGCTTTCGGCGCCGAGTGCGCGCTCGTCCTTTGTAGCTTATTCTCTTGATACCAGTCATTGAAACTAGATCTTTATTTCCTTTTTGCCGCCCATATAGGGCACCAGAACTTCCGGAATTTTGATACTGCCGTCTTTTTGCTGGTAATTTTCCACCAAGGGTACAAGAAATCGGGGCGTGGCTAAAGCTGTGTTGTTGAGAGAGTGGACAAAACGCATCTTGCCGTCGCTATCTTTGTATCGGATATTGAGTCTTCTGGTTTGAAAATCATGGAAATACGATGACGAATGAGTTTCCCTGTATTTATCCTCCGAAGGCACCCAGCACTCAATGTCGTATTTTTTAACCTGGCCGAGTCCAAGATCGCCTCCGCAGTTGACTACGACCCTATAAGGAATTTTAAGGGTCTGGACAATCTCTTCGGCATTTTTTGTCAGTTCTTCGTGATACTTCACTGATTCTTCATGGCTTGCTTCGCACAAAACCACCTGTTCAACTTTGTAAAACTCGTGCACTCGCACCAGCCCCTTTGTATCTCTGCCATGACTGCCTGCTTCGCGTCTAAAGCACGGAGAAAAGGCGACAAATTTCATCGGCAGTTTGTCTTTCGGCATCACTTCGTCCATAAAGTAAGACATCGTTGCAACCTCGGCGGTGCCGGACAAAAATTCTCCATCTTGGGTTTTATACAAATCTTCTTCTCCCTGCGGCAAATATCCCGTCCCCATAAAAGGCTCGCGGCGAAGAAGGGACGGCGCCAAAAGAGAAGTGAAACCTCCTTTTTTCTGAAACCAGTCCAGGACAAAGCTCCAGAGCGCAAATGACAGCTGAAAACCTTCGTTTGAAAGAAAGTAACCCCTGAATCCAGCCGCTTTTATTCCCCTTTCAAAATCGGCCAGATTAAGACCCGACATAAGTTCAGTATGGTCTTTTATGGAAAAATCAAACGTCGGCTTTTTGCCCCACTCCCTAATCTGCTTATTGTCCGCTTCGCTAACGCCGTCGGGAACAGACACGTCGGGAATATTCGGTACTTGAACCATGAGGAAATGCCACTCCTTCAGAGCTTCGCGGAGCTTTTCTTCTTCAAACTGAAGCGCCTCTTTGGCCGATCTCATTTTTTCAATATATTGCGCTTTGAGATTGGAACTGGTTTCTTTGGCGATTTTTTCGCTGAATTCGTTTTGCTCTTTCCTCTTTTCCTCAACGGAAGATAGAACCGCCCGACGCCTATCGTCAACTTCTATAAGTTTGTTCAGGTCAAAATCTATACCCTTTCTTTTGGCCGCTTCGGCCACAAGGTCTTTGTTGTCACGGATAAAATTTATGTCAAGCATGATTTTATTTTTATATACCCTATTATGCTAGAATAACGAGACGTATTCAATACTCGTATTAGGGTAAAATGACTGCCTACGAAATTAGCGACCTTCCGCAAAAAGATTTTCCAGAGGGACTTATATATATTCCTCAAGCGCCGAAAAGACTGCGAATTGCCGGAACTATACCGACAGATTCTACTTTTTTGTGTGTTGTCGGCTCAAGAAAATACAGCAGTTATGGGGCAGAGGTCTGCGAAAAATTGATTACTGGCCTGAAAGGACTTCCTGTGGTTATTGTGTCGGGTTTGGCTTTGGGCATAGATTCAATCGCGCACAAGTCGGCTCTCAAGGCCGGTCTGAAAACTGTGGCATTTCCCGCTTCAGGACTCTCCGTAAAAACCATATACCCGAGAAATCACCTGCAACTGGCAGAGCAAATCGTTGAATCAGGCGGCGCTTTAATATCGGAATTTGATGATGACTTCAGAGCGGCCTTGTGGTCGTTCCCCAGAAGAAACCGCCTGATGGCCGGAATCTCCAAAGCAGTGCTTATCGTTGAAGCCGGGCCAAAATCAGGAACGCTTATAACCGCCAGACTTGCAACAGAGTACAATCGCGACGTTTTTGCTGTTCCCGGAAATATTTCCTCTCCCCTGTCGCAAGGTCCGAATATGTTGATCCGGCTTGGAGCTACGCCGATTACAAAACAAGAAGACCTGCTGGAAGCCCTCGGGTTTGAACAACAGGAAGGGCGGACAAAAAATCTTTTTGAAGATTTGGACGAAAATGAGAGGAAGGTTGCCGAATTGCTGATTGAACCGCTGACAAGAGATGAACTGGCGGAAAGGGCCAGCCTGCCGCAGAATCAAATCAGCATAATACTTTCAATGCTTGAAATAAAAGGTGTTGTGAAAGAGTCCGGCGGAAAGATTTATCTGGTTTGACAAAAGCTGGCAATCTGATTTAGTTGATATGGATAGTACTCGCTACACTCACCCCCGCGCAGGGAGGGAACAATGAAGGTAATTGAACTACCCGCCCTGACCTTCAGGGAGGTACCTGAAAAACGGCTGTTTGTCTGGTTGCTTGGAGAAAATGTATTGAGGAACGAGCACACACTTTTCTTCAAATACACTAGCAGACCAGACGGCAGTGGAATCGCCGTAGACTGGGAAGACGTAATCACACTGGATAGGATTTCCGATCAGGAAAGAATCGACTTCCTAAATCACCTGGGCCGTGAGTTCAGAGGAGACGAGAAGGTGATTCCAATCAGGGAGTTCAGGGACATGCGTGATCCCGCAGTTGCATGAAGTGACTGCGGGATTCGTTGTACACAGTTTGCAAAAATGTTTTTTATGTAGTACTAATTCTTGACACGTGCAATGGTAGTAAAAACTAAAAACGGAAAAAAACTTCTGATAGTGGAATCACCGGCGAAAGCGAAAACTATTTCAAAATATTTGAACAATGAATACGACGTCATCGCTTCAGTCGGTCATGTTCGTGATTTGCCAAAGAGCAACAAAAAAGCTGTTGATATAGAAGGCGGCTTTATCCCCCATTATGAAATTACGAAAGGAAAAGAGAGAGTCATTGAAGAAATAAAAAGAAAAACCAAAAACGCACAAGAAGTGCTTCTGGCAACAGACCCTGATCGCGAAGGAGAGGCCATTGCTTGGCATATCTCCGAGGCAGTAAGTCTGAAAAACCCAAAGAGAGTTGTTTTTCACGAAATAACGAAGGAGGCCGTTTCGGAAGCGATAAAACACCCAAGAAAAATTGACCTTGACTTGAAAACAGCCCAAGAGGCCAGAAGAGTTTTGGACAGACTTGTCGGTTACGACTTATCTGGCCTCATTTGGAAGAAAGTTCGCTACGGCCTTTCAGCCGGGCGTGTTCAATCTCCAGCGCTTCGCATAATAATGGAGAGGGAAAGGGAGATTAGAAACTTCAAGCCAGAGGCCTTTTTTATAATGAGCGCCTTGCTTGAAAGAAAAGACGGGGAACAATTCACGTTTGTCTGCGAGAAAGAGCCAAAGCAAAGAACCGAAGCCGAAAAAATAAAAGGACTTGGAGAAAAGGGCACTTGGCGCGTTGCCAACATAAAAGAAGCGGAGGTGGCACGCTCTCCCCGACCGCCTTTCACAACTTCAACTCTGCAACAGGCTGCCAGTTCGCGTTTGGGCTTCTCTCCCTCGCGAACAATGTCTATCGCCCAGAGATTGTATGAAGCAGGACTCATAACTTACATGCGAACCGACAGTATGAACTTAAGCAAAACTGCCCAGTCTCAAATCGGCAAAATAGTAAAAGAAAAATGGGGTGATAATTATCTGGAAATACGGAATTTCAAAACGAAAAGCAAAAACGCGCAGGAAGCTCATGAAGCAATAAGGCCGACAAACGCCAGCGCAGAAGTCGCCGGCCACACGGACGAACAAAAAAAACTATACAGACTAATATGGCAAAGAGCTTTGGCCTCGCAGATGACAAACGCCCGAGTCTTGAGAACTAAAGTTATGGCGACAACTAAAGAAAAAGAGTTTCCCATATTTTCGATTAACGGTTCGCGTGTTGTCTTTTCCGGCTGGCTTGAAGCGGATAAGGAGGCGCGTTACGAAGATGTGAACTTGCCAAAATTTGCGCTTAACGAATCTTTAAAATTCATTTCTTTCAACATAGAAGACAAGGAGACGACTCCGCCGCCGAGATATTCGGAGGCTGGATTGGTCAAAGAACTTGAAAAGCGCGGAATTGGCCGTCCCAGCACCTATGCCAGCATCATACAGACGCTTTCTGATAGAGGTTATGTGGAGAAAACCAACAGAACACTGTTGCCGACAGACACTGGAGACGTAGTAAGCACTTTTCTTGAAGAAAATTTTACCAAATATATCAGCGATACGTTTACGGCAGAAATGGAAAATAAACTTGACGAAATCGCCGAGGGGAAAAGAGAATACGAAAAAACTTTGCGTGATTTTTATAACCCTTTCATCAAAGATGTGAAATCCAAAGAAAAAATAGAAAAAATAACAAATCTGGGCAAGGCTGACGGTTTCAAGTGCCCTATCTGCGGCAGTGGGATGATAGTCAAACTTGGCAAAACTGGAAAATTCCTAAGCTGTGAGAGATTCCCCAAGTGCAGTGGAGCTAGAACGATTGACGGAAAAGAGCTGGAAGGACCCAAAGATACGGGACGGCTTTGTCCAAAATGCGGTAAAGGAAATCTGGTGGAACGTGACGGTAAATTTGGAAAATTTATTGCCTGCAACACATATCCAAAGTGCAAATATATTGAAAAAACCGCCGAGGAGGAGGAGCGCGCAAAGACCGGTGTGAAATGCCCTGTCTGCAAAACAGGCGAAATGGTTGAGAGACGTGGAAGGTATGGAGTCTTTTACAGTTGCAGTAATTACCCTGACTGCAAAAATGCGACTAAAGCCAAGCCAACAGGAAAAATCTGCGAAATGTGCGGCAGTTTAATGATGCAGGGCACGAAGACTATTCCAGAACGTTGTAGCAATAACAAATGCCCGAATCACCGACCGGATAAATTAAACAAACCTAATTAGTGCCGCAGTCCAGCACTAAGCCTGGCTTTGGTGCTGTGGCAAGGCACAAAAACGATTCCAGAAAGATGTAGTAATAAGGCGTGTTTGAATCATAACCCGCATAAACTCATTGATTAGAATCAGGAATTAAGAACAAGGAAAAAAGATTGAGGGTATAATAAATAACGATCGTTATTTATTATACCAATTGACAGATATATTCAACACTGGTACTGTTTGCATAGAGAAGTTCAACTGTTTACACAAACAGGCGAGGAAACATGACCATCTGGAAGAGATTGTTTGGCAAGCCTGAAAAGGTTGTGGACCTGGTTGATTCACAGACAATGACCAGACTCCGAAGGTCCTTGATTCCACTTGTAGACGGAGCCGACTTGGCCGTTCGGCAGTATCAGCTTGTGCTGTCAGTATGCGGCCTCCGACAGGACTTGGAAGGTAACTTTCTGGATGCAGTACCACTCACCATGATTCGCGTGGAAGATCCGAACAAGAAATTCATGGACGCCATCATTCAGATTGAACATGCTATCGTGTCCGGAAAGGTTGATATACTTATCGTCAAGGAAGTTGTCGCCGAAGCCCTTCAGATCTGTGCTAACACAGATTGACCCCACGAAACCCCACAGCGGTTTCGTGGGGTTTCGTGTTTTTTGTATTTTAAAAGTTTTCGCGTTTTAGTAAGGGTATAATAAATAACGATCGTTATTTATTATACCTATTGACATTTCTGACAGATATTAATAAACATAAAGCTGACCCGAACAATTTTTACTTCGCAAAATCTAAACGGGTAGACAGCTGACAGTTTGAATTATTCATGCTATGAATAATTCATATGGCTAATGTCCAAGAAATAGTAAATCTCATTAACTCCCCCGCGACAGAAGACGTAGTACTGATAACAAAAGCTTATGAGTTCGCCCGTCACGCCCATGAAAACCACACCCGGCTTTCAGGCGAACCGTACTTTTACCATCTGTCGGAAACGGCAAAAAACTTGGCAGCTTTGGGTATGGGCGCGACGACGATTGCCGCCGGCCTTCTTCATGATGTGCTGGAAGATGCCGACACAAAACCAGAATACCTGAAAAAAGAATTCGGGGCGGAAATTCTCTTCCTTGTTGAGGGCGTGACCAAGCTGGGCAAGCTCAAGTATCGCGGCTCTGACAGGCATAATGAAAGTCTGCGCAAACTCTTTGTGGCAATGTCTCAAGACATCCGCGTGTTGATAATCAAGCTGGCAGATCGGCTGCACAATATGAGAACGCTTTCTCACGTTCCGAAGGACAAACAAACACGCATCGCCTCGGAAACTCTGGAAATTTACGCGCCCATCGCCTATCGGCTTGGCATAAGAAAGCTCAACCGCGAGCTTGAAGATTTGGCCTTTCCTTATGTTTACCCCAAGGAGTACGAAGAGATCAAGAAGACCTTGAATATCAAACGTGAAGAAAATCAGCAAAGTTTGGAGAAATTCTTAAGGTCGGTCAAGAAAGCCTTTGCAAAGGAGGGCCTAACATCCGTCCGTACCGAATATAGAGTGAAAGGGCTATACAGTCTGTACAAAAAAATTCAAACCAAAAAAGATATTGAGAAAATTCACGATATACTTGCCCTGAGAGTCTTTGTCCCGGATATATCGGATTGCTACAAGGCACTCGGCATCGTACACGGCTCATGGCGGCCGCTTCCGGGAAGAATCAAAGATTACATAGCTTTTCCCAAACCAAACGGCTATCAGGCGCTCCACACCACCGTATTCATCGGCGATGGAAGCATTGTTGAGGTACAGATAAAAACCCTGCAGATGCATTTGTACTCGGAATACGGTATCGCCTCGCACGTATCATACAAGGAGGGGCACAAAAACATCAGCTTGTCTTCCGATATGCTTTGGATAAAAAGCCTTCTGCCCAAGGAAGACCTGTCAAAGAATTATTCCACCATTTCATCCGATGTGCCCAACTGGATAAAGGAGCTCGTTGAATACCAAAAACAGACTGAAGATAACGATATCTTCAGGGAGGATATAAAGAGCGATTTTTTCGGGCATAGGATATTCGTTTTCACACCCAAGGGCGATGTAATGGATTTGCCCATCGGCTCATGCCCTATTGACTTTGCTTATTCCATTCACTCCGAAGTCGGCAATCATACATTCGGCGCAAAGATAAACGGCAAAATGGTTTCTCTTGATCAAGAGCTTAGAAACGGAGACATCATAGAGATAATCGCCAAACCAAAGGGCCAGCCTAGCGCCAAGTGGCTGGAGTACGCCAAGACAACCGCCGCCAAGAAACATATAAGGTCGGCAATTCAGCAAAAAACAAAAAATTAAATAGAAAAGTTGCTGACAGAATATAATCCGTCATCTTCATCCGTCTTTTGTTTTTTCTCGTAATGCCGGCCATCGATGGGAGTTTCAGGGTTCGCTTCTTTTTCGGCGTCTATACTATTCCGGTCTTCTAATTCATACTTTTCGAGAAGTTCGTTTGGATTATCTTCACTGCTTGATTGCAAGAGTGAGATGATACTGCGCAAATCGTCATTGGAAAAGAAGTCAATCATTATTTTCCCGCCGACATCCCTTCTCTCAATCTGAACTCTTGTGCCCAGAGTCCCCCGAAGCTTTTCTTCCAAATCAACGAGTTCCGGGTCAAAAGCCCGCTCCTTCTTGCGAACCTTATCATACGCGATACGTCTGGCGATTGATTCGGCCTCCCTTACAGTCAGGCCTTTTATTGTGATTTCTTTGAACAAGACGCTCTGCTCCTGCTCCCTATCGCTAAGCATTAGAAGCGGTCTGGTGTGGCCTTCCGTTATTCTGCCTTGGCTTAGGGCTTCCAGAATATCTGAAGGCAGATTTAGAAGCCGCAAACTATTTGAGACGTACTCTCGGCTCTTGCCGACTTTTTTTGCGATAGCGGTGTGCTTGAACCCAAATTCATTTACAAGTCGCTCAAACGCGCGCGCTCTGTCAACAGGATTGAGATCTTCCCTTTGAATATTTTCTATTATTGCAAGCTCAAGTTTGAGAAGGTCGTCGTCTTCACCGGCCTTGATGAGCACTGGAACTTGAGTAAGACCGGCCATCTTCGCCGCTCTGAGACGCCTTTCGCCAGCGATAAGCTCATACTTCACCCCCAAGCCGCCGTCCGGTTTTTGATATTCTTTTCTGGTAACTACAAGCGCCTGCAAGACCCCATACTGTCTTATGGAATCAGCCAGACTCTGCATTTCCAACTCATTAAATTCCCGCCTCGGCTGGTAAGGGTTCGGCTCTATTTTGTCTACTTCAATCCAAAATACTGAATCCTGATAGAATTGAGACACGATAAATAAAATTAAAATCTAAAAGGCAAAATTCAAAAGTTGCGATCAACACAAACCTATTATAGCACAAAATATTCCGTTAAAATTTGTCTAAAAGAGATTTATAATGTAGCGTATATGAGTAGAGCCGAAGTGATGAAATTGGTAAACATGCACGACTCCCGCCCGCCTTGACTTCGTCCTTTTAAAGGTTAATTGCTAAGATAATGATTGCTATCAAATAAGCTGGGGTGGCGGAATCGGCAGACGCGATGGACTCAAAATCCATTGGCCGAAAGGTCGTGCGGGTTCAACTCCCGCCCCCAGCACTTTGTTATAACGATCAAGGCGAAGTCGGGCAGGCAAAATCGTGTGCCATAAGACTTGTGGGTTCAAGTCCCACCTCCGACACCCAAGATTGACTATCAACTAAACTAGTGCTATCATATATATGACGACATGGCGTCGTCAGTGTTCTTTCTCAAGACCTCGGTCAACTGATCCGACAAGTCAATTGAGACTGTCAGACTGCGAGGTCAACAAAGGAAGGGATTATGAAGCCAACGATCGGACAGCTGGAAGAGCTCTGGCGCCAGATTGGGACAGGACGAGTTACTCGGTCCAGTCTGGATCGCTTTCTCAAAGAAGGTGAGGCCTCTGAAGACAGAACAAGGCGGTTAATCAGAACTTTTTTCAGAAAAGCCCGCAAGGCGGCCGAGGGGATCACGGACCTGTACGACCGCAGTAAGGCATTCGTGGAGATCGTCATCGGATACATCAAGGCCGAAGATTTCCAGGAAGCCCGCAAGGCGGCC
>Ga0155875_102_pt1 | contig 16966 bp, 6 predicted proteins | sample RifCSPlowO2_01_FD_107529 | JGI IMG/M metagenome (GOLD analysis project Ga0155875, IMG submission 107529) | Candidatus Zambryskibacteria bacterium RIFCSPLOWO2_01_FULL_45_21
CGCAACTCGTAGAGTTGCAAGAGTATGCCGCCAAAGAAAAACTTGAAATTGTTGCCTCGTTCTGCGAGGCCAAAACCGCAAAAGAACCCGGGCGAATTAAGTTCGCAGAAATGTTGGCAATTATCGAATCAGGAAAAGCAGATGGAATAATCTCATGGCACCCCGACAGATTGGCGAGAAACAGCGTTGATGGCGGAAAGATTATTCATTTTGTAGATCGCGGCTTGATTAAGTCCCTCAAATTTCCCACCTTTTGGTTTGAACCGACACCACAAGGATTATTCATGCTGAATATCGCCTTCGGCCAATCAAAATATTTTGTAGATAATTTGCGAGAGAATGTGAAGCGAGGACTACGCCAAAAAATACGAAATGGCGTTTGGCCCGGCTGGGCTCCGGTGGGCTATCTAAACAATCCAAAAACTCGTGGCATAGATGTTGATAGCGAGAAAGCACCGAAAGTAAAGAAATTGTTTGCAATGTACGCTACCGGAGCATATACGCTTCACTCTCTCGCAGATTGGTGCAAGGAAAAGAGTTTGCGTGGTAATCTCGGCAAAGAGATAGCGTTGAGCAATGTGCAAAGTATTCTACAAAATATTTTCTACATTGGACTTATGAAATATGGTGGGGAAATTTTTGAGGGAACACACGAGCCGTTGATTTCAAAGAAACTTTTTGATAAGTGCCAAGAAATGATGGCGAAGCGTGGCAAAGTTCACGAATTACACAAAAATGATTTTGCTTTTCTTGGCTTACTCAAGTGTGCTTCATGTGATTGCTCGATAACTACCGAAAAACAGAAAGGTCATAACTATTATCGTTGCACAAAGAAAAAAGGTCTTTGCCAAGAAAAGCATTATCTCCGCGAGGAAGCATTAACCGAGCAAATCACTTCTTATCTTCAAAAAGTTTCTTTGTCGAGCCAAGACACCAAAAAAGTTTTGGCGGCGTTGGATAGCGAACAGGATAAAGCGCGAGAGGATGCACAAAGCGAAGCCAGCGTTTTGAAAGAGCAGTTATCACAAGTTGAGGCAAAGCTTCGAAAGCTCCTTGATGTCTACTTAGCGGACGCTTTATCCACAGAAGAATACGCCACCAAAAAACAGAGTTTACTTTCTCAAAAAATCGCTCTCGCAGAGAAAATTACCGATTTTGAGACAAAAGGGTTGTCTTGGCTCGAACCAGCTCGTGAGTTCGTAAAGTCCTTAAATCAAGCCGCTAACCTGCTTTCCTCTCCCAATCCGACTGCAATGACAACATTTCTGAAAAACATCGGCTCGAACCATATTTTGCGAAATCGTGAATTCGTTTTTACCCCCAAAATTGAATACAAATTAGTCGCCGAGTCCCTCCTTCGTCGGGATAAACTCTGCGAGGCGAACCAAAACTCTTTGACTTTTCCTTTCTGGTGCCCTTAGCAGGAATCGAACCCGCATTTACCCCTTAGGACGGGGTTGTTCTATCCATTGAACTATAAGGGCAAGTACATAACACAAAAAATTTTATCTAGAGAACTTAATTCGCCTAACACCACTTCTCGCCCCGTAATAATTTGCCAAAGGTAAATTTATTTTGGGGTCCATTGAACTATAAGGGCATCAGGCAAGTCGGGGCAGGTATCCATTTAACTACGGGGGCTTTCAGGGATATATAAAGAATATATCACAGATTAAAAAATGGAAAACTTAGATACTGAGAAGTTCAGTCAACCGTTCTTTGTCAAAACCGATGACCATTTCATTGTCAACAAATATGACTGGTACACCCATCTGGCCGCTTTTTTCAAACATCTCTCGTCTTTTTCCCAAATCTACAGATACATCATAGTTTAAATATTCAATATTGTTTTCTGCAAAAAAGTCCTTGGCCGCATTGCAATAAACACAAGTCGGGGTGGAATAAATAGATATCTGCTTCATCTAAAGAATAATTTTTACTTGTAAAACAGCGATAATTATAGCATGGGTGATGGCCCGCAATTATTGACTACAAACAGGATTTTATGGTGCGAGATACGAGAATCGAACTCGTGTCTATTGCTTGGGAAGCAATCGTTCTGCCACTAAACTAATCTCGCATTGCGCTAAATAAGCCGTGTCGTAACAAAAAACAATATCAGACAAGAACTGACCTTTGGTATTATAAAAACGCGGTCGTGTTTTTATAATACCATATTAGTCACCCAAAATACTGCCAAAAAAATTCTTCACTTTTGGCCAGAAACCCTCCGGCTTCTCACTCTCGCCAGAAGAGTTGGCCGAGTCCTCCACAATCAAAACCACCTTTTCGCCTGGTTTTGTAACATTGAATCTATCGCGGACTTCCGACTCCTTGCCCCGGATAGTGTCCAGACTTTCAAGTGATTCTATGAGAGCAGCTTCTTTATTCTTGGCTATATCCATAGCTTTGCTGACTTTTTCCAAATCCTCAACACTGTGAACCTTTTTTTTATACACGTCGAGGGAACCTCTAAACAAAAGTATGGCAATAACAGCCAGAAGAAATATTACCCCTCGGGAATAGATAAGTTTTCTGAACTTTCGTTTTTTTCGAAGCTCATGCATGGTAATATATTGGTAAATAAGATTATACCAGACGCAAAATATAAAATATGTTTCTAAATAAAAAACACAAGAAAATCCTCAATACACTGTGGATAGTACTGTCTATACTGATAATTATAAGTATGATCCTGCTCTACTCGCCTATATTTTTCTACTAGCCGCAGGGCCTATGGCTGTATCATTTTTATGAAGACTTCGTGCGGAATCTTGACCGTCCCGCGTTCTTTCATCTTTTTCTTTCCTCTTTTTTGTTTCTCCCACAACTTTCTTTTTCTGGTTATGTCTCCGCCGTAGAGATATCCTGTAACATCTTTTCGCATGGCAGATAGCGTCCTAGAGGCAATTATTCTTCCCTGTCCGACAGCCTGAATCTTGGTCACAAATAACTGTTTTGGTAATATACCGTACAGGCGTTCAACTGTTTTTTCAGCTTCTTCATTTAGAGTCCTTCTTGAAACAATCCGGCTTAAAGTCAAAACCGGTTCATCTGCTATTAACACATCCATACGGACAACATCGGCCTCTCTGGAAGGAATAACTTCATACGCCACCGAAGCGAAACCGGAAGAGGCACTCTTCACTTTTTCAAAAAAACCGCGCATTAATTCGCGAAGAGGCATCTGAGCTTTTATTTCAATCCTGTTGTCGCTAAAAGACTGTGACTGGCCGATGGCGGCCTCATGCTGGTGAAAAATCTGCATAATAGACCCTATATACTCAGTTGGAGCGATGATACTGACATCTACAAATGGTTCTTTGATACTGGAAATTAGGTGCTGGTCCGGGAAAAAAGCTGGAGAATAAACAATAATATCTTTGCTGTCTTTCATTGAAACCTCATAAGTCACACTAGGAGAAGTTGTTACCAGTTTAAGGTCAAATTCTCTTTTTAATCTTTCAGATATTATTTCCAGATGGAGCATTCCTAAAAAACCGCAACGAAATCCCCTTCCCATCGCCCCAGAAGTCTCCTCTTCAAAAGACAAAGAGGAGTCCGACAGCCGCAGTTTCAGGAGAGCCTGCTTCAATAAATCAAAGTCGTCTTGGCTTTCCGGATAGATTGATGCCCAGACTATGGGGCGAACTGCCTGGTAACCTGGGAGTGGCGGTCTGGAATCATTTTTCGAGGTGATTGTGTCTCCCACTGATGCTACACCGGGCTCCTTTACTCCAGTTACTATGTAGCCAATTTCACCAGCAGAGAGATTCTCTATAGGAGTTTCGCCAGGAGTAAAAACGCCAATTTCACCAGCTACAAAGGACGTCCCGGCGACCTTAAAGACCAAGCTGTCGCCTTTGGAAACTGAACCGTCAATTATACGCACGAAGACTACAACTCCGCGATGATTGGAATATTTGAAATCAAATACCAGAGACTGAAAATTTGAATGAGTTTTTGATGGAGGTGGAACTTTTTCTATTATTTTTTTTATTAAATCAGGAATTCCCAAACCGGTACGGCCGGACACTTCAAGAATATCCGTAACAGAGCAAGAAAGGAGTCTGGCGACTTCTACCTTTACTTCTCTTATGCGCGCCAGAGGTGAATCCACTTTAGAAACAGCGGGGACAATGACAAGACCTTGTTCTTGGGCCATTCGCAACACTGATAAGGTTTGAGCCTGCACTCCCTGGGTTGAATCAATAAGCAAGATGCAACCCTCAACCGCTTTTAGCGCCCTAGAAACTTCATAAGAAAAATCAATATGGCCGGGCGTGTCTATAAGATTCAGTTCATATCTCTCACTTTCAAATAGATACTCCATACGAACTGGCTGCATCTTTATTGTAATTCCGCGTTCCCTCTCCAAATCCATACTGTCAAGGACCTGCTCCTTCATTTTTCTAGCAGGCACAGTATTTGTAATCTCGAGCATTCTATCTGCAAGAGTTGATTTGCCGTGATCTATATGAGCTATGATGCTGAAGTTGCGAATATGGCTCATATTGCTTTAGGTGACTTCTGGGTCCGGACCGATAACTTTGCTCTTCCAGAACTTCTGATGGAGAGTCTTCCAAATTTCTGATATTTCGCGATTGTTCAGAACGCGCAACATTACAATTCCGGCAATAATTCCAATAATCCCCGATAGAAGGCCCTGGGTCAGAACGCCCCAAAAAGTATCAAGGGTAATGAAGTTGTCTAGAAGTCTGAGAGAAACAAAAATAATAAAGCCCATAATAATAGAAGCTGAGAGTGACTGGAACAGCGTATCACCTATAGAGCCGGGCAAACGTCCGAATTGCTTTTTGAATACGGACCACAGAATTAATCCGTTTATTATGACACCGATGGAGAATCCAAGCGGCAACATTAATATTTCCGTTCCAGATATATCAGAAACCTTGAATAAGACTTCTATAAAATACTGGAATGTTGGGATATTTGAGAATGCCAAGCCAAGAAGCCAAGAACTTAATATGATAACAGCGGCAGATACAAGCCCGGTTATAAAAGGAATTTTTGTCTTGCCCATGGCATAAAAACCTCTGGTAAAAAGCAAGACTAGGCCGTTAAATACCAGTGAAAAAGAAAATAAGGCGACAGCTGCAGCGGCCAAGCGAGTATCGGTCCAATCAAATTGGCCGGCGCCCAAAACAACTCTGACAATATGCGCCCGCAGAACTATAAAGATTACAGTAAAAGGTATTGACCAAAATATAATATGGCGCGCAGACAAGACAATTTGACCCAAGAATTTTTGCACCTCTCCAGAAGAGTAGAGTCTTGATAATGTCGGAAAGGCTGCCAGAGAATAACTGACGCCGATTATAGACAAAGGAACTGACTGTAGATTAAAAGACAGACTGAATATAGAGATAGAGCCAACTGCCATAAGGGAGGCCGACGCCAAAAGAATCAAAACAGCAATATGGTGAAACGAGAGAGAAAGTGTTCTGGGGACAGACAATAGAGCTACTTTCTTGATAATCTGCCAATCGGGATTAAACACAAAACGAGGGATCAGTTTAGTTTTGGCTACAAATTGGACCTGTATGAGAAAATGGAGAAGCGCGCCCAAAGCAACACCCCAAGCAAGACCGACCAGGCCTAAGGCTGGCACCAATAAAACTATTCCTAGTATAATTCCAGCATTATACAGAAGCGGGCTTACGGCATAAACAAAAAACCTGTTGTGCGTTTGCATAATAGAGCTATATAGGCCGGAAATTCCCAAAAGTATCGGCGACAGCAGCATCACTCTGGTTAAGGTGATAAGTTTCTCTGCCGATAATTCAGAAAAACCAGGAAAAAGCACAGAGAGAAGAAAGGGAGCTGTAAAAAAAATTAGGACGCCTGCCCCAACAATAACTACAAGAAAAAAAGAGAATATTGAGCTTAGAAAATCTTTGCCTTTTTGGAAATCATTGTTTAGCCGATCTACAAGAAAAGGTATTATGACGGAGGCTGAAACTAAGGAGCCTATTGTTACAAATAAGAAATCCGGAATTCGAAAGGCCGCGTAATATATATCAAGCTCTTTACCAGCTCCAAAGACCGAGGCTAATAATCTGTCTCTAAACAGGCCAAGGAGTTGCGAAAGTATCGCAAATACTGCCAGTGTAAAAGCTGCTTGATGCACCCCATTAATTTCCTTATTAAAAAAAGAAATAAACTTGCTGACCATACGGCGCAACTACTGACTTATCCGCTTTAATTTCAATACTACTCAGTCTCTGTAATAGGAAGTTCCTCCCTTTTCTCCGGTCTGTTGTCCAAGGGCGGCTCCACTCCAAAGAACGGCTGTTTGCCACTTCTTAAATTGGCCAGAATGAGTTGAATCTCTTGATTATCTGGATTGGTCAAGGCTACTTGCTCAAAGGCTTTGATCGCGGTTTCCGTGTCACCCAACTGGTACAGACTTAGACCCAAGAAGTATTTTGCATTTGCATAATCTGGTACAGAGGTAACAGCCGCCAAGAAAGCTTCCGCCGCACCTTTGAAATCACGACCGGAATACTTCATTAAGCCCAATTGGAATAGAAGACCCGGATTATTTGGAGAAAGAATCAGGGTTGTCTCCAATGCTGGAATCGCCCTTGTTAGATTGCCTTGAGTTACTTCAATTTGAGCTACGAGGAAATGGGCATCGGGATAATTTGGCTTTTTTTCTATAGATTTTTCAGTAAATTTCTTCGCCGCTTCAAGGTTATTATTCGCAACTTCCAGCCTTCCTAAAGAAAGATAGATGAATGGATTATGCGGATTAAAAGATAGTGCTTTCTCGTAGGCCTCTTTGGCACTTTCATACGCGCCTGGTACGCTAAACGGCGGAGATACGAGATTGGAGTAAATGTTGCCCAATGTCACCCAGTTTTGATAATTCGTTGAGTCGATATTAACCGCCGTTTGAGCACTGGTAATACTAGAAGTTAAAACCTGTTGGGCTTCAGCGACGGCTGCTTCGGGATCAGCGACGTTTTGTTGAGACAAAATGTTGCTCAATCTGAGGGTGTGGAGTTCGGATAACGCCCGATGATATATATCATAACCCCCAAGACTCGCAGCACGGGAGAGGAAGTTTTCGGCTTCATCCAAGTTCTGGCCTTGGTTTGCAATATTTACACCCTTCTGGAAATACACGAACGACAGCGTCTTTTGAACAATAAGGTAGCCGATAGAAATTGCACCTATTAACACAACAATCAAGACAAGAACGGAGATGAAGCTTATTTTCGGATGGTGGAGAGAGAAAACCTTTTTTCTTATTAGGGATTCCCTTAGCAATGAGGCAATAAAGAGACCAGTAAAGAAATATGCCAGAACAAAAATAGTAACATTAGGTACATATATTACCGCTACGACCCACAAATAAAGCGAAACCAGGAAGGAGGAGATAATGAGAAAGCGAGAAAAAGGATCACCGACAGAGAAGAAGATGGCTCTAATGCCTACCAAAACAAGCATTAAGAAGAAGAAAGCCCAAGCTAGTATGCCTAAGGCGCCAGTGGTAACAACGAAAGTCGGAATGAGACCGATACCATGGACGAAATCTATATTCCAAAATACTGTAGAGTTTACATCCAGAGGTTTATAAAGAAGCCACTCTTTGCTAAATTCGCTGGGACCGACACCCAAAAGCGGGCTTTTCTCAAGCGTCATCTTTGATACTTCAATCGTAGAAACCCAGGAGGGTCTAACTTCAATATCGGATATGCCAAACTTCTCTGTCATCCATTGGCCAATACCACCCCTTGAAACAATAGCTACGATCGCGATAATTACCAGCAACAAAGCATACAAGGAAACTTTCCTGGCTTTTGAATTTTGGTTTTGGTTTTGGTTTTGCTCTGCTACTTCTGAAGCTTGGAGGGGAGTTCTGCCAACTGTCAGCTTGTCAAAAGAGACAAGGTAGATAAAGAAAATAAGGCAAAAGACCGCGGTTACAACCCAAGCCATTGTAGAGTTAACAAGAAGTAAGAAGAATATGGAGAAAACAAATAGAATTATGGCTATGGTTTTGAAGACTCGAGTTAAGGTAACCATTTCCAAAGTAATAGTTGTCATTATGGCTACTGCACCGAAGAAGAAACCTAGTTCATTCCAATTGCCAATGAGATTTGAAGACGGCATTGTCAAAATACCGAGGGATAGAAAGTCCGCACCGGCAAAGAGTCTTACAAGTTGAAACAGCGACACAACAAGGGCGGAAATAAAGAAACCCAAGATTGACAGAAATATGTTTTCTTTCTTTTGGAAAAGCGCACTGACAAGAAAAAGGAAGATAAAAGCAATAACGATAGAGCTTACGGTTCCGAGTTCAAAGCTGTAGCCTAGCACCCCAAGTTGATTGAAACCGTTAACAATTGCGGACAGTAAAAATACTAAAGGTATTACCAAAGCGGAAAGAAATAACAGGTTGGCAGGAACTTCCAACTTGGCCTCTTTTATAACCGACACAATGTAGAAAACCAGCGCAAGTATTACTGCAATGACAAATAAAAGGCCTTTACCCATTTGAAATGGCATATCAACCGGCAGAATAAAGAAAGGCAGTATAAAGGCAAAGATCCCGATTATGAAATAGGAGATTTTCCAAATACTAAATTTCTTTTCTGCAGGAACAGCCACTGAATAACTTTCTTCCATAATTATTTATGCGATAAAACTTATAAATTATACTCCTAATAATACCCGATTTTTCAACTGTTTACAACCAGAAATGTGAACAGAACAAAGGGGTTTTTAACACCTTCTTAGCTAGCAGTAAAGTCCCTTTTTGACAACTTATATCTATGTTTTTCAACCAGACAATAGTTTGCATTATAAATAATATATGGTATTACTTATGTAGTGCCTGATGGTTACTTTTGGTTTTTTACCAGAAGAGGAAAGTCCGAACACTTCCCCGTTTTTTGCGGGGAGAATGGTAGCAGGTAACGCCTGTCATTGCGTAAGGTTTTAACGCAATAGAGATGCGAACAGAGACGGTTTTTTGCGAAAGTAAAAAACCGCCCAGTACATAAATTTATGTACTGGGCGAGTCCCAAAGTAATGCGGGAAGTGAAACGGCTAAATTCTTACCTGAGTGCAAGGCCGTATTTCCAGTGCTTCGCACTGGTAACTGACAACAACCGACAACTATCAATAATCTTAATATTTTGCTACATGTTGTGGGTGGCAAGTTGTGAGTCACCAATGCGGAGCATTGGTCAGGTGCCGCTTGACCTCGGTGGTGACATCGAGGCTAGATAAATTACCATCTTCCAGTTCTGCACATGCAGATCTGGAAACAGAATTCGGCTTATAGGCACAAAAATCAAAACGACAAACTCCGGCGTAAAGCCGGAGTTTGTCGTTTTGGTTACACGCTTGTTAACTGGTTTAAGGTCAACAGTTTGAAAACAATTTCAAAAATCCAATGATACGGGGACAGCATACCGACATCTCCTCCGCCCCCATCCGGCGCGCCGCCACCCTGCTGATCGCCCGTGCCTGGATCTTCATCGGGTACAGAACCGCCGCCGCTAGCGCCGCCGCCTGGTCGTAAAGAGCCACTGCCATAGGACTCAAGGTTGTTACTGTCACTACTGTTTTGGAAGTAAGAAAGAGTGATTTGCGGCTGGTTAGAGTAGCCAAAATATTGAGCATCTCCGTCATTAGTCAATCGGAAACAATACTGAAGACCAATTTCCGCATTAAGAGTGGACTTGATTGAGTATTCAAGTTCTGTGAATTGATTAGCATCAAGAGTGTGAGCCGAAGTCTTATTGCTTGCGTCGTTGATAAACCCCGCAATAAATGACGAACCGCCAGGGTTGGTCAAATCGGCCAAGTCGGTAGTAGTCTCCTCGCCCGAAATGTTTGAAGATTGGCTCATTACCCAATGGGTGCCGCCCGTTTCTGTGTTTGAGATTGGCATCCAGGCGCTACAGGAGCTTGAGGCCTGTTCTAGAAGATACTGAAATCCGGTGGCTGTTCCAGCTCCCGCGCCATTTGATATGAGAAAACGCAGTCTTTTTCGGTCGCCAAGATTTACACGGTCATTGGCAGAAATTGTGGTGTCTTGCGCTGTAAAATAACTTGCGCTTGATTCAGAACCATTATCGTTTCTCCATATAAAGTGGGTCTGGGTTAAACTTGGAGGTGTAACAGCACCGTATGTGGTGATTTCCGGAATTACGCTATAAGCACCAAGTTCTGCGCCGCTAGACTCTACAACACGGAAACAGTATGATGCGCTAGCCGGAGCACTTTTGTCATATAGAGAAAAGTCCCACAAACCGTCTTGGCCGGATGGAATTGCCGCGGCAGAACTTGTAAAATTGTTTGACTCCTCATATGTTTGGCTTACGACTGTCCTTGGGCTGTCTGTCGGATCCGTTGTGCTCGCAGTTAGGGCATCTCCGTCAATGCCTAGGGTGTTGTCGTAATAGCTTATGTCAGTAGCGCCAGTCACATCGTTGTACGATTCATCGGCAAATGAAGTGTCACAAGTGCCAGATTTAGTCGCAAATTGCAACTTGAATGTTTTGGTACTGGAAGCTCCTGACGTATCAACTCTAAGCAGAGCACGCAGACGAAATTGCTGGTTTGCCACGGTCAGCGTTGCAGAGTTGTCTTGGGTAGCCAGGGGGTTACCAGGAAGCAGTACATCGGCAAGTGTTCCGTCAGAAATTCTTCTTTTCTCCACCCTCCAGACACTGCCGCCGTCATAACTTTCAGAGCCTATCGCATAGACATACAATGAGTCAGCATAGACATCAAGCGAGGAGGTAGTCACTCCATCTCCAACAACTGCGCCGGCGGTGCCGAAATTGCTATCCAAAGAGCCATCGGAGAGAAGGCGTTTTTCTATACGCCAATCAATGGTAGACGTGTCATCAGTCCCGACTAGATACATATAAGTAGAATCTATATCTATTCCTGATGCATTTTCAGATTCGGCAAGAGAGCTCGTGGCAATACCATTCAGGCCAAAGCTCGCGTCAAAAGAACCGTCAGAAAGGGACCTTTTTTCAACATGCCAATAATAAGTGTTGGAGCCCGCCGAGTTCTCCTCTCGGCCAAATGCGTATAAATAGTTTGAATCTATAGCGATATCCAGTGAATAAAGGTTGCTGCCAGCAGCTGCCGGAGTAGTGGTGGCTATTCCATCGCCATCAAAATTGGTATCCAGACTTCCATCGGAGAGGAGACGTTTTTCTACACGAAATTTAAATAGAGAACCGCCGACTAGGTCAAGACCCGTCAAGTACATATACTTTGAATCTACAGCAACAGACATTCGAAAGCTGGTCTCCCCCGCATCGCCGGTGACAGCGCCACTTGTACCAAAATCAGTATCCAAAGAGCCGTCAGACAGAAGGCGTTTTTCTATGCGCCACTTAGTAATATCGTCATAGCCGGCAAGATACATATAAGTAGAGTCAATGGCAATGCCAAACAGTCTTCTCCCGGAAGTGCTGTTGACAATTCCGCCTGTGCCAAATTCAGTGCCACATTCGGCGGCAGTGCATAAATTGCTATTTGAAAGTTTGCGCTTTTCTATACGCCAATCATAGGGGCTACTTCCATCCCATCCGGCAAGATACATATAAGTAGAGTCAATGGCGATATCGCCGGCGTCGGTTGAGGCAGAAGCGCCAGTGGCAACCCCGTTTGTACCAAAGCTCGTATCAAGAGAACCATCGGAGAGCAGGCGTTTTTCTATATGCCAATCCGGCGTGTCATTCACTCCAAACATATACATATGAGTTGAATCTGCAGCTATTCGCTGCGGTGTATCGGACAGTGAAGTGCTGGATGCCGCTCCGTCTGAACCGAATTTCGCTATGTTGGCATTTTCAGAAAATCTATAAGCTTTTTGAGTTAAAATCGCTGCGGCGGGAGTAATGGGCGAGTTGTCAGGCACAGTTCCGGAATCTGAATAATTGCCGCGCAGATCTTTTGTAAAAATCTTGTAGTGATACGCCGTGCCGTTTGTAAGTCCGGTGTCAGTGCACGAAGTTGAGATGTTTGAACAAGCGACAACGCTTGAACCGACAGAAGCGCCGACACTGTACGACGCGCCCTCCGTTGGAGTATCAGTAACCGCGGAGCCGGCCCTGCGAAGAACTATTATTTTTGCAAGGTCAGTGTCGGCAGGATTGGTCCAGGAAAGTGTCGCTTGGCCGTCATAAGTGCTGGATACGCTGGCCGGAGTTACGTTTGAGGGAGAATCATTGTCCACTGTGATAGTCGCGCTGTCTGTGTCTGTTCCGCTATGAGTATTATTTCCAGCCCAGTCGGTAGTTGTCGCCACCGTCGCGTAAGACGCGCCTGATGCCGGAGCAAGCATATCGCCATGCGCCTTCGGAGTTATCATTATTTTATAATCAGTGGCAGTAGTGGTAACAGATATCCCGCAAGAAGTAAGAGATACTGTATTGCTAGAGATACTGGAGGTGGAGCATTTTGACGAGCCGCCAGTCGTCTGCACATCAACTGTCGCAATGTTGGTATAAGCATTTGCCGGACTAAGAGTCACCGTCAGCCCCGTTACCGTGTCGCCGTTATAGTTTGTTGCCAGAGAAAAGCGACCTATTTCGGTTGCTACCGCCCCCGGCCCAATTGTTGAATTGGTTGCCGGATCGATGCCATCGCCTAAAATCGTGTAAGCAGTTGCGGCGGATCGCACCAAAATTCTGGACCCGTAAATGCCACCATTATCAGTTGTAATTGTCACATCAAGGTTTTCATCGCCGGGCATACTCATCGCTGTTGAAGTAGCGTGGTAGTTTGGGTTTGTAACGGTAGAATCTGTAACTGGGCCTCCCCCGTCAGCTTGATCCAGCGTTACGATGGAGGTTGAATTGTTAATTGCGTCCACCGCGTGCAAATAGGTATTGCTCATACCGGTCCATTCCGTTGAATCCCAGTCAGTTAGAAATTTCTGAAGTCCAGTTCCGGACGACAGGGGCGTGTTGCCAAGAAGATACTGCGGCTCAAGCTTGTAAAAAACAGTCGGATAGGTGGTCGCCTGGTCAACTACTATTTTTGCATTGTAAATGTTGTAAGTGGCGGATGAATTAGTTGTAGAAGCCACCAGACGATAGTGCTTGCCGTTTGTGAGAGCAAAAGATTCGGAACGGATGCGTGAAGGGGTGGAAGTTGAATCACCTCGGCTTACAATCTGCTTTGTAAACGTCCAGCCCCCAAAACTTCCGTCATCTTCCTCTACGGCTATGCCGACTTGCCCGAGTGTCGCGGTAAGAATTACTTGACCTGCACTGCCCAAACAAGTAGCACACGCTCCGTCAGACCCTCCTCCTCCGCCACCCGGCGCGCCACCGTTCCCGCCGTCATTGCTTGTGTCACCACCGCCACCGCCATTTCCTCTGGTTCCAGCACTGGTACCAGCCGAGCCCGCTCCGCCGACACCTCCGTTGTTTTGATAAGCACCACCGCCATTAGCCAGACCGCCGGCGCCTCCTTCGCTTGCTGTCCCTCCTTGCCCGCCAAAACCGTCGCCATTTGGACCTCCCGCCCCGCCGCCGCCGCCGGATGTGTCGGGAGAAGTGTTTGCAGCGCCACCGCCACCGCCATCTGCCGTAACTTGTCCAGTGTTAGACGTCCCTCCGGTACTAGCAAGTTCATCATTCGTTCCATTGCCTCCATCAGCAATAACCAAAGCGTCAAAAGTACTGTTACCAGCGCCAGCATCCTGATCGACAGTACCCGCGGCACCAACTTCTATAGTATGATTAACTCCTGTGGCGGTAGTAGTGGATCTAGCATATCCGCCACCTCCTCCGCCTCCTCCTCCGGCATTAGTAACTCCCCCTCCGGCGCCGCCACCCCAAGCTTCTATCTGAATATAGCTTGTTCCCGGATATTCTATATATGTGTTTGACCCAGCCACTGAATAAGTCGTGGAAGAGGCGATTTGGCTGTTGAGTTGATAGGTTACTTCAGCATAAGCAGTCAGCGTGCCGTCCCAATTTGACGAATTGTAAGACCAGTATTTTGGAAAAGATAAAGTTCCAGTTGTCGTGTTTGACTTGCCGGTTTCTTGATTGCCTATTTCAATCTGTGTTTGAGTGCTTGTGGCGCTGCTGTTCGCATCGCCGGCAAAATTTTGCAAAATAATAATACGAGCGGCTTTTATGCTCTTGGTTGCCCCCGATTCGTTGCCTATGACTGCCACGTATTCCGTTGCTCCGGATGTTGGAGTAAATGGAGACGAAGTGCGAATCAGTGTCGGGTTTGTTGTTCCAGGCGGAATCGGAACAGTAGCAACAGTTGCCCCAGCTTTAGTTTTCAAATACACATTACTTGAGATGCTTAATGTAGTACTGGCAACTACTTCAAAGTGGTAAGATACAGTTCCACTGTATTTGCTCGGATTAAGCTCAACTATTGCCGAAGAGGTTGCATATAAACCATCCGCGGCTGACATATAGCCATCAATAATATTTATCTCTTGTCTGATACTTGATGCCGCCGCTAAAACATCAAGAGGAAATGCGCCGACGAACAGCACAACAACAAGCAGAAGCGATATTAATTTATTTAAAGTTTTCATACATTTATACATAAGAAATTATATTAGGCACCGCTTGGCGTACCGGGGTCCGGATCCGAAGTATTGGATGCTGTCTGGCTGGTCGCTGGATCAGTTGATGGATCGGGTGTGGTGCTTTGATTTGAAGTTGACGGGGGGGCGGTAGTTACGGTCGGACTGCTACTTGTTGAATTTTGCGATGAAGTTGTTTGACTGCTTTGGGTTGAAGTTGTTGTTGTAACGGACGATGTTGAAGTCGTGGTTGTAGTGGCCGTGGTTGTGGAAGTTCCGGCTGTCGATCCGCTACTTGGTGTAGTGGTTGATGTGGTTGTGCTTGTTGTGCTACCTGTTGAACCGCTTCCGGTTGAGGTTGTTGTGGTGGTGGCTGTCGTTGTACTTGTAGTAGAGCTTCCGCCGCTTGTACCACCAGAAGATGAACCGCCGGAAGTATTTGTATTTTGGCTTGTTGAAATAGTTGGGGCACAGGCGTTGGGCGATACGCTTATGATTCCATTGGCAATCTGCAAGCACGTGGGCTGGCCTGTAACCGAATCATAAATCGTTACGCCTGAAGGCGTAGACTGGCTGCCAACTTCGAGTGATTCGGTAAAGGCGCCTTTCTTTGCCAAAACAGTTTCCGCCACTAGATTGCCGTCAGCATTAATTGACCACTTGCCGGAGGCAGAGGATATTCCCCCGACATTTAAGATTGAGCCACCGTCAAGCACTAAGTCTCCACTTATGGGTGGAACAGCACCATTGCTTACGGTCAATCGGCTTCTGTCAACACTTATAAACATAAGCACCTTGCCTATCTGAACTATTTGGTTTTGGGTATTTCCTGATATAGCAGACCCGCTCTGAGGGACTACAACTGTTTGAACTGGCTCGCAAACTTGGACATATTGAGCTGAAGAATTGTTTGATGATAGGTTTGGCTGACCGTCTAGGCTTGCTCCACCGCCAGCGGCTTCGTCCGAAGTTGTCGGCTGCCATGAACAGCTGGTGCCTGTAACAACAGTTTGAGTTTCAACTTCAACTGTGCCTGTTGACAGATAACTCGTGCCGTCAAACGGCTCCAAGGCGATGCCTATTATTGTTCCCGGCTTGCTTGGATCATATTTCATACCAATCCCCGGAATACTGGAGAGTGCTATTTCGTCCCCGATTGAAATCGGACCATTTTCGGTAGAAAGTTTGACAGGGATTCTGCCTGCAAGACCCACTGGGTATTCATTGAGCGAAGAATACTGAACCTCTCCTTCCCCCAGAGTAAGACCGGGCTTAGTTGAGACTACTCCAATGACTGCGTCAGACGGGGACGACGCTTTGCCTACAGAATACTTTCCTTGAGTGTAAACAATGTCTCCCGCCTCAAGCAGTTCGCTTGAATAATATGATTCGGCAATGTCCGCTCCTGCAGTCTGAACTTCTCTGGCTGTAATACGGCCGGAAGTAGATGCCGTACAACTTCCGTCCAAATCCACACAAATGCCTCCATAGCCAATCTGGAGGCCGGCTTGAGTTGCCGTTTGGCCCAGTTCGCCTATGGTCGTTGTGCCGCCAGCGGTTACCACGAACCTGGAATTTTCATCAACGCGCAAATTCAGGAAATCCCCATTGAATGTCCCGCCTCCTCTGGCAAAGTCCATAATGAGACCTGTGCCAGAAAACGTTGACCCCTGATGATAGAATCTGGCAACTGAAGTCGCAGTTGTCATAGTTGAAGTAAAGAGTCTCAAGATATCCCCTTCTGTTGTGCCGGTGCTTTCTCCGTACAGCGCCGCGGCTGTTGATGAACCGCTCGCCAGTCCGGTGGTAATACCTTGAACGCCGAACGTGTGACCAGCGCCGCGAATACCGGTATTTACCCCATAGGTATTTGTTCCGCCGGCGGAATTGACATCCAAACCGCGGACAAGATTTGAGATACCGCTATCGTCAACAACTCTTATGAGGTCGGCCACCGCCGTGTTTGTCGCAGAGGTCGGCGAGTTTGTTAATACAAGACGATCACCGATTTGTACCCCGCCGCCAGTCGGGTTGAATGTGTATAGCGAATGCACTCCGGTTACAGCAGTTTGAGAACCGGAAGCGGACATAGAACCGCCAATGCTTATGCGAGCCAAAGAGGAAATAGTGGTAGTGCCAAATCCGACAAATCCGTTTTGGTTTACGCCTCCAATATAAAGCGACGGGGTTGTGCTCCCGGCGTTAGAGACAACAAATGCTGGACTGGTCGTGTCCATTTCAACTGATAGTTTGCCCCAGGGAGTGCCAGAAGCCACAGCCACGGAACCTGCAAATGATGACGTATCGGTTGTAGAAGTAGCATTGATCCAGCCGACAGTGGGAGAAGTGGTGCCGACTTGTCTGGTGCCGTCAAAGGCAATGAGGGAGTTGGTTGGGAAG
>Ga0155875_109_pt1 | contig 9911 bp, 9 predicted proteins | sample RifCSPlowO2_01_FD_107529 | JGI IMG/M metagenome (GOLD analysis project Ga0155875, IMG submission 107529) | Candidatus Zambryskibacteria bacterium RIFCSPLOWO2_01_FULL_45_21
CAGAGTTGTCTTGAGGAATTGTCTCATTAATTTTTGTTTAGGCACTTTTTATGAGCCTATTTTGATATTTGGGTCAACAATCTCTATTGATCCGTTGCAGCTAACGGGCGGATTGGGCGCCATTCCTATTGATTGGACGGTTTGGTCAGCATCCATGAAACCAACTCCCAAAGTCTTGGCTCCGTAATTTATGCTCTTATCGTAATAGTATCTGTACAGGGTAAATATAATTTCACCCGGCTGTTGCCTGTTTATTGTTGTCTGGTCTCTTGAAATGTCTGCTCCGCTGTCGCCTCTCCAATAAATATTGCCGTGCCCTGAACCGCCGGTCAGTGTTGCCTGCCAAGCTACCGGGAAATAACTATCGGTGCCGATTCTCATTGTGTATTGAGTCCACTTAGCCGGTATAATCTGCCCGTTTACAACATAGCCCAATGGTTCGCAACTCACCTGTAACGGCGCGTATCTAGAAACGAAGACGGATGGTTGGCATGTCGCTGTGGCTGTATTCACGCCGTCGGTTACTGTTACCGTTGCCTTGTAAGTGCCGACAGCTGGCGGTGTCCATGTAAACGATTTGCCTGTTCCCAAAACAGTTCCATTAATACTCCATGAATAAGATAGACTTGAAGTCGCAGAGTACGCATTGGCATTCCACTCTACGGAACCTCCGAGTATGATATTTGAATTGTTAGGTGAACAAGAGACATTTAGTGAACCTCTTGCCCCTGACGGACCGCCACTGGTATAACTACCACTGAGTTTGAATAGGCCTCCGCCGCCGAACACCTTATTTCTTAATTGTCCCACCAGTGCGCTGAATATTTCGTCCAATTCATCAGCCAGTTCAAGCTGGGTTATTTCTGAACTTAAATGTTTTTCAAGCTGGCTTTCAACAACCCGGCCGGGTGTCTGTATTTCCCATTCCTCACAGTAATCACTTGAGTTCGGGTCAGGGTCCGGTTCGCCAGGTAGGGGTGGGGGCGGGACGCCAGGAGTCTTACACTTTTTCAAATCAAGAAAACCGTCCGCCCAATTCCACCTGGCCAGTTCGGTTTCTTGACCTTGCGCGGTTCTCAATATCAGCGCGTTCTTTGTTTCAATGTATGCCGAATAAGGATTGTTGGTTGAACCCTGGGTAAGTCGAACCCAGCCGTCCCATCCGCCTTCGCTGAAGTTTCCGTCCAAGAAAGCGTCAATATTGTTTACTATTCCCGATAATGTGCACTGGTCGTATAGGGGGTCGGTAGACCGGATGTTTGTTCTTTTTAGATAAACCGTCAGTGCTGTCTCTATCTCAGCTTGAAACGGCGCGCAAATAGCGCTCCCGGGTCCCACTATTGTTGAAATTAGCTTTCCACCCACAGCGTCAGCAGTATTTTTGAGAAATCCCTCCGGGTCCGTAACGAACTGGGGTCCCTGTTTTGTTCCATAGCCGGTAAAGCCGGAATTTATCCAATCAACTAAAGAATCTGACAATTCCTCAAGCGCCGCTTTTGAAGCTAGTATTACGATTGAATCCAAGGTTAGCCCCGTGATAGTCACTCTTCTCCCAAAGACTTGAAAACTTGATTCACCAACCTCTTTTCTTCGTATGGCCTCGTCTGCTACGGGCACGACCTCGTCTTCTGTTATTGTGGGGAGTATGGGTATATTGGGAAGCGCAAGGGTTTGTAGCGGGAAAGCGATTATCAAAAGTAAAATTATTGAAATGAGTTTTAAAAAGACTTTGCTCATATACTATTCCATAAACCGCCCGCTTCGTTGTTGCTAAAAATTATACCACTTGTTTGGAAAAAGAGAGCTAAACTGCTAAGTATTTGTTCTTCCTCGTCTGACGCTTCTATATGAGCTTGGAAGCCGGACAGCATAAGTATTGGATTTTGCCTCGCTGAATCCGAAAAACTTAAACCTAAAGCGCTTTTGCTGTATGAATTGACCAACGCGAGATGGTAATCGGCCAACTCTTTGGGTACAGGCAAAAGAAGAAGTTCACTTATTGCTTGTTCGTAAAGGTCTGATATCCATGACAATTTTTCTGCAAGTTTATCGAATGCCCGGTCGGAATAAAAATCTTCGTCGGTTAATGAGTTTTGGCTATAGGCCGAGGCGTATTTATCTCTAACTGAAGCGATTGCAATTCCGTAGATTTTAAACTGGCTCGCATTGGCGTTCTCGTAAGTTTTGATGTCCTGTAGCGCGTATTCTTTTATCAGATACACTTCGTCTGTATATTTATTAATTAACCTGTCGGTTACTAGTTCAATATTTGCTTGGTTAACGGAGTCAGTTTTCTTAAGTTCAATATATTCAGCAAAAAGCTCTTTGCCTAGTTTGTCAATTTCCGAGTCGTCTTCTTCAAAAGATATTGGTTCATTTCCATAATTAGCGCTATTTACATCGGTGCCGATATCTATTTGCCTCTTGATGTAACTATTATCATCTTCTCCGTTGCCATCAGTGTCAGGATTTAGAGGGTCCAATTTCCAAAGCGCCTCTTCCCAATCTTTCAGTCCGTCACTGTCGGAGTCGGTTTCTTGGAAAACCGCGTCTTTCACGACCAGTGCTGGTTTCTGTGCGGACTGTTGTGCTGGTTTCTTATATACAAAAACAAAGACAACCAAAACCAAAACAACTGGTATGACAAAAAACCAAATTTTCTTAGAAGGTTTGTTCAATTGAGTTTATCCAATTATACCAATTAAAATGGATATTTTTTCGGGATAAGTGTTTTTTTGTGGATAGTACTTATTGTGCGGGATGTAAGTTACTGGCGTCTTTGTGTATTGCAGGGAATTGACCCCATAGCGTGGTGCAGGGCTATCTTATGGGGTATAATTCTTTTATGCTGAAGCGGCTTACGTTATTAGTTTTGTTGTTTTTATTCCTATTTTCAACCGGTAATGCCCAAACTTTTGTCTTTTTAAACAACTTAAGGCAGGGTGATAACAGTATTGATGTTTTTGAGCTTCAGAAACTGTTAAATTCTGATCCAAGAACTCAAATTGCTGTTTTCGGACCGGGATCTCCGGGTAATGAGACTACCTATTTTGGCACCCTAACGTATCGGGCTGTTATAAAATTTCAGGCATTATATAGCCAACAAATTTTAGCTCCTGCTGGAGTGTTAGTGCCGACCGGCTTTGTTGGTCCATCTACCAGAGCGCAATTAAATTTGCTTGCTACCCAATATAATGCGCCGACATCGGCAAGCAGTGCTGGCTTAAACGTTCAAAGCGTATCTGTTCAAGGCGCCTCTTTGCCAAGTATCCCGGGTATAGGAACACTTACATCCGAAGTGCATCCCTTTGGAGGCAAAATTACTAATATTAGCGAATGCAACTGCCCGCAGGAGGAACCGTTGAAAACAGGATTTAAAAGAGTTAAGTATGACCCATTTTGGAAAGGATCAATAAAAACAATAATGTCTCTTTTTTATGATCCGTTAACGACCAAGCTTTATGCGGAAGGAAAAGTTGATGAGGGGGTTTGGCATTTAGGTAAATACAGAGAAAAAAACGACTCGTGCAAATATATGACAGCAGCAGATATAGCAGCGGTAGTGGCCGGCGGCACTCCTTCCTGTTCTGGAACATATAATGTAGATGGAACAATTATTTATGCTGGCACATCTGGTGGTGGTTCAACCTTGGGTTCTATTTTGCCCAGCTTGTAATTTTAGGGATAAGTGAATCCAATTATTCAAATTCAAATCTTCCGCCCTAACATTTCGGGAGATATCAAGCTCGTCAAATATTTTTTCTAAACTTTCTTTTTTATAGACTTTTGCGAGATTCCCTATTAGTATTTTTCTCTTGTGAGCAAATCCTGTCTTTAACATTTCAAAAAACTTTTTCTCGGAGATATTTTTGAAATTTTCTTTTGAAATATCTGAAATGTAGATTATTGCCGAATCCACATTTGGCATAGGCGCAAAAGAACCTCTCTTTACAACCCTGACAATTTTTGGATTGCCGTACACGTTTACGCTAAGGGACAGTAAACTTTCTTTTCCGTCTTTTGCCACTATTCTCTCCGCGACCTCCCTCTGAACCAGAAGTGTCATTGATTTTGGCTGGTGGTTGCTCTCCAGAAACTTTCTTATTATCGCTCCGGTAATGTAGTAAGGAATGTTGGCAACGACCTTGTATTCTTTATTTTGCGTGAGATTTTCCAAATCTGAATCCAAAATGTTTCCAGCGACAATTTTCAACTTTCCGCTATCTACATAATGATTGAATTTTTCCTCCAAATCTTTTGCTAAGTTCTCATCTTTCTCTACAGCAATTAAGTAACACCCGGTCTCTAGGATTTCTCCTGTCAAATTGCCTGTCCCGGGGCCGATTTCCAGCACCAAATCCTCCGGCAAAACCGACGCGGTCGAAACAATCCTGTTTAAGATGTTTTTGTCCGAAAGAAAATGTTGTCCTAAACTCTTTTTTGCTTTCATATTTGCATTGTTTATTTATTTCGCGCTTTCTGTTCAATGGTTTTCCTGTTTTTAAGCAGGCGGTACTTTTCTGACCTGTTTGCCACCACATCCCTTAAAATCCGCTATAGCGGATTTTAAGGGATATTCACCGACACACTCTTAAAGACCGAATTTTTTCTTGAAAATCCAACTCTCCTCAAAATCATCAGCAATTACATATTTTATATACTTTCTTACAAATAAGTTTTTACCTAAAATATCTATCTGTTGTTCGCAAGGATATGGGTGCACGTATATTGAATCCTGAAATAACTTGAAACCCAGGTCCTTAAGTCTAAACCTAACTTCGTCACGACCTTTTCTAGACTTCTCGGGTATATCAAAAGTAACCATTCGCCATTTTTTATCCCACTTTTTGGGTTTTGGTATATGCAACTCGTCAATATTCTTTATTTGTTGCGCCCTTGTTTTTCCATTTTTGGTTAGCTGAACAGCGTAGTCCCCGTTTTTTAATTTCTTTTTTGATACTAATCCATTACTTTCTAAATTTGAAACCGCTCTCTTTACTCTGTAACGTTCTCTATAATTTTGAGCTTTAAACAACTTTATTATTTGGTTAATACTTGGCCTACCGCTGAAAGCGATAATAATCAGACCACCTACTAACAGTCCCTTCAGTATTGTATGTGTTAGGGGCGCGATTCCTTTTATTTTCATAGTTTAATCCTATATTAACGCATAAAAAAAGCTATAGCGGAAATTATGTGATGCGACGGGTTTCTATAAGTTTCTACAGGTTTCTACTTATATTTAGAATTCAATTGTCAGCAGGGGTTTTCTTATGGTTCTGTAATTTCCTGACTCCCTCTCCAGGAAACTGTCTGGTATTTCCAAAATAAATTCTGACGGAATATTTATTGACTTGGTGCCGAACAGGGTTCTTGTCTGGGCGTAAGACAAGTAAAGTTTTTTTCTGGCGCGTGTCAACGCGACATAGCAAAGCCGTCTTTCTTCTTCCGCCTCTTCCTCGGTTATGAAATCTTCATCATGCCGTCGGTGCGGAAACAGCCCCTCTTCAAGACCGGATATGAACACGAAATCAAATTCAAGGCCCTTGGCGGCGTGCACAGTCATCAACTTCACTCCATTTTTCGGACGGTCAAGCTCGTCTTGGTCAGAGAGTAAACTCACGTCTGTTAGAAACTGGTCAATTCCCTCTTCGCTTGGGATATGGTTGTATCTTGACGCCAAGGTGACTAACTCGCGAACATTTTCTATCCTGTCGGAATCCTCATCTTTTAATAATTCACTTTCAATCCCGGCCCTTTTGATGATGAATTTCACTATCTCTGAAACTTTGTCCTTGCCGATCATCTCCCTGATCTCGCCCAAAATTTTCTCCAACTCGGCAAATCCATTTTTTGCTTTGAGCGAAAGAGACCCCGCTTGGCCGGAGAGAATTTTGAGGATAGATATTTTCCCGATTCCTCTTGGCGGCACGTTGAGCACCCTTTTCAGGTCAGTCAAGCTCTCAGCGTTGATCGCTACTTTTATATAAGAGATGACATCCTTCACCTCCTTTCTTTCGTAAAACCTTGTGCCTAAAACTTGATAAGGCACTGACAAAGAGAGAAAGGCCTCTTCCAAAACTCTTGATTGGAAGTTTGCCCTGTAGAGCACCGCAATTTGATTGTCCTCCGCGCCACTGGCTATAAGCTCTTTGGCCTTTGTGGCTACAAACTCCGCTTCCTCCATCTCGTCTAGTGGTTCAAAGATGGAAATCTTCTCACCGGTTTGGTTTTGGGTGAACAGTTTTTTCTTTTTCCGGAACTGGTTTTTCTCAATTATCAGATTTGCGACATCCAGAATGGTTTTTGTTGATCTGTAGTTCTCTTCCAGAAGAATAATCTTCGCTTCCGGATAATCTTTTTCAAAATCAAGGATGTTTCTAAGACGCGCCCCGCGCCAGCTATAGATATTCTGGTCTATATCACCCACAACACAGATATTTCTGTGTTTTTCTGCCAAAAAATTTGCGATTTGAAATTGGGCGTGATTGGTATCCTGATACTCGTCCACATGGACGTATTTGAACCGCTCCTGATATCTTGCCTTTATGTCCGGATGGGAAAGAAGCCGCGCGCAAACCGAGAGCAGGTCGTCAAAATCAAGCGCCTTCTCTTTTTTCAGTTGAATATCGTATTGCCTCCAGACGGAAGCCACCACCTTGTTAAAGAAAGATTGGCCGTTTTTCTCCTCGTAATCGTCCGGCCCCACCATTTCACCCTTTGACCTTGATATGGCGGAGAGAATTTTTGAAGAGTCAAACTGTTTGGGGTCAAAATCAAGCCCTCTTAAGGCATCTTTTATAATCGCCTTGGAGTCTGACCGGTCAAATATCGCAAAATGTTTAGTAAGGCCAAGCCCCTCCGCGTTTTCCCTGATTATTCTTACCGCTAGGGCATGAAATGTCTCAACCACCGGAACTGTCTGGTGGCTGATGGGAAAGTTGATCTCGGGCAGGTCTCTTAATTTCGCGATAACCCTCTCCCGCATCTCCCTTGCCGCCTTGTTGGTGAAGGTTATTGCCAATATTTCTTCCGGAGCGACCCCGCTCTTTATGAGATTCGCGATTCGCTCCACTATGACCCTGGTCTTGCCGGTCCCGGCGCCTGCCAATATGAGAATTGGTCCGGCCAAAGTGTCTGCCGCTTCCGATTGTCTGTTATTTAGAGGAGTTTGCAACATTGTCAAAACACTATATCACAGTATTTTTCGCTTTTTTGGCGTTTTGGCTTATCCACACAAACCAACCTGGAGTGGGTTGACCGCCCAATGCTCGGGGGTATAATGAATCTGTAAAGATAAATACAGGAATTCCGTTATATGGCTAATTGGGGCCATTTTTTACTTAAAAAGCAGAATTATCATTTAAATTAGGCGTATTTTATCTCCTGAACAAAAAGACCGGCAATATTCTTCTTTTTTCAAAAAGCCGACCGCTAAAAAGGTCTTATTTTACGGCCTCATTATAGGGGGTCTATGCCTAGTGGCTGTTGTCTACTCGCCCAATAGTGTCCAGGCGGGCATCTTCTCTTTTGTCTCGGATTTGTTCGCCAGCACAAAAGCAAGTACCGAAAGGGTTTACAACTCCCAGAATCTGGCTCTACTTCAAGCGGCATTGAACATTGACCCGAATCCCCCGAGCGGAGGAGGAGATATTACCATTGTCGGAGATTCAGCTCTTCTGGCCGAAGGCAACCCGATCGGAGGATTGAGCGATAATATAAAAGACCACCCGACTTCTGACCAGATCAGTATATATGTAGTCAGAGAGGGCGATTCCCTGTCCCAAATTGCCAAGATGTTCGGCGTTTCGGTCAATACAATTAGATGGGGCAACGATATTGCCGGCTCAACCATTACCCCGGGCCAAACGCTCGTAATTCTGCCGGTTTCCGGCGTTCGCCATATTGTGAAAAGCGGAGATACTCTAAAGAGCATTACCAAGAAATACGGCGGAGATATTGACGAAGTCAAGAGTTACAACAATATTACCGAGGATACGAAGCTAGCCGTCGGCAGTGTGGTTATAGTTCCGGACGGGGAGATGGCGGTGGAGAGTAGTAGCTCCGCCGGTTCTCCGTCAAGGACCAGAGTCGTAACTTCAACGAAGGAATACGTCGGCTACTATTTGAGGCCGGTCAACGGCAGGCGCTCCCAAGGGTTGCATGGATATAACGGCATTGATATTGCGGCTCCGGTTGGCACTCCAATCGTTGCTTCCGCCTCCGGCAAAGTCATTGTGAGCCGAAGCGGAGGGTGGAACGGCGGTTACGGAAGCTATATTGTTGTTCAGCACAACAACGGCACGCAGACTCTCTATGCCCACAACAGTCAAAATATTGTTTTTCAAGGCAATGACGTCGTTCAAGGACAGGTTATTGGCTATGTTGGTTCTACCGGCAAAACCACAGGCCCTCATGTTCACTTTGAAGTTCGCGGGGCTAAAAATCCATTTTAAAAATGTTTAAATTTTTTTAATACCTTGAGCTTATCGAGTCTGAGACTCTCTGAGTCGAATGACTTGTTGAGGGGCTGTATTGAATCCAGATTTCAATTTTGTTCGTCTGTTTAAGGCGGACAGATAGAAATCTAGATAACGTGCCAAGCAAAAAATCGCTCCGTCAACTGACGGACGATTTTTTGTTTTGGCGTAAACATGAAACGCAAAACTTGTAACGAGTTACTTGTATTCAAAAAGTATTTTGTTGAAATTCTTGATTCTGTCGCGTTCGTCTATCTCTACCCCCTCTTTCTTGTATAAGGCAAGGCGCTTTCGGCGGTATTTTGCATTTATCCAAATTTTTCCGTCGGCGTAAACAATTCTGTGGTATGGAATGTTTTTGACCCCGCTTTGCTGCGCCTTCCAGAGAATGTTGGTAACGCTTTGAGCAGACATAGCGCCGCCTCCGGCGGCGCGGGCAATCCTACCGTACGTTGTTACCTTGCCGCTAGGAATCATTAAAGCTTTTTCCAGAACTTTTTCCGAAAATGTTTTCATCATTCTATTTTATCTTAAAAATTTTTTAATAAAAAACGCCGGATATTCTCCAGCGTTGGTTCGTAGGTGAACCACTCCAACAGTTCGATGCCAGCGACTTGGGTCTTCGGCCCCAAGATTTACAGAATTTTTACGTCTCTCTGCAAGACGGCGGGTCTCTACTGCCGACACCACGATATCCACCCATTTCCATATTGGATGGTCCCCCCTTACCCACTCCATACTAAATCTGGATCCAGGTGGGGCTTCTCGCAGCACTCCGGAAGTGTCCCACTCCCAATCCTTTCCATCTTCCTTCCAGCGGATGATGGCACGAATAGGATTGTGACCGGTGGAAACATCCACCGGGATCGCCCTGTAGGGCAAGTCGTGGGCCTCAAACTCCGCGTTGATGAGCTTGAGGATGAAGCCTCGCAATTTGTCCGCTTTCCGGAGAAGACGAGCATTATCTCCGTCCTCAAATCCGTACTTGCAAAAGTAATCGCGGATGTTCATAATTTCCCCCTAAGTAAAGGTTTCGTTTCGTCCAGGAAAACAATGGTCAATATTTCAACCACTCTTTTCCTGAACGAAATCATTCAAAGAACATCCGTTTCGTCCTTTTGGACTCATCAGCGGAGATACACATCTCCGAACAGCTGGGGAGCAATAAATCACTCCCCTGTCCCGTAACGTGGGTCTGACGAAGAACTAGCCGTGGCGGGTAGACAAGGATTATCAAGGCCACTTGGCTCATCCGAATCAAGTCGGAGTGCACCAAATTTCCTCTCCCCCTGTCCCAAGTCGTTACCTTCTTGGGAGGACATCTACCTGTGTCCTCGGTTATCCTAGAATCAGGACAACCGACCGGTTAACCTCACACCGTAAGGAGGCCACGACCCAGGTTTTAACCCCTGGGCGAGGTTGGGAGGAGGC
>Ga0155875_111_pt1 | contig 8268 bp, 6 predicted proteins | sample RifCSPlowO2_01_FD_107529 | JGI IMG/M metagenome (GOLD analysis project Ga0155875, IMG submission 107529) | Candidatus Zambryskibacteria bacterium RIFCSPLOWO2_01_FULL_45_21
GGTTTTGCCGCTGATGCTGCGCGCCGGATAGTGCCTGAATTTGCCGCTCTCGATAGACTACCACCCGCACAAGGGCAAAACCAGCAACCAAAGAAACACGAAAGAGTTGCGCAGCAGCGACTGCGAAAAGCGTCATTAATCGCAGATGCCCTTAATTCCGGCGATGGAGTGATTGACCATCTTAGCTCGCCCGAGCATGCTCAAGATGCAAGGCGAGAAGGCCTTATACAATAAAAGTTAGATGAGTTTTTTAAGTAAGCTCCCAAGGCCGTTTTTTGTATTGGCGCCGATGGACGATATAACAGACACCGTTTTCCGCCAAATCGTGGCTGGTTGCGCCCCGCCGGATCTATATTTTACGGAGTTCGTCAACGTCGATGGCCTACAAAGCCCGGGCAGGGAAAAACTACTGCACAAACTTCGATTTGGCAAAAAAGAAACCCCTATAATTGCTCAAATTTGGGGCTTAAAACCGGAGAATTTTTATAAGACAACCAAGGAACTTATAAAAATGGGGTTCGACGGTGTAGATCTCAACTTGGGTTGCCCGGTTAAAACGGTGATTAAAAATGGAGCCTGTGCTGCCTTGATGAATAACAGGGAATTGGCAGGGGAGATTATTGAGGCCACAAGGGAAGGGGCCCGTTCGACAGGTTCGACAAGCTCACCGCAGGCAAGTTCAGGGCTGGCTGGCAAGCACTTCCCTGTCAGTGTCAAAACTCGGGTAGGATTTACAACGGTTGATATGTCGTGGCTGGAGTTTTTGCTATCCAAAAAACTTAACATGTTAAGTATTCATGGCCGCAGCGCCAAGCAGCATTCTGATAAGCCGCCCGATTGGGATGCTATCGGCCAGGTCCGGAAAATACGCGATTTTATGTTCCCTGCCCCCATACCACAACCCATGCGTTTGGATGGAATGCAAGGCGCAGACGAGCAACACACTGAGCTGTACGGAAAAGGTACTGCGAAGGAGCAGCCGCAGTCTGCAACGCCGCAATCCGCCAAAAGCACCAGCGGAACTACTGGCTCTGCCAGCAGGCAGGCAGGTGCGGCGCATGAATTACGGACGCTAATTGTTGGTAATGGCGATGTGATGAGTCGAGCCCAAGGGTTGGAGTTAGCAGATAAGTATAAGCTGGACGGTATCATGATTGGCCGCGGCGTGTTTGCCGATCCATTTGTTTTTGCCCAGCAAAGCCCGTGGGCAGGCTACACTCAAAAGCAAAAGATTGAGTTATACCGCAGACACGTGGAATTATTTGCTAAGACATGGACAAAGGGCGAGCGCCGCATCGAAACCCTTAATAAATTTTGCAAAGTTTACATTTCGGGTTTTGACGGAGCCAAGGAACTTCGCGAACAGCTAATGTCTGCCAAATCTACAGGACAACTACTTGATATGCTGGGTTAGTTACCTGTGTTTTAATTAGCTGGTATGACTAAATCCCGAATTTGGAAATCAAGAATTGTCTGGGGGGACCTTCTGGGATTATTTGGCGCGATAACTTTCATCATTACCCTAATTGCCTTCCAGGAGGCCAAACCCGATATTACTGTTGAGCCAAAAAATAATAAGACCACCAGCCAGACCATTGCCCCACAGACGACATCGGAAAATGAGATTGCGTCACCCCCGCCATCCTCTTCTCCATCTCCACCTCCCAAGCCTTCACCCGCCTCTCGACCAAGTACAGTTCTTAATCTTTCCAACTGGAAGCTTACCTTGCCAGTAGATACTCCGCACGCGGGCGCACCAGACGAAATTATGCAGCCCGAATTATCAACATTTACGTTAAGTCCATATTTTCAGCCTAATGGCAATAAAAATGGAGTAGTCTTCCGAGCCAATGTGGGAGGCGCGACAACTAGCGGCTCGCAATACCCACGTTCGGAACTACGCGAAATGACCGGCTCCGGTAAGTACCTCGCGAGCTGGTCGAGCACTAATGGCACTCACACGATGACTATTAGACAAGCAATTACACACCTGCCCGTGGCAAAACCGGATGTCGTCGCTGGCCAGATTCATGATGCTACGGGCGATGTTATTATGATCCGTTTGGAAGGAAAGAGGTTATTTATTGAGGGCGATGGCGAGGCTATTGGTGAACTCGAAACGAACTATTCCCTAGGTACCGTATTCACGGTAAAAGTGGTGGCCGCCGAAGGACGTATCAAAGTCTATTACAATGATCTGATAAAAATGGATTATTCAAAGACTGGTTCTGGCTATTACTTCAAAGCCGGTTGCTATACCCAATCTAATCTAAACGAGGGAGACAGTGTAGGAGCCTACGGGGAAGTGGTAATTTATGATCTGCAAGTAAGCCATACCTAGCACCATCACGCTGACAGACGCTAAAGAATGGCAGTATGCTCATGCTTGTTATAAAAGCAAGTTTATATTATACTAATAAGTTGAAAGAGGAGTAGTGACAAGAGGTTTGAAATGAAGATTGCTATAGTTGGAGCCGGATTTGTAGGTGGGGCTACAGGCAGAGGCTTTCTAAAACATAACCATTCTGTTATTTTTGTTGACACGTCCGAAGAGAAAGTGGATGTCCTTAAGGAGGGGGGCTTTGAAGCTTATTTAGCCAGCGAGTATGACACAATAACCACAGACGTCACTATGGTTAGCGTCCCCACCCCGACTAAACTTGATAAAGTCCAACTCAACTATTTGGCGGAAGCGATAATAGATTTTGCTATGCGGTTAAAAAACCACACGAAGTACCATACTCTGGTAATTCGCTCGACCGTGCCGCCGGGCACCACTAGCAAGCTGGTAATTCCGTCTATTCAAAAGATCAGCGGTAAGGAAGTTGGCAAAGACTTTGGTGTCGTGATGCAGCCGGAGTACTTACGCGAAGTAACAGCCACCGAAGATTTCGAAAGACCGTGGCTTGTACTGATTGGCGAATACGATGAAAAATCTGGCGCAGCTGTTGATAAGCTTTATCAAACTTTCGACGTCCCGATTCAGCACTGCTCACTTGAGGAAGCCGAAATGCAGAAATACGTCCACAACGTCTACAATGCCGTCAAAATTGCTTTTTTCAACGAGATGCGTATCGCTATCAATCACTTGGGCGGGGATGCCGAGAAAATTTTCCTAGCAACGGCCGAGAGCTGTGAAGGTATCTGGAACCCAGTCTATGGAATGCGCGACCTTGGGCCGTTTGACGGCTCTTGCCTGCCAAAAGATACTCGCGCCCTTTTGGAATGGGGCGAAAAAAGGGGAATTAACCTTGGTATCTTAAGAGCGGTCTTGGCCGAAAACCTAAAACATGAATCAATACTTGGCACAAACGACAAAGTACGCGTCAATTACTTAGCAAATATTAAAGTGTAAGAGCGCATGTTTAAGACGGTATTTATTTACTTACCGATATCCGTTATCGGAATATGGCGGTGGTCATATTGGATGGTTCGGGTAATTGGCGCGTCGCTGTATCGTCCTCGGCCGGGTATCTGGCCAGCCCGAAAAAAGTGCTTGACCCTGAGCATCGTTACTCCGGTCTATAACGAAGATCAACAATTATTCATTGCTGCTATGGAGTCTTGGATTCAAAATGGCGTGGATGAAATCATCGCGGTTGTAGATAAAACTAACACTCGTCTAATCGTCGAGTTTGAACGACGTTACAGCAACCTTAAAGATATGCCATGCCGGTTGATTGTGACGGCTAAGCCCGGTAAGCGAGCAGCATTGTGTGATGGAGTCGCTCGGGCCCAAAGTGACTTAATCGCGCTTGTGGATTCCGATACTGTTTGGAGTAGCGATGTTGTGCAAAAGACGCTGCCATACTTTTTAGACAAAAAAATTGGCGCTGTGACCATAAGGCAACGCATTATGAATCCTGAAACGGCCAGTAATGTGGTTTTCGATATATTGCTTTGGAACCGTTATCAGGAAGAGGTGCCGTTTCTGCTAGGCCTGGGTAAAGCTTTTAACACGCTTTCTGGCCGTACAGCGATATATCGCGCCGGCGCGCTTAGGGGTAATAACCATGATAATCTACACGATCTCAGACACGAGTCTTTTCTGGGAGCTCGCAGTATATCCGGAGACGACAAACGTTTAACGCACCTTGTACTGGAGCAAGGCTGGCATTTAGCGTATGTTAAGGGGCCTGTGGTTTCTACCCAAGGCCTAAACAAAACACACATTTTCCTCAAGCAGCGAGTTAGGTGGACGCGTAATTCTTGGCGGGCAGATCTGCGGGCCATCAAACGAGGCTGGGTATGGAAACACCCGGTACTGGCCTTTTATATGATTGATCGTCTTGTTCAGCCAGTATTTATGTTACTGGGTCCGGTTATCTGTATCGTGGCCATTGCGGCGCAGGAGTGGTTAGTTGTCGGTATTTTAGTCAGTTGGTGGCTGGTCAGCCGCTTTATACGTCTATTTAGCTATTTCAGGCATTACCCCAAGCGGATTGTTTACTTGCCGGCATATATTTTTTACAGCTACTTCAATGCTCTGATTAAGGTTTACGCACTGGCCACGGTTTTGGAAAACTCCTGGGTAAGTAGATGGCACAAAAATCGTCTTCGCCAGCGCTTAGTGCGCCGCTCGGCAACAGTGCTAGCTGGCACTACGGCAGTTTTGGCTTTTCTAGTATTGATGGCTAATTTTGGTACCAAAATTAGCCGGGAAACCAGTGCCCAGGTAACCGTTCCGGCACCGGTTGGCGCGCGTGAATTCATTCTAGACACTGACGGCCCGAGGAAGATTTATATTGCTCCGGCTTTGCCGGCTGGTGCTATTTTTCCAACAGGCATCGTCTCATATGTGATACAACCGGGAGATACAATGAACCAGTTGGCAGAGCGTTTTGGTATGTCGCTTGGGGACTTGAAAAAACTCAACGGTCTTCGCGATCTGGATAAAATCAATGCCGGCCATACAATCCTCTATTATCATCAGGAGCTGACGGGGGCAAATTAGCAAATTGTGGCGACCAAGAAGGTGAGTAAACCCGAGAAGCCAACCCGTATCTATCATAATCTTCGGCTGGCGACGATATTGATTCTTGTACCTATTATCGTGGGGGTGCTAGTTCTCCAATATGTTTTGGGCGGCCCTTTTATACAACACCTAGCTAGCCGTGGCAGCGATCGTCTTATTACCGCTAATTGGGAGACAGCATACGACCAACTAAGCGCGGCTCAGCCGGACTACGAGACGAAGTTTGCTTACTACCGCCTGAAAGCGGGCCAGGACCTGGATTGGGTAGCTCGGCACTTTAGCGTGAATATTTCAAAATTACGCGAGCTTAATCCCGGTTTAGCTGTATATAAAACGACCGTCGCTATCCCACCTGTGGAAAAACCCCTAGAACCTTTTCAAGAAACAAGCGGTAACTCTAAAAATCTTATTATTAAAGAAACTGAAGATATGCTTTATGTAAGCAATGATTTCAGGAAGCCACTGGTCAACACAACCATTCCTGAACTTACCCAATTATTAGCTAAACAAGGAGCTATTACGCAGCTTGGCGATAAACACTTCAGAATTAATAAGCCTATTACAATCGAGGATAATATCCGTTTGGATATTACAAAAAAAACTGTCAGTAAACTTGAACTGTCCAGCAGCTCGGATTTTGCTATCACCTGTCTGTGTTTTGAGAATGCTGAAGTACTGATTAAAGACACCACCATTACAAGTATTGACCCTGCTACTAATAAACCGGACATCGATAGTAACAACGGACGTAGTTTTGTACGTGGGTTAGAAAGCAGCCGCATGGACATTATCAACAGCGATATCTCTTATCTGGGTAACGGTTTACTAGAAGGTCGCCAGCAGAAAGCAATTCTTCGAGACGGCGGAACATATGGCACATCGTTGCGTATTAGCGATGATAGGCTTGGACAAGACATTGCAACCGGTTGGGTGGAAGCCAGTACTTTCAGCCGTAACCACTTTGGCGGTTTTACATTTGGCGCATCAGGCATGACCTGGCGCAACAATTTATTCACTAAAAACGATGTCTACGGTCTAGATCCGCACGATGACAGTAATAATGCCACGATTGAAAACAATCGTTTCATCGCCAACGGCAAACACGGTTTTATCGTCTCCAAGCGATGCAACTATAACGTTATACGCAACAATATCTCGGCGGGCAATGGGGGACATGGTTACATGCTGCACGAGGACTCCAACTATAACGTTATAGAAAACAACGTGGCAATCGGCAATACCGATAATTTTGCCATTTACGCCTCAAGCTTCAACACCGTTCGAGGAAACAAAAGTTATAACCCGCGTTCTGCCCACGTGCGTGTCAATGCCGACACCACACAAAGCTTTGTCCAGAACAACCTGTTTTATGGCGGCGAAAAAGGCGTTTACCTATATGAACAAGCAGACAGCGTGCTTATTGAAGGTAATATATTCGCCGGTATTAGTGGCGATATTCTAGTAACTCGCCAAGCTTCCCGAGTTTTGTTCACAGGGAATCAAATTGACGCGCTGCATTATAGAATTAGCGATGGCGACCGAGTTGTTTTTGGCCCAAATCAGGTTCAAGACAAGCCAGCTGTAGACCTAAGACCATTAAATGAATACTACTACTGAGGCTTGTTCAAAAGGAAAATATAAATAGCCACCGGCTATTTATGCCTTTCGGTTTAATTCATGCCTCCGCGAATTCAAAAAGCTCACTTTGCAGTGAGCTTGTCAAATCCGTGGTGGGGATGGTAGGAATTGAACCTACGACCAATCGGTTATGAGCCGACTGCTCTAACCACTGAGCTACATCCCCGCCTAAGCTACGCACCGTACTGGCCTGCTTGTCTGCGGAGCAGCCAACTCCGCCGTACTTTCATGGCCATCGCTTCGTTGCTAATCTGTGGTACCCGCTCAACGTATGTCTTTATACGTCTCGCTTCCGGTTCCTCGTCTGCGCCTCGCGCTGACCATAATTGCGTTGCTTAGGCAGTGCGGTGTATAACAGGGTTATTATAACAGATGAGCTAGGCTATAATGTTAAAGCCATGGTAGAACGAATTACTCGAATTTGGAATCATGAGCGGACAAAGCAGTTAACTGATCCGCGCAATATTGGCCTTTATGTTTTTGGCGTGGTAGTGTTGGCTATCGCTTGGAGCGGAGTACGGACCGTACAAGTCAACTATGAACTGGAAAAAAAGGTCTCCCGGCTCAAGCAGGAAAATATCGTGCTGCAACTCCAAAACCAAAACACCGATCTGCAAAATCGGTATTTGGGGACTGATGAATTTTTGGAACTATCCGCCCGGCAGACATTTGGCTTGGCCGCACCTGGGGAGACGGTATGGGTGGTGCCTAAAGACGTGGCCTTAAAGTATGTTGATAAGAGTTCCCGGACGCCAAAATCAGAGTTGGGTAAATCGAGCGTCGACGACCGGCCCAGCTACATAAAAAATCTGGAAGCTTGGCGGGATTTTTTACTTGGCCGCAGCGTATCCGAAGATTGACCCAGTAGTGAGCTTTCGAGACCATCTCGGCCAAGTGGCCGGGATGCTAAGCCCGCTTAAAAAGCGGGCAACTCGAAAGTCTACTACTGGGTTGACTCACACCTTATAACAGAGTAAAATAATATGGCTTAAGAACTTTTTGTCGCCCTTCGACTGGACTCAGGGCGCTAAAGTTTGCTGGCAAACTTTAGCGCGGGGTAGAGCAGTGGCAGCTCGTGTGGCTCATAACCACAAGGTCGCCGGTTCGAGTCCGGCCCCCGCTACCAAGTCAGATTTTGAAGGCGCTTTAGCGCCTTTTTCTGTTGTTATTACTCTGTAAAGTGGACTGATACTCTTAGTTCCAAACCTTCTATTCACTGTGTCATATATGAGCCCCTCTGGGAATATCATTTTTTGGAACTTAACCTTGATGTCAAAGTCGGCGTCATCCCACTGTCTATCAACAAGCCCCATAAAGTTAGTGGCGTAATCAATATCTGCCTCTCTGATATTCTGCTGTTGCTCAAGCTCATTCAACTCAAGGGACAAGTCTAGCTTTTGTTTATCGAGTAAATCGACAGCTCTGTTTTTGTCTTCAAGAGATAACTGATCGTCTATGTACTTTCTAATAGCACTGTCTCTTTGACGCGAGACACTATCCAGTTCATCACGGAGGTTTCGGATTTTTCGGTTAAGACTGCTGAGTTCGTTATTGGCCTCGCGAATTAGGACAGTCTTGTAGAGTTTTAGTAAGCCGTCTGATGGCTTAGTACGTTTTAGTAATTTGATAAAGTCTTGCCGGGCCAGCCCATTTCG
>Ga0155875_116_pt1 | contig 6130 bp, 9 predicted proteins | sample RifCSPlowO2_01_FD_107529 | JGI IMG/M metagenome (GOLD analysis project Ga0155875, IMG submission 107529) | Candidatus Zambryskibacteria bacterium RIFCSPLOWO2_01_FULL_45_21
AATTAAATGGCCGGTGCTGGAAATCGGCAGAAATTCAGTCAAGCCTTCAATTACGCCAAGTAAAATCGCCTGCAGTATTTCCATGCTGCCTAACAGTATACAAGTTTGCGGTACGTTGACGCACAAGACAAGTGTCACCTATAATCAATCTGTTCTTTGTGGTTTAACTTAAGGAAAAAGAGCAGAGCCGGTCCCGAAGATACTTCGGGAGACGGATTCATTCCGTCAGGCTCGATGAGAAAAAACCACTGGTTTTGTCTCATAGCATATTCCGGAGTAGCTCAATGGTAGAGCACCGCCCTGTTAAGGCGATTGTTGCCGGTTCGAGTCCGGCCTCCGGAGCCAGAAAATAAGTTACAGTGTTGGTGTCCCAGGTTCGGAGGTTCGGGCGCCAAGACAGTGCCAACAGGAGCTTGCTCCGATGCCAATGTCTGCGTGTTGCGCCAGCAACCATCCTATCTTCCCAGCCATCTTTCGCTAAAGCTTCAGACTGGCAAGCCAATGATTTATTACGTATATATTTTGAACTATACTTAAAGTCAGGATCGGGTAAAGCGCTTGCATACAAGCAATTAATCCAATCTGGAATTACAAGAAAGATGGATGGAATAGGTAGTTCGAAGTCGAAAGCATAGGATATTCCCAGCCAACAACAAACTGTCACATGATAACACCTATAGAGGAACGTCCTTCTAACACCCTAAAAAAATATGTCTACAAAAATAGCTTATTTTGTACACGGCACGACAACGGACAACGAAAAAGAAATTTCGTCTGGTTGGTTTGATGTTGAGCTTTCAGAATTAGGAGTGAAACAATCTATTGATTTGAAAGGCAAGATAAAAGACAAAAAATTTGATGTGGTGTTTTGCTCTGATTTGAAGCGTGCCGTTGATTCTGCAAAACTGACATTTGAAGGCATCGTGCCGATTATCTCTGACGCGAGATTGCGGGAATGCAACTATGGCAAATACAATGCCCAGCCGTCGAGTATCGTCGAACCAATACAAGAGAAAGCGATAACAGAGAAATTTCCCGAGGGTGAAAGTTATGAGGATGTGAAAACTAGAATTGCAGACTTTCTCAATTTTCTAAAACAAGACTACGACGGCAAGAGCGTTGCCATAGTTGCCCATAAAGCCCCGCAACTCGCACTTGATGTTTTGCTTAAGGGCAAAACATGGGAAGAAGCGTTTGCGGAAGATTGGCGTAATACCAAAGCATGGAAGCCGGGTTGGGATTATGAGGTAAAATAATATGACAACAATTCACAAAAAAGTTTGGCGAGAATATTTTGAGAAGATAATTTCTGGAAAAAAAGCTTGAACTACGTCTCGCTGATTTTGAAGTAAACGAGGGCGACACTTTGGTTTTGGAGGAATGGGACAAAGACAAGAAAGAATATACCGGACGAAAAGTTGAGGTTGTCGCAACATATATTCTCAAAACCAAAGGCCAAACTTTTTGGTCACCGGAGGAAGTTGAAAAATATGGTTTTCAGATTATCCAAATTGAACCAAAGGAAAAATAATTATGGACATTAAACAAAAAACAGTAGAAACATACGACAAAATTGCTTCCGGCTACAGTGCAGACCATTTTACACATTTTTGGATTGAGGAGTTTGATTTTTACAAAAGTATTATCAACGGCAAAAAAATTATTGACCTTGGTTGTGGAGCAGGACGAGACGCCGCCGTTTTTGTGGAAAATGGTTTTGACTACACGGGGGTAGACGCTTCTGAAGGAATGTTGAAAGTTGCCAGCGAAAGAGTGCCAAAGGGAAAATTTCAAAAAATGGATTTCAGTAAAACCATTTTTCAAGACGGAGAATTTGACGGATTTTGGGCGGCGGCAAGTTTTCTACACATTCCCAAAAAAGATGTTGCCGGAGTTTTGCAGGAAGCGAAACGAATAACCAAAAACGGCGGCATAGGTTTTATTTCGGTCAAAGAAAAATCCGGAATGGATGAGGGAATAATAGATGAAAATAAGTATGGCGGAATAAGTCGGTATTTTTCGTTCTACACTCAAGACGAGTTCAAAAATATACTTAAGCAAAATGACTTTTCTGTAGTAAAAATGAGTATGCATACAGAAGATGACGAACGAAAAACAAACTGGCTTTGCTATTTTATAAAATCATAGCCGCCGATTTTTTCAAAAAAGAAAGCCGAAGCCCGCGCGGATTCCTCTCCAGACCCCTCCTCCGCGCGGGCGAGTCCTTCGCCCCGCCTCCTTTGCCCCAGAAAAATAGTGGCGGGGCGCATCATTTCAGATTTCGCTTTTTTGGACTTGTGTATCAGATTTAGCAAAATGATTTCAAAAGTTTGCGAGGGTTTTAATTCGGGAGCCAAGCATAAGCACTTTCGTACGGTAGCGCCCGGACTCTAGGTCTCTTTTTGGGCTAGGTGCTTTTCGATAAGCTCTATATCCCTAAGGTCTTTTTCTCTTTTACAAGCTTTCTTCCAAGTGAGTAGGTTCGCTAAGCTTACAAATCTTATTCCCTCAATCACATCAGAACTTTCAATGAGATCTAGCGGGTCGGGTTCGTAATCATTTACCAACCAAGAAGTGCTGGCATCAAATGGTCCAGATGAAATTACCCATTCTCTTTTTGAATCAGGAAAGTGTTTCTCGCTCCAACCGTTACTCTTTAATTTTTCGTATAAGTCTGCAGTAATGAGCAAATCAACGTCTTGTGCTTCTCGCAGACCCCTAACTGCGAGCGCACCACTACCGACTACTGTATATTCGTCGGAAGGCAGATTAAGTTCTTTGGTTTCTCGGATAATATCCTTACCATTCATAGCCTAAATTATACGCTCGCAGCAGCTAAGGCTATAGTTCTAACTTCCTTCACTACGGGGAGCCAGCCTCCGTCGCAGACCCTTTTTGGGTCAGCTATGGAGGATTGCGGAGGGCTTCGTAGCTTTCTTGATCTCCGAAGCTTTAGCGGAGGGGATAGCGAAGTAGGCCGGAGCCAGACTGGACACCCAAAATGAGTGACCGTGTTCCATGACCGGTTTCCCCCATTTGACTCCTTGTAGCCAGAGAAGTGTTAATCAATCCAAGACACCTGAATAACCGTTCGAGCCGCCCTTTATGGGTGGTTTGTTCGTTTAACCCCTTAGCCTGGTTCTTAAACTGACCGTAAACCTATATAGAAACTGGACAGTTAGAACTCTGACCGGGTTCCTAGACCGAGGCTAGTCCTGCACATAGAAGTATGGGCTTTGTTCATTTTTCCAGTTACGAAGATCACTACTTTGAACCAAGGCTGGATGACGGTAGTCAACAGCTTCCTCTCCTCTATCCAAAAGTAGTTGTTTGGTTTGAGCGAAAGTTAACGGCTTAGCGCGCCAGGCTTCCTGTGGAGCTAGAAGAGCAGCCAATGCAAGTGATTCTTCCTCAAGTTGTTCAATTGTAGTTTCAGGAGTTAAAGGTATCTGTAAGCCATGATGAATATAGCCAAACTTTTCGCCACCCTGCTCAACTATTTCCGGACCTAGGCTTATTTCGGCCAGAGTAACTAAATTCTCAAGGGCAAGCGATGCAATATCAAGTTCTATATAGGCGCGCCCGTGGTTTAAGGCGTCATGTTTATTAGCCGAAGTCTGGCTTGAATGAATGTTTTTCAAAAATAGAGTAGTTACGGCTTTTATTAATGGCTCTTCTACAAAGCGTGGGATGTCATCAACACTATCAAACTTCCAGCCACAACCTATACGCATAGGTTCGACTTCGGCGACCAATCTAGGCAGTGTGTTACTCATGGACCTAACCGCTAGGACTCAGGATCAATACCCTGATCTTCGAGCCAGGCATTGTCCGCAGCTTCTGATAGTTCCTCGTCAGCTCTTAGCTCATCCAAATAACGACGTACACTATCAACCGCAAGGCTACCGTCTGCCATATGCTCGACAACTTCCTCTGGCACTGGATGTGTCCACCAAGACTCAAGACCGAGAATTGTATACTTTTGTCCATCTTCTATATCCTCAAGTTCAATAACCGGATTGTCGCCGAAGCTAGTTTCTACTACACCAATAACATTTCCAACACCCAAGAAAGTTTTATTAGAGTCTACACCAAATACCGCAACCGGAAATGGTGCTGATGCTTCTTCACCAGTTTCACGGTCTTTATATGAATACTCGGGTTTAAAAGAAGGGTCTTCCCTATAATTTTCGACCATTCGTAAATAAAACCACAAATAAACTATTTTAGCAAATCACTTCAAGAGTTAACGGGGGTCGTTAGAATCTGGTTCTGGGAGCCAGCCTACTTCGCCGAAGTAGCTTTGGCTACGAAGGCTGAATCCTCCGTCGCTATGGCCTTGTACCATAGCTATGGAGGATTGCGAAGGGCTTCGTAGCTTTCTTGATCTCCGAAGCTTTAGCGGAGGGGATAGTGAAGTAGACCGGAGCCATTCGACTCCGCTCATGGTTATAACTAGATCGGGCACTCAACAGAGCGAGGCCGTACTAATTCCTGCTCATTAAATTAAGTATTGCCTTTTAGCGCTGACGGGAATAATATTCAATTACTAGCAGGAGGTTATCTATATGATTCGCAAGTTATTGGCAGCGCCAGTTTTGGTGATGCTGGTTTTTTTGGTATTTGGTAGTTCTTTAACATCTGCGCAAACTGCAACCCAAAATGCGACCCCCCAGACTGCCTATAACTTTGAGTTTTTTGATTTTCAAACCAACGCTAGCGTGACAGCGTTTCCTTTCGGCCACACCAACGAGATTATTGTTGCCAGTCAAACCCAAGATGTCAGAAACCAGCTTCCCATTAACCTATCTCTAAAAATTGATGGAAACGAAAGATGGACAGCAGCCATTGCCGGCAGTCCGACCCAAACCTGCCGAGGAACGACCGGATGTTCAACGCGCGGGCCGATTATAAGCGATCCGGGTGCCAACTCTTACCTTGAGCTGACGGCGAAAGTTAGAAGCGGTCAAACGCTGGCAACCTATACTCGCGGTACTCCTCCAACGAGCACTCCTAAGACCGCGACAACAAATCAGCCTCTCAGCCAGCCTTTATCAACAAAGGCGCAGTCTGACACCATTTCAAACCTGAATGACAGCTGGTTCCAACGTTGGTGGCTAGTTGGCTTCTGGGTCGGTATACTATGGCTTTTCCTGTGGATCTTTGTGGGCCGGCAATGGGCTAAATTAAAATTCTGGGGTTTTAGTTGGCCTTGGCCATGGTGGTTCTGGATCCCCTTCATTTGGTTTATACCGTGGCTCATCATCGCTTGGCAATGGTGGCTGGATTGGTGGGTGTGGTGGATTTGGATATGGTGGCTTTTCCCGTGGATCTTTTGGCTGTTTTGGTGGGTAGTTGTATTCAAAGAAGCTATGATTTGGCTCTGGAACAAGTCTAAATAATAAGCTCCAGGTCTTCAGTAAAAGTCTTTGACCCTTTGGTTGAATTAGTTACCCATTATTTATAAACACTTCCAGGGTTCAAGACCACTACGGGGAGCCAAATCAAGCACCCAAATCGGGTGACCGAGGCTTCGTGACTTTCTTTAGTCGTTGGTTCTCTAGTCTGTCGCCCATAGTAAACCGCTCATATTAATACGTTTAGCTATTCCCCTAATTGACCATAATATCAAAAAGATTCCCAAAATATTTGCTCCAGTTGCTAGTAGTTGAGTAGCCGCAAATCTCTCGGCGCTAAGATAAGCTCCTGAACCAGCTAAGGCCGTAATAAGGGGAGCTACCAATGAGGTTCCACAAGCCACACAATGCGAACCTATCATTGCTACTAAAGCTCCGCTATTGCTTTTAACTGCGCCCAGACGCTGCTTACCTGCTCGCCACAGGAATACCAGCAGCGTTAAGTTGATGGCTAGCAAAAGAGAGAAGGTTGATCTTGATAAGGAAACAGGGTTGTCGACGGTAAAGAAGTTGAAATATCTATCAAGAATGAAGTCAATTTTACCTATTGGCGTAAGAATGGGTGAACCTAAAATATAGGCCAGTAAGTTTACATTTACCAACCACAAGAAAATACTAATGGTAATAAACCACAACAACAGAAAATAGCGGAAGTAGGGCCGCCGTTTGAGAATTTGCTTAATGACAAAATATGATTTCATGACTTTTCAGGT
>Ga0155875_122_pt1 | contig 1097 bp, 3 predicted proteins | sample RifCSPlowO2_01_FD_107529 | JGI IMG/M metagenome (GOLD analysis project Ga0155875, IMG submission 107529) | Candidatus Zambryskibacteria bacterium RIFCSPLOWO2_01_FULL_45_21
TAAAGGCAGGACGCCTCATATCGATTTTCCCAGAAGAAACGAGGGGCGATAAAGCCATGCGAAAAGCTGACCTTCGGGCCAATCTTGGGTCCCTCAAGTCAGGAGTAGCGAAATTTGCCCAAAGACACGACATTCCCACTATCCCAACGGCTATCTCTGGCTTTGACCATGCCTTCACAATGCAACATCAACGGATTGGCAGAATAGTTTTTGGGGAACCAATGGAAGCACCCAACGCTGGCCACGCTTCGAAGCAATTATTTCTAGAAGAACTTAGGGTGCGAATCGAAACTCTTTATGACCAAAGTTTAGAAGCCTGAAGCCATGTTCTAGAACCGGACAGGATAAAGAAAAGGAGTATAATGCATTTAAGGAGGAGCTATGCAGAAACCAAAATATAATCCGGGTCTATGGGTATTGTTTAAGATGGAAAGTGGCGGAGCCTTTGGAAAAATCATCGGGGGTAATTTTACCTCTGAAGCCGGCTGGACATATTTTGTAAAAAACGCTTCAAACCCAGGAACTAATATTTCGGTCGCAGAAGTTGACATCTCAGCAACGTCTGATGACGGAGATTGGACCGAAACTAAGTAGATAACCCAGGTTTGGCTACTCGGTGGGCTCTATCCCCTTTCCCTCTCCTTGGCGTATAATAGTAATTGCAAGGAGGTTCTATGGAGGGAATAAATCCATCAGAAATTGATGTAACAGTTTCTCGTGCTCCGCTGGAGATGGAGCTGCAAACATTTGAAGCCCTATTACCAGATTTGCTAGAAAAAAACCCGGGTGAATGGGCACTAATAAAAGATACCGAGCTTGGCGGTATTTTTCCTGAACGAAATGATGCGATTAAGGCAGGTTATGATAAGTACGGTAATCAGATATTTCTAACTCGGCAAATCCTCGAGCAACAACCAGAACTTTTCTACCAATTCTTACAAGCTGCCTAAGCACTGCGACTTACTAACTGACCAATAAGCTCTACCACTTTCCACCACCTCCCAGAGGCGTATAATTTGACTTATGAAGTATAAGCGGAATGACGATGGCTTTCATCATGTTGGTTTAGTGCTTTTAGTATTCGTCTTAACTGTGGT